>Ga0307516_10001554_pt1 | contig 31606 bp, 41 predicted proteins | sample 19_EM_MG_FD_203310 | JGI IMG/M metagenome (GOLD analysis project Ga0307516, IMG submission 203310) | Populus trichocarpa ectomycorrhiza microbial communities from riparian zone in the Pacific Northwest, United States - 19_EM | ecosystem: Host-associated > Plants > Roots > Unclassified | place... | reverse complement strand
ACCAGGGCGATTTACACGTCACCAATCGAGGCTCCCCCGAACCAGAAGTTCGGGGACTTCAAGCGGACCTTCGGTTCGAACGCCGTCGGGGTCCTGACTGGAGACGTCCAGATCAACCTTGAAGCGATCACGCCCACGGTGATTTTCAGGAGCAATCCCATCCGAGATGTCGAATTCGTCATTTTTGACCAGGTGGATTATGTCAACGGTGTGGAGGTGTGTGGACGTATTTCCCCATCCTTCACATGATCGGCTGAACGCACAATGGAGTGGTTTGGGAAGAAGTTACTTATAATCATGCCGCCGGATCGCATTAACATAATCTTTCCGCCAGTCACGATTTCCGCAGGCGGACCGCCGAACCCTCGCTCCTGACCCTGAACCCAGGCCGACAAAGAAGGAAGTTATCTATCGCTCGGGTGCCTGCATGAGGATCGACACCCTGGCACGTCGCCCCTTCTTGTTTTGCACCCTACCCATCCGATGGAGTTTATAGGTCTTTGTACGGGGTGCCCGGCCCTTGCTGCTGAACGACGGAATGGATGAGGCCCCCCTGGTGCTTTTGAGAAGATGGCTGGCGAAGAGCTTCACGGGGCGAGGATTCCGTATTACGCCCACACCGAAAATGTATACGCCCATCTCCGACGATCCCCCGTTTTTGTATTTCCCCGGACTCCTTTCTCGTCCTCAGGCGCAATAATCCTGGATTGTCACTCCACCTCGGGCTAACGAGCGTACCGTACGCTTCTCGCTACTACGTAAGCTGTAACCTCCGCGGCCTTGCATGGTAGAACCTGAAGATTGAATAGGCCTTTCTACTGCGGTGGCTCGATCACCACATGCAGGGAAGAACAGCTCCTTCGAGTCCTTTGTGAGTTCCAATTGTGGAGATCCTTGACTTGAATGAGGCGCAGCAACTTACGGTGGAATTGCAAAGAATTACAGGGTTCCTGAACACTCGGTTCAAAAGTTCCTCATAGGGTATCGTCCCCTGCGCCCGGTGGATGAGCCCGCACCCGCACTTCACCTCCGGCGCGCCAAGTAACAGGGTTCAGGAAACCAAACCTTTGTACGTTCCTTCGTTAACAGATCGGCCTTTTCCTTCAGGACATCAGACGCCCAATTCGTCACCCCCGTCATGGACGGATTTATGCAGCTCTTCTTCGGCGTGAACTCGGGAAGATACCACTCTCCTCGGCCTATACCCACGATCTATTACTCAACGTTCCAAGCCTGTGCTGTACGTCCATCGGTTTGATACCGGAGTCAGCTTGTGAGGCCACAGGCGAGGGGGCCACCCAGCGTTCGAGGTGCATTTTGTACTCTCAGCTGCGATGAATCGGTTGTGAACGGCGTCACACCGAGGGTGGAATTGGCTTGTTTTACCGCTCGCTTGATTTTTTTTCTTCTTGCCGCTTGTTCCCATGGCGTGATTTACCCATCCCGCCACGGGCTTCCTGGCTTTACTTTCCACGTGGAGTGTTCTACGCGGTTCGCCGTTCGTTGTGTACGCCTATTCCATGACCCCATGTACGCGGTCCAGGACTCCGCCCTATACTTTAGTTCCCTCGACTGCATAGCAAAGTTCAAAGACCGATTCCAACAATCTTAGGATGCCTCGCGACACTTTACCCCCTTTCATAGGTTCCTATTGTAAAGGTATCTTAGAACACGTTGTAAACGTAAAGGTGCTATTGTCTCAGCCACACATTCAAAGACGTCTTTCATGCGCCTCAAGATAACATTTCAATGTGACGCGGCGACTCCCAGTAAGGTTGTTCTGAAACGCCCTCGAAGGATGCCGGGGGTCCTGTCGAGGTGCTTTGAATGGCTGATGAGGATATGTGCCCCGGGATTATTGTCCACCGCACTGCCCAGTGCACCCACACTATCAGGATTCTGGAAACCAACCTTTTGAAAATATGTTCCTTCGTCAACAGATCGGCGTTTCCCTTTCGCGCGTGAATATTTGAATGCAGGCATCCAATCTCTGACAGCATATGGGACCGAAGAATTAATCCAGGACCAGTGGTCGTCCCATATGGTCTGTCGGCGGTTACTGGCCGTCCGACCTAGACAAGACCCCAGCTACTCAGGTTCTCCTATGTGAGTTGAAGGCGGAAAGTCGGGGAAGAGGGAAACTCTGGAATAGTACAAAGGTGGTTCATCGAACAATCGTCGTTCTCTTTCGACACCCTCCGCATATCAGAGATGTCAGATCCCACAGTCGACGCCAACCTCTTAATCCGGCGTGGACAGGCACTGCGAGATGCTGTCGCTGATCCCGGGCCCAGCATGGGGCCAGACTCAGAGCGCGTCCCCACCACCCCCTCGAATCAACTCCCGTGTCCGTTTCAGGGTGCCACTCTTCGCGTTCACTGCGTACTTCTACACAACTGATTATGTATTTTCAACTTAAGGTTGTTCCATGATTCTCCATCCAAGCATGTTCCAGGGTCATTTTGTGGGTTTTCATCCCGGTATCTTAGGCAAGCCCTGGTCGCAAGTCAACAACGAGCTTGCCTGACCTGGTGTTGAAAACCGACATTCGCGGGGGAAAAAGAAAAGAAGAGACAAAACGGCGCTTGGATGTTGTCCTGGTATTTGTTTGGTCATTTTGTCCGTCGTCGCTTCTCAGTCTTTTCTATCATACTGAGGAGGGCTATACTTACTGTGGTTCCTATCGTTGTGCAATGATGATCGTGATCGGCTTCTACCACAAGGAGAATTAAAGTTGAGAGATTGAATGTGGTTGCTCTGGGTGTTAAACGATTTACTTCAGTTCTACCATGGCTTCGCCCCCAGGTGTATCGTACGACCTTCCGTATCCGCTCTGGGTGTTTTCGTACGATGTGTTGTCGGGTCGACTATAGCTGCTTTGCTTCCTGCCGGCGATTCCCTCTTAGATGGATCGTAAATCCGATCGGCACCTTCCGCTCTTCACTTCGGAACTTCCATCTCATCCGCCGCGTTGAGCAAACCGATCCCCCGTCATGGACGTCGGGGCGCAAGTGGATCTTATCCAGAAGATCGTGTCTCCTCGCTCGGACTACGCTGCCGAGTTGTTGGACAGCTTGGGTCTTTCGGAGCCCCCTTCGAGAGAGCAGATTCACGTTGAGATCGAGGAAAGGCTTTTGCTTCCTAAACAAAAACTTCCCGATCATTGGTTACCCAAGTATCAAGTGTGAGTGTGTGGCTCAGGTAGGGTGTTCTATTGACCGAAGGTGGTATTATCATCAGACACTGGCAGAACGAACTCTCGGTCCCTTCGTTAATTAAGCACGAACCGTCCCCGCAACCGACCAGCCTTTCGTTCGTTCGTACCGGACTTGACGGAAGAGTCACAGGTTACACGGAGGTGCCGTCTTCAGATCTTGTCGCTGGACCCTAATTTCTAACGTTTACCCCAGACTTCCAATCCGCGAGTGTCCACTGGCCTGACGTCGACTTCGCTCGATCGCGCGCCCGGGCCAAGCAATAACTTCGTGCGTGGGAAAGTTGGGAGTGTGCCGTTCTGGCCGGGAGGATTGGAGGATCCAAATTACGGTCTTCCCGAGGAGTTGGAGGATGGATTAGTGGCGGAGGGGAAGGGGGTCAGGACCATCCCGCCAGGGTTCACGAGAGGTTTGCGGTTGTCTGGGGAGGATGATGATGAAACTGGGTTGGACGGTCTGGGTGGTGTTCAGAGGCACTTGGCTGTGGGACAGGGAGATGTGGTAAATGTGCCAAGCCGAAACCGCGCCTGCTTGTCTCACGATTTTTACTTAGCCACCATCCTCGCGCTTTGGATCCGAGGGTCCGTCTCTCGTCGGAAGCTCGGAAATTGATGACTTACTGCCAACATCGGTGGGTCGGGGATTCGAAGCAATCGGCGCATTGACGAATCATCCTGCCTAGCGTACACAACTTGCACCCCTCAGTGCGGCCCACCGCTCTACAAGACGCGCTCGCGTTCAGCAACCCGAATGGGCTCATAACGTGGACATAAGTAAACCGATAAAGAACTTTCACGAGCTCGTGCCAGACATGGCTCACAAGGTACTTCGCTTTCTGATAAACCCCCTTCAAGTCACGTTCCGCTGATAGCTTTCCGTAAAAGTACCCGTTCGAGTTGGATACCTTCCAAAAGAAAGCGGTTTATCACCTGGAGATGGGTGATTCGGTGTTCGTAGCTGCCCATACTTCCGCCGGCAAAACTGTGGTGGCCGAGTACGCGATCGCATTGGCTGGCAAGCACATGACAAGGTGAGCCAAGGCAATGATTCAACCTGGGGGACTTGCGGTCTTACTTCATCAACGAGGGCGATTTACACGTCACCGATCAAGGCACTTTCGAACCAGAAATTTAGGGACTTTAAGCTGACCTTCGGTTCGAACGCCGTCGGGATCCTGACTGGAGATGTCCAAATCAACCCTGAAGCGAATTGCCTGATCATGACCACGGAGATTTTGAGGAGCATGCTTTACAAAGGTGCGGACCTCATCCGAGACGTCGAGTTCGTGATTTTCGATGAGGTCCATTATGTCAACGACACGGAGGCATGTGAACGTATTTATTCCCTCCACGTGTGTTGCTCACTCGAACACACCATTACAGCGAGGGGTAGTTTGGGAGGAAGTCATAATCATGCTACCAGACCACGTCAACATCATCTTGCTGTCAGCCACAGTGCCAAACACTCATGAGTTCGCAGGCTGGGTCGGGTGAGCCACCTCCATCGGTGGACTGCCGAACCCCGCTGACGTTCCTGATCATCTGACCCAGGCGGACGAAGAAGAAAGATATCTACGTGATTTCCACGGCCAAGCGCCCGGTCCCGTTGGAGCATTACCTGTACGCTGGGAAGGAGCTGTGGAAGATCGTGGACGCCTCAGGGGGTTTCTTAGGCCAGGGGTATGAAACTTTCTTGTTTCCACCGGATCTTGGGTGGGTGTTCAGCGTTTCTTCTTGATTGTACACGTTTTCCAGGTATAAGGATGCCGGCGAAGCGCTGCGGCGCAAGCAAGATAAGGAACGCGAAGCTGCGGGCCTCCCTCCTGTACAACGATTGGGTGCGCGCGCCGGTGCTCCGCAGCGGGGGGCCCGTGGGTTACCTACAGGCAGGGGCGGACCACCAGCTCGAGGAAGGGGTCAGATAACGAGAGGGGCCACTCCACCCCGGAGCGGAACCCCCTCGAGGTTCAATCATGATAAGACGCTGTACGTCCACCTGATGGGCAGCTTGAAGAAGAAATCGCTCTTGCCGGTGGTGGTCTTCACGCTTTCAAAGAAGCGATGCGAGGAGAACGCGGGGACGTTGACGAACCTCGACCTCTGCACTTCCACAGAAAAAAGCGAGGTTCATGTCGCGATCGAGAAGGCGCTTGGGAGGCTCAAAGGTGTGTATGCTGTCGAACTTTTTTTGGTGCTTTTTGGGTCCGTCGGATTGATGGGGCCATGGTCGTCCATCAATCCCTCATTCACGTCATTGGTGGTCGGTGTTATACTAACCTGGTCCCTGGATCACGATCCCAGATGCGGATAGGAAGCTACCACAGATCAAGCGCATGAGGGATCTGTTATCAAGGGGAATTGGGGTGCACCACGGCGGTTTGCTTCCGATGGTCAAGGAGGTCCGCATCACGGGCGCCAATCCCGGACGACAGTCATCCAGGATGATGCTAACTATATGGCCGTTCGCAGATCGTTGAAATTCTATTTGCGAGAGGCTTGGTCAAGGTGCTGTTTGCCACGGAAACCTTTGCTATGGTACGTCTTCAAACACACCCCCTCCTCGGCACGAGGAAACGCGCCTCGTGCGCGGCCCGTCCCACGAGTCCCGACCCACTCGTTAGCGCGATTTTCTGATCGGCAATTATGTTCTCAGGGGGTCAACATGCCTGCCAAGTGCGTTGTCTTCTCAGGGATAAAAAAACACGATGGCCGAAGTTTCCGGGAGATCCTTGCGGGAGAGTACACGCAGATGGCAGGTCGTGCCGGAAGGCGTGGGTTGGATACAACCGGTACCGTAATCATAACCGTTGGGGACGAACTGCCCGAGGTGCGTGCGCTACCATAACCCCCGAGATTCCGTAAAGGGCCCTTGATTAAATTTTTCGGTTCCCTCGGTGGTGGCATGTCTCCCGACGTCCCTGCGTTGATAGCAAGGAGTCTTGAACAAGATGATACTGGGCAAGCCGACGAAGCTGCAATCTCAATTTCGGCTAACCTACAACATGATCCTAAACCTACTCCGCGTGGAAGCCTTGCGAGTTGAGGAGATGATTAAACGGAGCTTTTCAGAAAACACTTCGCAAAGGCTGCTTCCCGGTCAGCAGAAGAAAGTGCTCGAGGTATGACTACGGTTGTGTTTCCGATTGCCCGAATTGTTTACGTCTTTGTTGTGTAGGGGGAGAGGAAGTTGACCCAGATGCAGAGGTTGGACTGCGACATATGTTTACAGGACATTGAAGAGTATTACGACACGACGGTGGACATAATCGATCATAACCAACGGCTGCTCGACATGTCGATGGGAAACCACCACGGGGCGAAGCTATTGTCCGCTGGTCGGGTCGTGATCCTTAGAGACGGTGTAAGCAAACGGCGTTTTGTCAAAAATCCCTCCGCACGGACCGAACGGCTCACAGAATTCCCCATTCCCCAGCATTTCAAATCCAACGTCGGGGTACTGCTTAAACCTGGGCCGGCGCGGGTTTCCGGGGAGCCCAGATCGTATTGGGTCTTGGCGGCCGTTGATTCCCACACGAAGGACAGAAAAAACGGTAAGGCGGTAAATGATAACCAACTGTATAGTGGCTCACGATCGACAACTGTCGTCACGATTCACCCGGCGTTACTTTGGCCCTTATCGAAACCGTGGCGGTCGTTTAGATAACGATGCTCAAGCGATGGTACCGAAGTGGTCCCATAATCCCGAAGAGCTGTTGGTGGAAAAACCAGAGTACGAGCTGGCGCAGGTTCCCTTGACGAGCATCAGTTTTGTGACTGCGAGAACCATCAAGGTGAAACGCCGTTCAGTCTCAACTACCATGGAAAAGCCGAGGGAACGCTTACACGGGTTCGTGTCAACCTTATGGCATGCGTTGGTCCCTCTAGGTGGAGCCGGACTCGATCGTGGAACGCCATTATGCCCGTCCCATGCAAACAACCCTCAAACTTCTTGAGGAAATCGTGAGGGCATGGGTGGTTGATTCTGAGGGGGGATCCTCTGACCGGAAAATACCCGAGGTCGATTGGCGGAAGATGAGGTCATTAAACTTCCAGGAGGCTTTACGGTCTCGGGGAGCCTTGGAAGAGAAAAACAGCAATAGGTCCTGTCTGCTTTGCCCAGACTTTGACGTCCACGTAAGTCCATCCGGTTAGCCGGGTCCGGAAGCTGAGTATATGTGAACTGAACTGACCCCATATGGGCGCCGTTATCCACCGCGGCCTTCTGTTTTTAGTATGAAGTCATTCACGGGGAGAAGGTCTTGCGAGGGACGTTGGCCAACCTCCGACTCGCAATCTCTGATCAGAATTTGGAGTTGATACCGGATTACGAACAGAGGCTAGACGTTCTACGAGACCTCAGATTCATCGATGAAAACTCCACGGTGTTGCTGAAGGGCCGGGTGGCGTGTGAGGTGAGCTCGGGAAATCTGGCACCGGCCCCATATTTTTTCTTACGCGTGGCTGACTGAGATCTAGATCAACTCGGCAAACGAACTCGTGTTAACCGAGTTAATCTTGGAGAATATGCTCGGGGGGTACGAGCCGGAGGAAGTCGTCGCGTTGCTCTCGTGCTTTGTGTTTCAGGAGAAGACGGACGTGGACCCCGTTTTAGCCCCCCGATTAGAATCGGGTAGAGAGGCCATCCTGACAATTGCGGATCGCGTGGGCAGGGTTCAGGACTCACACAAGGTGGTCGCGGAAGAACACCGAGCGGATCTAAAGTTCGGGCTGATAGAGGTGGTGTACGAGTGGGCAAAGGGGATGGTGAGTGATTATCTTTTCCGACGGAAATAGCTCATCTTGGTAATTTGTCAAGCCGTTTGAACAAATAACAACCCTTACCGATGTCGCGGAAGGGACGATTGTCAGGGTCATCACGCGACTCGATGAGACCTGCCGGGAGGTGCGGGACGCGGCACGAGTCATTGGCGACGCAGAACTGTTCAAGAAGATGGAGGAGGCTCAGAACAAGATTCGGAGAGACAGTGAGTGCAAGCTTTGATCAAGGATAGGTCATCAATGACGACGGGGATGCTATCCCAGTTGTGTTCGCGGCCAGTTTGTATTTCTAGGGCGAGCCGGGGTGGGGGACGGCACATGGAATGGTCTGATGGACGCATGCCAATAACCAAGTTAGAGTTTCAGATGGCCGGGGTACGCTAAGAGAGGGGGCCAGAAAGCGATGGGCCCTCGACGACGCGCATGGCGGTGCTAAGATGAAGGTTTGCTGTAGTTGGAGTAGGACAAGAGGGACGAACTGTATGCTATGATTGCCGCTAGGGGGTGTTATCTCGATAGGTGCAGCATGGCGTGGGTGGAAACCAAGGGGGGTATAGATCCAAAGATTACCGCGAGGCACAGATATGGGGACCGAGCTTTGTGATTGGCTGGAGAGACATCGGCACACGTCCCGTCTACTTATACACCCCACTCGCCACCACCGCAACCACCTCTTCCCTTCCCTTCCGTCCCGTCGACAGCATGCTCGTCGGCCCCTACCCTCCAACTCATGGCTCCTCCTATCTCTTCCACGACGCTATGGAACGACGCGGTAGGTCTCGTGCAGTCCCCACCACCGCAGTCATCCGCAAGAGCCACCACCACCAAAGACAGCTGTACTATTCACGCTACTCTCCGAACCCTCGGCCTCCTTCACCCTCCCCCACCCGTTCCCTGCAGTAGGTGTCTTTAAATTCCCGCAAGAACTCCCGCTTACCTGCCACTTCACCAAGCTCGGACGACTCCACTTCCCCGCGGTCCGCTACCCTCGGACCAGCCACACCGCCCGAGCTTTCGCTAGACTACTACGAATCTCCCCCGACCCCGCCTCAGTCGCTCGAAGATCAAATACATGAGGCCTACGCTCTTGATAACATCCACCTCGCCAAGGTTCTCTATCTCAAGCTTCAAGGCGTTCACGTAGTCGACGACTCCGACCCTCGGATCGAACAGGTCCGAGAGGAGGACTTCCCCTTCGGAACACTCACTTTGGACGAGGAGGATGAGAGGAAGTTAATAGAGTGTCAACGGATGGAACGCCACCGGAGGCGCGACCAACGGAGAGCCAACAAGTTGGCGCAATGTGAGCGGTCTTGGGACCAGTCCACCGTTGAGTACCGTCAGCAGTGTCTACCGGTTCGGCAACGCAAGCAAACGGCAGCCCTCGCCCTCGCTGAACAACACAGACTCGAAACGGAGGATCGGGGATGGCAGGAACAACACCGCTCCCGAGTACGCCTGCCTGAACTTGCCGCTCGCAGCCTACTATCTTCCAAGTCACCCTACGATACCAATCCGGGCGGCCCATACCCGTTCGAGTACTCTATTACCACCAACCCCTCATCCCCCGTCGACATTCCTTCCCCATCATCACCCAAGTCATCCGAACTACGCAGGGAACCTCCACTTCTCGGTACCTCCCAGTCCATTCCGTTCCGCCAGGTCTCTGTGCGTATGAATGGCGCCCTGTTCCCAAACGACGATGTCCAAACCGACCTTCGCAGCCGTAAGGGGCAGCCGCACGCTCTTCTCGAGGTTCTCCTCCAACCCGTTACCTGGGAGCGAGGGGAACGCTCAGAGGCGAGGATCAGACGAAGAAGTTCATTCCCCTCCTTCAGCACATGGTCATCCAACCCGTCCCTCTGTTCTGCTTGCTCGTCGAGCACTGGGTCTCCCTCCACCCTGGGATCTTCGCATTCCGGGCGCCGATTTATTGGTGTTAGGCGACTTACAATTTCCACTTCTACCCCTACGACCAGCGCGTCATCTGCTCGGATGCGCCCAACCCTCTGTGGCGCTCACCTGCTGACCCCCATTGATCCCCAAGAATGTCCCTTGTTCTTCGAGAAACGTTCCTTCCTCCAACCCAATGCCCCACCCGCTGTCCACAAATCAAGGTCACGATCCTATCTCGCTAAGCGGCTTGTTCGGAAGATCGGCGTTTCCGTCTCCACTCTTGTGGACATTGCTTCCCAGTTCCAGGCTTCGTATTTGAGAACTGCGGGGTTCATTGTCCATCTCGAGACTGGCCCGTCTGGCGATGAAACATCCGCCCATTCCTGGGATGTTATCCCTCCCACGGTTCCCGTGAAGGCTAAAGCTAGATCGAAGACAAAGCTATTGCTTCCGTTTGATCCAACCAATCCCCGACCAAGGATCAGCGATGGCACAGTATTCATTAGGGGGTCTGCATGGTCAGAAGCAAAGGAAGAAACCGATCCTGAAGAGGAACATTACACACTCATACAACTCCTCTCCCCTTCCGAACGGAGGAACCCATCCCCTTCCACCACCTCACCGCTATCTGTGTTTATCACCCCTTCCCCGTTGAGGCCCAGAGATGCCCCGACTACCCTCCGATACAGAATCCGGCCAATTGCGAACCCTGTGCTCCTTCGGTTGAAGGCGTTGCAGAACGTTTGTGCAGGCGAGGGTGTTGAGTGGGAAGGCCGGGCGAGAGAAGGTGCGCTCGGATTCGGACGTGATCGCCTCCAGGGTGTTGCGTTCGACGGGATCGGAAGGAGCAGATTAAGTTGGGAGGTCTCTTTCTAGGTCATTCCTCTCCTCCACACCCCCTACCACCTCGATCCCCTCCACAGACGGGTGGAGGTGTTCACCGCCGTGGTATCCTCCATCCCCAGTGGCCGGTCTGCTGATGTTTTATCTCCCGTTATCGACTATCCTCCCATGCTCGTCCACCTTACCCCCTATTATCCCGACCTCCACTTCCCCCTTGCATTGGGTTTGTGCTCTTCCGAGTGGTTCGCACAGGTTTGCTTCTCCCTCCCTTTGGTCCAACTACTGCTTTATGACCCAACTTACCCTACTTCCCTTAATTTCATTCCCATGCCTCTTCCCCGCATTGCCTTTTGACTTCGCGCGTGTTTGGCTGTCATTATTTTGATGATTCCCCTGTTGCTCACTTCCATACCATCTTTAAGACCACCTCGTGCCCCTCCCACGTACCCCGTTGTATCCCCGTCCCCTGCGCATTATTGTAAGGCTAACACGCACGCATGATCATTCGGCCACCTCCGTAGACGCATTGTGTCTTTTGTTTCTCCTGTAAATTTTGGCCCCTTCTGCCCCGTCCCTCATTTAAACTTATTTCTCTAGACGTGTCAAACCCCTTCAGCGACGAGTCCGGACGTCTATTCTGGCAGTTCCAGGAGAAGATTCCGGACCGCAGTTGATGTTGGGTTGACCTTCGATCTGAAAGACTGTTTGGCCTGGTTTATTTGTTGTGCCCTGTAGATAGTTTTTTGACTTGAAGCACACAGTCACGGAACCTTGCCCGAGAAAGTTAGAGTGAACCTTGCGGCCTAAAGTCTGGCCAGTGGACCCTGATCGTCGAAGTCTAAAGTGGAAGGAATTCTTCCAGCGAAACCAGACTGTATGGGGATGTCATGACAACATTGACGGCAAAGGGTATGCGAACAGCATCCATAAAAACCAGCCCACCAAGCTTCCATGGGCGGAGGATGGGGGGAAAGGTATAAGTGGTATTGGAGATCAGAATCACCGACCGTTATCCAATTGGATGGACGGTCCTAATCCTATGCCAGATACCTCAGTCCCAGTTTATGGCCGTACCGGTGACGCTCCCACCTCCACCGCCAAACCAAGGGGCGGGTGGTGCGCCTCCCCTGCCGATAAACCTCTGACCAAACACTCCAGCAGCTCTCTGTGGGGCAGGCCCTCCGCCTCCACGGCCTAAACCCCCTTGTTGCTGTTGTTGCTGTTGTTGCTGTTGTTGTTGCTGCTGTTGCTGTTGGGGTCCTCCAAACTGGTTGTCCGGGTTCCGAAGGAGGTTGAGCGTCGGTGGTGGAGCGAGATTGAGCGCTGGTGGGTTGTTGAGCATCAGGCCGGATGGAGGTGGGCGTGGACTCCTTGGGATTAAGGATGACCCAGGGGTTGAAGGTGGTGTGCTTAAAAGTGAGGTAGCTGATGTGGACGTCGACGACGTCGCTGAGAGGGAGAGTGGACGGAAGGACGAAGAGAACGAAGTCGAGGTGGATGTCGATCTCGTCGAAAGGGATGACGAGGACCCAGATGAAAGGTATCTGTCTCGTTCACGTTCTTCATCCGCAAGCATCCCGTGTTCGCGGGCGGAAGCTTCATCGATGCCGAGCAGCTTACGAAGCCGTTCGTTCTCCGCCTCCAGGCGTTGGATCTCTGTTTCTCGGTCGACCATCCAATCGTGTTCCTCGATCAAAGCTAACAGGGCTTCATCGGGTTCGGTGTCTTGGGGATTTTCGGAAGGTTCACCATCAGTGTTAGCGTCATCATCGCTAGCGCCCTCTGGTCCTGGAGAGTCTGGCTCTGTCCTTCCAGCCATCGTGCGTATCAGCGCGCGAAGGTTATGCGATAAGTGGAAGAGCGGCATTTCTGTGGCGTTGGGATTTGAGAAGTCCGATTTGGCAGATTGGGATTCTTGGGTGAGGAGGGATTCGTAGTGGCGAACGATGTTGGATTCGTGTTGCTGAGCAGCGACCTGAGATGAATGACCCCAGGTCGAAACGGAGGAGGGGCAGAAACGAAATGGATGGTACTCACAGTATAACTTCGAAACTTGTTCATGATGCCCTCCATCGCGTGTTCGTACTCCTTCAGTAACAGGCTCAGCTGCCGGTTTTCCTGAACGAGAGTATGATTCTCTATGACCGTCGCTGCGTTGGCACGTTCCCGCTCCGATTCAAACCTTTCTGTTACACAGACGCGTCAAAGATTGTGAATCGCATGGACGCGGACGGAACGCACCTTTGGAAATGTCTGTGTTGAATCGGCGCAGGGTGAAACCAGTAGCCGAGAACTGCCCAGCCTCAGCCTACGGATGGAAGAACGATTTCAGACACACAGCCCAGAGAGTGCCTTCGGTTTGCGGAAGGCCCTGACCTGTAAAAGTCCCGCTTGCGAAGCCAGCGTAGATATCATTTTCTGGTTATGAGCCAGCTGGTCGCTGAGCTCGTGTATGAGCGTCCATGTGCGAACAAAGTCGCTGTCCACGTCTGGAGCCTGATGGTACATCGTTTCCCGGTACTCGATAACCGGAGCGTGTGTGAGGGTGGCGAGATCAAAGTAACTGTTTCCGTTGACTTGGGTGAAAGTCACTTCGGCCGAGCACGTGGCGCCATTACCAAATGGTCCTCATCGCCGTAGGTAAGCTCCGGAAATTGGGGTTTCTCATGTATTCACCCTGTGACCACGACAGGCCAGTTTTGTGCCAAGGCGGTGCTCAGTAAGAACCTAGAGGCTGTCTCTAGGATTGTTACGGATGCTGCGAGGGCTGGGGCGAAGGTGATCTTCCTTCCCGAGGCATCCGACTTCATCGCCAGAGCGGATGAAGTACCGTCTTTGACCAAGCCGCTCGCCCAGAACGAACTCGTTCAGGGGCTGCGAGCGAAGGCGAAAGAAACGGGGGTTTGGGTGAGTGTCGGTGTCCACGAGACGGTACGTGCCCTCCGTCCAGCGTCCACTCTCGAATCACCCCATTCATACCCATATCCGTTATCCGGCCATACTTACTCTCCGATTGACGTTCTTTGTTTTAAAGAGCTCAGACCCAAAACGTGGGTTCAACTCGCACCTCATAATTGATTCATCTGGGGACATCGTGTCCAATTACCACAAGATCCATCTATTTGTACGTCACACCCTCCCCAAGCTGAGTCGCAGGGAACACCTTGGGTTACATGACCGATAGGACGTCGATATCCCAGGAGCAAGGATCATGGAATCCGACACGACGGTTCCAGGAGACAAACTCCACGATCCTGTTGAAACACCCGCTGGCAAACGTGAGTCCACGCATTTTATCAGTACAACCGTGGCAAAGTATTAAGCAATCTGTCATCCTCGCGCTTTGCGCCTGTGCGCGTTCGTGTGCAGTCGGTCTTCTGACCTGCTACGATATTAGGTTTCCGGAGGCCGCACAGATTTTGAGGAGCCGAGGAGCGGATATGTTAGCGTACCCTAGCGCCTTCACAGTCAGGACTGGAGCAGCCCATTGGGAGACTCTCCTTCGAAGCCGCGCGATCGAAACGCAGAGCTATGTGATCGGTGCTGCAGCCGTAGGGCAGCACAGTCAAACCCGAACAAGCTGGGGGCACGCCATGGTATGTTGACTCCACCCAGTTATCCAGCCCTTTCAGGGGAGCTGCATACTCAATTGCATTGTCCCTGCGCCACGTTTTCGCTGGTGTCCGGCAGATTGTGGATCCGTGGGGGACTATCCTGGCGCAGTGCAACGACATTTCTCATGGGGAACCGAGCTTCTGTCTTGCGAACGTCGACTTGGATAGCGTGCAGAAGATTAGGACGCAGATGCCGGTTGATAAGCAGAGACGAACGGATATCTATCCCGAGCTGTAGGTCGATCCTGTGCAGTGGGATGCCTGCAATAATCCAGGGTACGAATGGGGTTACTTGCACCCCGGTGCGATATTCAGTATCCAACGTTTCGCATTCACGGGTTTGAACCTCGATCCCGTGTGGGCGCTGAACCTTCCCTTCATGGCGCTCTTCATTCTCAAAACCGTGGAACGGTCCCAACAAACCCCTGGTTTATATGTGGACCTCCAGAATGACCTAGGCGACACATTGGCCAGTGAACCCTGGCAGTGGTGTGCATGGCGCGGTCCGAGCAATCAGTGTGCCCCATCCACGCAACAGACAATGGGCACGCTAGCAATCTTTGTAACTGACTCGTCGGTATTCGGCTGTGTTTCCACCATTGAGAGAAACGGGACCCAATTCTGTTCCATACGGCTCATTCCGAATGTAACACATACCATGGCGTTTATGCGTAACTTATGAGACCTTCGCTGGTGGCCGGTGGCCGATATTATCTGATCGGATTCTATCAGCACTGTAACAATCTACTGGTCCTGAACCTCTCCTTGGTACTCCTGGCCTTGGTGAGCGTTGAACGCGAAATCGGCCGAATTTCTTGGGAGGGGCGCACGGATTCCAAGCGCCGCTGTAACCATCCGGCTAATTCCGGCACTTGTTCTTTTCTTCTCACCAGCGATTTTCGTCTCGCCACCTCATAACTTTCCGTATCTTAATTCTCCCTGGCACTTAACCACCACAGGTCACTGCGCCTGCCCTCCAGTCATCCACTAGTTCTCCAACCAAAGCCTCAATCGTTTCTTTCTCCCTGTCCCTTAAGCTCCTTTTTGGATCCTTTTCCCTCATGGCCTCCTCACTCACCCAACTCTCTGCTTGCGTCACGCGCATTCTTTCTCTCACCGGCTTCCCGAAGGAGTTGAAGACGAGGGATATCCAAACCGCTTTCACAGAGTGGGAAAGCGTTGGCGGAGGATTTAAGATCAAGTGGATTGATGATACGAGCCTCTTGATTGTCTTTCAAGATGCAACAGTCGGTGAGTTTTCAGTCTTCGTTACTCAGTTGAATCCTGAACCAACTCACTGACCCTGGTTATGGCACACAGCCAAACGCGCTTATCTCCATGCACTTGCCTTTCCTCCGGCCGTCCTATCCAAACAAGCCCCCGAAGCCCCGACCGTGATCCGACCTTATGACGGTCCGGATGCACAAAACGTTATTCAAACCGTTAACACTCGCCACATGAGCTCTGCTTCCAGAGCGCACAACTCGAGGGGATCAATCTCGCATGGCCGCTCTGCTTCCACTATGAGCACCACCAACTCTTTCCGAAACGGCGTTCTTCCAGGATTGAACGGTTCTGCGTCCATTCCCGAACACCCACCAGCTCTTCAGACCCTTGTCAATATCTCTCCCAGAGACCGAGAGCCCTCCCCAACCCTCCCCAACTTGCCCTCCCATCCGACGCTGAACGCGCTCATCTCGTCCACCTTGGGTTCTCCAAACATCGATGACGCTCCTCCCTCTGACCCGGCCATTCTTGCCATTGGGGGACCAGCGATCGAGACTCCAGAAAACATTGGCGGCCCCCCGAGGATTGGAGATCCTGGAAGGCGGATGGTGGGTGCGGCGCTTGGAATACGCCACCCGGGGCTTGCGAATAGGGCTATTGGCCAGAGGTCGACTTCGTCCAGCAACCCGTCGCCCGTCGCTGTGACCGCAGAGTAGGCACCTGGTGCATTGTCCTGATCGACGTGAGCGTGGGTAGGTGTGTCTGTTTGCGGCCTGTTTTAGGTGTTTCCTTTGTAGTCTGTTATCCTGTCGTTCCCAGGGCTCAGAGGAACTCGGCCTTGTTGGGGCTGCGACCTTTTGTTCCCTCACGTTGTCCTCTATTATGTATTTTGTGTTTCTAGTGGAGAATACGACTGGATTTGAAATCGGAAGGTTCCGATAGGCCCCTCTGCCTGTTGCGACCACGCCACGAGCAGCTGGCTCGCCATTCGTTCTTCGGCTAAACTCGTTTCAGCCTTGGATCATCGCGGTCTGCGAGGGTGATTGAAATAATGGGGAAGCGGCTATTATCCGTCCTTTGTGCCTTGTTCCCGCCACGACATCTGTGGACTCGGGGTTAGATGCAACACACAGCTTCCGATAAGAAAAAGGGCTGCGCCGGGGATGTGTTCGCCCCTTGCCCCTAATCCTCTCTCTGCCAACATCATGGCCTCGGCCGCACAGCTGCCACCACTGGCGACCGTTGCTGGGAGGCGCGGGTGTAATTATCCACCTAAGCGAACCATGAATGATGTGCGGCGACCAGGGAAGCACGAGGCAACGGTACGTGATCTCTTCGAATCGGCAGCATGGATTCGACTGGGACTGAGCACTATTCTTGCTCCTTTCTTTCAGAATCAGACGCTGAACCCAAATAACGTTCAGCTCAGTCACCGTCCCGCAGTGACTGTTCGAGAACGTGCCGTCGCTAATGTGTCTGCTGATCCCCCGATCCGCTATAAGCACCCTGAGGCATATAAAGCTCCCCCTGGGCTTGGGCAGCGTCTTACTCTTTCCCCTGCCCCCACTATGCCCGCCCCCTCTCGTAGGTTCGCTCCCTATCCGCACTCAAAACCCACCCCCGCTGGCCACACACCTCGCCGCCAACATCCTACTTCTCTCTTCGCGTCGACGACAAACCAACTCTCATGGTCCGGTTCGAGCACCACACACACGACCGGGTTTGAACCGCACCTCGCCTACCCAACGTATTGGGAAACGCTCCCCTTCGAATTACAAACCTCCTGGTTCGCCCCTGGCGCCCAATCAGGATCCCCATTCTCGGATGATTCGGCGGTCACAACACCAGTTTCAGCCGTGTCCCAATTACCGCCTCAGCCATTGATTCGTGGGGTCGATTATGGGGTCCCTGGGTCAGGGGAACACGGCCTGTTGTTCGCTCTCCCGACCTTTGATATCTTCCAATCAAACAATGGCCATATGGCCGGAGTCCCCACGTCTCATCCGGAATCTATTACCAATATGGCACAAGTCAAAGTCCCAAACGATTACCAGATGCAAGTGGGATCCTTGGTTGATTCTTACTCCCTTCACCACCAAACACTGACCAAGGCGGACGCCGAAGGAGTCTGCTCTTTCGCCAAAACGTCACCCCAGTTCATCTCCCCCTTCTCGGACTCGGCTGTCACTTGCCAACCCCAGCTACTTCCACTCTACGCCCCTAAACCGGTACGGCCGATCCCCAAGATCTGCTTCACCCCACCAGAAGACGACCCGTTACCGCCGAGCTCGCTCCTGTATCAGCCCGTGTCAAAGGCGGTCAGGGAGACGTGTTTTCGTGCGCCGCCGAAACCGCTTTGATCGACTCCGTTGGAAATGATACTGATGGAGTTCCATCGCTCCGTGAGTGATGACAGGGACAGGGTACCTGAGGTCTGACATTTTGTTCCATATCCTTCCCGGCCCTCCTACGCACCTCTTGGTCACGCAGATGCGGGTTATCCCTGCTTGCGCCCTAGTCTGGTTTCTAATTTCGCATCCGTACCTTATCCCACACCCGTTTTGCTGCCCACGTTCGCCTTTCTTTTGTATCATCCTTGATTTCGCATTTGTAGCATCATTTCACATTCCACTCCGCAACAAGCCCTAGATGATGATTGTATATACAGTAGCATGCCGTCGAGGATCCCGCAGGTCGTTTTGTATCACTGTAACTCACTCAGTACCTTACTACATATTCGACTATCCTGCCCGATATAATGAAATATGTTTTGTCGGTTATTTTTCTCCCTTTGATCGCGCCTGCAGTCTCGAATCAGCCAACCACGTCACATCCGTTCCACCGCAGCCACACCACCACCTAACAGCGTGGATGCCACTTCCACCACACTGAAGCCCAAACCACAGAGGTGCCATGTCGTTCAAAACGCTGGTATACGCCTACGTTATCGGCGGCTTCACCTTCATTCCCTTGGTCGTCGCTTGCGCCATCTTCTACACAGTTTACACTTCGGTACCTGTCTCGGGCCCCACTGACCCGACATTACAAGGAACGGATGACACCGAGGAGAAGGACCCAACTATCACTCTCACTTCACCTTCGCTGAAGACCCCCGACGTACCCCTCTCCGCGGATACGCGTGAACCACCAAAGGTTCGGAAAGGATGGTTGACGGTTCGGAGAACATTCGAGGAGTCAACTTCGGACGGGTCCTATGTCACCCTCATGCGATCGTTCTTGGATTCGAGGTCCAAGGATCCCAAACGGTCCAGGCCTAAGGGCATGTGGTACGTTGCTCTCAAGGGCAAGGTCCTTTATCTATACGAGGACGAAGGGATGACCGAAGTGGATGCTGCGATCGAGCTCGGAGGACACGAGGTGGTGATTTATCCCGAAGGTCTGTCGGATGGGGAGCTCTTTGCCAAGCGGAACGCTATTTGCCTCAAGCCGAAACGGGGTAACTCCGCGCAAGGTACACCGAACCTCTCGAAGAAGCCGAGCTTTGGGTCTGGTTCTAGTGAGGATGGAGATAGGAAGGCACCGTCGGAGAAGGTTGAGGAGAAGAGGGAGGCCATTACCCCGTCCACGCCCTGGTTCATCTTCGTCTCGAATATCGTCGATATGGAGGAATGGTACCTCGGCTTGATCCACGCATCGGACGACCCTCCAAACCAACCCCCATTATCCCCACTCGCGCCTGTGTTCGACCCCGTCGATATGTTGCACCTGGTCGAGACCTTGGACGAACAGCCCGACGTCATACCCATGCGCTGGTTCAACGCTCTCATCGGTCGAATCTTCTTCAGCTTTTATCGGACGCATATTCTGGAGGACTACATCATCGGACGGTTGATGCGGAAGTTATCCAAGGTCAAGCGTCCTGCATTCCTCACGGACGTCATCGTCACGGAAGTTTCTGTCGGGAACACTTCTCCCACCTTCAGCAAACCCATGTTGAAGGAGCTGACTAAGGATGGGGACGCCTCCCTCGAAGTGCGAGTCCACTACAAGGGCGAAATCAGGATCACCGTTCAGGCCGTCGTGACTATCAATCTTGGGGCTCGGTTCAAATCGTATTCCGTCAAACTCGTGCTGGCCATTGTGTTACGCGAACTTGACGGGAACCTGCTTGTCAAGGTCAAGCGACCCCCAAGCTCCAGGATCTGGTACGCGTTTACCCAAATGCCAAAGATGGTGTTGGACGTCGAGCCTGTCGTGAGCGACCGCCAAATCACTTGGAACATGATCCTCGGTCAGATAGAGTCGAGGTTGAAGGAAGTTGTGCGTCTATCTCTCCTCCACTCGATTGTTGTTATTTACTCATGCTCATTGGATGGTAGATAATGGAATCCGTGGTGATGCCAAACATGGATGACATCTCGTTCTTCACGAGTTCGGATTATTTGCACAGGGGAGGTATCTGGGCCGACGCTGCTCGCCGCGAACGACAGCCTACAACTATGGATGGAACCACAGATCCGAACGCACATCTACCCCAAGCCCAGGTCGAGACCAGTCCAGGGTTACTATCGACGACCCTCGTTTCTCCCCCCCCTCCCACCTTCACCGAAGATAACAGAGATCAAGACCAAGAATACCTCGGTGACGGCCCTCGAAAGGACGAAATCTCCGAAGTATCATCATCCCCTCGTTCCATCACCCCGGCAATCACTCAAACCCCCCCTACTTCGTCTAATGCGACGAGACGGAGGTCGTGGTTCTTGTCTGCGCGTGACGAGGATTCCAAGACCGAGTCGGAGTCCTCTCTCTTCCACACAGACGATGCACCTAACGGAGGGCGGCCTGAAGAGGTAACCCAGGATCTTTCCTCGAGCTCCCGATCAGCATCAGCGCACTCGGATACCGACTTGGACCCTTACGATACACGATCCGAACATTCCTTGTTACCCAGGACCCCACCTCCCCTTCCTCGTCGCAAGGGGCTGCCGCAGCAACAACCCGAGACAGATGAGGCGGTTCCGGCGCCTTCGAAGTCCCCCCAATCCCTCTTCGGGCGGGTGGGAACGAACACGACTATCAGTTCCAACAATTCCACGACCAGTTCATTCTTCTCGACGCTGAAGGCCCGCGCAACGGACAAAGAGGCGTTGAGCCAGTCTGCCAAGGAGACGATGAAGAAGTGGAGCGCCAACTGGGCTAATTTGAAGAAGGGTTCCCCAGACGAACCAGCGCCAGGAACAGATGATGGACAGGCTAGGGGTTCTTCTTTTGCAGAAATCCGCAAACACGTCGAAGAGCGCCACCGGACAATTATAACGTCAGGTAACCAAACGGGCACCAACGACACACCATCTTCGAGCGCGACCGGTCGCACCTCTACGCCACCACGTACGCAGGGAGGGCCCAGAAAGCCCTCGATCACAGGCGGTTTGTCGACAGGGTCGTCAACGTCGAACACCGATCCAGTCAGTAATTCGGTGAACCAAGAGCCAGTGGCCGATCGAGATGATAGCTCCCGGCACCGGGAAGGTGAAACGGATGTGACGCCTCCTGCCCCTGCTCCCCACCCGATTTATACACAACCATCAGCTCCGAAGATGATGATGATCCCAGGGATTCACGCGAGCCACAGAGGAGAGGTTCAGAGTATGGGATATGTCGCGCCGACGCCCGAGCCGGCGGAGCCCATGCTGAAGGCGCCGGCGATTCAAAGCGTGTATCGATTATGGAAGAACCCGGGATCGAGCCAAACGATACCGCCCGCGAGCAAAGAACCGACGGAAAGTTGGCATTTGGGAGGTGGAGACACCGGGTCTCCGCCATCTCAGAGCGATCGGCCCGTCTCGACATCATCAACACCATCATCATCGCCGAACTTGAAGCGAGTGGTGCCACCCCCGCTCCCAGCGAGGCCTGTGGCGATACGACCGCTGGAGACGTCTGTGACCAGGGCGTCGCCGGACCTGGCAGAGTTTGGGAACGTGTCAGCCTCGGCGGCACTCAAGTCAATCGTATCTCTGGATAGTGGGAGTAGAAGGCATTCATCATCTTCATTTGAACACTTGGATAATCTGCAGCCGCCACCGACGGTGTTGACGGGTAATTTATGACACGACGCTGATCGATTTTTATCCCCATCTTCTCATATTGTAAAACAGTAATGGTGCAATTACGTGGAGCACGGACAGACCCCTGGACCGTGTCTCGCTTGTGGGAGTCGAAACGGGTGCCGTTGTGCAGCGAGGGGGGGTGATAGATTGGGTGAAGGTGGGCGAAAGACGCACGAGATCACTGAGCCATCAGGTGATCGGCTGGCAGCGGAGCTCATGGATCTCCACCAGCGCCGACCAATCGACGGCAGATTGAGTTGTCACTGTTTTGGCGTCTGGAACGGGGCAGTGCAAGTAACGGGGTAACTTGACGGCTAAGGGATGTAATACAACAGTCAACAGAGAAGCGGGCAGGTGATGGACGGTCCAAGAATCACAGCTATTTCGCGATACTTATTTCCAGTCGCTCCTCCTCTTCCGGTGGAACCTTTCCATCCCCGTCCTGGGGGGAATCTGGCACGAGCGAGCGTCATGGCGGAGACAGAGCAGCTTCAAGCACCCCCGAGTCTCGTCATCTCCCCGAACCTGCAGGCCCTCCTCGAATTCGATAATCGGCTACGGACGCCGAGCGAAAGCCACGGACCGCCAGCGAAAGAACAACTCGGCCAATGCCCTTCCTGGAGGGAGCAGGCGGTCCCTACCGTTTCCCTACCCCCACCCCGGAGGAAGAAGGGTGTCGTCGCTGGCGTACCGGTCTCACCCAAGACAGCGTCCGAATCACGAAGCATGGCCCCTCGGACGAATACTTTCCCTGGCGCGGACGAATTGCCGATACTTGGGGAAATCGAGTTTGCGAGGTTGGAGGATGTGGTAGAGGGCGAGAGCAGGTCCACCAATCCGTACTTGAACTCTCCACCGTCACCGCCGCGACACTTCTACCATCGTTCGGACTACGAAGAGCTCGAGGGGATCGCCCAACACCAACCGACGCCTTGTTACACACTTGACAAGCCCCGATCCATGAGACAGTGGCCGGACAGACAGCGATCGTTCAGCGGACCGTCCCCAGTCGAGCACAGGGGTGGTCAGTTGGCCTCTCGTCGGTATTTCACCTCGCTCGTCCGCAACGTAGGATCACGACCAAAGGAGAAAGGTGCGACTTGGACTTGATTTACTCTCTCTAGCTCTAGGCCCACCCTTATTTTTACCTTCAAAGTGTCTGGACCACGTGCGGCGGCGACGAGGCCGTTGCTCTTGCACAGCCACAAGGCTTCTCTCTCATCCTCTCACTCTCATCAGGTGCGTCTTTCCGGCTCAACTCGCCACGGACGAAAAACAAATAAACAATTCACCTCGGTTTCTCAGACCAGGACCTCTTACGAACCGTCTTCCTCCCCAGAACCTCACGTATCCATTTCAAGGTATTCTTCCAGCCTCCGATTGGTGCGCCAAATCTCACATATTTATCACTGCTTGCCTTTCCCAGCACGATCTATACCGCTTCCTCCATTCGCTCTTTACCGCTCCCCCCATCTCCCAACTCAAGTCCGGTTCAAGCTTCCTTCATCGACCTCGGTTCTCCGCCCATGTCTCCCTCGTCGGATGTCGGGTCTAACGAGACCCAATCACTCAGGTTCACCAGCCGCGACAACTCTCCCCTTCCCTACAGCACCTATTCACGCTCCCCGAGTCCGTTTTCGAAGCCTCCCGTGCCGACCAGCCCCAAACCGATGTTCAACCGTCCTCACTCGCTCCGTCGATCGGTTGACGGAAGACCCAAGGTTGAAGATCCTCCGACCACCATCTTGTCCCCTGCTGAGCGTGCAGAGTTGGTCAAGAAGACTCGTAAACTCACGCAACTGTTTGGCCAAACTCCGGGACCGGACCTCGCTTCGCTTAGTCCGGTAATCAACTCTCCACTCCAGCAATCCCGCCTGGTCCCTGATGTACGGAAAGGCCATCGGGTCATCGCCTCGATTTCAAATCCGCTACACCCTAGCGACAGAGGCATCTGGCCGCCTCCCGACGAGACGTTGTACCTGAATATTAACGGTCGGAGACATTCGACTCCGCTGTCACCGATGTCCGTTTCCACAATGTGGGGTTCCAACGAGGACGAGAGCATTCTTGACCTCCACGACCAAAGATCCTTCCGTTCCAACAAACCCGTTCGGCTGCGGTTATCGCGTAGGGAAAGGACTCCGCCGGCGTCCCCCGCTCCTTCTCCCATGTCATTCATCGATTTATCCGACGACGACAGTGCAGCGGAGACAGGGAAGATCACCCCCGGCCACCGCCGTCAACCCTCGTCCCCCAGGGAATCTATGATTGATGACACTGCGTCACTCTTAACCCTGACATCCACAGAGATGCACGAGGAGGAGCAGAGACGGAAACGGGAGAAGCTTGTCAAGCTTCACAGGTTCCTGGGTTCACGGGTCCCCACCGACCTCGTTCTGGGATTGGGCCTCAGTCAGTCGCCCCCACTACTTCCCCCTACGAGCCCAGACGTGGAGGATTGGGACACACGGAAGAAGTTCCGTATGCGGAAGCGGCGAAGTAGTTCCTATGCCGAGTACACGAGACCTCTGACTGCCCAGGAAGACCGAATGAAGTCGGAATTGGATATGGAAGAGAAAGCCTTGAACGTGCGCCGGGCTGCCAAGATGGAAAAGGTTGGTGTTTCACAACCGTTTCGTATTGCCTTTGCTGACACTGCGTTAAAACTTGAAAGGTGTTTGGAGTCGCTCCACCACAAACCCTATACCACACTCGAAAATCGGATTCCCCAATTCCCCAGAGGCACGGACCAGCTCCGATATTATCCGTGGATATTGATACCTCCCCTGCACTGACACCTACCGATCCGTTGTCGTTCTTTACCATGCAAGGACTCGGGAAGAAATTCAGGCGGCCTGGTACAGGAGATTCCTCTCAAGCTTTGCTCTCGAAGAGTGCGCCCGGTAGTTCGATAGAGGTGTACAACAGCTACCGCGAGTCTCTGAATTCGCTCATTGAGATGGTGGATAACGTGAGTCGCCATGTACGTACGTACGATAAGCTCGTCGCTCATGGGACTCGTTGCAGGACGACAGGGCTTCGATCAAAATAGTTCACAACATCCTCCGCGATGAGAACGACGGTGGGGCCAAGCGGAGGGTCGACGACGGCTATGACTCCAGCGAACCCGACACCCCATCCACTTCTGCCCCCATGGCCTCCGCGCGTAACGACCGAAGGCGCTCACTTCCGCTTTGCCCTTCTATTGCCTCACTACGTTCCGAGTGCAGCATCACCAGCCCACCGGAGGTCTCGACGTTTGAACAGAAACGGAGACGAGCGGCGAAACTCACCAATTTCTTTGGTGTTAACCATCGTGATATTATGGAAGACATCCTGGAGTCGATCGAGACCAGCGTGGCGGAGGAGAGGGGAATGGGGACCCTAGACCAAGACCAGGCTGATGTACGTCTCCGCTTTCCTTTTGTTCTCCTCCCCAAGGTGGAACGTTTGCTGATTTTGGGTCCCACTTAGGATTTGCTTCTGAAAGTGTGGAACCTCAAAACCAGGACTTGACGACTCTTCATCTACTCTTGTGTACATACATTTCGACCTTCTGGTGTATTATGCAGTATCTTTTTATATTATCTCTCGACCACCCATTAGCGTACCCTTCCTTCCCTGTGATTTTTTAGACCTTCGTTTGTTCATTTGTTCTCTCTCCTCTCTCTCACCTCCATTCTCTCTACTCACACCCCGCCCGCACAACCACTCCCCTCCAACGTTTGCTTTTTAACCATCTAAGTTATACATTCGTTGGAATTGGCGATCCCTACCAGACCCCACATCCCAATATCCGTACCCCGTCATTCGTCGTTCGTTGTACCGTTTTCCTACTCTCCTAATCCTCTCAGCTCATTATTCTCTCTCGCGATGCAATGGAGGTCAATACATATAAAAGTCCGTTACACAACAATGCATGCCATTATCCAAAGACTCGCTAGGACCGCGCGCAGTGGGTATCACTGATGATGACCTTATCAGAAGAACGTAAGGTAGGACAGGGAGGAGGGAAATGGAAAATTAGATGAGGTAGAAAGGTATGTGGCCGAGAATACTCCTCGAAACTGTAGCTTGATACCGCCCAAAGAGGAGGGAGGTGAGGGGAACATAAAATACCGTCCGCTTATAAGATAACCAAATCTCCGTGACAACTCTGACACCAGAACACGTGCGACTCGTCCAAGAACTGATGCCTCTTGAAGCCCCGGATGTGGTGGGGTTCCGAAGGTTCCATCACGCTCGAGGACGGTGAACCCCCGTTGGATGTCACCAGCTCAGATTCGGGGAGGGGCGTCAACGCCCTCGAAGGAGGCCGAGACGACTTGACCGAAGAAGCCAACTCGCTGTCGATCCGGGCCTTGAGCATCCCCAAAGACACCCGCCGCTTGTGCCTCGTCTCGGGCGAGAGGGTCTCGAACGTCGACTTGCGTGGTTTCTGCGACGGCGGTGAACGGATGTTACTCAAGCCGGAAATGGATTGGGAACTTCCGGCCCGGGCGGCTTGAACCCTCAACTCGTCCGAAACGTTGCGAGCTCGGCTACCAGGCCGGGAGGGCATGCCCGGCGTTGGTGAGAAAGGTCGAGTGGGTACACTGGACAACGAGCGGAGTTGCGTGAGCTGGTCCATCAGAGAGCTGACTTGTTTCTGGAGCGAATGCGCTCGAGCATCAGCTTCGAACACGGCCGACTCCAGAGCACGGATTTGGGAACGGGCATTGGAGAGTTCAAGCGTTTGTTGTTGTTTCAACGCGCTCGACATCTCTCCGTCTAACGAGTTCCTAACGTTGGGTGGTGGTGCGCTTTCGCGTAACCTCTCGATCTCCTCATCCTTCTGCGCGATCTCGGCTTGTAGGAGTTCGATATCGTTCTGTATGCCTTCGACGAACCCACGGTCCTCGGTGGACGCCGCCCTCCTTTCTTCCAGCTCTCTCTCGGCGGTGTTCAGGAGCTCAGTCTGAGCCTGGACGGAAAAGGTGAGTCGATCGACCTCCTCGAGACGACGAAGGGCAAGGTGGTGGTAACCCTCCCTCTCGGCTTCCCTATCCTTCAAGCTCTCCTTCAACGCATCGACCTCAACCTCCAGATCCGTGTACGCTTTCTGGATGTGCAGGATGTTTTGTTGGGAGGATGACTCATCCCTCTTCCTCGCCAGCTCCTCCCTCTGCCTGGCCTTGGCTGACTGAGACTCACGCTCCCTCGCCTCATCCAAGGTGACCTCGAGCTGAGAGATCGTATCCTCCTGCTTCCTGATGATCCCCTCCAGCTCGTCAATCCTTTCAACCAACCCTACACGGATGTTCGTGAGTTCAACGATCTTGGGACGCATCTCGTTCAACGAGCGCATAAGGTTCGTGCCCTCGGTTTGAAGGTCACTCTGGATCTTCTCAGCCTCCTCAGCGCGGCGGCTTGCGCGCTTCAGTTCGTTCTGAGCGTTGTGGAGTTGTCTTGAGTTAGCAGCGAGCTCGGTGGTGGCTTGGGTGAGCTTCTCTTGCAGTCCGGCGAGGGTCTTCTGGGTATTGTCCGCGTGGGTGACAGCTGCGGCCTTGGTTTGTTCCAAAGCCTCCTTCTCAGAAGCCAAGGAGGTGAGTTGTGCCTGGATAGAGGAGTGCGCTTTCTCGAGTTCCCCATGCTTGACCTCGAGCTCTTGAGCTGATTCCATTTTGGACTGAAGTTGCGACCGGAGGGAATCGCGCTCAGATGTGAGGGACGCATGTGCCTGAATTGGTGGTTAGTCACGCGAAGGCACAAGCAGTGTTGTACAAACTTCACCTGGTTCAGTTTCGAGAGGTGGAACTCAAGTTCATCCCCTCTATCTCGGGTATCCTTCAACAGACCCTCGAGCTTTTCTGCCCGGTCGTCATTCTGAATCCTCTCTTCAAGCTCTCGAGCTTTCCTCTCGTGACGGTCGGCTTGGGCTTGCAGATCGTTCAGGGCACCGTTCGTAAGTTGCAGTTCACGTTCCTAGAAAGGGTGAATATCCGGAACAGATGCGTTCAAGAGGTTCGGTGTACCTGTTCCCTGCATCGATCTTGGAGCACCTTTTCTTGTTCGAGGAAGCGGCCAGCGCGTGCAGAGCTCTCCACGAGGTCGCCTTCCTGGCGCCTCAGGCTCACCTCAAGGGTGGAGGTTTTCTTCACCTCATCACGCAACAGTTTCTCCAACTCCTCCGCGCCTGGTTGAAATTAAGGTGGTGAGATATGCATTCCACGGGTAGGATGGACACACGCACGAGGTTCTAATTCCGCTAGACGGTCTGCAGAAGTCGCCAGCGCGTTCTTTTCCGATACCAAGAGCGAGATCGTCTGCTGATGTTGGGACGCTTGGTTCCAGGCTTCTGCCAGCTCCTGTTGCGAGACCCCCAATCGGTTTTCGAGGTCCGCGGCTGTGCTTAGCGAGTCTCTGAGACGCCCATCAAGCTGTTGCCGTGCTAAATACGGAGGGTCAGTTCCAAGCGAAACGAATGGAACATAGGAATTGGAGGGACGAACCTGCTTCCGCGGCTTTTAATGACATTGACAGCTTTTCTCTTTCGGAGCGAGAGCCAGCGAGTGCACCTTCAAGTTCTTCCGCCTTTGAAGTAGCCAAACGTAACTCATTCTCGAGCCGCTGAGCGTTCTGAGCCAGAGACGTTCCGTTGTTCATTTCGTGCTGGAGCTTCTCTTGAACAGCTTTGAGCCCTATTTCGGTCAAGTATTCGTTATTGGCGGGTGGGGGGGTGGGTCAAGCAGAGCTCACTGGTATCCAAGTCCTTCCGTCGGTCCAGTTCCTTGTTCAAAGCGTCGCGTTCCGACCTGAGCGAAGCGGCGGCATCTTGGTGCCGTTGTAGTTCGGCTCGCAAGCTCTGCAAGAGGTTGTGCGTTGTTGAATCGGCCGGCGGTTCATCCTGAGGGGGTCGTGTAGCCTGAGATGGCCGCTGTTCCCGTTGTGAAGGAACGCCAGCGGTGGAGGGGGATGCAGGAGCGCCACCCACTCGTGATAAAGAGTTCAGCCACGTTCCGTCAGCCCCAGGGGTCTGCCCGAATCTAGATTATAGGTACGCGGGTTCAGTTCCACCGGCCGTCGGGTTCATAAGGAAATGAGACTCGCATGTCCGCCGCGTTCTGGGTTTCATCGACTTGGGGCGTGGGTGGGTCCGTGGGAGGGAGGTCTTGGGGTAACGGGGTGAATGTCCTCGATGGCGGGGGACTCTTGTCCGACTTGGTGGCCTGTTGCCGCTTCTTGAGCTATTCGGGTCATTATGTCAGAAGTGGCGGGGTTTTGAGCTTTCTGGAAGGAGTACGAACGAGGGCTTTGGCGCGGGCAGCCTTTGCCTTCCTGTCCTCAGCTTCAGACATTTGGAAGGGGTGGAGGTAGTCGAGGGCGGAGGTAAACCCGGTGAGCCGCCAACTCCAATCGGGGATTTTGTGACAGATTCGCTGTGGAACACGTTGGTCGGACACGAGGCACGGGCCGAATAAGCTTTGGTGATGTTCCAGGAAAGAGCAGTAAAGATGACATTGATGTGCGTACACACTCCTGGGAAAAGAGGGGAGACGACAGAGATACGAAGGAAGGTAGGATATGTGCCCGGTAAAAAACGTATACCACAAGAATCATAGGTAGAAATCTTCAACTAGTTTTACGGAACGAGACGGAACGGGCAGGGAAGGAACGACTCGAGGGGCGCCCCTCTGGAGTAAACGGGAGAGCACGGTTGAGCGAGAGGGGGAGGAGATAGGGACCGGATAAAAATCTCTCGATACGCGAAAAATATGAGATAACGTGGTGAGTGAGGGTATTATACGAGACGCAACTACATGTCTAGGCCCACACCTGATGAAATGAACGGGAGTCAGTGATTGGTTGATACCGGGCACCCTTCCCACTTACTCGCAAAGTGCTATCCCAACTGCCTGTGCAGAGGGCCATACCATCAGAACTGACGCCCAAGCAGCTGACACGGTTTTCGTGGCCGGTCAGGACGCCGACACGCTCTCCTTTGAGCGTATCCCAAACGTTGCACGTCCAGTCGTCATACCCACCAAACAAGATACGTCCAGAGATGGAGAAGGCAACCGAAGTGATTCCACAAAGAATGTTATCATGCGTGAACGCATTCAACTCCCTGTCAGCCCTGATATCAAAGAGCCTACAAGAGGCGTCGTCGGAGCCAGTGGCGAAGGCATCACCATTGGGGAAGAATCTTGGAGGACATGAGCTGGAATGGTGACTGATCGCAAGAGTCTGCTTACGAAACAGCGTTGATATCGGACTCATGCCCAGTAAATGTCTGGGTGGCCTTGCCGCTCCTAATGTCCCATAATTTGGCGGTTGCATCGCAGGCGCCAGATACGAAGACATTTTGGTTGGGACCGAGGGACAAACTAATTTATTCGGGAGTATGAGCGACTTGTTCGCGGGAAGGATATACTTGGCGGTGCGCGTACCTCATAACATCCCCAGTGTGGTCGCTAAACTCCACAACGCGGACACCAGCTTCGATATCCCAGAGCATGCAGGTCATATCACCTGAACTGGTAACGATTTGGCGGTCATTGAGGAATCGGCAACAACTGAGATAACCGGAATGAGCGCTCAGTTCGCGAGCACCCTTCACGTTACTTGCGTCCTTGCTGTTTAGGTTGTAAATCGAACAGATGTTGTCGAGGCCACCGCAGGCGACGAAGTTTCCGGAGGGGGAGTAGGCGCAGGTCATGACCCAACTCGATCGCAAGGGGATGGCGTGGACTTTGTTTGTTGTGTAGGCATCCCAGACGATGAGCTTACCGTCCTGAGAGGCGGAAACGAGGTGCCTGCGGTCGTTCGCCCAGTGCATGGCGTAAATTTTGGCCAAGTGACCCCTGAGTGCCCGCCGTGGGCGCATCACAATCCGCGGAAGTGGGTCAACCTCGGCGGCCATGGCGCGGACTTTTGGAGGGAGAGGAGTCAGGGCTGGGGATCAGGCAGGATATGGGAGATGGCACGAACGGCTGGTATCGGCGGAGGACTCCCGTTTGGCGCGGATTTTCTCCTTCAGCTGCTCAGCTTCGCGACGAGCGGCGGCGATTCTCTCTTGAATGTCACTCTGTTGTTGAGACATGGTGCTTTCGCAGGGAATTGTAGTTCTGGGAGATAAAAGGGGTGAGGGTCGGAGTGAACGGCGAAAACGGGCTGTAGTTGGAGAGAGACTAACGGGGGAAGTTGGGGGTACTGTTGAGGGGCACTGCGCCTAGAAGAGGGCAGATGGTCGAGAACGGAACGAACGAAGATACCAACGGCGACGACGGCGGCGGTGGCGGCGGCGGCGACGTGGACGGAGGTTGGAGGGACGACGATAGCAACGTTGCGTGGGATTTGGACAAAGGAAACCTCCCGTTTTCGGCCTCACGCCAGCCAATCGTCAGCCACGATCAGAACCCTGATACCGACCCTGGACTGGGGTCAATGGGGTCCCCGCCGCTTGGTGGGGGTCATATGTTGGCCAACTGGTACTGGTACCCTCCCGGAGGCAGAACAATAGCACGCATTCAGCACCGCCATGCTGTTTCTTGCCTGGCCTCCGATTTCAAAATACTCGAGCGGCCGCTCGAAACCCAGATACAGGGTGTCCTAGGATCCTACCGTCTGCTCGCTGGGGCTGTTCTTTTTCACTATTTTTCTGATCTTGGGCCATGTTCTCCCCTCTCTCTTCATGACTCTTCACGCCACACCAATGTCGAATCACTCGCCGAGACCAGACCCTCCTCGTATGTCCTTCGCGGTACTCATCACTCGGACTTCTGCTCATTTCCGGAAGCACACAAGAGGATGCAGCTCAATAACTGGCTCCAGACCCATGGTGGTACCCACCGCCTAGTCTGGAACAATTACATCGCTGGGGGCCCTTCCCACAAACCAAACTGGCGTTCAGACTGTTTTGGTACGGCGACCTTTGTTCGACGTGGCGATTGCCGGCCTGATTATCCTGTTATAGTCGATGG
>Ga0307516_10001552_pt1 | contig 31610 bp, 28 predicted proteins | sample 19_EM_MG_FD_203310 | JGI IMG/M metagenome (GOLD analysis project Ga0307516, IMG submission 203310) | Populus trichocarpa ectomycorrhiza microbial communities from riparian zone in the Pacific Northwest, United States - 19_EM | ecosystem: Host-associated > Plants > Roots > Unclassified | place... | reverse complement strand
GCCCCCCCGCCGCCCCCGCCCCCGCCCCGCCGGCGCCCCCCCCCCCCCCCGGGGGGGGGGGGGGGGGGGACTTGCGCGAGAGGTCTGCTGTCGCTTGTCTCCTTGGGCCGGTCTTCGTTTTCGGTTTACGGGGGCGATACAGGAGGATGGGAAATCGGCTCGGTATTATCGTCGTCTTCATCTGGGGCATTGCCGGCGCGGTAGGTAATTGAAGCGAAGGTGCAAGAAAGAGAGCGGCGAATTGCGATACGATTGTGTGAGGTGTGGTTAGTATTGCGAAATTGACTCCGATGTTCCTGTTGACTTGATCTTTGCGGGGTGTTTTGTTACAATAGTGCTCAGCTCAGCCATTCTCACGAGCTTCAGCCTCCCAACCTCCTAATTAGGTGACGTTGTATAGCCGCCCACGCTAACCCTAAGCGCACTAGCGCGAGTTACGCCGCGCTAAACCCATTTCAAAAAGAGGACTCTTATCCGAGATAATACAGTATACCGCCTCCGGATCTCCCTGATGAAGTGCCTGCTACTAGCAATCTGCATGCGCGCTTTCGTCAACGAATTTTGGATGCTACCTATCCTTATGGAATGCAAAGTTTGTCTGATACCGAGATACGAGGCTCCATTTGCAAACTGTGCATGGCGAGTGTAAACAAGATCGTGCAGACGACGTATACGCGGAAGAAACCGGAGGCGTTCAAGTACTGGCGACCCAGCAGCTCTCCTATCTGGCGAGAGAATATGGGCTGTTTGTGATGACAATGCAGAGGATGTGGAGGAAGGCCAGACGTTAAGATCAAGGAAGAGGGCCAAAGGTTTAACACTACGTACGTGCTTGAACTTGACTGGAGAGAAAATCATCTTTTATCGGCATAAGTCTAATATGTCATAATTTTTAGAGATAAAGTCTAAAATGCCATAGTTTTCCCGGTCGGTCGCCACAACGCGATTTGGAACCGCTGCATGGGTCAACGCTGCACTCGATTTCAAGATGCCATTCAGAAGCTTGCTGTTCCCGGCGCACGATAAATTTCGCTTTGCAACTCCTTACGGAATCCATGAATCACAGCCAGGACCACCAAGTTGAGGCTACTAGTGAAACACGAGGCAAGCAATATGCAGTGGATAACCTGCACCTGTGCTAAGATACTGGATGTCAACTGAGAGCATGTCCCTCACGTTGGTCTACCTATAGGTTTCCAAGGTAAAAACATTAGGTATATAGTTCCGTGTCTGCTTACGAAGACGAAAAATCAGAGCAACTGCATGGCCGCAAGTGAAGTCGTTCATCTCAAACCCATAGCGCGGGAAGTCGAGTCCTATCCTCCTCTATTTAGGCGCACACGAGGTAGGCCCAAAGAGAGGAGGATCGAAAACGGGGGAGAAAGAGCGAGGGGTTTGCAGAGAGGCGAGCAAATGGCTGGAAGATCTGGGCAATGCTCCTCCAGCGCTGTACCCAGTGTGGTAATGTGGGACACAACGGAACTACTTGCGATGAAGTCTGTAATTGTATACCCTGCATAATGGAGGGCAATTTCGAATGGTTGATTCTTTTTCACTGCTGTTTATTTTACTATTGTGACCGAGTTGAATTGAGGTACTGCTGCTGACGCCAAGCACCCACGGACCTGCAGTCCCACAGGGAAACACTGTGGCATTTTAGACTTTATGGTCAAAAGCTATGGCATATTAGGCGTTGGCCGTTCTTTTATAGATCTAGATATGTGTGTATTTTCTATTTTCTGGTTGCGCCGATAAAACCTGGTGTTCTATTTCGCGAGTAATCGGCATGGGTACGCCAGTCAGGCGGCCAAACTAGCCTGCCGACCGACAGGCAGCCCGCTTTTATAAAGAGGAAAATCTAGCGCAAAACGACAATCGATTACCTTCGAACGGTACCGACTTCCAACTCGATATCGACGAAGCACGAGTCCTTTCAACCTGGCACCGGAACAAAATGTGGATAGAAATAGAACATGGGAACTGTAGTGGTAGTCCTTCTCTTTGCCTTTGTCTCGCCGAGTCCCTTCGTTTCGTCAAGGACGATTCGTTTCGCAAGTACACTCATTGGTCATTACAATCTGGAGAGCAGTGATGACTATCATATGCCAGCGAGTTCTTAAAACGCTAGTGCGTGCTAGAAAATTAGCATACCCAACCGTAAATTGGCACGGCTGTGCTGACTGCGCCATGCAGCGGCATGGTGATTGTAAGGCTGCCGGAGCAGGGCGGTCCTGCTGCCATCGCGTACATCTACGCGTGTACATCCCACTGCACCGGCTGTAGTTCTTGTGAACTGGTCCCATCTTTGCGTGGGCACATCGGTCGACACCCCGTTACTTCTCTACTGCTTCACCACCACCGACTGATCGCATAGGCCCGCCGCTCCACACGCCCCACGCTCAAGAGACATCTCGCTTGCCCCCGCGGGTTCTATGCCTCCGCTGGTCCAGACACTCGTGAGCAAGCTGATGAGAAGGCCGACTTTCCACGCACATGGGGTGAACACCGCACCGGCCCCGGCCTGCATTGTCGGCTTGGAAACGGTGGAACTGCAACACAAATCAGTGGATGACTACCTGAAGGAGCGCAGCGCTCTGACTGCGAAAGACCGGGCACACGCGTTCGATGCCGCCGCGATTGCAGGCGCATCGAAGGACGAGCTCGCGGCCGCCACGATCGTTGCTGCAATACGCGCAGAGGAGCGGGAGGGGAGAAGCGGCGATCATTTCCTGGGCAACGTCGACCGCATCAACCGCAGCAGGTTGATGCGCGTTGCGAAAGAAATGCCCAAGGGCGCGCATCTGCACTGTCACTACAACACCTGCTTACACCCGTCCTTCCTAATCGAACTCGCCCGTGGGGTGCGGACCATGTTCATCCGCAGCACGATCCCATTGCTGTCGCCGGCTGATTTCGGGCGCGCTGAAATCTCGTTCTCGGTCCGGCCGGCGTCCGTGAGCGAGGGCGATCTTTTCGATGCCGCGTACAAGCCGTTGGATTGGATGTCCTACACGACGTTCATGAACACCTTTCCCACACAGATGGTCGGCGGACACGGTGCGGAGTCGTGGCTGGTGTCGAAGATACGGATCACCGAGTGCGACGCGCACGACATCCACCAGACCGTGGAGGGGCATGTGGATACGCCCATCGATGCGACGAGTCATATTACTGATCCTGTGTTCGCAGCATCTGGGACCGATTCAATCAGTGCACGCGCATGCTGAAGGGCCTCTTCGGCTACGAGTCCGCGTTCCGCGGCTACGTGAAGGAGGCCATCAATAGTTTCGTCGACGACAAGATCATGTACGCTGAGGTGCGGCCTAACTTCTTTGACAAGTTCATCATGAGCGATGACGGTGAGCGCGAGCTGGGCCACACGGTTTGGATGTCAATCATCCAGGAGGAGATAGCGAAGAAGAAGCAGGAACTCGCCGCCAGCGGGAGAGCGGATGACTTCTGCGGGTTCAAGGTGATATACTGCGCGCCTCGCTCGATCCGTAGCGAGGAGATGGCCTGGTGTCTGCAAGACTGCATCGCGTTAAAGAAAGATTTCCCGGACCTGATCTGCGGTCCCTACCCGTGTTCATCCTGGGGACCGATCCTGGACTAACTTCTGTTTAGGCTTCGACATGGTCGGCTTCGAGAACCGCGGCAATCCGATCCGGTATTACCTCGCGGAACTGCTCGCATTCCGCGGGAAGTGTATCACCGAGGGGCTGGATATCCCATTCCTTTTCCACGCCGGCGAGACCCTCAAGAGCGGCGACTCCACCGACGAGAACCTGATGGATGCGATCTTGCTTGGGTCCAAGCGCATCGGTCACGGCTACACGCTTGCAAAGCATCCCGCGCTTATGGAGATATGTCGAGAACGAGGGATCGCCATCGAGGTCTGTCCCATCTCGAACGAGATACTGCATCTCTGCCCCTCCATCGAGGGACACATCTTGCCCGTGCTGCTCAACAACGGTGTTCCCTGCACCCTGAACAGCGATAATGCGTCCTATTTTATGTACGTTCCAGAATTCCCTCCCCGCCGCCGAATCGATTCGCCTTCGAGACTTACGTACTCACCATTCCTATCCCAGGTCGTCGCTGTCGCACGAGTTCTATCAGGTCATGTCCGGCTTCGACTCCATGAGCCTACATGGTTGGCGGGTTCTCGCGCTGTGGAGCATAGAACACAGCTGTCTTAGCGTGCGGGAACGCCACGAGGCCGCGCGAGTGTGGAGGAACAAGTGGAATAATTTCTGTGTTTGGATCGTCAAGGAGTTCGGTATGCAGGTTGGAGTTTGAGCCATGACTCTATATCTGCGTGTTGTATTCGGCAGCTTGAAGTCGTTCCGAAAATCACCGTTTATCAACACGCTTCGTCGATATACTTCAACTACACACTCGATATGCTCTTGAACGGCCGCACCATTGATAAGAACGAATGCTGTCCCACTACTCCGACATTTCGGGCCTTCGACGGGGCTCATTTGCAGATATCTCCGCTTCCAAGCTGTGCGATCATCAACTGATCACCCAACCGACCGATTGACTCTAATCCTTCCGGTGGTCTTTCGACCTGTGTATATCGCCATGATCTAGACAAAAAGACGGGACAATTCACGCCATGGGTGTGATATTCACACATCACTGGGCGTTTCCCACTTTTTTTTTTGTTTAGTCGTTGCTCGCATGCAACCTAGGTAGACCATGGCGAGGGTATGTAAAATGCGTTTCCGCGCGGTGGCGGCACGTTGCAAGCTCCCCTTTGTCCTCCGCCCTGGCCTGTCCCATGAAGATGAGATGCGCACCAAGGAAATCCCAATGGAAAAGAGCCCGAACGAGAGTGAGAGACAAAAGAAAGAAACAAAAGAACGCGCAGCCCGCCTCCTAGTCCTTGTCTGCGGATGCCATGAAAGAGGGCGTGGGTAGGAACAACGGTAGCTCCTCCCCGGCACCCAATTCTCCCGTGGCACCCAGCTCCTCCGCCTCTGCCCTCCTCTCCTTCTCGCTCCCGCCGCCCCCGGAGCCCCCACTTGGACACCCTGCCCCCCGTGTCCCCCCCCCCAGCCGGAACCAATCTTCCCACATCCGTGGTAGAGAGGAAGTACCGTCTAGCTGCACCTCCCATCGGCAAGGAGGTCCCGGATCTTCCACCGACTCTTCCCCGGCGTTTCCCGTATTGGTGCATAGTACACATTCTGGCTGCGTTGGTTGGGGTGGCTGCTACGGCTACTGCACGCAATTGCTTATGCGCTCGTTCTTCGGGATCTCGCCGCTGCGATACTCTAGATGGACTGAATGTGGCTGCGATGAAACAAAACTGAAAAGTCACTAACGGGGGCAGCAGAAATAGTGAATTGGTTAATTGGTAGTCGGGATGCGGGGTTTTTTTTATGAATCTCTATGAGCACATACGTGGTGCTCTCGCGCAATAGGCACTCTGATGTGGTATCAACTTCCCAATGCTGCAACCGAAAGGGTAATGCTGTTCGTCCACGTCTTTCGCCTGAATGGGGGATAGCTACGTGTATGTACCCATATATACTCTATATCCGTACGATAATCTTTCTAGCCCTTGCATCCACTTACCACCGATCAAATCACACTTTGGATCAAAAAGTCTAGTCGGATCCATCTTGTCTAATTCCTCACTATCAGGATTCCGATTTCCCTCGGCGGCACAGAAATGTTATGAGAAGTTCGTGCACGAAGGACCTATTAGTCCGGGAGGGCGAAATGAGGTTTCAATTTAGCGGCTGCGGCGGTATGTAGTCTGTCCAGCTGAACTTGTCAACAGATAAGAATACTGGACAGTGGGCGTGGATATTCTTTGATCTGTTGGGAAACGTAGTATCCTGTTTTTTTTGTTTTTTTTTGCGATAAATCGCATGCGACCAATAGAGATCATGGCGATGTGCACTGTCCCCTTCCCGTCCGCAGTCCGCCCCAGGTGGCTCGTTGCAAGGCTTTACTCTCCACTCGGGCCTGTCCTAAGAAGATGTACGGCGTACTAAGGAAATTACTGAGAAAGACAAAAGAAAACAAAAATAGAGAAAGCCGCCGCCCCGGCGTCCTACATATCATACTCCTCTCCCGCAGAACCATGAAGGAGGGTGTACGAAGGAAGAGCGGTTGCTCCTGGTTCCCAACACCCAGCCCCTGAGCCTCTTGCCTCCCCTCCTCTTCTCTTCTCTCCTCTTCTCTTCTCTCCTCTTCCCGTTCCCTCCGCACCTGGAGTTCGCGCTCCGACACCTCGCTCTGTACGTCTTCCACGCCACGTCTGTGGTGGAAAGGAAGTCCAAATTCGGCTGGCTGCAGTGCTCGTCCCCGAAGAGGTCCCGGATCCGGAACCAGTCCTTGTTTCTCCTGGTCTCTCTTCGCACCTCTGCCCACAAGATTTTCTGCCGGCGGTTCCAGAGCAGACGGTACTTGTAAATGCACCAGCGTCCGTATCCTGTATCTAAGAGCATCACCAGCACTTAGCTTCTTCGCCCAGGCAAAGTATTCCCCAGTGAGACAGTGTACCCCTGTCATTGCAGTGTGTTTGAGAGCGGGGTTCCCAATAACAAACCTTGTTCCGCGTGAAATTACTGGATGGATAGGCGAACAAGTTGTTCAATCGTTCGATCGCAAGAATCTTGACCCCCAAAATCTATGGCTGCACTGCGAGCAGAGAGAGGGCGGGCGGAGCCCCGAGGCGGTATGTGGGACGGAAGATTACCGACAAATGTGTGCTTACGTAAGTACCTCACTGCGGCGGCTATCTAACTGGTCATTCGTCACCACGGATGTGGTGAGCAAGGCTAACTACTCGGATGTTGTGCTGCCGGACAGATCTTTCCCACGGCCGTGCTGTCTTGAAGGTCTTCACATCTCTCACGAAGAAGACGCTACCGGTCCGACGGTGCACACCCGTGTGTGGTCCGACCTTCCCTCATTTTTCAGAAACCACCGCCGGACCAAACGCTGCTCAGCGTCCTTCCGCTCGCACTTGGACGAAAGGAATAGTACACCACGCACTGAAAGCTGGAGAACTCCCGAGGAGAGAAGAAGCAGCTCAAGCCGTGGGTCGGCACTTTCCCACTCCGCGCTCGCCTCCCCGCCTCTGACTGACTATTACCGCAAATTCAAGGTGTTTTTGAGGACGATCGAAGAACCGTTGACGCCTACCTGCCATACAATCTGCCGGTCAGCGCCGCTATTGAACCCAGAACGTACGATAACCACGCCTTGACTCGGCCAAGCAGCAAGTCATGGAACCTCATGCTCTAGCAGTGCTGTGGGACCTATCACTGGAAGAGTCTAAAAACCCAAGGACGACGACCGACAGCCTAAGCTCTATCCCCTCGCGAACAAGTCTGCTGAGGATACTGAGAGATGGCGGCCCGAACACCGTCTCTCGTTTAAGGAGGGGATCGGCAAGCGACGAAGTGAGCAGCCCCGCGGATATCGACCGCATCTTGGACAGATACAATGGCGAAGGTAATGACAATAGCGAAGATGACAGCGACAAGGAAGATCCCCTCAAAGATGTCCTATGGCCCGTCAGCCCTGCGGAAATACATACGTTCTACACAACATTCCAGTTGCTGGCGAAGAATAAGAACGAATGTGGGGCTAGTAGGATTGAGCATTTCCTGTACGGTCATACAAGATTTGCGGAGGAATTGGAGGCTAGCAGCGCTAAAGAGGGTGATCCCCGGTTCAGGCACGCAGAGAAAGAACTACGGAGGGTATTCATGGAAGTCCAGATGGGGAACGTCAAATTGGCTCCCAGAATTATTCCCCTGTTCAGCCACGTGAAGAAAGAAATACGTAGGGTATTTCTGGAAACCCTAATGCGGAACATGAAATCGGATCCAAGCAGTATTATGGAGTGTACTTACCAGCTCAGACACGTGGAGGATGAACTACTGAGGGTATTCAGGGTAGCCAGAACGGAGATAAAATTTCCCTCTCCCCTGTTCAGCCTGTCAGAGAACATCATGTTTCCCTCTCATCTGTTTTGCCACGCGGAGAACGTCGTGCCCCCCTCCCACCCATTTTACCTCGCGACGAACACCAAACTCTCCTGTTTTCGGATCAGCCTTGAGGAGAACATCCAATTGGAGGTTAGCAGCATAATGGAGTGTATCCCTTATCCCCTGTTCAGCCTCGCGGAGAAAGAACTACGGAGGGTCATCATGGAAGCCCTGAAGGAGAACTTCAACGAACCTGAGGAGCGATACATCAAGAACTCCGCCGGAGTCTCCGATTGCACTCATGGTCCCGAGTGTTTCTGTTATTTCGTCTCCTCCAAGGGAGCAGGTGCCGGGAACATTAGATTTAGGGCTAGTGATGTCCTCAAAAGGGTGCAACAAGTACTCATCAACGCAATTCGGGTATCTACGAAGTTCCTACAATGCCCCCTTAGCAGGGATGCACGAGAAATGCTGAGGATCATATTGTCGGACGACCCGTTCGATTTGGAAGCTCAGTCAAGTCCGTGCAAGGAAGAGGGGACACGCTCGCAGTGGCTCGGATGGGAATCGGAATTCCGAAACATTGGGAAGCCGAGAAAGATAACGTTACAGCCTGGCATCCCGCTCCCGACTAACATGGACACCCCTCTCCGAGCGGGCACAGCTTTCTTACTCCGATTGATCGAATTGCTTGGGAGACGCGTGCTCGTCATCAGTGCAGTTCTCAAAGGGATCGGCGCTCAGTTCATCAAGAGGGAGCCACTCACCTATCTGCACCTCGGGCGTCTCCTCGGGGGACGTGCATCACCCACCAAACAGCGCGCCGCAGCTACGGAGGCCCCCAGCTACCCGATCAGAGTGATCAATGTGAAGACCCTCCAGTTCGAAGAGGATCAGGGTCTATTCTGGAACTCGTATGCGGTCCTCTCTCACTCCTGGGGGAAACTTGAGGTCACTTTCGCCTCGGTGAAAGAAGTGTTCTACTGTATGAACCAGAGGATGAAGGAAAATATCACACAACAGCTCGACGAACTGCAAAAATCGGATAGCCAGGACGAAAAGAAGATCTTAGTCCTACAAGAATGTCAAAAGCAGATCGAGAAACTACTCACGGACAGCGGGCAGCCGGAATCGAGTCAAAAGTCAAAAGTCAACGACGCGAAGTTCGTGGGCCAACGAAAGCTAATGGGAGCGATCAGAAAAACGAAAGAGGCAGGGTTCGACTACCTTTGGGTGGATTCGTGCTGTATCAACAAGTCCGACAACACCGAGCTGGTCGAGTCACTCTCCTGCATGGGGAAATGGTACCAGAATGCATCTGTTTGTCTGGTCTACCTTAGCGACTTTAGTCAAGAAGAGGTTCCGTCAAAACTCCACCCCAAACTCAGGCCCAGATGGTCTACCCGTGGGTGGACGTTGCAGGAAATTGTGATGAGCCGCCGCGCGATCTACTACAACAAGTTCTGGAAGGAAATAGCGGACACCAAATCGCTCGATTGCAGTACCGAGGATGCGAACTACAGTGGCAAGGAGGACAGGTCTGAGGAGGATGACGACAGCGAAGCGGACTGGGGAGAAAACGACGAGGACAACGACAACTACGTCACAGCTAAGTGGGAATGGGGTATCGGCAGGGACGAAGCCAGCGAAGATAGAGGTAGCGAAGATATGACAGAAGAGCTGGGGAAAGAGCGCAAACCTTGGGAGGCTCTAGCATACCTATCCAATGTTCGGCCCAGTAACTTGCTCTGTTGCGGGAAAAAGCCAGATGTTCCCGCTTCACTCATCTTGCGGCTTGCATCCGAACGAGAAACAGGGTATGTTTTCTCCCCGCTCGTTCTTTTTGACAATTATTCTGACCTCCCTGTAGAAGGCCCGAGGATCGGGCCTACTCCTTGATGGGCTTGTTGGGAGTTCGGATAAGAGCCGATTACGGAGAAGGCCGTACGGGGGCGATGTTGAGGCTCTTGGAAGGTGTCATGCGGGCCACCAGAGATGTATCGATTTTCAACTGGAAAGGAAGGCACAATGGAGCCACTGGAGCCGGTTGTTCGATGTTTCCCGATGATTACCGTGCCTTCCGATACACCAGGGACTTGAAGCCGGCAATATGTACGAACCCCATCTCGGTGAGCCTTGTCGGCGTGCATGGCCGGTTCGACATCTGCGAGATAGACAAATTCGTGGTTGAAGACAGCAATCCCAGAGCGTTTCAGGAACTCAAGGAACACGCAGCGATGCGCTCCGTCGATCCCGAGGCCGACAGCACGCGATGCTTCTTCAAGTTCTCCATCCTGGCTCCCGTCAAGGTCGACCTGAAGATCTTCTGCGAGTTGGGGTCTCTATTCATCCTCCTCAATGACAGGGTACCAATTGCCGCCTCCGTCAGAACGAAGTGGATACTCGCAAGGCTCGCCGGTGTCCAGGTGGCGAACTGGTTCCTGTGCGAGATACAGATCGATAGCTGCCACTCAAACAACGGATGGCACGCCAGTCAGCCTGGTCTTCTCAGTGCAGATTCGGATGGTGATTTTGCGACGCGACAGAGCAGGGCACACTATATGGAGACCTCCGGCTACCGTGGGAAACGTCTGTCGTCTTCAATCAAAATCGACGCCTCGATGGAATTCCAGACGAAGACGGTCATGATGTGGGTCCAGTGATTAGTTTCCATCTTCCCCATCTAGGTTCGCCGACGACATACTATCTCCCGCGCCATCATCAACGTGCCATTTCCATGTTGCGCATAGGCGGATTTATTTTTCTTTTGCTTTCGTTCTATTTTTGCTTTTGTTTTGCTTTTGCTTTGTTTTGCCTTATGTACTCGAAGACGGTACCTACATAAGTAATTATATGAACGATGCTTTTCCCTTGGCTATGTGTTCCAGTTCCTAATATACCGCCTGCGGGGAGAGATGTGGAACCTCTCGAGTTACTTCAGGGCAGGGGTCTCCATAGTCCGGCCGGCCCGCGGGGTGCCCGCGGGCTTTTGGGGCGGTCCGGTTCGGGCCGCGCTTGCTGATGACGTACACCCAGTCCGGCCGGTGGGCGCCCGCACAGCAACCCAACCATCTGTTCCCCGGGAGCTGCAAGGCAACCGCACGCACAGTAGACAAGCAGTGGGTTTGCCATCCACAACCAGCAGTCACAACGTATCCACGGCGCCAGGCAGCGATACCATATGTGATCCCTACGCACCACCCGAGCTCCCTGACTACATTACACTTTTCTCAGATGATCCCGACCCCCAGCAGCTGCCTCCCATCTCCAGGCTAGAGGTGAGTTTTGGGTGAAAGCAGCCAACCGACTGATATTGCATCCGTGATGGAACCCCCGTTTGGGGATTTGGCAGCTTCTGCTTCAAGCCGCAATAGGAGGAGCATAGTGTGGCATCCAATCAATGGGGAAGAGGTATACAAGGAGGATGGAAGAATGAAGTGGCTAGGTAAGAGATGTAAGTCTTTCGTAACGGTGTTGATGTGTGGAAGCTGGCGAACTGTGACGCGGGTCCGAATATCCGTACAGTATGTACTAAGCTTCGGAGTCGGCTTAATGAACATTCCAATCAGACATTTCCTTCTCTCGCACTTTGTCAACCAGAATTGGGATTTGCAACATCTCACCTCCGCTTGGCCACAACCCTGAACCCACTCACAACCGAAGAAATGCCCACCGAATTTCGCTTACAGCTCCACCATCTCTTCCCCGATTAACAGAATTGTTAGATTGTTCGCCTATCGTTCCGGTGCTCTTTTGAGCACGTATGATTTCCTGTCTGTTGTTGTGGTGGTCAAAAATTCCCAGTAATGGACTAGTAGAATGTAGCTAGTAAATTTGTGACAGTCATGTTTCGAACCAGCTACAAACCGGCCGGCGGCACTGCCGTCTGGTATGACCGGTTGCAGGCGAAATAGGAGAGTCGGATCCTCAGACACCACAATCGCAGCGCAAGTATCGCTACCTCCACATCTTGCGTGGTCGTTGAGAGCGCTTCGATCTTCATGATGGGGGAAAGGTCACGTGACACAATTTGTCCGACTAATGTGAGTGCGAGGCAATGACCTCGTGCCAGCAAAACGCCGCATGGCCTACCTTTCGTCAAAACGTGAAGCGCTGTAGAACGTAGTCCATAGAAAAACGATTACTATAATAAGGTGCTGTCTGGAGCTGCGCTATATGCGACCAGGCCTCTCTCTGGTCAGCTGCTATGCTCATAACCACTCCTGCGACCACTGTGCCTCCACCCTGGTGACTGGTGACTGGTGACTGGTGACTGGTGACTGGTGCCGGGGGGCCGTCCGCGCCCTCGTCCCTATGCGACGACCTGCCGGAGCCAGTTCTCAACACACCTCTAGCAGACAGACTCTTAGGAATGAGTTTGCGCAATAGAAAAGTGGAGAAATAGATATCTGGTGGACTTGCGCCTGGGCGGGTATGGAGCCACAAATAGTACTATCTCTCTCTATCATTTCTCTATCTGTTTCTCCATCTATTTCTCTATCCTTCTCTATCCTTCTCTCTTTCTCTTTCTTTTATTGCGAAGTTGTAGAGGTAGATTCGTCATGGGGTGGCAATAAGAATTTGCATTGTCGGGCAACGCCTTGCTACTACGTATCAGGGGCAATGGAGATGTCGCCGAGCATGACCATACATACGGCGGCGGGGTCGAAGCGGAGCGATAAGGCGACGACAGCAAGGATAGGCAACGGTTTTTTTTTGTTTAATCATTACTCGCATACGACCTAGCTAGATCATGGCGAGATTATGTACAGTCCGTTTCATGTCCGTTGTCCGCGCAGTGGCGGCACGCCGCAAGCTCCCTTTGCCTCCGCCCGGGCCTGTCCCAAGAAGATGTGATGTGCACCAAGGGAATTACAAAAGAAGAGAAATCGAGCATGAAGGAAAAAGGAAAGGACAAAGGAAAAACAAGTGCGCCGTCCACCCCCTAAACCGTTCCTGCAGACGCCATGAAGTCGGGCGTGGGTAGGAACAGTGAAGCCCCCCTGGCGCCCGGCTCCACGGCCCCCGCCCCCTGCTCCTCCAACCATTCCCGCACCTCCGCCTCCAACACCTCGCTCGCTGCCTCCTCCTCGGCTGGCACCCATCTACCCACGTCCGTGGTGGAGAGGAAGTCCAGTACCGCTCACCCACACCTCTCGCCCGCCATCGCCCGTGCGCTGGAGGCGGCGTCGAGGAGAAGGACGACTCCGGAACGAGTCACCATCTTTACAGATGCACAGGCGGCCATCGGACGGATGGCATCGGACGCACCAGGGCCAGGGCAGCAGTATGCCCTCCAGGCACGAAAGCACATTGCCACGCTGCGGAGGGCCAGGCCAGGCATCGTCATCGAAATCCGATGGTGCCCCACAAGGGGGTCGCCGGCAACGAGAAGGCCGACGAGTGGGCAAAAATCGCTGCAGAGGAGCCAGACACCCGCGGGGTAGAATGGCTGAGCTACTTGGACCGAACAGAAGTGCGGGCGATGCCGCTCCCGCGGTCCCTTGCTAACCTCAAGCGGGAAATCTCAGAGAAGAAGTGGGTGGAAGCGCGCCAGTGGGCTGGGGGCCGGACTTCCAAGAGGAAATATAAGATGCCGGAAAGCCAGAGGCCAGACAGCACGGTAGCAGGGAGCACCAAGAGGCTTGCCTCGCGGTTCTACCAGCTCAAGACGGGGCACTGCCTGACTGGGCAATACCTCAACCGGACGAAGAATCGACCCACTCCGCAATGCTGGTGGTGCCGGTACCAAATGCAGACCCGGGACCACCTCTTCAAGGAGTGCCCCGAGTGGAAGCCGCAGCAGAAGATCCTGTGGGCGGAGGTGAAGAAGGAGACTGGGAGGTGGAAGGACCGGTGGAAGGTGCGGGACCTCATGGCGGACAGGAGGTGCAGCCGGGCGGTACTTGACTTCCTATCCTCGACGGATGTGGGAAGACGGGTGCTGGCCGAGACGGAGGACGATGCGGTGAGCGCAGTGTCGCAGCTGGAGGAGCGGGAGTGGCTGGAGGAGCAGGGAGCGGGGGCCGAGGAGGCGGGCGCCGGGGGGACACCACTGTTCCTCCCCACGCCGGACTTCATGGCGTCCGCAGGGATGGCGTAGGCGGCGCGCGGGGGTCTCCCTTCCTTTGTTCTCTCCTTTGTCTCTCACGCTCGCTCTTCTTTCTTTTGTCATTCCCTTGGTACGCTTCACATCTTCTCGGGACAGGCTTGGGCGGAGGGCAAAAGGGGCGCTTGCAACGAGCCGCCACTGCGCGGACAGCGGACAGGACACGGACTGTACATATCCTCGCCATGATCTCATAGGTCGCACGCGAGTAATGAATAAACAAAAAAAAAAAACCTCTCGCCCGCCAGGAGGTCCCGATCTTCCACCGGTCCTTCGACCCCTCCCGGTCTCCTTCCGCACCTCCGCCCACAGGATCTTCTGCTGGGCCTTCCACTCAGGGCACTCCTTGAAGAGGTGCTCCCGAGTCTGGTTCGGGTACCGGCACCACCATTGCTGGGTGGGCCGATTCTTCGTCCAATTGAGGTACCGTATTATCTCACTTAAGAGGTACCCCTATAAATGCCACTGTTATAGGTACTAGCGCGGACTAGCGCGAGCTAGGGCATTTAAGGACTAGCGCAATATCAAATCGCGCTTGACTGTATTTCGCCAATATGGCATCCCGCCCACCTACTACACATACATAGCAACACAGCACCCAATCTAACTAAAAACCGAGAAGGCAGACGAGTGGGCGAAGCTGGCGGCGGAAGAGCCGGACGCCCGAGGGGTGGAAGGGCTGGAATGGTTCACCTACTCGGACCGGCCAGAGGAGCGCTCGATGCCGCTGCCCAGGTCTCTTGCAAACATCAAGCGAGAGATCTCCGAGAAGAAGTGGGCAGAGGCACGGAAGTGGGCTGGAGGTAGGACCTCCAAAAAGAAGTACAGGATGCCGACGAGTCAGAGACCCGATGGTACGGTGGCTGGGAGCGCCAAACGGCTTGCCGAACGGTTCTACCAGCTGAAGACGGGGCACTGCCGCACGGGTGAGTACCTGCACTGGACAAAGTCCCGGCCGACAGCCCAGTGCCGGTGGTGCCCACACCCCAGGCAGACGAGAGAGCACCTCTTGAAGGGGTGCCCGAAGTGGAGAAAGCAGCAGAGGACGCTGTGGAAGGAGGTGTGGAAGGAAACTGGGAAGGGAAGATGGTGGTGGAAGGCTCACGAGCTCTTCGCCGACCGGAGGTGCAGCCAGGCGGTGCTGAACTTTCTCACCTCCACGGAGGTAGGAAAGACAGTCCCAGCTGCGGAGGAAGACGCTAGGAGTGAGGCGTCGGAGTGGGAGCTCCGGGAGAGAGCGGAGCAGGAAGAGGAAAGGAGGGCGGAGGCGGGGGCGCTGGGAATCGAGGAGGAGGAGCATCCGCTCTTCCTCCCCACCCCCCCCCTCATGGCATTGGCGGGAGAGGAGTAGGGGGTGTGTTTTCCTTTGTTCTTTTCTTTTCTCGCTTTCTGGGAGGGCCGGGCGGAGGGCACAAGGGGAGCTTGCACTGTGCCGCCTTGCGCGGTCTGCGGCCAGGAAACGGATTGTACCCTCGTCATGATCTAGATAGGTCGCACACGAGTAATGATAAAACAAAAAAAAAAAAAAAAAATCTAACTAAAAACCATCTCTGTGCCAACGGAAGTCGTACTCAAGACCATCTTCATCCTCATCCTCATCACCCTCGGTGTCGGTAATTTGCGGGAAAGAAATGACATGACTGTGCTGAGGTTTCTCTGCCAGCCTAGCACTTCGTCGTATTCCTACAGCTGGTACTGCATCGCGACATGCAGCTGACTCTGCGGTGGGGGGTACGATCGGTACTGCGGTTTGAGGTGCGGCTGGGGATGTGGCTGTGACCGTAGCGTTGGGAGCTGCTACGCGAGCGGATGCTAGGTTCTTGCCACGGCCACGGCCACGGTCTCGACTCGTGCAACCTGCCCTGCCATGGCCAGACACGCCGCGTACCTTAGGTTTACCTCGAGTTGCATCTGGTACTGAAGGCTGACCTTCAACCTCGGACTCGTCGTCCGATGGTGATGAGTCTTCCGCAGTGTCGTCACTACTACTCGCTATACCATCGTCCGTAGCAGGTGCTCCTCGGGTCTCCCAGTCCTTCAGAGTAGTCATCAGGTGGGGGGTCGATAGCCCTTTGATGGATATCTCGCCGTCAGATGACCCATCGATAGGTAGAGACGCGCCAATGCAACGGAAGCTTCGAAAGATAACCTCCCTCTTCCACCGCGGGTTGCTGCGCCGTATACGTACAGTATGTCGATTCGCTTGAAGCAGCAATGCTTCGTCCTGTGAAAACCTCGATGATTAGTAATCTACAGTAATAGCCCGATAATCTTGCAGCATACCTTCTTCCATTTCACCACCTGGTTCTTTTGCTTGAGCCCGAACCGGACTCGAACCTCCTCACACGTAGGTTTCCGTTTCCCGCCATTCCCGTCATCCACCCGTCCGTGTTCTGCCCAGGACAATACCCGGACCTTAAACTCAACTGTCCTGCATCGCTTAGCTCTGGAAAGAGTGGCTGCCGGCAGAGGAACCCAGCGAGGGGCCACAGAGATTGGGTGTTTTCGAGGTCCCGGTCGTTGTTTGAATTTAACCGGTGAGCGATTGCTTGGTTCGAGGCGTATCGGCAGTTGGCTGTAAGGAGGCTTGCGAGAAAATCGTCGCGAGGGGGGTTACTGGCTGCTCGGAGCCTGATTCTTGATCGTCAATGATGGATGGCCGCATTGTTCTTTTAAGCTGTAGAGATACCGCGTAGTCGGTGATACTACCGGCTGTATCCCCTATTCAGCGGAGCTGAGGTACCTCCGGGCTGATCACCTGACGTCTGAAAAACGCTCGGCGCGCTAACCATAAACGCTCTAGCGCACGCCAGCGCGTCACGACCTATAATAGTGGCGTTTATAGGGGGTACCTCTTAAGTGAGATAATACGGTACCGTATTATCTCATGCAAGACGCGTAGGCCTGGGGAGGGCAAAGGGGCGCTTGCAACGAGCCGCCACTGCGCGGACTGCGGACAGGAAACGGACTGTAAATAACCTCGCCATGATCTGATAGGTCGCATGCGAGTAATGAATAAACAAAAAAAAAAAATCATGCCAGAGGCATGGTTTTTTTGGCGGTAAGCGCCGTCTTGGCGCTGAATAAACGCGCACTAGAGCGCTTATGGCTAGCGCGAATGAGATTTGACGTCACGTGACTCGACTTTCGGCCGAGTGAACGCGTCTCTCGATCAATAGAACCCACCACACAACAAGATAACTGCCAACGTGAGTAGCATTGTGACATTAGATACAGGGCATGTTGTGGACGATATGGGAAGACAAATACTGATAGGAAACCCGATGGTGCTAGGCTAGCATCCACTATCATGGCTCCCCGCCGCCAGCGCACCGCCGCATCCCACCATCACCTACACCCAGTGTTCACCACACCTCCGTTCTCGCCTTCCCGGTACCATCTGTACCTGTCCACCAACTCTCAAAGATATTCTCTGCCGTCAACTTATTACTATCTCGTCGCCCCGCTTCGACCGGCCCCCGCCCGTCCACCGCCGAGGATGAGTCAGCTAGCAAGTCAGCTCTGCAGTTGAGACAGCGGCCAGGAAAAACAGAGTCGCTGAAGCTACACGATGGATTCCACGCCCCGCAGCGACATCTTCCCGAGCAAAGGGTTCGCCCACAGTTGAATTTAAGCTGGGAGCCCTTGCATGGGCTCAATAATCAATTGCGAGGTTGACCGCGAAACCTGCTCAAACATACGAGTTGTAGTTCTCACAAATCACTGACACAGAGGGATGTGACGAGGGTGATGGTGTTTAGTATGACTTTCGTTGGTAGGATGAAGATCTTTAGTGGCATGTTCCTCTGGCCACCTCTTTGGTACTGTGGCGTAGGTTAAGGTTTCGGTCTTGGTGGAAGTTTGTCCTTAGCGCCTTGGCGAAGACGAAGGTAAGTTTAGGCTCGGGCTTTGCCTTTAGACTTAGAATCAGACATCGTTGCGTGCAGTGTCAGTACGTTGATAAGTCAAGAAATTCAAAAAATTGAATTTAGCGCGATTTTGATATCGCGCTAGTCCCGAAGCGCGCTGTTGCGCGTTAATGCTCGCTTACTCAGCGCCAAAACGGCGCTTACCACCATGCGTCTTGCGTGAGATATTACGGTACCATCTTCTTCGAGTACATAAGGGAAAACAAAAAAAAACAAAAAAACAAAAAAACAAAAACAGAACGAAAGCAAAAGAAAAATAAATCCGCCTAGACGCAACAGGGAAATGGCACGTTGGCGGTGGCGCGGGAGATGGCGTGTCGTCGACGAGCCTAGATGGGGAAGATGGAAACTAGTCACTGGACCCACATCATGACCGTCTTCGTCTGGAATTCCATCGAGGCGTCGATTTTGATTGAAGACGACAGACGTTTCCCACGGTAGCCGGAGGTCTCCAGATAGTGTGCCCTGCTCTGTCTCGTCGCAAAATCGCCATCCGAATCTGCACTAAGAAGACCAGGCTGACCGGCGTACCCTTCGTGGTTTGAGTGGCAGCTATCGATCTGTATCTCGCACAGGAACCAGTTCGCCACCTGGACACCGGCGAGCCTTGCGAGTATCCACTTCGTTCTGACGGAGGCGGCAATTGGTACCCTGTCATTGAGGAGGATGAATAGAGACCCCAACTCGCAGAAGATCTTCAGGTCGACCTTGACGGGAGCCAGGATGGAGAACTTGAAGAAGCATCGCGTGCTGTCGGCCTCGGGATCGACGGAGCGCATCGCTGCGTGTTCCTTGAGTTTCTGAAACGCTCTGGGATTGCTGTCTTCAACCACGAATTTGTCTATCTCGCAGATGTCGAACAGACTGTGCACGCCGACGTGGCTCACCGAGATTGGGTTCGTACATATTGCCGGCTTCAGGTCCCTGGTGTATCGGAAGGCACGGTAGTCGTCGGGAAACATCGAACAACCGGCTCCTGTGGCTCCATTGTGCCTTCCTGTCCAGTTGAAAATCGAAACATCTCTGGTGGCCCGCATGACACCTTCCAAGAGCCTCAACATCGCCCCCGTACGGCCTTCTCCGTAATCGGCTCTTATCCGAACCCCCAACAGGCCCATCAAGGAGTAGGCCTGATCCTCGGGCCTTCTACAAGGAGGTCAGAATAATTGTCAAAAAAGAACGAGCGGGGAGAAAACATACCCTGTCTCTCGCTCAGATGCAAGCCGCAAGATGAGTGAAGCGGGAACATCTGGCTTTTTCCCGCAACAGAGCAAGTTACTGGGCCGAACATTGGATAGGTATGCTAGAGCCTCCCAAGGTTGGCGCTCTTTTCTCAACTCTTCCGTCATATCTTCGCTGCCTTTATCTCCGCTGGCTTCTTCCCTGCCGATACCCCATTCCCACTTAGCTGCGACGTAGTTGTCTTGGTCCTCGACGTTTTCCCCCCAGTCCGCTTCGCTGTCGTCATCCTCCTCCCTGTCCTCCTTGCCGCTATAGTTTGCATCCTCAGTACCGCAATCGAGCGATTTGGTGTCCGCTATTTCCTTCCAGAGCTTGTTGTAGTAGATCGCGCGGCGGCTCATCACAATTTCCTGCAACGTCCACCCACGGGTAGACCACCTGGGCCTGCGTTTGGGGTAGAGTTTTGACGGAACCTCTTCTTGAGTAAAGTCGCCAAGGTAGACCAGACAAACAGCCGCATTCTGGTACCATTTCCCCATGCAGGAGAGCGACTCGACCAGCTCGGTGTTGTCGGGCTTGTTGATGCAGCACGAATCCACCCAAAGATAGTCGAACCCCGCCTCTTTCGTCTTTCTGATCGCTCCCATTAGCTTTCGTTGGCCCACCAACTTCGCGTCGTTGGCTTTTGACTTTTGACTCGCTTCCGGCTGTACGCTGTCCGCGAGTAGTTTCTCGATCTGCTTTTGATATTCCTGTAGGGCTAAGATCTTCTTTCCGTCCTGGCTATCCGATTTTTGCAGTTCTTCGAGCTGTTGCGTGATATATTCCTTCATCCCCTGGTTCATATAGTAGAACACTTCTTTCACCGAGGCAAAAGTGACCTCAAGTTTCCCCCAGGAGTGAGAGAGAACCGCATACGAGTTCCAGAATAGACCTTGATCCTCCTCGAACTGGAGAGTCTTCACATTGATCACTCTGATCGGGTAGCTGGGGGCCTCCGTAGCAGCGGTGCGCCGTTTGGTGGGTGATGCACGTCCCCCGAGGAGACGCCCGAGGTGCAGGTAGGTGAGTGGCTCCTTCTTGATGAACTGAGCGCCGATCCCTTTGAGAACTGCACTGATGACGAGCACGCGCCTCCCAAGCAATTCGATTAATCGGAGTAAGAAAGCTGTGCCCGCTCGGAGCGGGATGTCTATGTTCGGCGGGCGCGGGATGTCCGCGTCAGGCTGTAACGTTATCTTTCTCGGCTTCCCAATGTTTCGGAATTCCGATTCCCATCCGAGCCACTGCGAGCGTGTCCCCTCTTCCTTGCGCGAACTTGACTGCACTTCCAGATCGAACGGGTCATCCGACAATATGATCCTCAGCATCTCTCGTGCATCCCTGTCAAGGGGGCATTGTAGGAACTTCGTAGATACCCGAATTGCGTTGATGAGTACTTGTTGCACCCTTTTGAGGACATCACTAGCCCTAAATCTAATGTTCCCGGTGCCCGCTCCCTTGGAGGAGACGAAATAACAGAAACACTCAGGACCATGGGTGCAGTCGGAGACTCCGGCGGAGTTCTTGATGTATCGCTCCTCCGGCTCGTTGAAGTTCCCATTTATGGCTTCCATGATGACCCTCCGTAGTTCTTTCTCCGCGAGGCTGAACAGGGGATAAGGGATGCACTCCATAATTCTGCTAACCTCCAATTTGGTGTTCTCTGCAAGGCTGACCTGGGAACAGGAAAATCTGATGTCCGTCGCGAGGCAAAACAGGTGAGAGGGAAACTGGATGTTTTCCGCGAGGCAAAACAGGTGAGATGAAAACTTGATGTTCTCCGAGAGGCTGAACAGGGGAGAGGGAGATTTGGTGTTCTCCGTTCTGCCTACCCTAAATACCCCCAGTAGTTCATCCTCCACGTGCCTGAGCTGGTAAGTACACTCCATAATACTGCTTGGGTTTGATTTCATGTTCCGCATGAGGGTTTCCAGGAATACCCTACGTAGTTCTTTCTCCACGTGACTGAACGGGAGAACACCCTCTTTAATGTTGGTAGTCTTCAATTTGATGTTCCCCGTTAGGACTTCCATGAATACGCTCCGTAGTTCTTTCTCCGCGGGCCTGAACCGGGGATCGCCCTCTTTAATGCTGCTAGCCTCAAATTCCTCCGCAAATCTTGTATGACCGTACAGGAAATTCTCAATCCTACTAGCCCCACATTCGTTGTTATCCTTCGCCAGCAACTCGAATGTTGTGTAGAACGTATGTATTTCCGCAGGGCTGACGGGCCATAGGACATTTTTGAGGGGATCTTCCTTGTCGCTGTCATCTTCGCTATTGCCATTATCTTCGCCATTGTATCTGTCTAATATGCCGTCGATATCTGCGGGGCTGCTCACTCCGTCGCTTCCTAATCCCTTCATTAAGCGTGAGGCGATGTTCGGGCCGTCACCTCTCAGTCTCCTTCGTAGACATTTTCGGGAGAGGATAGAGCTTAGGCTGTTGGTCGTCGTCCTCGGGTTTTTAGACTCTTCCAGTAATAGGTCCCACAGCACCGGCAATAGAGCATGAGCTTCCATGGCTTGCCGCTTGGCCGAGTCGAGGCGCGTTTATGCTACGGTTCCGGGTTCAACAGCGGCGCTGACTGGAAGATTGTATGGCAAGTAGGCGTCAACGGTTCTTTGCTCGTCCTCAATAACACCTTGAATTTGCGGTAATAGTCAGTCAGAGGCGGGGAGGCGAGCACGGAGTGGGAAAGTGCTGACCCACAGCTTGAGCTTGCTTCTCCTCTTCTCGGGAGTTCTCCGGCTTCAGTGCGTGGTGTACTATTCCTTTCCTCCAAGTGCGAACGAAAGGTTGCTGAGTGACATTTGGTCGAGGGGTGGTTACCGAAAAACGAGGGAAGGTCGGACCGGTAGCGCCTTTATTGTGAGAGATGCGAAGACCTTCAAAATGGTACGGCCATGGGCCAACAGCACAACATCCAAGTAGCCAGCCTTGCTCTCCACATCCGCGGCGACGAATGACCAGCTAGATAGCGGCTGTGGCGAGGTACTGACGTAAGCACACATTTGTCGGGAATCTTCCGTTGCATAGTCTACATTGTCTCGGGGCTCCGCCTGCCCTCTCTCTACACGCAGTGCAACTGCAGATTTAGGGGTCGAGATTCTTGCAATCGAACGATGAACTGAGAGTGGGGAACTTGTTCGCCTGTCCATCCAGTAATCTCACGCGGAGCAAGGTTTGTTACTGGGAACCCCACCTCTATCACCTGCAATGACAGGGGTACACTGTCTCACTGGGGAATACTCTGCCTGGGCGAAGAAACTAAGTGCGGACGGTGCCTTACAGGACACAGACGCTGGAGCATCCCTTCAAGTACTGCCCGCTCTGGAGCCGCCAGCAGAAAATCTTGTGGGCATAGGTGCGAAGCGAGACCAGGAGAAGCAGGGACCGGTTCGGGATCCGGGACCTCTTCGGGGACGAGCACTGCAGCCAGCCGTATTTGGACTTACCACCACAGACGTGGTATGGAAGACGTGCAGAGCGAGGAGCCGGAGTGGAACTCTGGGAGCGGAGAGAACGGGGAGGCGAGAGGAAGAGAAGAGGACACAAGAGGCTCAGGAGCTAGGTGTCGGGGACCAGGAGCAACTGGTCTTCCTTCCCACACCCTCCTTTATGGTCTCTGTGGGAGAGGAGTGGGACGCCGGGACGGCCTTCTCTGTTTTTGTTTTGTCTTTTCTCCATTCTCAGTGATTTCCTTAGTACTCCGTACATCTTCTTAGGACAGCCCCGAGCGGAGAGCAAAGCCTTGCAATGAGCTGCCTGAATCGGGCGACTGCGGACGGGAAGCGGACAGTGCACATCGCCATGGTCTCCATAGGGGGCATGCGATTGGTGGCAAAACACAACAGGCCGAAGCGAAGGCTGAGGCAGAGAAGACCCGACCTGGTCTCACCATGTTCACGGACGGATCGCGGCTGGACGATGGAGCCGCCGGCTATGCAGTTGTGTGGAAGAACAGCCAATCCTGGGGGCGCATCAAAACTCATATGGGTTACAACCGGGAGGCCTATATGCGGAGTGCGCCGGCGCTGGAGAGTGCTTCAACAAGACAGACGACTCTGGAACGGGTCACAATCTCCACCGATGCGCAGGCGGCCATCAGACGGATGGCCTCGGAGGAGCCTGGCCCCGGCCAGAAGTACGCGCTCCAGGCGAGAAGGCCGACGAATGGGCCAAGCTCGCGGCGGAGGAGCCAGATGCCCACTGAGTGGAATGGCTGATTATGTGGACCAACAGCGGGCACGCACGATGCCGCCCCGATGGTCTCTTGCACACCACAAGTGAAGGCTAGACCTCAGAGACAATGTGGGGGAGGCACGGCAATGGGCAGGAGGCTGGACCTCCAAGAAATACAGAACGCCGAGAAGCCTGAGGCCGGACAGCACGGTTGCTGAGAACACCAAGAGGCGTGCCTCAGAGCTCTACCAGTTGAAGACAGGGCAGTGCCTTACTGGGTAGTACCTGCATTGGACGAAGAATCAGCCCACCGCTCAGTGTTGGTGGTGCCAAAACTGGACGCAGATTTGGGATCACCTGTTTAAGGAGTACCCCGAGCGGAAGCCCCAGCAGAATCCGCTGAGGTGTTGAAGGAGACCGGGAGGCGGATGAGCGGGTAGAAGATCCGAGACTTCCTTGCTGACGGGAGGTGCAGCCAGGCGGTACTAGACTTCCTCTCCACTACGGATGTGGGGAGGCTGGTCCCATCTGAGGAAGGCACGGGGAGCGAGGTGTCAGAATGAGAGCGCAGGAGCGCAGGGAGTGGGAAGAGGGGAGGAGGGCGGAGGCGCTGGGTGCTGGGGGGAGGAACCACTTTTTCCACCGACGTCCTCGTTCATGGCGTCCGCAGGAGAGGAGTAGGGAGAGGCTACGCTCTCTTTTGTTGTTTCCTTTGTCTTTTGTTCGTAATCTCCTTGGTGCGCATCATATCTTCTGGGGACAGGCCTGGACGGAGGCAAAGGGGAGCTTGCAGAGCCGTTGTGCGCGGACTGCGGGCAGGAAACGGACTGTACATATTCTTCGCCATGACCTATGTACCTAGGTCGCATGCGAATAATGATTAAAAAAAAACAATGGCAAAACAAAAATAAAATAGGGAAACTACGCTGTCCCAACAGACCGAAGAATATCTAACCCCACTGTTCAGTATTTTTATCTGGTGAGACAAGGTTTTTATTATTATTTATTCACCCCCCATTGTTCGCATGCGACCTGTATAGAATCATGGCGAGGATACGTACAGCCCGTTTCCTCGCGGCGGCTCTTTGCAAGCTCCCCTTTGCCCCCCGCCCAGACCTGTCCCAAGGTGAGACAAGGTGAGACAAGTTTAGCTGGACAGATTACATACCGCCGCAGCCGCTATATCTAAACCTCCTTTCGCCCTCCCGGGCCCGTTGGCCTTCAGATAGCATTTCTGTCCCCAAGGGGAATCAGAATCCTGGTGGTGAGGAATTAGAGGATGGATCCGACTGGACTTTTGATCCAAAGTGTGATTTGATCAGTGGTAAGTGGGATGCTAGAAATATGCAAGGGCTGGAAAGATTACCGTACGGATCCATATATATGGGTACAAACACGTAACTATTCCCCATTCGGGCGAAAGACGTGGACGAACGGCATTGCCCTTTCGGTTGGGAAGCTAATACCACATCAGGGTGCCTGTTGCGCGAGAGCACCACGGATGTGCTCGTAGAGATCCATTAAAAAAACCCCGCATTTTGAATTAACCGATTCACTGATTGCTGCTGCCCCCGTTAGTGACTTCCCGGTTTTGTTTCATCGCAGCCTCATCAAGACCATCTAGAGCAGGCCTCGCAGTCGTCCGTCCCGTCCGTCTCGAGGCCTGCCCGTGACTGGACTACGGCCGCTAGTCCTGGCAGGACGGCCGTCCCGTAGACATTTTTCAGTGAGGACTGGACGGACTGCCGGGCCCAGCCCCCCCTGCCCCACTCCAGTCCCCTGTCTCCGGTCTCGGGGTGAGTACGCCTTTGATTCAGTTGTATTTGCGGTGAGCCACAGCGTACCACACTACATAGTACGGATATAAAGTCGATGACTAGCTACCAAGGAGCACGAAAAGAAATGGAAAAAGATGAACTTGTCACGGTTATCGGACAAGAGATGGTAGAGAGGAGAAATCGTGTGCTCATTTTTTGCGATCTTTGTGGTTTTATAGCTCACATTGTCCCCGCCTGCATCTCCTCGACATATGTACTTTGCCAATCCGCTCAGCAGACGGCGGTTGTTAGTCATGGCGGCAGTCATTAGATAATTACCCAAGTCCAAGTAGAAAAAAGGGGTGTGGCATCTAGCAATCTGTAAGTGATGGTTTGGGACTGTCGCATTTCCACAACCAACAATGTAAAACCAATCAAGTTTTTTAGTGTCGCTCGGAGATGATAGATAACACCTTGGAGAATCACCTGCTTTTTTCTATTTCTCTATTGGAGCATTGGTTGTTGAGTTATTCACAAAACACTGATGACAGTGGTGGTTCGCTACGCGAAGTGAATTGTTGGCCGAAGGACGACCAGAGGGCTCGTGTTGGGTCTTCGAAATTTAGCGACTAGTGATTCTATTTATTGAGTCGAGTAATTCTGTTTATTGACTTGCGATTTCATTTGTTGAGTCGAGTCCTTCCGATTATTGACACAAGTCATTCAATGTATTGACTTGAGTAAATCCTATCAATGAGTTGAGTCGTTCTGTTTATTGACTCGAGTCACTCTATTTATTGACGCGAGTCATTCGTTTTATTGTCACAACCCGAGTGAGAAAGAATGCTGGGCGACCGTTATGACCATATCTTACTCCACCACCACATCGTATAATAAGCCCAAATTAAAAGAGGGGCCAACCCAAGGTATTTCAATCGACTCCTTTTATCGTAGTTTGCACCATCTTGCGACCACAAAGCCCAACATACAACGAAACCTAATTGTATCAGTTTAAAACTACATTCAACGTCAAACAGTCAACGTCAACTAAAATCTCGACTTATCGTACTCATACTTAAGACGCTCCATTAACACATCGAGTATTGTCTCCTTCGCGAATTTGGGCCCGGTATATCTACCATATGGTGGTGGAGTAAGAAATGATCGGTGCGGTTGCCCAGCACATTTTCTCACTCGGCTTGCCCTAACTAAACCGAATAACTTGAGTCAATAAAGAACGGGACTCGTAGTCTCGCTCGTCTCTTCGCCAAGTCGATCATTATTCATCAACACGCTAGCGATCTCTAATGAATATTTGCTGCTACCCAGGATCTGGAAGGAAAAGTCTGAGCCCCCAAAACTCTGGTCCCGGCAAACTTCCCGACGCTGAAAATTTGTCGCTGGAACCACTCCAACCAGCTTGCCGACACCCATGTAAAAGCGTAACCCCACCAAAAAAAAACTTGAGGCTGAATGGTATCCCGTCAGCATCATAAAGTAGTTATATAGAAGAAGCCGTGCAAAATATCTTGTGGTATTTACTTACCCATTCTTTACTCCAATCTCTTTGGTTTGTTCTTTGAACCCAATGGTTGTCCTCTTTTTCGTTTTGGTGCTGCAGGTATCGACTCGACTGGAGCTTCCTTACACTTGTCTGGGAGTGAGAAGAAGTAGGTGGAGGCACGGCAGTGGGCTGGAGGTCGGACCTCCAGGGCGAAATACCGGATCTCGAAGAGCCAGAAGCCTGATGGCACGGTAGCAGGCAGTACCAAGAGGCTAGCTTCGCGGTTCTACCAGGTCAAGACAGGGCACTGCTTATCCAGACAGTACCTCAATTGGACGAAGAACCGGCCCACTCCGCAATGTTGGTGGTGCCGGTACTCGACCCAGACCCGGGAGCACCTCTTCAAGGCGTGCCCCGAGTGGAAGGCCTAGCAGAAGATTCTGTGGGCGGAGGTGCGGAAGGAAACTGGAAGGTGGAAGGATAGGTGGAAGATCCGGGACCTCCTTGCGGATGAGAGGTGCAGCCAGGCGGTACTAGACTTCCTCTCCTCCACGGATGTGGGAAGGCGGGTGCCGGCTGAGGAGGGAGACGCCGTGAGTGAGGTGTCCGAGGCGGAGATGCGGGAGTGGTTGGAGGAGCCAGACGCCGGGGGGGGGGGGACCACCACTGTTCCTAGGCCCACGCCTGACTTCATGGCGTCTGCGGGAACGGCATAAGGGGCCGGGCGGTGCGTTTCCTTTGTTCATCTCTTTGTCTTCACGCTCGCTTCCCGCTCCTGTGTAATAACTTTGGTGCGCGCCACATTTTCTTGGGACAAGCCTGGGCGGAGGGCAAAGGGGAGCTTGCAACGTGCCGCCACCGCGCGGACAGCGGATAGGAAACCGGACTGTACATAATCTCGCCATGATCCAGATAGGTCGCATGCGAGTAATGATTAAACAAAAAATAAAAAATAAAAATAAGGGTAAGTACTTTTCCTTCCAGACTCCTAGCCTACAACCTTCGCATCAATACAAACGAATATTTTTGACACGTGATCGGCTAACTACTCTTTACCCGGCTGGGAGTAAACGAGACTACGCGACTCGAGTCAATAAACGCCATGACCCGAGTCAACAAATAGAATCGCTAAAGGCAATAAATCGAATGATTCGAGTCACTGGATTTCGAAGACATAGAACTATCCCTCCGGCCAACAATTCGTTTCGTGTATCGAACCACCACCGCCGTCGGATTTTTGTGAATAACTCAATAACCAATGCCCCAATAGAGAAATAGACAAAAGGAGGTGATCCTCCAAGGTGTTATCTATCACCTCCGAGCGACAGTAAAAAAATTGAGGAAATGCGACAGTCCCAAACCATCACTCCAGATTGCTAGATGCCACACCCTTTTTTCTATTCAGACCTTGGTAATTAATGACTGTCACCTTCTACATATGGTTGGAGACACCTTAAATCAACACGAAACGCGACATTCATTTTGGCTGACTAAACATCAAGTCACTGACTAAGCCATAAAAAAATATGAGAAATTACTGCGCGTCGCACCCAAACCCATACACGCAACTGCCATCTGAGGATATCTACTATCAACTACATACCCAATAAGTACATACTATCAGACCATTGCTGAAAAGCTGCTAGCAATCTAACAGAGCAAATAGGTTCTCGTCACACCGGGCTGCCACGGCGGCATTGGATTTCCATCATCCTACTTTCGGTGGTACCCCAATCGAAGTGTCTCGGCGCGGTTTGGCGATGTCCTTGACTGTTATCACTTTCGCAGCATTGTAGACACACCTACATTGCAGAAACACTTGTGCTGTGGACGCACCCACGCACTGGGAATAGAGTAGTACATTTCATAATTATGGCACACAGGAATTTACCGAGCATGTGTATAAGGTGCATCGGCAGGTACATAGTTGATAAGAGTATATAGTAGTGCCAAGGTGTATTCATAATTTATCACTTATTCCCAATACAGATCTTGGCAGCCTAATTTGGTACACTAGTGAGTCTTGGTATTGCCAGATTCGGTGACATTTGGAAATTTGTACATAACTTACAAGTTAGCTGTTCTTTACCCCGATTATATTAATTCACCATGCATCCTATTTTTTTTCTAAGTCTATTGCAACCACCTATCACATCTCCTCTATCGCGTAATAGAGTTCTTTTTATTTAATTACTTGTATTGGTGGAGAATATTCGGGTTGAAAGTGGGCATTCTCGCGTGCCGGATTAAGGTGTCCCCAACCATAGAGACCCGATAGTTATCTCGCTAGCGTTAGTTACGTCACTTAATGCTGGTTACGTACTGGAGCCGCGATACGTTACGGTGTGGCGTGGCTGTGATCCCTGATACGACTCCTATTGTCTACGCACACTTCGTTCTGTTCAGCGGCAACTGGACATCCATAACAATAACTACATAGCGGAGCAAAACACACCAGGCATCATTCAACACGATCGGCAGTTTTCATCTCTCAAGCTGCACGTATTGTCGACAGTTGGCGTTGGAAAAGTCGTATTCTGGCGGTGTTAAGGTTAACAATCCGGGCGTGTTGTGGTAGGGAAGATGGAGCTTGGCGGGCTTCTCGTAGGAATTCCCGGGCTTGTCGGTCTTCTCATCAGCACCAGCCTTCGAGGTTACGAAATTTTTGCCCACGCTCGAGACCTCAACGAGGACGTCCGTTACTATCACAACCTGTTCTGTCTGGAGGAGCAGAAGTTGAAGGACTTGGGGAGGCGATTGGCAGAGTTCGCCGCCGGACGCCAACTCGCCGAAGTACTCGACTCCGACAGATACTTGCTTATCGTGCGGACAACTGCCGAAATCGCACAACTATTCGCCACCATCGGTAGTTGGAATGCGTGTACGGCTTGCGGATCGAATCCGGGCCACCGTCCGTGACCAGGACCAGTGTACCAACAATCCAGCTGACCTCCGCGAGCGACACTGGCGAGGGCGGCAAACGTGGAAGGTTTTCGCTCAGTAGGACTATCAGGAGGCTTTCCAGCCCTTCGCTGTCGAAGCGGAGAGTTACGGATCCGCTTGCTAGAAATCCAGCAACGAAGGGGAGCGTCCCTCAGTCCGTCTCTCGGTCCGGGAGACACCACTCTGTTCCGTTATCTCGGATGCAACGATCGTGGAGGAGATCCAATCATTGGCTACGGGATTCGATCGAAAGGTTTCCTCGTTCAAGCAGTGCAAATTGGCCGTTTCGGACAAGGAGAGGTTTCGTAATCTGATTCACCAGCTGGAAAGATACAACGAAGGTCTGTCCAAGATCACGGAGCCTCTCTTCCTGTCAACCAGAAAATCTTCATTCGACGTCAAGCCGTTCGACGAATTCGAGACGCAGACGGAGCTACCGTTTCTCAGGAACCATTACTTTTCCGGCCGGGAAGACTTGATCGATCGGATTCACGAGATATTCCATCCTGCAGATGCGGCCTCTCTGGCATCCCCTGAGGGGGCTGATAGCGCTGCACGGCCTCGGGGGCGTCGGAAAGACGCAGATCGCGCTGGAGTACGCACATCGCGATGAAGAAACTTACAGCGCAATTCTCTGGGTTGATGCTAGGGACCCAACCGTTCTGATGACCAGCGGTACTCGGATCGTGCAGCAGATCGTACGCCACTACTTCGCCGGCTACCCCTCAAACCCAGAATCTCACCTACGAATTGCCAATGAACTGGGGATTCCAGGACATCGACAGCTCGGGCAATATCCAGCAGAATTTGATGCTGGATTCCGAGCGAGTGTGGCAAGTCATCATACGATGGCTCCAAAAGAGGGGAAATGTGAGATGGCTCCTGTTAATCAACAATCACGACGGCCTGGATACGGTGAAAATCGGTGACTACCTTCCCACATGCGACTGGGGCAAGATAATAATCACCTCCCGTCGTCCTGGAATCCAGACACTTGGATGTCCGTTAGCAGTCGTCGAGATGGAGAAAGAAGCCGGACTCGCGATGCTGCTCAAAGCAATGCCAACTGGCGGTGAAGATTGGACAACAGAAGGTGAGGTGATCGGTGCAAGTCCACAGTTCTTCGCTAACAGAGTCGACAGAAATAAAAGGCCGCGGAGGAAGTAGTCGAGAAGCTAGGTGGGCTTCCCCTAGCAATCAGCCAAGCTGCAGCGTACATATTGGCGGCACAGATCGATTTTGAAGAATACCTGCAAAGATTAGAGGCCAACTTCAAAGCATACCGCGAGCAAGAAACCTAGGGTGTGGTATTACTGGAACGATACGGTCTTCACCTGCTGGGAGATGTCCTTCCAAGCACTTGGTCCATCCGTGGTGCGACTCCTTCATGTCTGCGCGTTCTTGAGCAATGAAGACATTCCGGATGTGCTGTTTCCTCGTGGGAGTGGCAGTCTTGATTGGCTAAAAAACGGTGAGCCGAAAGAGGGACCGCCAAGCGTGACAGTTTCTGGATACACCCGCTGGTTCATCTGTGGGCCCGTGAGCACATCGGCGTGGTGGAACAGAAAGCCACGGCAGAAGAAGCGGTTCTGGACGGCCAGGAGAAGACGCTCGGGAAAGATCACCCCTCCACTCTCGACACCATTGACTGCATTGGAGCCGCATTTGTCAGGCGAGGGGACTACCGGAAGGCGCAGGAGTACTATCAGCGAGCTCTCGACGGACGGCAGAAAGTCCTCGGCAAACACCACCCCGACACACGCATCACCTGTCATGGTATTGCTGGCCTTTTCAAATGCCAAGGGGAGTACAAAAAGGCGCTCGAATTGTATCAACAGGTTCTTGATAAAGTACAGGGACAAAAGTTTCCGTACAGGGCCGTTTTACACCAAAAATGCCCGTTTTCACACAACCAAAAACCACTCTTTACTTGACGGAAAAAAACTGTGCCTTTCACAGACGTCTTAGAATCGTAAGAATCATCATCTATAAAAATCTTGA
>Ga0307516_10001551_pt1 | contig 31611 bp, 31 predicted proteins | sample 19_EM_MG_FD_203310 | JGI IMG/M metagenome (GOLD analysis project Ga0307516, IMG submission 203310) | Populus trichocarpa ectomycorrhiza microbial communities from riparian zone in the Pacific Northwest, United States - 19_EM | ecosystem: Host-associated > Plants > Roots > Unclassified | place... | reverse complement strand
GGATGGGCGACGTGTTAGGATGGGAAGCGTTCAACGTTCAAGCTGTACGCGGGGAAAGGGGAAAGTAAGGGGTATCACTCACCATTTAGGTGGGGGCATGGCCTTAGGGTAATGAAAAACTGTGAGCCGTTGGTGTTCGGACCTTTGTTCGCCATACAGAGCAAGCTGGGGATGACGGAGAACACAGCGCGCGCGGACGCCCGAGATACAGAGGTATGTCAGTTTCATCAAGCAACAAACGAGTTGCGGGGTGGTGGGGGCCACAGTGCCTGGACGGGTTTACCGCGGCTCCAGGGGGGACCGCCTGAATGAAAGGCGCCCGCGGAAAAGATGGGAATCGGAACGTACCCGTGAGAGTCGAGCTCTCGTGACAAGTCCTCATCTGGGAATGGGGAACCGTAGATGGACTCTCCGCCCATGCCGTTGCGTTTCGTAAAGTCTGCGGGTTACGCGTTCGCATCGAGAACGTTGTGAGGGGATGGCGGATGGAAATCGGTGTGAGGCAGAGGGCAAGTGGGTTTTACATAGTTGGAAAGGACATGTAAACGGTGTGAGGGGGCGGATAGGGGGAGGAGGGGGACTGAGCTTACCTCCGCCTTGAATCATGAAATGTTTGATGGAGCGATGGAAGACGGAACCTTTGTAGTAGAGTGGCTGGCTTGACGAGGGCGAGACACCGTTTTCGCCGGTACAGAGCACCCTGAAACTGGGGAAGAGCGGAGTCACGAGCTCGAACGGTCGCAGAGTCAGCGGACGGGCGCGTACTTTTCACAGGTCTTCGGAACCTTGTCATTGAACAGTTCGAACACGAGCCTGTGTGTCAAATTCAGCAGAGGAATTTGCGAAGGCTCGCGAGGCCACGCACCGACCGGCGGGACTGTTATCGACGGAAATGTCGAAGAAGGTCCGTTTCCTGAACATGGTCGTTGATGCCAACACCGGTGGGATTGCAAGCGTCTATGGTACAAAAGACCCCGGGAAGGACGCCTGAAGGCTGTGATTCGCAGGGGAAGAAGTGTAGCGAGTATATATAAGCCGAGAGCGGGAGGAGTCCACAGCTCGGCCATGCATCGCTACAGGACAGTCATCTTCGGAGGTGTGCCCTCTCTCTCTGTTCTCCCTTCCCCCGCTCACCCGGACCGATCCCAGCCGGCGGCGTCGGGAAATCCGCGCTTGCCACCAGATTCGCCAACGGCACCTTCCTCTCCAATTACAACCCCACGATTGAAGGTCGGTCTCTGTCGTCCGTTGCGACACGGGGAGTTGACGATTTTTCAGAAATTTACGAATGCTCAAGCCAGGTCGACGGCACAGCCTATTTTGTGGGTTTCATCTTCTCCAGAAAACAAATATCGAGTTTTCCTGACCCGCCACCCTCCAGCTCGAAATCCTGGACACTGCTGGCATCGACCAGTTCTACACACTGAACGAGAAATACATCAAGGTGAACTCTCAATTCATCACCATCACACGTGATCCTCACGCGTTGAGCTCAACATTCCCCAGTCCGCCCATGGATTCATGCTCGTGTTCAGGTGTGCATTTCCACCACCGTTGTGTGTTACACTGCTGACAAAAGTCTACAGCCTCACCCAAGAAACCAGTCTACGAGAAATCGAAGACCTGCGACAACGAATATACCACCTAAGAGGTGACGATCGTGTGAGTGTGTAACTCGCGCTCTGCAGCGACTTGGCCGCATCTCATCCTGCCCTCCATTATTCTTTTCTGTCAGTCGACACCAGTCGTCGTCGTGGGCACCAAACTTGACCTGGCAGCAGAGCGTGAAGTGGCCCAAGAGCTAATCCGTCGTTACGCCGTTAGGTGGGGTGTCCCCTTCTACGAAACCTCCGCCAAGAGGAACTGGAATGTCCACCCCGGCTTTGAGGATCTCGTTCGTCAAATGCGCGCACGATACCCATACCCCACCAAGACCAAGACCCGGCGCGGTCCATTTCGCAGAGCCAAGACCAACAAGACCTTCACGGACGCTCCTCGCCCCCGCACCGAAAAATGTATCATTATGTAACGCTTCTGACTCCCCTCCCTCATCCGCATACCATCTCATGTATCCTTATGCCATTTCACTTACTTACAACCTTCACCCATGACACATTTTAGAGTAAACAACCCCCACCTTCACTACCCGGATAACCCACCTGACCTTCCTCACCTACTCGTGTTTTGCCTCGTTTTTTATAGTCCGGTGTATCTCCTACTGTACGCTTACCTACACGGACACATGTATCCCCAACCCCGACGTCACGGACGGTTTAAATTCACTATTTACGGACACTTACGAACAAATAGAGTTCCCGCGTCTCACTATGTCTCCTTTCGCACTCCGAGAGATCAAACCTTAAGGCCTTATCCCGTGCTGTCGATAAAGAGTCCATCCTAGTCGGAACACGTGGGAGACAAGGACTTTTGCCCTGGCAAAGAGATACAGAGCAGTACCAAGAAAGAGTAAACCTTCACTCCACAGCAAAGCACGGGTCTGAGGGATGACTGAACAAACACAACCCAAGGAATGGTGACATGCCGGCGGGAGGGGGGGTGGAGAGGTCGTGAAGAGGCATAGCCGGGGCTCCAAATCCCCAAATACGGAATCTTGAAACTGAGCTGTAGAAGGGATAGACCAAGAGGTGTCACCGGAATCAGTTCACACCTTCCATGGTTGACGCACAATGGGGGTAACCGGTGAGAGACCGAGTCCTCGCCAAGTCGACGGTCGACATCGCGACGACCACGGAAAGACCTGGTTTGGAAGGAGTCGTCGTCGTAAAGATGTCACCTGTAAAGTCAGATGACGAAACCCGCCACAAGGTTTGTCAAATCCTACGGATACCCTGTCCCAATGTCCTGGGTTGGCACCCACCCCAATTTGATTGACCCTGACACAGGATACGAATGTGCCTATCCTGGAGTGTTTAAACTCAGGCGACTCAGAAAGAGAGAGGGCAAGTACAGCGCCCATCCCCGAACTCACCGGTGCATTCGGTCGTCTCCTTCTGACTCGGAGGTTTGCTCACCGCCCCCACCGGGGGCAAGAATGTCCTATCCGGTACCCCGTGACCGTGGCGAAGAGGGTTGAAGAGAAGAAAGGGGACTCTGCGGGCGAGACATTCTGTGACGGATGAACGATATGCGCGCCCACGCAGTGAAGATGACGCCTCCCGCTACTCCGACCTACAGACAACCAAGAATACAGTCATTCTTCCCCTATGACTTCACGAGTCTGACTCGACCGAAGTTTCATGGGGCGAGCAATCTTCCTCACAGTGGCGGCGTCGGTGGCGGGGGAGACCTCGGGTGAGTCTGTAGACAGGAATACAATCTACCCGGCGCATATCAGGGCGGCGCCGCGCCAATGGCTTCAAAAAAGGATTGCTCGGTTCATTCGCCGTTTCGCGATTGACTAGCACCAGCTGTCAGAACGGACGAGGAAAGGGGGACGAGCGATATTATGAGACAGATGGAGGGAACAGGAGACGAAAAGGGGATCAAATTAATTCACGGGGTTCATAGCCAGGGTGTGACCGTGACGTGAAAGTTCAACGGGTTGAACTTGCCTTTTCCGTGACGGCACTCAGCCTTGCGTACCTTGAAGTTGAGTGATCGTGCAAAAGATGTGTGGGATTGACGCGTGGCGTGTGGCATCGGGCACGGAGATCCTCCTACGGGTAACACTACATTTTCGCGACCAACGAGCAACGTGATGGCCACGACACTTGTCCGGGTTCAAACACGAGGTTTACTGGGGCAGGGCCCTCTGTAACCGATCCAATTCATTTAGGACGGCCGATTCACCCTGAATCTACGAGGAAATGTCAACGGAAGAGGGGGGGGGACCGGGGAGTCCTCCAACTCACCCAAGGCTGGTTCCCTCGGCTCTCATAACTCTTCGGGAGCCGCTCCCAACAAACGATATCATCCGCCTCCTTGGCGTCATACACCGGAAGAACCACTCCCAACTCGTAATTAGACACCTACAGTTTCATCGGCATAGGACAATGAGCACCACAGCGGCCATGGAGCACGAGGACTCACTGCGAAAACAGGGGTGAAAGCAGTGCTCTTCGCTTGAAAACTCCCCCACGCGGCCGCGGTGAAGTTGTGTGAGCCTACGTACACCCAGCCCGTCACCTTCCTCTCCACAATATCCGAATCCCCGTCATCATCCTCAGACTCTGTCACAGACTCGTCCTCGTCATCCCTGGCCTTTCCTTTGGAACTCGGGGGCGGAGGTTTCCGTCGCAGTGTCCCAAGGATCATCTAAATATGTCAGGTTGGCGTACAGACGAGTAAATCCGGTGTTGGCAGTCACACCTTCGAGTGCATCAACACCCCCCCACGTCTACTCTGCGAATCGTGGAAGAGTTCTCTGGGAAACGCGTCTGACGCCCAGTCGGCTCTTTTGAAAAACATTGTTCCTCCTCCCTGGCGAGAGGCATCAGCTCAGCAGGAGAAGATTTGAGAATGAAGGCAACGGACTCACCGCCTCTCCAAGTTTGCTCTCCCGAACAGTTCTCAGGGAGGGAAATAAAACCTTGATACCCCTCTTCCCGGGCCAGGGCAACCTATCAGCTTTCTTCGCTTTCCCAATCCAATCCTGGGCGCTCGCTCCCGACGCTGAGTGGTAGAACTCCTTGAGCCACACCTTATTGCACTTGCCCACACTCGATCCCTGAGGAAGGGGGGAACCTTGTACTCAACGATGGGCTCAGGTAATTAAGGCCCAGCATGACTAACCTGACACTCGAGAGAGACCTCCCACCCCGGTTGTGGCTTAGCCCCTATGTCCATCACAACTTTCATCAAGCGGGGGTGTCCAACTCGTACCACATCGGGCCACCCCTCAAACTTTCCGGAGAGCGAAGAGACCAGGTGGGCATGGACTTTTGAAAAATCATACTTGCATCGTAAATCTGAGATGGATCGGAGTGGGAGGGAAGATTTATGCTGGTCGGGGGAGAGGGTCAAACGGTTAAGTACTGAACGAAGCTGTGTGAATGGTAAAAAATGTACCTCAGCAGTTGTTCCGAAACCGTCAAGACCGCTCTGAACATCTAATGCACTCAGCGCCTTCTCAAGATGGCTCGGGAAATCCTGTGCTCGGGGATCCCTTGCGATTGGTGTGACACGTAAGGGAACGTCTTGTACCCATACGGTCTAGAACATACAGATAAGTCGGGGCCAGTGCGTCCGAGACGTCTTTCTCGAGCCTACATTTTCGATATCCCGCCAATCGAATGGGACAAGGTTCGCGGTGGTTATCGCAATTCGTAACCGCCGTGACTTGTAGAAGACCTGGGAGGTGAACGGGTTAGAGCACGTAGGCCCGGCGCTGGGATGTATTCTTCCCCACCAACATGAACTACGCAGGTATCATTAGACAGGGTTTTAAATTGCCAGGATCTGAGAACACACCTTCATATGCATACAACTGTAATTGTACAACAACTTTGGGGTGACCCTGATCCAATTCTGCTGAATGAACCGCACGGATTGTTCCCTGCTCTCCGTGGCAGGATGGGACACGATGATGACTGGCGTGGTGGGAGAGAACATCTTGTAGGCGAACTCGTAGTCGGTCGAGAAGGAAGAAACGATCGCAAAGGCTACGTCGCTTTGCTGGAATCCTTGAGCTGGGCGCCCGAGCCTGGAGGCCGAAGGAGGGGCGTACCTCTCCAATGATCTCACTCAACCTAAAGGTCGGTTTGCTGTCCTTCTTAGGGTCAACGTGCATGTTCGCCGTCTGCCTTATCTCGCCCCTCCAAAACACCGGTGGCTGGTTTGTGGTTGTATTCGAGCGAGTACCAGGTTTGGAGGATCCGTTGATAACATTAGCCAGCTGTTTAGATTTGGGCTGCTGAAGGGTCCTGCCCTGTCGTGGCGTGGCCAGGTGTTGTCTCTTGGCTGCAGGCCTTTGTCCATCGTCATCATCGGATTCGTAATCTTCAGAGTCTGCGGTGGATGTGGATGGAGTCGGCCCTCGGGATGAGTTACGGTCGTCGGAATCTCCTCGAAGACGCTTTTGACGCGCCAACCGTTCTTTTTCGAGTTTGGCACGTTCGGATAGAAAAGTGCTTGGCTTAGGGGAGGTATCGACTCCCGCTGTTGGGGTTGATTGGGACTGAGACTCCTGGAGTGCCCGCTGGAGATCGGTTTGGAACTGTTTATCGGCAGTAGAGTCCTCCAAACTGAGAGCGAGTGCCCTCGAGAAAGATGAGTCGCGAACGACGAGGGGGGGGGGTCGAGGGAAGAGTACCTCTCAAGAGCCTCGTCTTGGGTGTCCATGACGCGTAGTTGGAGTTAATGAGACACGGCCAATGCGGCCCTCGGCAAAATCGCTTGTGTTTGGCGTTGTTTCTGATGTTCCGGTGTAAGCTCGGGTGCGTTCGCTCGCTGGCACTCATCATCATGAGCATGATTCCCCCACCTGTCTGGTGAGAGGCGGGACAGAACGGCCATGTATTTCGTATGGCAATACCCTCAAGGCGTCCGCGTCTTGCGCGACTTGTCCAACATCGACTCGCAAATCCTCGCACAGGTCTACAAAGGACGGTGTGTGTTGACGGGCAACAACGTCAAGGTCTCCTTCTACCCTTTGGCGGATTCCAACGTGGTAAGTGACCCCTGCCCTTCTCTTGTCATGGGCGCTGAACTACGGACAGTTGTCAGAGATGACGAGCCGGCACCTCGTGTCTCCCACCATGTCCCCGATCTCCCACCAGAATCTCGTTCCGGTCGGGCCAACCGAGGTTGACTCCTTCCGCCTCGGTCTTTGGACCATGTACCCCACAGAGCGCGCCCTCCTTCGTTGCATCGAGCTCGAGGAGCTCTCTCTCACATACCGACTCTGTCGTTCCCGGTTTGGTTTCCCCGACCACGAACCCTCCCACAACCAGAAATACAGTCATCCCGCTGATCCAAGGCGGGTACCCAACTCGTGGTTCGACATCTGGTTCAGCGCGAACTTCCCTACCCAGACGATCCAATACAGGAGACACAACGACTTTGGGTGTTATCAAACGTACGATGACCCGGAGTCGCCTTATCCCTCCAGGGAACCCGTTCTGCTGTGCGCAAACGTAAACGTGGTTGTGTGGCTACGCACCGAGGTTCTGATGAACATCTACCCCCTTCCCCCTCGCGCGAAGCGACAACTAGAACTCGGGCAATATCTCATCTCACTCTGGTCGGCCACATCGCAAGACTTCCCCTCCCTCGAACGGCCACCTGGTCTCCCGTCTCTCGAGTCTATACAAGATCGGGTATGTCCTCCAAACCTGAAGAATCCGGACGCCAAGACAGCAAGTTGGCATTCGGATTTGGTATGGGCTCAGACCGCCAGCATGATGGTTCCCATCCGTATTGACGAGGATGACAGGAACTACATCGTGTTCGAGCACCAGGAATTCGAATCATTTCTCCCTGGCCAACTCTGATACTCTATATGCGCGTCTTGGACACTTCCTTCGTCTCCCCACTCCGAGCCACGTTGATCTATGTTATCCTATCTATTGCGTTTATTGTATTGATACTTTCTCCCCGTACCTACCCTATGCTAATCTGTGCGCACCTCATGTTCATGTACTCCAGACTCCCACTCCTCCCCCATTGCGGACCACACAGCGCACTCGTCCAGATGCCTATTTCTATACCTCACCAAAAACTTGGCGGGTCTTCCATATCGAGCAACTTCCGTTTAGAGTAACCCTGCAATCGAACGCGCATTCGACGCGTTCCTCCTCCATACCCTTGTGCAGGTCGGTCTGGGAGTCGTTGGAAAGTTTCGTTTCCCGTCAGCTGATAGTTGGAAAAGCACGCCCCAGGCCCCGGCCACTCAACCCACCCCCACACAGGTACCAGAAGCTGGCGTCTACTAAGTCCGTTACCCGAATCTCCGGCGCAGAGGGTTGTGGATCGCGGAGACGCCCGACCCCAGGCGGATTCCGGGATTTCGATGCTGGGTACTTGCAGAGTCCCCACAGAATGCTCCGCACTGGAACTCCTCTCGGCGGCAGCCGGGCCGCTATATACAGCACAATCGGCCCTCTCAACCCCCCCGTGGTGGATTGCAGTAACAAGCAGCGATGGTGTGCGTTTGACAATACGGCTAACTGTTGACGAAATAGACCGCTGTCGAAGACTCTTGTCACAGGGTCTGTGGAAGGCCTCTAGCTAAAGCCCCTCAAACGCATTAGAGATGAAAGGTTGCAGCAGCCCCCTATTCTCTCCAGGTGGGGTGAGCACATCCTGGGCGTGTCCATGCAGTATTGAGGGTGGTCAGTTAGATCGCGAGTGATAACGTGAATGGGGTGGGAGGTGCGAAGATGCGGGCCGGGAGCGGGGCATCCGGGAGAGGCACCGGTCCGGGGTATGGAAGATGCGATGGGCCAGATAGCCATTGATTTGGGAGGAGCTAACGTCTGGGGGCCAGAGCGGGCGTGCTGTGGCGAAGAATACAAGGAGGTGGTTTGCCAAGTTGGACCTGCAGGAGGTCGGGGAGGTGATCCGGAAGATCACCCACTCTCGGGCAAACCCACCCGCGACGACGACGACCCTCGAAAGTGAGCCACGCTTCTAAGGCACCGACCAGCAGCAAAGGGATAGACCGCCATCGGATTCGGAGCCAGTTTGGGGTTGCCACGTGACGCCATCACAAGTCACCATCTTCCCGTTCCGGGGCTGCACACATCGCACACCGCGTCCGGCCGTTTCACCATGTCCACCCTCGCTCGTCAGGCGTTCTGTTTGGCCGCGACACGACGTGGTTTGGCCACCACCACCAACGCCACCGAGCCATTGACCCATTACAAAATCACCCTTCGCCGTTCTGCAATTTCTCTCCCGGAACCATTCAAAGCCACGTTGGTGTCTTTGGGGATTCACCGCAGGATGCAGACGGTTTACCACCCACACACGTCGGAGTGCGCCGGCAAGATCCTCAAACTGAAGGAGTTAGTGGAGGTGGAGAACGTCTCAACTTCGGCGGTGAGGACAAAAACAGAGCAGAGGCAGGAGAGGAGAGCGAGTAGAGGCTACAGGGTCGTCGGGTCAATACTCTCGTAGCGTCCTCCCTGGGCGGCACGAGGTTCATTCTTGCGAAGAACGTTTTTTTGTGTGGTGAGTGATTCGATGGACGGCGCTTGACAGGAAAATCTGATCATTGTAATTTCCACACCCGCCTGGAACTGTCTGATGCTAGCTCGGTTCGCTTTTGTTTGACGTTACTCGTGTTCGTGCGTCGTACGCATATCGAATGGCAGATGATAGACAGATTTTGGTTGGCAAGACCGGAGGTTTATGAGCCCGGTGCACGCTTTGGGGTCGTTAGAGTGTGCTGTGAGTTTATTCCGTTTAAGACTTTGATGCACTGGGACTTGGTCTAGACCGAATTAATGAGACGACCGAAGACGTGGCCTATGCGCGCTGCAGGGAATCCCAGGTGGCGTCTGGAGAACAAATAAGAGGCCATCGTTACGAGACTGTCACGGCGCCAGTTGATCTTTATTATCTGAGGCGGGTGTCCTCAAATCCAACGCGAGTCTCGAGGGGGAGGAAACGGATTTCGGATCAAGATCCGGAGGTGATCTCACCCTCAACATTTTACCAGGCTCGGACGGTCATATAAGAGCTCGAACCCATTGGTCGTCTTTCCTCCACACTCAAGCTTCTCATCCCATCTCCCTCTTTCATTCGGTCTCTCGGACATTTATCCCAAATCCTCCCCTCATCGTCCTATTCATCCGTCTGCTATGGTTCGTCTTCCATCCGGAATCCCGATGACCCCTATGTCTTAATCATCCTGGTCATCTCTCACCAGGGTATCAGTATCGAACGCATCTCTCCTGGCGATAACGCGACCTTCCCTAAGAAGGGAGGCGAGTCCAATCTCGCCCGCTGATCAGTCCCGACACCTTCTGATCTTTCCCCAGATTATGTCACGATCCATTACACTGGAACTCTCCTCGACGGCAAGGTGTTCGATTCAAGCAGGGACCGGTACTTGTCGCGTTATCGGGGAGATTCACCCACGTTCTAACCACGTACTTAGCGGGACGCCATTCGAAACCGAAATAGGCGTCGGCAAGGTTATCAAAGGGTGGGACGAAGGCGAGTTGTTATCGATCGGGCTCATCACAACAGTCGGCCTTACCCCACGTGCCTCATACACACAGGTGTTCCACAGCTGTCGCTCGGTGAGAAGGCTACGTTGACTGCCACCCCCGATTATGTGAGACGGGAGCTCGAGCTCGTACGACGCTGGACGGAGGCTGATCTGCGCTTTCTCCCAACAGGCATACGGCGCTCGTGGGTTCCCACCGATCATCCCGCCCAACGCCACTCTCAAGTTTGAGGTCGAGCTGCTCGGTATCAACGGCAAGCGTGTCCGTTAGTCGGTGACGTGGTGCATTGTGTACTGTGTACCGATTTACTCGCACGCGACGTGGATCGAGTTTTGTATGTATTACACCCCTGGATTGTATGTGGTTCCCCATCATTACACATAAACGACCCCGGCCACACTCGAACCCTGTTTCGGGGCGGCGCGCATGGATCGTGAACTGTCCATCAAGAAATGGGCGTGGAGTCACCAGAGGGGTCAGCGAGGTCAGCGACTTGCCGAGCGAGAGGCCGGAGATCATCGAAAGATAACCCAGTATGGATGTCGATGTCGAGTCGGAAGCCTCCAGATGTGGGAAGGCGAGACAAAGTTGGATCAGGCCAACCTCCGGACGATCTCATCGAGATAAACCGGTCCGTCCGTCTGGGACGCGAGCGACGGTCGAGGCTTTGGTAGACCGGATTCTACTCTACTCCGCGCACGATGATCCTGATACCTCGCCCGTTCTCTCGATAAATGAATGCGTGCCCTGGCGTGGTCGTAAAGTTAAGGGCAACGCCGTGGTGGCATTTCACTTCCATGCGGATTGCCTCTTTGGCGAAGGTCCAACTCGTGAAACAAACGCGGCAGGTTATCTGATTCAGATGGCAAACGTACCCCGCAATCAGAACCTGGTGGTGGGGGTAAAACGGGGGTGGACAGAACACGAGTGCCAGTTCTGGTCCTCGACCGTCCCCTGCACATGGTCGGTTAGATCTCGTCAGGATAGGCAAATTATTTGTCCCACCAGATTTTGATCCCTCGAGGTTTGTCCCCACAAACGTCCTCTCTTTTTCTTTTTCCCCCGGACGCATGCTGCATGGGAGGCAGATGGAGATCGCCCGCGTTCTCGCCTGTGCAACTCCGCGACCCACGGCAAATGCCGACCCGCCGGCCGGCAGCGAGCTCTGGAGATGTAGCCCTCAGGATAGTCGACCGCATCCGCCTGTCCCGGCCTCCATCTCCCATATCTTTATTTTTCTTCCTGTCAGTGCCCGCCCTTTACTATACTGCGCCGTTCATCACTTAATGTCCGCGTCTGATACGCCAGGATCTTGCCCGAAAAGCCCAACTACATCCGCTGGCTCAATAGACCTCCAGCGGTCACTTCTCGCCCGTTCAGCCACTCTGGATTTCCAACCCTCCCAACCCCACCCCTCGTTTTAGAGGAACTATGGCGTCGACCAGTAGGCCAGAGCCCATGAATGCCTCCCCAAACCATCCAAAGGTCAGGGTCTCGTGCAAATTATCCGACCCTCTCTATGTCGCAGGAGGCTTCGTTGCGGGAAAAATGGAAGTCGAGTGTCGGACAGACAAGGGGCTCGGCCTTGGCGTCATAATGGCAGAACTCTCCGCTATCGAAGGTCAGCTCTATTGTCAACCCTCACACTTCATTCCCTTGCGCTGATCTTGCATTTTCCAACTTTCGCAACTCTGTTTTCGTCTGCCCGCCGTGATGATCTCCTGTCAGAGCTAACCTCGAGAGATCACTCTGCGACCTCCACGTTCTATCACGCTCGAAGGCTGTTTCAGGGTCCAGGACTTCCACCATCGAATTCCGTTCATGCACATCCCCCAGCCGGAGCTTCCCCGCTCTCTCCAAACTACTACCACGCCAGAAAGGGGATGACGACATTCCTATTTAGATTCCCGCTGCCCCCGTCATGTCCTTCCTCGATCAATTTCGGTTCAGGCCTCGCCACGATCAGGTATGAAGTCCGTGCCACAGTAGGAGTCGCATACAAGGGAGAGAACAAACTGGTGTTCGACAAGAAGCAGGTAGATGTCGTGGAGGCATTCGAACCTGACTTTTCCCGGGTCGGTCCTGAAGCTGTGGTGGTCGGGGAGAGTGGGAGGATTTGGCTTCAAGCAAAGCTGCTGGGCGGAGTTGTGGTTGCCAACCAGCCCGCCTGTGTGGAACTCACCGTCAAGAACCATTCCTTGAAAAAGGTGAACGCGTGTTTCTTGCCGGCTATTCTCCATTTGGATTGACCTTTGGTTCTAGAACACAAGCCTTAATATTTCGCTATCGCGACACCTCCACTTCCCAAACGTCCCTCCGTCACAGAAGGCGCCATTTCAGATATCGGACGCCCTTATCACCGTCCCGTTTAAGGGTCCCGACTACGTTATTCACCCTGGTTCTGAGGGTGTAGCAAACCTCGTTTTTGATGCCCCCAAGAATTCGAGAGGTGTCAAGGGTGGTCAGCGGCCCGGAAACGAGGATTCCACGAAACAGCTAGCACCATTGTTCGAAGTTAAATGCATTGTCACCGTCACGATGTCCATGGGGCTGGGAAGGTTGGCGGCCGTCTTTCGCTAATGAGTGTTTTCCCCTCTAACTTTGGAATTCCAGCAAGGATCTGGTGGTTGAGATCCCCGTCCAAATTTTTCACCACAAGGCCCTCCCTACATTGCCCCAGGAACTGGAGCCATCTCAGCCCCCCGTACAACCACACCCGGTGTATGATCAACCGTATATGCCGCTCACCTCAATACCAGTGATGCACACTGGACGTCCCATATCACCATACGACTACATCCCGCAACAGCCCCTCACGCCCCCTCATCCAGGTCTTCCCTATGTGGACCACGGTAATATGTGGCTTCCGTATGGTGCCATCCCACACCAATCACCCTATTACCCTCAACCCACACAGCAGTATTACTACCCAGCGCCACAGTCTAATTTGATCCCTCTCCATACAGGGAACGGAATGCTTCCTGTCAGAGCTTCTAGCACAGAACCAGCACCGTCCCAACCCCTCCACTCATTCCATGAAGCGCCCTCATACGAACAACCACCTCAACACCTGTTACCTTTCCCCGTGAATGCGGAACCACAACAACACTACATTGTTGGGGACATGGAAATAGAGGAAGGGAAGGGAGAACGTGCTGAGAGGGTGTCCCGTCAGTTGCGAATGTCAATGAGAGCACGGTCGTCATCTCCTTCTCACCACAGGTTCCCGGTCTATCCTCCCCCCACCCAGGTTCAGCCGCCGTTCGGGTCCCCGACGCATGACCAACCAATCTCCCCGACCAGTCCTCCGTTTGCGAGGAAACCTTCTGTTCATCTCACACTCCAGAACCTCCCACCGCCATTGGTTCAACAGCACACAGGTGGAAGTGGGGAGTTGCACTCACCACGACCAGTTCTCTCCCCAAAAGCTTCCTTCACAGTAGACCCTTTCACGAACGAGATTAGGGGGATGACCAAGGACGAGAGGGTTGAGAATCTCGAGAAGATGGCCGAGGAAGCTGTTAGAGAAAACGGCGATATGTCAGGGTCAGGTGGACTCAATGCTGGCGCTGCGACCAGCGCTTCCCCGAAGGGCCAACCTCTGGAGATCGATAAGACGCTACCCCTACCTCCTCCTGTGGAAGAGTCTGTTGGGCCTGATAGATTATTCCCCCCTGCCTCTCTCATTCCGGAGAACGAGGAGATCACACCAAAGACACCTACCCTAACCGCAGTCACGCCGTTCAGGCTTGGAAGGTCTATGTATCGCCACTTGAACGCACCTGATTCAGGGCGTGTCAGAGGTACAACATCCGGCCTAAGTGGTCTGGACGCACTCGAGGCCCGTTTAATCGCTGAGGTTGGGACCAGGAAGGTCGACAAGGACGACACAAAGCCAGATGTCCGATCGGTGTTGTCCGTGCCGATCGACATCCCGAATCCTCGAGGCCGAACAATAAATAGGGGCAACGGCCACACAAGGAGCCCAGGGGAGAAGAACGCGAGCGTATGTACACAGGGGATTCCGGAGGACGTGAACGATTCCGCGATCTCAAGTCTCACCTTGGCCGGGGAAGGTAAATCACCGGTGGCAAACGCATTGCGATACGAGGAAGCTGGCGGACCCAAGACATTGAGAACGGGGAGGAGCGTGAGCCGTGGCCGACTTAACCCCTTCACGGAAGACACCGTTGAGAAAATTCAAACGCCTCGAGACAGGGAGAGGGAAAGGAAATCAAGTACGGGGAAGAAGTCTACCACGTCTGGACATAAAGACGGAGGGAAGAGTGAGGGGAGGAAGATGAGGAGGGCTGCAGTAGGTCGGGTGGCTGATTGGTTGGGAAAGATTGATCCAGAGGTCCCTCCGCCACAAGTTGGTACTCCTCCTCCGACAAGCCCGCTCTCTGGCACCGAATCCCTGCGCCCGCTGGATTCGACGTTCAGTCCCGTATTCACCCAAAGCCATCCTGGTTCACCCGAGATCCCAAGCAAGCTTACACTGCCGGAGGTCGAACCCTCCAAGACACCCATTTCGAGGCGTACCCCCGAGTTGGAGAGGGACGAGGCGAAGGAGGAGGTGAAGGAAGGAGCAGAGCAGGAAACCTCTGGCTCCCCGAATCCCCGTTCCTCAGGTTTCATGCCCATCCACCCCATCTGGACGGGGGGGTCGCCGAGCTCTGGAAGAGAAGACGCCGCCTCGACGCCAAAGCCCCCTCCGGTCCAGTTACCTTGGATGCAGAAACTTGAGGCGGCAGAGTCGACCCCCGCCCACCTGAACCACGCCCCTAGGTTCGGGAAGAACATCATCCCCCCAGATCTATCTGCAAAGTATGATGTTCGGTCTGCGAGGGGTGGCAGAGGCGGTCGAGTCACTGCGGTCGCGGCATTTTGGGCAGCAGGCGAGAAGCAGAACGGTTCTACGGATCGGCCAATGCCAAAACCTTGGACTAAGCCTTACACTCCTGGAAAACCCGTTATCGCTCCCAAACCTACCGTTCCGCCGAAAACAGCTGGCCTCAGTGCCAGCAAGCCCACGGTATCGAATCCCGCTCTTAGGAAGATCGATATAGGGAAGGTTAAACCGACGCAAGGCGTTTCGAATCCCTACGCGGGCCAAGAGGACGAGGAAGAAACCTCAACGAAAGGTACTGACCACGCCAGAGCGAGGATGATCAAGAGTAGTTCGGTTCCCGCTGTTATCTCCAGCTCGACGGCGATCCCCATGATATCTTCCACGGCGTCTCTGGTTAGACCACCTGGGAGTTCACCTGTCCGCGAACGACCCGGAAAGATCAGCCGCGGGCTCAACACGAGGATCCCGACCATCGAGGAATACGTCCCCTCGGATTCGGCTCCAGTTGGGACCGGACACACAAGAGGTGGGGAAGAAAAACCACGCGCCACGGGGTCTCCAACCAAGGCAGACCTTGCGTTTGGGCAAGCTAGACTACGAGACCTCATCAAGAAGTATCAAGGTTAAACACACTATCAAACCTTCCACGTGCATCCTCTAACACACCTGCATGCATTACAACCATACCCCCTTCCCCCTCAATCTCGCAAGTGACTTATTGCATCTCCGTGCGTTCCTACCTGCTTTCAGTTCTATGGTGTGACCGTTGTCGTCACTTAGGCCTTAGGTTCCATCGGCTCATCTTTTATCGTTTTTGAATTTTGACATGTATTTTTTCGCCCTCGTCCACATATCTTCACTCTCCGCAGTTATATTGTATTGACGACCCTTCCCCTCTCTGATCATGACTGGGTTAACGAATCATTCTACGGCACTGACGATGTATCCCTACTGCCTCACTTAATGTGCGTTTCCAACGAATTCCGGCGGTTCTTTGGTCGCAGAACTGTCCTAAGAGTTTCAAGAGGGCCGGTCTACTGGGGAGACCGTCGGTTCCTAATGCGGAGGCTCGCCTCTCACTCTGGGCCGAACAGGAGGGAGCGTTGGGCGGAGCCCCAAACACATGTCAAGTTGCCTGGTGCTGTACTCCGAGGGGAGTTGCGTATCCTGCCTCGGTGCTGGAGATACCTCCACCGGGCGGGGAATACCACGCACGTTTGTGTCAGGGCGGGGCGGAACCTTTTGGGCGTCGCTCCCCATCAACGACAGTTGACAATGTTCCAAGTGCGAGAATACGTCCAGGGGTGGCCAGATTCGGAACGACAGCCTTGAGTAGATCAATCGGTCGTGAGGTTCTTGACAGGGATTGACGGGGTTTAGGGCGAAACGGTACTGGGTCCGCACGCACGGCGGAAGTGCACTTACCGCGGCACAGAGCACGTAGCGCGGGCACTCGTGGGAGTTGCGACGTTCGACACCCTGTCGTGGTCGACCAGGGAGCGAACTGAGGGTGACCCGAGTTGTGTCAACCCTCTGAGCTAGGACAGGTCGGGCGGTCGCACACAAACGGCGACAAGTCTAGAACCTGGGGTGACATAACCCTCAGCCCCCGCAAGAGGAACCTGACCAGTGTTTCTGATCAACCCTATTTTTTTTGACGTTTGAGGAGGGAGACGACCGGCATTGAGAAGAAGGGGGAACGTGGAATCGGCAGTCGGGCTGAGCCGCATCCGTTCCGAAGGAGGCGGTGTGAATCCGACCTCACCCCCGACTTCCGAGGACCCGCATCCTCGTGGACCGTCAGCCCTCCACGCGCATTGGACGTGCCTCATCTCACCTCGCTCTCGCTCACCCTTCGACGCCACCATGGCTCCCAAGTACTCCCATGTCAAGAAGCGCGGCTCAGCCCCTCCGACCACGACATCGTCGAAAAAGCCGGCGACAAGGCCAGAAACCAAAAGGCCGAGCCCGCATACCGACAGAAACATCTCTCAAGCGATGACAGCAGTCGCCCAACTCGAGCAAGGCATCTCTCGAATCCTCCTGATCCGTTACGAGCAAGACATGGCTCGACTGTTTTCCACACATTTATACTGTGTCGCCCTGTGTCATCTGCCGTCGCTCGTGATGCGCTGCACCACTCTAGGAGGTCCTGGATGGGTCGCTGCGAACGCTGACGGAGAAGAGATCAAGGAGTTCTTCCGGTCCGTAATCGCAATGGACCTTCGAGAAGCAGGGGAACGCGTCGCGACCAAGAGTGTCCTCTGGTCCTACACCGCACTCAGGCAATTCGTGAGTTTTGATTCGCCTTCCTTTATCGCACCCATACATGCTAATTTTTAGGAGCGCACGCCCTAGGCTATGTCAAATGATGTCCCGATATGTCAGAAGAAAGGGCTCCATTCGCTACGGTTGCTACCCCACTTCACGGCGCTCAAAGCACATTTAGATTCCTTGGAAGTTATGCCGCCTGCTTCGTTCGCTAAGCCCCCGCATCTCGGACCCTTGACCGAAGGTTACACCGCTCTCGACGACGCATGCAACGTAACCTTCGATGCGCCGACGAAAGGAAAGGGCTCTTCGCGCGGCAGTAAAGAGGACCAAGACGATCGGAGGCTTAAGATAAGAGTTGGGTACGACAGGCTCACTCAGACCCTTTGGAGGGTCGCTCGAGAGTTCGACGTCCGTGGCTATGGTTCGATTCTGAGGGAGAAATTGACCAACAAATGGTGCCACTGCGGTTGTTCCACGGATCACCTAAGTGAGGTGTGCGAGCGGACGGTCCGGGACGGTGAAGAAAGTGCTGGATTGAGAGCTGGCAAGGGACGCGAATGGGATGGAAGAGGTAAAGTCCGCCATCTCTGCCCCATATACCGAGTCAATCGAACCACACACAGGCGTCGGTGTCTACGGCTGGGAGACCCATGAAGAGGAGGACGTTTGGGATGTTGAGCTGGACTTTGCAAGCTTTGAACCTGAGTCCCGTGCCCCAGAGACCGACATGACGATCGGGGAACTGATGGCCTGGAAGTACCTTCAGGCTGAGAGAGAGAAGGAGTTGGTCAGTAAATTAATTTTCAATTTTCGTTTTCAACTTGGGTGTTTATGGGTCCGACCCCCATTAGGGCAACGCCTCGTTTCGGACTGGTGACTACAGCTCGGCCATCCAACACTATCGGCAAGCTCACGAGATCGAACCCGAGCTTCCTCGCTACCAGCTCAACCTCGCGGCAGCGTATATCAAATTAAGCGAGTGAGTCTACCAGCGATTCGGAGCGGATATAATTGCTTAGACACCGTTTTACCGGCCAGTTGGATGTTGGCAGAACAAGCCTGTAATGCTGCCCTTCTCCAACACAAGAGTAGCAAAGGTTACTGGAGGCGCGCAAAAGCACGAAAAATGCTTGGTAGAGTTGATGAAGCGATCAAAGGTGAGTTGGTCAAAACCTACCCACTTTTGGGGTGTGCGTTTTTATGATCCACAGATCTGCGGGCTCTGATCCGATTACAACCCTACAACACCGAGGCAATCGCCGAGTTAACACTTCTACTACCTCGTACTCCGTCGTCGGGTGAGCCGACCAAGGGTACCATGGCTGGATGTTCTTCGTCAGCTACAAAGGACGATCACCTGGACCTCCCTAAACCAAGGCTCCCGAAACCGCTTCCCTTCGAGACGACGGACGAAGATAGGCAGAGGTTGAAGATATCGAACCTACCACTGACGGTCGATGTTCCACCAAACTTCGAGTTTATGGCAGCAGCTACGGCAGCAGCCGGTATGGGTGGGAAGCCTCCTCCGTCGGGAAGAAAGGGAAAACCCAAGCGGACTGGATCGCGGGGAGGTAACGACATGTCAGCAGGCCCTGACATGAAGAAGAACGCTGGAAAAGGACAAACGATGTCATTCACGTATCCGAACTGGGAAAGATATCTCGTCAAGAGGATTACGGATTAACCTCCCTTCTAAGGGGAGACTAGCGTCATTGATGGGTTATGGCTTTGTCGCGATTATCACCCCGCTCCCGCACTTTTCACGTACAGGTATATCTCATCACTTATTATTTTGTTGGCAGGGGTTCCCCGCGTCTCCTCCACCTCTTTAACATGTGCATCTGGTATGGGTCCAAGGGCCGTCAATTCATATATTTTGGCTTTTACATCCGCTGAGAGTCACCCCGGGGTCTGGCACCTCATTATGCCTAAGCCTGCAAGGGCACAGTTCGGGCACCGATAGAAGCAGCGAGCGGCACCGGTGAATTGTTGGGTAAGTAAGCGAACTAGAAGACGGCAAACTCATTCGCGGGGTGGATGCAGAACATGTGGACGTAAAGAAATCGGTCTGTTGGAACAAGCGGGCTCACCGTGCCTTGGTAACAAAACAGGGGTTGCAGTTCTGGATATTTCCGATCGAATATCACAATCTTCTTCCGAATGATCGTTTCTTACGAAATCGCCAAACTTCCCTCCGCCATTTTTCCAATTCGGTTGAGCTGACATGGCGAACAGATAGGACGGATGTCCCTCCGTCGCCGTCACTGATCATTATATATTCACGTCCGCCTCGCCAAATTCTCCCCAGATTCCCTCGTTGCCCCTCCGCCCGACGATGACCCCAGCAATCCTGAACAAGCCTCCCCAAACTGCGTTTGCACTCGACTTCCTCGTCATCGGAGGTTCTTCCGCCGGCTTGTCCGCAGCTTATGCCTTGCGACGTGTGGGCCACCGAGTCCTGGTCCTCGAACAAAATGCAGATTTTTTTGACGTGTGTTCTATTTCTTTGGCCTGCCCTTGGCCAGCCTGCGGATTCTAACCTTTGAGTTTCAGGAACACCGTTGTGGCGGATACAGACTACCGCCCAACATGTCGAAAGTTTTCTACCACTGGGGTCTGGAAGAACGTGTCCGCAAGCTCTGTCTAAAATCCAACATGGTATTTTTCAAACGCTGTAAGTCCTTGTACCTTGTTACCCAAACACGGTTATGGGGTTCAAATTCGCACCGAAACCGTTTTGGTCTTTGCTCCCGACCCCGACCAATCGCCGTTTTTGCTGATCGATCACCCTGTCATCTCGTGCCTCGACCGCCCTAACAGTCGAATCTGGTGAGGGTCTGGGCAGACACGTCTGGGTCGACGAACTCATGAGAGAAACCGGTGGGGACTTCTTGTTCGCGAGGGTAGGTATCCGTCCCACCGCTCGCCCTCGAAACCTTCTGAGATTCTTCCCCGTCTAGCTCGCAGACATCAGAAGATTCCTTTACCAACTCGGCCGGGAGGCTGGAGCTCAATACAGAGCGAACGCCAAAGTCGTCTCAATCGACATACCTGCCAAATCCGTCATTCTTGAATCCGGAGAGGTGCTCACCGCCGATGTCATTATTGGCGCCGACGGCCGAGACGGACTTTGTCGTGAGTTACTGCTCAAGTGTCAATCACCGCCCAAGTCCACCTACACTGGCATGACCATGTATAAGTGAGTTCTCGCTCACCGTGGCAGTTCGAGCGGAGGCCTGACGTGTTTACGTCTAGCGCCCTCGTTCCTGGAGATAAGATCCGAGCAGATCCCGAGTTGTCCAAATTTTTAGGCAGCGCGGTACGTCCGTCGGTGTGACCCGAAGCAACTTTTGATTGACCACGTCGCAGGCCCAGTACGTTTGGTTCGGCGATGGCTCCGCTGGAATGCTCTTCGAAGCGGTAAGATTGTTCGATCAATCGATAACGAGCGCGCCTCAACTGGTTCGCAGGGAAACAACAATGATATGGGTCTCCATATCTACGTTCGCGATGAAATCGACAGAGGAACGAACTGGAACTGTACTGCGGAAGAACTGGTCCGGTACGCAGCCGGCGGTGAACCACAGCAAGTGTTAGCTCCCATCTTCCCAAAATTTCTCCCAGCTCACACCATCTAGGCTCCAAAAGTTTGCCCACCTGGCGTCGAACATCTCTCGGGTATCGGTTTACGACGAGTCAGATCTAGAAGACTGGGTGCATGACGATGGTCCGCTGGTCCTCATCGGCGATTCCGCCCACCCAATGCCGGTAGGCCCTCCTTTCGTTCGTTCCTGCCCCGTTCGGGTACTAATACCTCCGTTAGCCTGGTTCCATTCAAGGCACCTGTATGGCGATCGAAGACTCTGCAGTCCTCGCGAAGCTGTTTGGTCATCTCCTCTCCCCAGATCAAGTCTCGAGTTTCCTGTACGCCTTCCCAGAACTCCGGCAGGCGCGTACGAAGTCGACGCGAGTTAACGAAATGGGCAACATCTACTTCATGGCGATGCCCAACGATGCCGGCGCCATCCAACGGGACGGGCACTTCAAAACCCGAAGGGATAAAAACCTCAGCCCCCTGGAAGACGAGTCCGGTGACGCTTCGGCTGTTTGGGAGAGCATCAAAGAGACTTGGTGTTACGACGCGGAGGATGAAGCCGACGACTGGTGGGTTGGATGGGGTATGTTGAGACTAAGATCTCAACAGACACAGTTGGAATTTGGTATGGAGGTTCAGGTAAGCGTGTGGATTCTGCCTCCAAAAGATCGCCCCCAACTCATGTCTTCCAGAATACCCCAATCTCTTTACAACTGGCCGTCATGTCGTGAGGTTCTTTTCAGGCCGTCCCCGTCGTTTGGGTTATATATGGGTTATATGGTCTCTCTGTTTTTCTATGTCTACTTTCTATGCATATTTTCTATCTCCGCATATACCACACCACCCCCTCTCCCCCTCATGTGAACTAGAGACAGTTTATCACATCCGTTCGTTTACATTGCATTCACATGTACCCTGTATCCTCCTGCATCCACAATCGATCGCGTGCGCTCTTGGCTCTGTAGCCAGCCCTAACCACTCTCTGAAATTCGATCATCCCGAATGGTTGGCTTGAGTCGAACCTCGATGCCTTCCACCCTGGAAAAGCAGCTAACAGCAGCCCTCAAATCGCGCGAGGCTCGACATATTCACCGGTCCCTCCCTCCCTCGGCTGATGCTGCTTTGGTCGATTTCTCTTCGAACGATTACCTCTCCTTGTCAAAATCATCCGAGCTTAGGACCCGCTTCCTCGAGAAACTTGGATCTACCGAACAGATCCTGGGATCTGGTGGCTCGCGGCTCCTAATCAATGGCTCCGCTCACGTTGATCTTGAGGATCGTCTCCGACTCTTCTTCAGCCGCACCGATCCCGCATCCCCACTGACCCTGGCGCAAGACGCCCTCCTCTTCAATTCCGGCTTCGACGCCAACGTCGGCTTTTTCGCGTGTGTCCCCCAGCCCGGGGATTGTGTACTCTACGACGAGTACATTCACGCCTCGGTCCACGATGGGATGAGGGTGTCCCGCGCCGTATGCGTCCCTTTCCAGCATAACTCTATCGAGGACCTCGAAAAAAAATTGCTTAGACAGAAAAATGAGCGCCCAGGGTTGGCCGACGGGAGCGATTCCGTATTCATCGCTGTCGAGAGCCTTTACAGCATGGATGGGACGATCTCACCTCTGGCAGACATCATTCAACTTGCCGAGTCGGCCTTTCCCAGTCGCAACGCTTACGTCTTCGTTGATGAGGCGCATTCTACTGGCATATACGGTCCCAACGGTCGGGGTCTCGTGAACCTGCTTGGTCTCCAGAGTCGGGTGTTCGCGAGATTGCATACCTTCGGTAAGGCTCTTGCAGGCACCGGAGGCGAGTCGGTTTGTTCCGATCCCGTCGAATCCATGCTGAAACGTGGAATAGCCGTGCTGCTCGTCCCGCCATTGGTCAAGCAATATCTAATAAACTACGCTCGGACGTTGATATACACGACCTCACTGAGCTACGCGAACATCATCTCAGCCAACTGTTCTTTCGATTTCCTGGAATCTGGGCGTGCTGATGAGGTACGTCCTCGGTTTCGAAACTCTCTCGGCGTATTGTTTGGTTGACGCTGTGATTTTTTGACAGCTTTCGCGCCACGTTTCGGCTCTTTGCAAATACCTGACCTCGACTCTAACCGATCGACTACAACGTTCATTAACACCGATCAGGCCCGAGATTCTTTCGCTACCAGAACACCTGCAACCTTCAGCATCGTCGTCCACGCAACTCCCGACACCGATCGTTCCATTGATGACGTCCTATCCCCACCCGCTGGCAACTCGTTTGAGGCTCCTCGGGCTGAACGCACGTCCCATCACGTGGCCAACCGTACCGAAAGGGATGGAACGCGTGAGGATCTGCCTCCACGCCGAAAATAGCTTCGAAGAAGTGGACCTGTTGATCCAACTTTTAATGCAATGGGCGACCGAGACGGTCATCGGATCCTCTGGAGGCGTTTTGGCGAAACTATAGTCCTTCTCCGCCACACACGCCGCCGGAGGCTCCTTTTAGCCTTTGGATCAACCCAAGTTGAGGGAATGGGATTCAGCGCTCATTCCTTAATGGGGAAACCTACCCGCACCGTCCAAAGCCGCATTCAAACGCCGGGAAAACGCAAATCAGAACGGAGAACCAGGTAAGTCCAGCACACCAGCGCCCGCAAATATACCCCCATATGATCAACCAACCCCAGGATTTCTCTGAACCGAGGCCAAAAACACCTTACAAATCTAGATAGTATTCATGCATCCCTCTCTACCATGTGGGTGTCTTCAACTCCATCGCTAGCGGGTCTAATTGGCGCTCCCCCGCAGAGCCGTTCGACTCTGTCCCCAGTTTCCTCTGCCACACAGCCAACACCAGCGGGGCATAATTTAGCTCCGAGCTTACTACCTACATCAGTTGCACGGAAGGAGCCTCCGCCCAAATATGACAGGGTACTTAGCCCTCTTCTTGGCGCGCAACGTAACCCCCGCTTCGTTCATCACTGACCTGTGATAAGTGAGTCTAGAAGGCAGTGGAGATGAAACCATCGTGTCATTCTTTCGAAAGGGGGAGGGCATAAGAGGAGGCGGGATCTGATACTGTCGGCCATCAGATGGAATGGGGATCCCGTTGAGTGGAAGCCGGAGGGGTTGGCCTGAGCCTGTGCGCGAACCACTAATCTGCGGCCCGACCTGAACGAGAGATGTCTCCAAAGGGTTTGTTTCCTAGTCGGGCCGTCTTCCATGGACCTGGCACGGGTCGTGAATCCATTGCCAGTACGAACCTAGCAAATGGGGGCCAGCTGGGATGATCACGGTGAACCGATATGGAGGAGGGGTACCTCGTAGCGCTCTGTACTCAAATGGTGGACGTCGGGCCCAAACCTTTCTAACTCTCTGTTCATAGAAGCACGCCCCTAAAACTTTGCGCAGTGTACCGAGGGAATCGGTGCTTGTTCCAGGCACGAGCGCCGTCTGTTCCGTATAAAACCTGCGCTGGCACGCAGAGTACTTATCCCCACGACCGTAAGGGAGGGGGTCTTGTTGTTTTAATTCGCGAGGCTTGTAGGGAAACCTTATTCTGGTGGCTATTTGAAATCGGTTTTCCCCACGCTCTCCATTGGTGGAGCTTATGACGTTCGGTAACTTGTGTGACCGTCTACCCTCTTCTGCAGTTCCGCCGCCACCTTTGGTGCTGGTGATCGCTGAAGGAGATGAAAATATGGACTTCTGTAGTTACACATTCAGACTCCATCCACCCATCTCGTCAATGTGCGGTCTGTCTGTTTGTATTGTACGGCTGTATACCTGATATGGGGCTCCTGGTTGATGCCTCAGCCTGGTTGCGAGGTCGTGCGCTCTTCTCTGTGTCTTCATGCGAGTGCCTGCTGTGATCTCTTTAGTCAAATTTCCAGATTGTCAGGGGTCGGCATGCTGTGCTGATCCCATCATCAAGGATACAAACACTTTTCAACAATTCGCAGAATGTGAATTGCCCACCAGGCTGTTGGAGTGTGCGAAGGTTGAGTGCCACCTGGGCTACCTGCCTGATGTCCACCCTATTGGGGCCAACTTCATAGTGTGTAGACAACCTCATTGTCCTTCATGAACACAAAGTCCCTGTGCGTGTGATGCAGGGCAGCTTCAAATGGGGATCTGTCATAGAAAGGGGGGAGGTTGACAACGGTTGTGTTTGGATTGAGGCATACAGATGTCAACATCTTGGCTGCTGGCCAAAAGCACTCCAGGGACCCAATGCGGAATGACCGACATGGCTGTATTCTTTTGCCCTCAAAGTGAGAAGGTTGTAGAGGACCTCCCTGGCAGTGATCACAGCAGTGAAATTTGGGTCTTCTGTGGCTGACAATTTAATCCACTGAGTGAAGTAAGGGAATTGCTTCCTGTTGCTCAGTTTCTGTTGCTCTCTGGGACCATTGTAAAAATGGTGACTTGCTTGGACAACGATGGTTGTGCCACAACTTAGGTTTTCCCCACAGATCGCCCTGATCACAGTGAACTCTGTGAAGAAGAGAAAGAGGGCAGGCGATGAAGATGAATTGCAAACGAAGAGGAACAGATAATCGGTCACAGGCCCTGCTGCTTGCTGGCGCTATCCCTTATAAGCCAGTGAGAAAGAAAGATCAGCCGCGATTCTGCAAGCTTCGACGTGCTTGGAACTGACCACCATTATTGGGTGAACTTTGTTGAACTTGGGAAGTTCGACCCACCTTTATGGCATGCGCCTTACGGCCGCATTGTGTAATGGCGCCGTTAGAGGGCAGCCAGTAGATAGTCACGTGATCATATGTCACACATCAGTAACGTGTGAAACGTTACTCCTATGTTTGTATATATACCACATTAGGTGTGTGAATATGATCTAACACTTCTTGCTCTTAACTCTCACCATCCACTAGCAACACTCTCACCCTTACCAGGTAAGTCATTGCGTCCTGTCTGGCACTGACCTTGCGTCTGCTCAACAGGTTATGAGCCCAGGTAACCAGCTCTTTGCGCCCTTGGTGTAGCACTCTGCTTACACCTTGGTCACTATGCGCCTCTATGACGGCTTGTGTTGACGTCTTCATCTGGAGTTTACTCTGATGAATGACAACCTCTCTTATCCATGCTCAACACTTGTGCCCCCCTATGGCTGCACTGCAGGATACCCTAGTCTGCACTTATTGCGCCCTTGTGGCTGCACTGTGCTAGACGACGCTCTGCTTTACCTGAGCGCTGTTGTGTTGCGCGTCCATGACGCTGCAGACAACTAGCTGCTATTGCGCTGCCATTGCGTGCGCAGGGTGAGAACCTATGACCCTCTGGGCTATTGTTCTCTGGCAATGAATGTCATGTTCGTAGGGCCCGATGATGACAACGCCTGTGGTCTAACTGCTATGCCTCTTGTCTATGGGAAGGGTAGTCGATTAACATCTACCGACGGCAAAACCCTGCCTTATGGCGGGGGAGACATAAGGTGTTTACACGCCATTGTCCAGAAACAAGTTTGTCGCGACGGCCAAGGGGATCTCCCTTGCGTTGCTTAGCTTTCTGTTATCACGTTTGGCGCGTACATACGCTGACCTCCTCATCATAACAGAATTCAAAGATGTCCTCCACTCTCATGTCCCTCGTGCCTGTCCTCAACGGTTCCATGAACTGGCAGGCCTGGAAGCCAATGATGATGAACTACCTGCTCTCTCAAGGCCAATGGAAGGCCATTACAAACAAGTTCCCTGCTCCAGAATATGAGGTCATCACCAGAACGGTTGGTCAAGGCGAAGGAGGAGGACCCAAAACTGAAACGACCGAAGACATTAGCAAACCCCCCAAAAACCAAGCCGATATCAACAACTGGTTCGATATCAACGACAAGACCTTGGGAAACATCATGCTTCGTCTCCACCCAACCATCGCCACTACCGTCCTGAACCTTCTCCAGAAATCTATGGAGGAAAACGACGATATCAACACCATGTTCGCCTCCCAAGCCTGGGAGTTCCTCGAGGCTACCTACAGCAAACCCGGAATTGCCGCCACCTATAAGGAACTTAAGGCGACAATGGACGTCATCATCCCTGGAAACGCTGACCCCACTCTTGCAATTGACACCATCCTCATCGGATTCACCAGAATGGCAGCATCTAAATGCGCCGTCCCTCCTCATCTCCAAGCCATGATCCTCATTTCCAAGCTCCCCTACCAGATGAGTGCTCTGGTCCAGTCTATCTGTCAAACCGACAGTATCGAGGACTTGAAGACCAATGATATCAAATGCAAGGCTATCCTTGCTTGGGAACAGCGTAGTCCCGTCCAAAACCAGAACAATCGCCCCTTCCAACAACCTCAGGCTGCTAAAAAGATAAGCGCCATTCAACATTCTGGTCCCCCTCCATCGTTCCAACAACAACAACAACAGCCTCAACAAGAGGAACAGGAACAAAGGAACCAGAACCCTCAGAGAGGAGGTTGGAGAGGAGGACGAGGAGGTTGTGGAGGAACCTTTAGAGGAAAGCGCGCTGGAAAAAATAAACAGAACCAGCAACAACAGGCCGCAAGGCCTATTGAAGAACGCACCCCTTCTCCTGCCCCCTCCTTCGTTTTTGGCGAGATCGCTTCCCCCATCGTCGTCCCTCATGTCCCTCGTTCGGTTTATCCGAACTTTACCAACGCTCTCTCCTTAGCCCACCGCATTGGCGCCAAGCCCACCATTGAGACAGTGAAGAGGCTTGAGGTTATCGAGCGAGCTAAAGAGGAACAAAGGTCACTGAGTCAACCTAACAAATGCCCTAGGGTCAGGCGCGATGATGAAGTCTCTCTTTACTGGAGCTCTGATGATGACGACGTCGAGATGTTTTTGGATAACTCTGCTGGTCCCAGTTCACGGTGCGCGAAACTAGCCTCTCCTCTGGATGCTACTAATCTCTTCCCAATAGGGTATAACACAACACATGCTACGATTGATTCCACAAGTGTTATACCTAACGTAGAGAATATACTTTGCTGCCCAAACGTGATAAGCGACTTCGTTGCTGAAGACCATATGAACAGAGTTGATTGGATCCTTGATTCCGGTGCTTCCCTCCACTTTACTGGTGATATGAACAATTTCATTGAATACACACCATTGGAGAAAAATATCACCGCAAACACAGCCACATCCGCAAACACCCAAATCATTGGGAAAGGGACAGTTATGATGGCCGTTGAAGGATCCGAACACATGGTTAGGATCGCCCCTGTGTTCTACGTCCCAGATCTGTCGTGGGGGTATGCGCGGACTTACTGTTGTCCTACCAGAGGAATAGTGTTGGGGTTATCGAGGGTGGGAATGGTGGGGATGAAGGGTGTAGTGGGGGGTTCTGAAGGAAGGAGGGGCGAATGGGGAGATCAATCGTAGGGGGAGATTGGAGTGAAGTAGTCGTAGTAGAATTGATTGAGGTGCACAAACAATTCGGTCAGATTGCCGTCCAAATACCCATTGACCTGCTCTAATGACTCACTGAGTTCTTGGGGGATTTCTGGTGTTAAATCCCAATGCAGGAGGTGTAGATGGGGGCACTGATAAGTGAAACTATTAGTAATGATTAAATGGGGGTGAGGGAAATGGTAGAGGGGATTGATGGAGAGGGTGACGATGCAAAGGGGGAATCCGTGGAGAGTGCTATGCCACTCAAACACGTGATTGGCACCTAAAAGGAAGGGGGGATGGGTGTATCCCTGGTCTAAGGCGGAGACCGGGCGATAGTAAGGTTGGTGGATTAGTTGTCCTGAAGAAAGGTTGCTTTGCAAGCTTCTGAGGACCCTATAACTCCAAAGGAGGAGCCTGACGTCGGGGACAGCAACGAAAGCGATGGGGGAGGTAGATTTGTGGGGATTGGGGAGACCCGTTAAGGGGGCAGACATACAGAGGGCAGGTAGCTGACCTGCCAACAGATATCAGTTAAGTGCTGTGATTTCAAGGATCAGAGAGGTAATCCTCTTACTAGGTTTATTGGGGTGGTTGTGATGTGGGTACAGAGAAGAGTGAGATGGGGAGTAAAGGCTACTGGGGCCTCGTATATATACTCCTCAGCTCGTGATCACATGTCGATCACATGCTCTTGTATGGTATTATTTGTTCTACTATGTTTACTTCTATTTACCCTGCCTTGAGTCACTTCTTGGTCTGCTGATTGGTCGAGTAGGTTCTGGTAAGGGGTGATGTGGAGAAATCCCCGGATCATGTAACTTCTTGCGTTTCATCCTTGATTGGGTAATTATTTGATGGATGGGGATTTCTCTTTAATATGGTCGTGATGGGTTAATTTCTGATGGGCGGTGTGTATGATGGTGGCTGAAACGTGTGGCGTTTTCTGATGGATAGGGACTGCGCTCTGATGGGTTTGTGCGCAGGGTCTAGGGTTTGATGGGGCTGTGAGATGGTCTGTGCGCAGGGCTGAGGGTTATTGGTTTTAGTTATTTATACTCCCCTCCTCCCCTGACTTTTGCTTTTCTCATCCCCAACCTACATGGTCAACATTCCCCTCCATTACGCTATCCCTCGCTTCTTGCTCTCACCCAGCCCCTCTACTCTCCCCTCCCCTACTATATCTATCATGTCTTCCACCAACTTCTCTCAGGTGAGTGTCCCCTTCTTGATCATGTTTGAAATGATCTAATTGGGGATGCTTTTTAGTCTTCCGCTTCCGTCCTCCCTTCGGAGGTCGAGTATTACTTCTCGGCCGTTCCTCCCATGGCCGCCGCTCCTAGTGAGCTAAACTCTTCTTCCATCAAAGTCCTTAGGGCGGAGATGGATAATATGATTGCTTGGTCTAACAAGCTTTGTTCTGAACTAGACCTCAACTACGCCGACCATTTCGCACAAATGGATTGGTTGGTCTCTGCTCAGTGCGAGCTGGCGATCAAGTATGATGTTCTTCAATCTAAGTTTGATCACTTTATTGATGAACATTGGCGTCCCATGCAGCACTTCGCCTGTGGCGTGGTCTCCTGTCTGGCCGTCTTTGCAGGGGACACATCCTTCGAACTCCCCTTCAATGTTGGAGCTGGAAGCAAGTCTGGGACTCCTTTCCCTCCGCCACCGTCTAGATGCGAGTGTCCCCCTCCCGACACTCCCCTCTCCTCCCAATACTTCTCCGACACTGGTGTCGGTATCGACTCCCCTCAGTCCCTCCCTTCGCTCCTCTCCCAGTCCTCCCACTCGAGTCTACCTTCCCCCCCATCGTCGACAGGTTCGTGGGACGAGATCGAGCCCCACTTCATCTACTCCCAGCTCGATGCTGGGAGACGTCAACTCTCGCAAGGAGAATTCCTTGCCCTATTCTCGGCGTCAGCGGGCGACTCCCCGGAACCGGGAACAACGGTTACGTATGGAGTCCCAGTGGATGTTTCGGACGCTGGTGAAGGAGTACGGAATGGAGGCGGCCCAGGGGGCGTTTGAGCAGGCGGTGATGGATCTGGGGGTGGAGATGAATCACGACGTGCTGGGCTGTCATGACTGTCACTGGGAGGGAAGGGACATAATTTATTGTAGGCGTTCTCGGCATAACCGAGAACACGCTTATCACAAATGTCCCATTGGCCAGGAATGTTGTTAGATGTCTTAGACAGATCATTTGGCAATATATTATTTATTCGTCCTTTCTTCATGTCACGAATCTCATGACATAACTGTGTGACATCCTGAGTGCTTATCTGCGTTTGTGACAACATGAGTCCGTCACCAAGTAACTGCAAATTACATGGCAACGAGCCCATGTGCCTGTAATGTTCCCACTGGGTGAATATCAGGAACATGTTGAAATTACATTCCAAATGTATATGAAATATTCCTGGTGGGAATACTGCAGGTGCATGGCAGTATGACATTCAGGATGTGTACAAAATGTTCCTGCTGGGAACATGTCAAACAAAGTGTTCCAGTCCTTACAATATTCCTGACATGTTCCTACCTGATTCCAGGTACCCTCGCCCCCAGTGTCATGTACAAGTTGGAGAAGTCGTCCTCAGGGTTTGCCAAGGACGACCAGACGTACACATCCCTGGCTTGAGGATAGGGAGCGGAGCGAGAACCTCGGGCATACTGGTGCCTCTTGAGGTTGAAGTCGAACGCACCGATAGTGCGTTGATAGGACTGGTGCATTGAGGACGAAGAGGCCATCGAGTGAGGAGAAGAAGTAGGAGAGAGGAGACTATCAGGACGGCGACCCTTCACAGGTTGTCCCTCTGGCAGACAGAGCGAAGGGCCTTATAAACCCCTCCCCTCCTCCACACACTTACACGGCCTCCGGTCCCACAATACCCCGCGACCCACAACCGGTCCTGAGATAACCCGATGAGTTTGATTCACTCTCTATTTATAAACCAACCTTTGACAAATCTGCAGTCAGATTACCAATGACTGCTTACACTCCCTATTCATTCCCAGCCCCCGATATGTCACATGCCGCTCCATCCTTATGCCATATGACTCATGTGATCTATTTTCGTCTACACCTGTTTGATCCCCTTCCCTTGTTACATGGTCTGTGCGCGAGTCCTGCCCTATACTGGTCCGGTATATATACTCGCTAGGTAGCTCATGTACCTCCCCAGATTTGATAACTTAGGAATCCTTCGGCTTCTACGACAGCAGACTCTAGACGACTAATCGAAGAACAACTCCTCGGTGTCAGGGCCGACCTCAAAGGTCACTCTGATGAAAGCAGTCGACGAGCTGGTCTGGGCTAATAGTCAGATGCTGGGGTGTCGAGGGATCTTTACTGTGGGCTTACTGCAGCCACTCGAGT
>Ga0307516_10001550_pt1 | contig 31620 bp, 25 predicted proteins | sample 19_EM_MG_FD_203310 | JGI IMG/M metagenome (GOLD analysis project Ga0307516, IMG submission 203310) | Populus trichocarpa ectomycorrhiza microbial communities from riparian zone in the Pacific Northwest, United States - 19_EM | ecosystem: Host-associated > Plants > Roots > Unclassified | place... | reverse complement strand
TGCCGTCCGCCAGGATCTGGCCGACTCCGTGCACAGCATGCGCGTCGCCACCCGCCGCATGCGCGGCACCTTCAAGTCGTACGGCGGGATCCTCGACCGGGCCGTCACCGACCCGATCTGCGAGGAGCTGAAGTGGCTGGCCGGCGAGTTGGGCGTGGACCGGGACCGCGAGGTGCTCACCGAACGCCTGGCGGCGGCCCTCGACCAGGTGCCCGACACCCTCGTCCGTGGCCCTGTGGGCACCCGGCTGAGCAGATGGGCGAGCGACAGTCACGGCGGTGCGCGCACCCGGCTGATCGGCGTCCTGGACTCCGCGCGCTATCTCACCCTGCTCGACACCCTGGACGCGCTGGTCACCGACCCGCCGCTGCGGGACGCGGCCGGGAAGGAACCCGGCAAGGTGATCGCCGGGGCGGTCCGGAAGGACTTCGGCAGGGTCTCGGCGCTCGTCGAGGAGGCGCTGGAGCTGCCGCCCGGCGTCGACCGGGACGTGGCCGTGCACGAGGCCCGCAAGAAGACCAAGCGCACCCGCTACGCGGCGGAGGCGGCCACTCCGGCCCTCGGGGCACCGGCCAAGGACATGGTCAGGTCCATGAAGTCACTGCAGGGCCTGCTCGGCGACCACCAGGACAGCGTGATGGCCCGCCAGACCCTGCGCGAGCTGTCGGCGGTCGCACACGCGGCGGGCGAGAGCGCGTTCACGTACGGGCTGCTGTACGGACGCGAGGAAAGCCGCGCGGCGGCGGTGGAGGCCGAGCTGCCCGGGTTCTGGGCGGGGATCAGGGACGGGGCGGCCGCTCTCTGAACCGCCCGGTGTGCGGGGCGGTGATCCTCCAAGCGTACGGAGGGTGGTCGCGATCGCGTTAGTCTGGATGGTCACCCCTGTCAGTCCTGTCCCGCTCACGAAGGTCGCGAGATGCCTGCCGAAGTCGCTGCGTCGGTGTTCCCGCAGCTCGAAGCTCTGCTCCCGCACGTGCAGAAGCCGATCCAGTATGTCGGCGGAGAGCTCAACTCCACGGTCAAGCCATGGGAGTCGTGCGATGTCCGCTGGGCGCTGATGTACCCGGACGCGTACGAAGTCGGTCTGCCCAACCAGGGCGTCATGATCCTCTACGAGGTCCTGAACGAGCAGGAGGGCGTCCTCGCCGAACGCACCTACAGCGTGTGGCCGGACCTGGAGGCGCTGATGCGGGAGCACCGCGTCCCGCAGTTCACCGTGGACAGCCACCGTCCCGTGAAGGCCTTCGACGTGTTCGGCCTGTCCTTCTCCACGGAGCTGGGCTACACGAACATGCTGGCCGCGCTGGACCTGGCGGGCATCCCGCTGGAGTCGAAGGACCGTGGCCTGGACGACCCGATCGTGCTGGCCGGCGGCCACGCCGCCTTCAACCCGGAGCCGATCGCCGACTTCATCGACGCGGTGATCATCGGCGACGGCGAGCAGGCCGTGCTCGACATGACGCGGATCATCCGCGGGTGGAAGGCGGAGGGCTGCCCCGGCGGCCGCGAGGAGGTCCTCTTCCGCCTCGCGCGGACGGGCTCGGTGTACATCCCGGCGTTCTACGACGTCGAGTACCTCGCGGACGGCCGTATCGCCCGCGTGGTCCCCAACAAGTCGGGCGTCCCGTGGCGCGTGTCCAAGCACACCGTGATGGACCTGGACGAGTGGCCCTACCCCAAGCAGCCCCTGGTCCCGCTCGCCGAGACCGTCCACGAGCGCATGTCGGTGGAGATCTTCCGCGGCTGCACGCGCGGCTGCCGCTTCTGCCAGGCGGGCATGATCACCCGCCCGGTCCGTGAGCGCTCCATCACCGGCATCGGCGACATGGTGGACAAGGGCCTGAAGGCGACGGGCTTCGAGGAGGTGGGCCTGCTGTCCCTGTCCTCGGCGGACCACTCGGAGATCGGCGACATCGCGAAGGGCCTGGCCGACCGGTACACGGAGGACAAGATCGGCCTGTCCCTCCCCTCGACCCGGGTGGACGCGTTCAACGTCGACCTGGCGAACGAGCTGACACGCAACGGCCGCCGGTCCGGTCTGACCTTCGCCCCCGAGGGCGGCTCCGAGCGCATGCGCAAGGTCATCAACAAGATGGTCTCGGAGGAGGACCTGATCCGCACGGTCGCCACCGCGTACGGCAACGGCTGGCGCCAGGTGAAGCTGTACTTCATGTGCGGCCTGCCGACCGAGACCGACGACGACGTCCTCCAGATCGCCGACATGGCGATGAAGGTCATCCAGAAGGGCCGCGAGGTCTCCGGCGCGAACGACATCCGCTGCACGGTGTCGATCGGCGGCTTCGTCCCCAAGCCGCACACCCCCTTCCAGTGGGCCCCGCAGCTCTCCGCCGAGGAGACGGACGCCCGCCTGGAGAAGCTCCGCGACAAGATCCGCGGCGACAAGAAGTACGGCCGCTCCATCGGCTTCCGCTACCACGACGGCAAGCCCGGCATCGTGGAAGGCCTGCTGTCCAGGGGCGACCGCCGTATCGGCGCCGTCATCCGCGCGGTCTACGAGGACGGCGGCCGCTTCGACGGCTGGCGCGAACACTTCTCCTACGACCGCTGGATGCGGTGCGCGGACAAGGCGCTGCCCGCCTTCGGCGTCGACGTCGACTGGTACACCACCCGCGAGCGCGCCTACGAGGAGGTCCTCCCCTGGGACCACCTCGACTCCGGCCTCGACAAGGACTGGCTCTGGGAGGACTGGCAGGACTCCCTCGACGAGACGGAGGTCGAGGACTGCCGGTGGACGCCTTGCTTCGACTGCGGGGTGTGTCCACAAATGGACACATCCATTCAAATCGGACCAACAGGCAAGAAGTTGCTGCCTCTGACGGTCAAGAAGGACGCCACAACCAGCGGACACGCTCACTGACGTCTTGGCGGACTCTGGTGATGACGAGGGTTGGTGGGTCTGAGGTACGGACGGGGTGAGCCGTCCGCCGTTGACGTGGCAACAGCGGCGGTTCGTTCCGGAGCGAGCTGGACCACGCCGACCCAAGGAAACTCGTTGGTCGTCTGGACTGCCCGGATGTTCCAGCGGCCTGCCGCTACTGCCACGGGAGCTTGTTCTGGCAGCTCGGGGCGGTCGGGGTACGGTCGATCGAGATCTGCTCCGGCCTCGGCGGAGTCCATGAGCACCGCCGGGCCGTCCGTTTCCCATACTCCCGCCGCCTCCCACTCGGTGGTGGGGTCGTCCAGCAGCCTCTCGGCGGCCACGAGGAGTTCGGCGTCGGAGTCCGCGGCGAGCCAGCGTACGAAGGCCCTTCGTTCGGGCAGATAGCAGGTCCTGGCCGGCTCATCGCCCAGCACAAGGGCTCGCGTGCCGGCAGGGCCCACGTCGATCACTGTGGCTAGGTCTTCTACCGCGCACGCGCGGTCGTAGTCGTCCGGGGCATCGGTGTCGCCGATGATCATTCCGGATTCCGTGCAGCCGCTCCACTCCTGCAGCGCCGATACGGGTATGACGAGGAGCGGGCCACCCATGGACGCAACCCAGTTGAGCTCCGGCCGTGTGCGGCGTGCTGATGCCGCGTCGTTCGAGCTGTTCGTAGCGCCAGGATGCCGTAGCCCTCTGACAACTCCTCGTCCCATCGATACCCGTCGGGGGGAACTCCTCTCGTAAAGATGGGCTTAAATGATCAATCTGTGGTGGCTGCGACCGCTCAACTGGGCAGGTATGCTGGTTAGTTGACACTCGCGTGAATGCGAGAATAGCGCCGGATCAGAGGGGAGGTCGGTCGGTGGGAGTTAATGTTGCTGCCGCGTTGGGTGCTGTAATTGCCACGTTCATTCCGGTCGGTTGGCGTGCGTTCAGGCAACTGTTGCAATTACGCCGGTTGAACTCTGTGCAAGTCGATATCGCTGGCCACAAAGTCACTTTCGAGGTGAAGGGTCGCGATGCTCATTTTGTGGACCTCGACTTAGCCGACGCAGGTGAAGCGGCCCGGCTTGACCAATTCCTGAATGAGTACGACAGCAAGCCCGCGGGACGTGACTCGTGACGATTCCCCCGCAACGGAACGGCATTACTCAGACAGGACCTGTCGTTCCAACGCCGTTCAACGCTGACGCTCTCAAGGCGTCGCTTGCCGGGGCCGGCGCCGGCGTCGGACTAGCTGCTTTTGTCGGCGAAAGCTACCAGGACAAGGTAGCGGGTAAGGTTTTTCTGTACTTGGCTCCACTGATCGCAGTCCTGCTCTCGGCGTTCTTTGAGTGGATTCTGGTGAATCTGGAACTCGTGAGTCGGCGCAAGAAGGCGAAAATTCGCTACGCCTCCGTGCAGGCAATGCTCAATGTGCAAAACCTGGATCCTGCCCGGAAGGCCGAATTGGATCAGGAGCAGATCGAGATCGAGAACGAGGCCCTTCGCTGGGGCTTTTCGCTCACCTGAGGTTTGTCCCGCAGCAGTGGGTGTCTGGTCAGCCTCGGCAGCCGCAGCCGGATGCCGACTTCGTCTCGGCGACGGTGAGGGTCGGATCCGAGGATGTCTCGGCGTCGGTGCAGCAGGCGTTCACGCCGCAGCAGGTGTCGACCGAGTCGGTTGACCGGGTGCTGCTTTCGGTGGTCGCGGGCTTGGAGGCTCGGACGATGGCGGAGTGCATGCCGTCGGCGACAGGGTGGGTGGGCGTGATGTCGATCGCGGTGAATCCGGCTGCTTCGAGTCCTTCCCGGTACTCCGTGAAGGACAGGGCGCCGGCGACGCAGCCGACGTAGTCGCCGCGCTCGGCGCGCTGGGCCGCGGTCAGGGAATCGTCGGCGACGACATCGGAGACACCGATGCGGCCGCCGGGCCTCAGTACGCGGAAGGTCTCGGCGAAGACGGCGGGCTTGTCGGTGGACAGGTTGATCACGCAGTTGGAGATCACGACGTCGACGGTGTTGGCGGGCAGGGGGATGGCCTCGATGGTGCCCTTCAGGAACTCGACGTTGGTCGCCTTGGCCCGCGCGGCGTTGGCCAGGGCGAGTTCGAGCATCTCGTCGGTCATGTCGAGACCGTAGGCCTTGCCGGTGGGGCCGACGCGGCGGGCGGAGAGCAGGACGTCGATGCCGCCGCCGGAGCCGAGGTCGAGGACGCGTTCGCCCTGGTGGAGATCGGCGACGGCGGTGGGGTTGCCGCAGCCGAGGGATGCGGCCAGGGCCTCGGCGGGCAGGGTGTCGCGCTCGTCGTCGGCGTACAGGGTGGAGCCGAAGTTCTCGGCGACCTCGACGGGCTCGGGTCCGCAACAGGCGGTGCCGCCTTCGGTGACCTTCACCGCTGTGGCGGCGTAGCGTCGGCGGACCGTTTCCCGCAGGTCTGTGGATGGCTCGGACATGACTCACTCCTGGGGTGGCGGGGTTGGGTGTTGCCGCGGAGGGGCTTGTGTTGATGGCTTGTATTGATGTCTGTCGATTCAAGCTTGCGCTCTGAATTGAAAAACGTCAACATAGAGGCATGTCGAAACAAGAGCTGGGGATCCTCGGGCAGGACGCTGACGACATCTGCTGCCAGGGACTCGCGTCCGCCCCTCTGGGCGAGGAACACGCGGCCGACCTGGCAAGAGTCTTCAAAGCCCTGGGGGACCCGGTCCGTCTGCGGCTGGTGTCGATGATCGCCTCACGCGGGAAGGGCGGCGAGGTGTGCGTGTGCGAGCTGACGCCGGCGTTCGACCTGTCCCAGCCGACGATCTCGCACCATCTCAAGCTGTTGCGGCAGGCGGGACTCATCGACTGCGAGCGGCGCGGGACCTGGGTGTACTACTGGGTGCGCCCGGGGGCTCTGGACCGGTTGGCCGCGTTCCTGACCACGGCTCAGCCTGTCGGGGCTCCCGCGTGAGCGTCCCGTTGGCCCGGCGCGCACTGGCCGAAGGGATCGGTACGGCCGCGCTCGTGACCGTGGTGGTCGGCTCCGGCATTCAGGCGGCCGAGCTGTCGAGTGACGTAGGCGTGCGGCTGCTCGCCAACTCACTGGCCACGGTGTTCGGGCTGGGCGTGCTGATCGTGCTCCTCGGGCCGGTCTCGGGCGCCCACTTCAACCCGGTGGTCACCCTCGCGGCCTGGTGCTGGGGGCGTGCGGGCGGTGAGGGGCCGCACGGGCGGGATGTGGCGGCCTACGTCCCCGCGCAGCTCGTCGGGGCGGTGGTCGGAGCGATGGCCGCCAACGCGATGTTCGCCGAACCGCTGGTCAGCTGGTCCACACACGACCGCTCCGCCGGTCACCTGTGGCTCGGCGAGGTCGTCGCGACGGCCGGACTCGTGCTGCTGGCCCTCGGGTTGAACCGGGTGCGGCGTGCTCATCTGGCGCCGGCGGCCGTGGCGTCCTACATCGGGGCCGCGTACTGGTTCACGTCCTCGACGTCGTTCGCCAATCCGGCGGTGACCATCGGGCGGGCGTTCACGGATACGTTCGCCGGGATCGCGCCGGGTTCCCTCGTCCCGTTCATCGTCGCTCAACTCGTCGGCGCGGTCGTCGGCTCGGTCCTGGTGGCCGCGTTGTTCGGGCGCCCCGCTGCCGCCGGGAGCGACGTGCCCGCTCGGCGGGGCGCCGCCGAACCCGTGGCCTCTCCCACGCCCTGATCCTCTCCCGCGCTCTGATCCGCATCTCCAGGAAGGCGCCGCCATGACCGCACCCACCGAACGTCCCTCCGTGCTGTTCGTCTGCGTTCACAACGCGGGCCGCTCCCAGATGGCCGCCGCCTTCCTCGCGTACCTCGCCGCGGACCGGGTCGAGGTCCGCTCGGCCGGCTCGGCCCCTGCCGATACGGTCAACCCGGCTGTGGTGGAGGCGATGAAGGAGGTCGGTATCGACATCTCCGCCCAGACGCCGAAGGTGCTTGACGTCGATGCCGTGCGCGCCTCGGATGTCGTCATCACCATGGGGTGCGGTGACACCTGCCCGGTGTTCCCGGGCAAGCGGTACCTCGACTGGCGACTCGACGATCCCGCGGGGCAGGGCGTCGACGCCGTGCGCCCGATCCGGGACGAGATCGAGCGTCGGGTCCGGGGGTTGTTGAGCGAGCTGGCCGGCTGACCTACACCCTGTTGCCGGTGGCTTCTACTTGCTGGCCGCGAAGCGCATCAGGGCGAGCTCGTCGCCCTGTTTGATCTTGCCCGTCGTGTTGATCACTTCCAGTTTCCAGGCGCCGCCGGCCCGCACGGCCTTGGCGACGGCGCAGCCGTTGTCCGTGGTGAGCAGGCTGGGCCAGATGTCGGCGACCTGCTGGGAGCTGCCGCCGCTCGCGTCGTACACCTTGAAGCTGATGTTGCGTGCCTTCTGGAAGGAACTGCCCTTCTTGTAGGCGGCGGCGACGAACACGATCGACGTGATGTGGGGCGGGATCCGCGCGAACTCGACGGTGACCGTCTCGTCGTCCCCGTCCCCGTGCCCGGTCTGGTTGTCTCCGCTGTGCAGGAGGGAGCCGTTGCCGATGGGGTCGAGGGAGTCGAGGCCTGCCAGGCGCACCGGGTCCCCGTCGTGCAGGGCGATGGCGATCAGGTCGAGGTCCGTGCCGGTCTTGCGGCGGAACTTGCCCATCACTCCGCCGCTGCTGCCGGCGGTGGGATCCCAGGACACCCCGATGGACAGATGGGTCACCCCGTCCAGGTCCGCGGGACCGTCTTCCTTGGTGAGCGTAATCATGCGTGGATCATCCTCTGGGCTGCGGAAGCGAGACACTCGCATACTGCCTGGTCCTCCCTCGTTCGAACAGGCTGGACGCGGGCCGCTTGCCCGGCCCGGGGAAACTCGCCGACTGCCGGTGGACGCCTTGCTTCGACTGTCGCACCCCCTGGATCGCGGCCGAACGGGGTAGCTCCGCGTGCACCGGGTCGTTCCGGGTTCGAGTCTGATTCCATGAGCATCCGTCCATGGGTCGTTGTCGAGGCACCGGACAGGCGTGGGCTGCGTCGGGTCACCGTGAACGGCGAGACGGTGGGCAGCGCCTGGTCGTCGGCCGAACTGCGGACGATTCTCGGACGCCTCGGCTGCCCGGACGACATGGATCTGGAGGATCCGGCGTCCCTGTACTGGCGCGGGGGTGACAGCGGGACCTGGCCCGACCGCGCTTGGCGAAGGCGCGCGGCCATGGTGCTCATGATGGTCGGGCTGATCGCCTCGATGGCCCTGAACGCGGTGATCGGATGGCCGGACGCCTCGGGCGCGCTGACCTTTGCGCAGCGGCTCACCGGGGTTCTGTTCGTCCTGTCGGGTGTGGTGCAGGGTGTGGCGGCCGTCGTGGCACTCGACTACGGGGGGCGACGGCAGTTCCGGGCCTCTGGGGCGATCGTCCTGCTCGCTGTGCTCATCGCACTGGCCACCGACAGTCTCCTGCTGTTCATGTGGTTCGAGGAGATGGAGTTCACGCCCTATGTGCTGGTGTTCATGCCTCTGTGGTGCTGGTCCCTCTGGGCGCTGTTCGTACTTGTCCGCGACCAATCGTGGAAGGGAATTCCGCAGCCCAAGAGATTCGCGGCCGGAGTGGTCGCCACCGCGCTTCTGTCGGGCATCAGCCTGGCGTATTCGACCATGTACCAGCCTGCGGCGGCCCCGATGCACTTCACGCTGAGGGCGGATTTCGGGAACTCGCGGTTGGATCGTACGGTCCCTTTCGTCCAGGTCCCGTTGACGCTTTACATGAAGAACACCGGAGGGATTCCGGTGTACATCATCAATGACATCTACACGGTCCGCGCCAGAGGGGCCAAGTATGACGAGTCCCCCGGAAAGGAGGACCTGGAGTCGGAGTGGCAGGAAAGCGCGGGGAAGCGGGGCGAGGAAGCGGAAAAATACGTCCGGAAAATCAGGTACACCAGGGTGAGCAGCGGACATTTCTACGGCCCCGGTAGCCGGATCGAAGCCGGGCAGGAATACACGCTCAAGCATGTGTTCCAGCTGCCTATGGACGCCACGTACGACACGGTGAGCGTCGACCTGAAGATTTCGTACATGAGGAAGGACCGAGGGAAACTCGATGTGGAGGAGTTTGGAACTCCTCATTATTCCTGGAAAGAGGGGGAGGGGCGGTACTACTGTCCTTTGGGGAAAGGTTGCAGTCGGACTGTCATTTACCACGCGAGGGTGCTGCACAACAACAACCTGGTCAATCTGACCCGCAGGCCGCGTTATGTGACGGCGATCTGGTCTCCGGTGCGCGGTCCCACGTCTTCCATTTCGCCGTTCGACTTCAGGGGGGAGTCGGGGTTCGAGCCGGAAGAAAAGAGGGAGATGGACAGGTACGGGGCTGCGGACGTGTCCCTCAGGTCAGAGGTGTCCCTCGCGGAGTTGCTGAGGTCCTCCGGAGTCTGACAACGGGCCGCGCTACTCCCCGCCGGCCTCCACGAGCCAGTTTCCCACTTCGACGTCGTAGCCCTCGTCGAGGTCGGACGCCGTCTGCTCGCACTGCGAAGCCGGTGTGCCGAGGGTGGCGAACAGTCTGTCGTTCGGCACGAGTTCGGCGAGTTCGCTGATGAGCTGCGCGATTTCGACCGGGGCGTGGACGTGCTCGTCATTCCTCAACTGCGCGAGGACGTCAAGGAACTCGTCCTCTTTCTCCTTCTTCTCCTTGGCCTTCCAGAAGTCCTTGACTCCTTCGGTATCCCAATTGTCGGGAACGATGCTCTTCAGCCGCTTGGCGAGCCTGTGCTGCGGCACCGACTCGAAGATGGCGTTGGTGCACACGGTGGCTTCTTGGGCGAGGGATGCCTCCTGCGCGTCCTGAGTCGGCGCGGCATCCTTCTGCTCCTCGCCCATGCGAGCGCCCTGGTCCCCCATGTCCTTCTCGGCCCGGGCCCTGTCCTCCGGTGACGACTTGGAGTCAGTGAACTTCCTGAGCGACTTGCTCTGCCGGTACGCGGTCTCCGTGAGCTCTCCGCTCAGCTCCTGGGGCGTCGCCGAACGGGCGGCCGTGGCCAGCCCGGTGCTCCCCTCCAGGGCTCTCGCGCCGACCTGCGGTTCACCCCGGCCTGCCCGCAGTGCGTGATACAGATTTCGCATGGTCGGGATCTGCTGGTCCCGCTGCTCCTGCGGAGTTTCGGGGTCGCAGATCTTCTTCACCGCGGACGTCGACCGCTTCACCACCACGATGACCAAGGACTGCTCCTCGGGCGGCACCTGCGGGTCTTGGCTGATCTGCAGGGTGGAAGACGTCTGCTTCACGAGCGTGGTCAGCTGTTCCCGCAGTTCGTCAGGGGTGCCGTCGTCAGTGATGGTGGTCAATGCGGTGGTCAGCTGCCGCGCGCTGTCGATGACTCCCTGCCGGTCCTGCGGTGATGTGTCGGGGTCCTCGACCGCTTCGAGCGTGGTCGTCAATTCGTCAACAGTCGACGCGAGTTCCTCGGGGAGGTCGTCCTTCATCCCGTTCAGACTTGCCATCACGTCGTCAATTTGTTCTGTTTGTTCCGCAGGGGGGTCCGACGTCCCTTGGTCTGTGTCACCGGAACCCGAATCTGAATCTGACGGCTGTGACGACTGGTCAGAGGTCGGCGTGTACCCAGGATCCGACGACGACGTACCACTCGGCGCGGACCCGGTGTCGGTGGGCGCGGGCGACTGCGCATCACTCGGCTCCGATGGGTAGGGCGGCGTGTCCGCGGGTGGTGGCGGGTCCGCGGGTGAAGGAGGCGGTGCCGTCTCGGCGGATGAGTCCGTCCTGCTCGCGCCGGGGGCCTGAAGCGCTGTCACCGCACCTGTCAGACCTGCTGGAAATGCGAGCGCGGCAGCCAAGAGGGATGCGTTGACGCTGTGGAAGGCGTGTCGCCGGGAGAATCTGGCCATGGTGGTTCCAGACGCGTTTCGAGTGGTGTCTGATTCATCCGTTGCGGACCCGTGCCCATGAATCCACTGTTCACCCGGTCGGCGCATCCCGCAACGCGAACGCCTGGCCTCGGGCCCGCTGTTGTCGTCGGTTGGGGGGATTTCGATGACGAGTGGAGCAAACGGTGCGGTACGGGATCCAGACGGGCGACTGTGGCGTCTACGTCGATATGGACCTCGAGAAGTCGCCGGCTCAGCCGCAGCGGCAGGCAACACCCGAAGGGTGTCTTGCCGTTGCGATTCGGATCCCTGTGCGGATCGTGGTGCTCGTGCTGGTCGTGCCGGTGCGGATGGTGTGGGACGCGCTCGTTGTTGTCGGGCGGGTTCTGAGGGACACCGTGCTCAGGCCGTTCGGGCGGGCACTGGCGTGGCTCGGCAGGGCTCTGTTCGTCTGGCCGTTCGTCGGTCTGTGGCGATATGTCGTCGTACCGCTCGGGCGGGCGATCGGATGGCTCGGGAACGTGCTCGTCGTGGTGCCGCTCGGGTGGCTTTACCGGTACGCGCTGACGCCCCTCGGGCACGCCCTCGCGTGGGTCGCGCGCGGGGTGGGCGCCGGGCTGGCGTGGGTCGCGCGGGGGATCGGTGCCGGGCTGGCGTGGGTCGCGCGCGGGGTCGGTGCCGGGCTGGCGTGGGTCGCGCGCGGGATCGGCGGCGGGATGGCGTGGGTCGCGCGCGGGGTGGGCGCCGGGCTGGCGTGGCTGTACGCGCGTCTGCTCACCCCGGTGGGGCATGCCGTCATGTGGGCGCTGCGGGGTCTCGGCGCGGTGCTCGGTGCCCTGGGGCTCGGTGTCTTCGGCGTGCTGGCCTGGCTGGTGCGCCACCTCGTCGTCGTGCCCGTCGCGTGGGTGTACACGTGGATCCTCACGCCGGTCGGGCATGCGATCGCCTGGTGTGCGAGAGGGCTGATGTGGGCCCTGAGCATGACCGTCACCGGGGTGGGGACGGCTCTGTACTGGGTGACCCGGGTGCTGTTCGTGCTGCCCGCCCTCGCCCTGTGGCGCTGGATCCTCGTACCGGTCGGTCGCGTACTCGCAGTCCTGGGCAGGGAGGTGGCGGACGCCCTGGGGCACGCCTGGCGGATCGCGGGGCACATCTCGCTCGCCGTCGGCCGGTTCCTCGGGACCCTCTTGCGGTGGATCTTCGTGGAGCCGGTGCGCTGGGTGTACCGGACGGTCCTCACCCCTGTCGGACATGTGGTCCGGGACCTCGTCCTGCGGCCCGCCGCCGAGGCCGCGCGCGGTGTCGGACGGGCCACCCGGCAGGCTCTCGCCATGGCCCGTGAGTCCGCACGACAGGCCCGCGCCGACTTCCGGCGCATGGTCTTCGGGGAGCAGGGGCAGCCGCAGAGGGTGGACCGGCGGGAACCGACGGGCGCCGAGACACGTACTCTTGGTAGTAGTACGACCGCTCTCACGAAGGACTGAACGACACTGGGCAAGCGACAGCCCGAAGGCCCGCCGCCCGCACCCGCGGTGCAGCGCATCCGACTGCGCTACACCAAGCGCGGCCGCCTCCGGTTCACCAGCCACCGTGACTTCCAGCGCGCCTTCGAGCGTGCGTTGCGCCGTGCCGAGGTGCCGATGGCGTACTCGGCGGGGTTCACGCCGCACCCGAAGGTGTCGTACGCCAATGCCGCACCCACCGGCACGGGCAGTGAGGCGGAGTATCTGGAGATCGCGCTCACAGCGGCGCGTGATCCGGAGCGGCTGAGAGCTCTGCTCGACGAGTCGATGCCGGCGGGGCTCGATGTCATCGACGCCGTCGAGGCACGGACCTCGGGGCTCGCCGACCGGCTCACGGCTTCCGTCTGGGAGCTGCGGCTGGACGGGGTGGACCCGGCCGAGGCCGAGCGCGCGGTGGCGGGCTTCAACGCCGCAGAGGCGGTCGAGGTCCAGCGCAGGACGAAGAACGGCCTCCGGACCTTCGACGCGCGCCCCGCGGTGGTCCAGCTGGAAACGCACAGTCCCCAGGCTGATAGGCCGACCGACCAGCCCTGTGCGATACTGCGGCTGGTTGTTCGGCACGTGACGCCTGCCGTACGACCCGACGACGTCCTGTCCGGTCTTCGCGCCGTGGCCGACCTGGCGCCGCCGGTCCCCGCAGGGGTGACCAGGCTGGCGCAGGGGCTGTTCGATGAAGAGACCGGCACGGTGACCGACCCGCTCGCGCCTGACCGCGAGGCAGTGACGGCCCCATCCACGGCCGCCCCCGCTGCCGCCGCGACGGCGTCGGCGTAAGGAAGGTTCCGCGTAGGGACGGACGTCGTAGCGCCGCCCTCGGACTCGGGAGCCACCTGGGTCGGGCAGCGCACCGACCACAAGACTTTCGCCAGGCCGTACGCAATCGGCGTACGGAACCGGTGAGACAGGACACAGAGAGCTCCCGTGCGGCGCCCGCGCCCCGGACGGCGGCACCGCGCTTCGCGCGAGCCGCGGACGTCAACGGCGATCGAGATGATCGACGCCGGACCAGCGCGGCGCCCGGGAGCCTGACGGGAGACAAGCCCGCATGCTCGAACCGACCGAACCCACCGAGGGTTCCGAACCGAACAACACCCCCAGCGACACCCTGCCGCCGCGTCGTCGGCGCCGTGCCGCTTCCCGACCGGCGGGTCCGCCGGTCGGCGCCGCCGAGGCACCGCCGGAGACCGTCGCGCCGGCCATACCGGCCGCGCAGGCCGAGAACCTCGTGACCGACGAGGACGAGAAGATCGCCGAGGGCATCGAGGGTGCCGAGGCGGCTGAGGCCGAGGAGACAGCGGCTGTGGCTGACGTCGCGGGGGCCGACGAGGCCGGTGGCACCGGTGAGACCGCTGAGGTTCAGGGCGCTGCCGAGGCCGCGCCTGCCGGGCGGCCACGTCGGCGTGCCACGCGTCGGGCCTCCGCGCCCGCCGGGGCGCCCGTGTCCGCAGAGGCCGCCGAGACCGTCGTACCCGTGACCGTCGTCCAGCAGACCGCGTCCGACGAGGACGCGGTGCAGGAGAGCCCGGCTGCCGCCGATGCCGAGGAGGCCGCTCCGCCTCGTTCGCGTCGGCGCGCCACGCGTCGGGCCTCCGCGCCCGAGGGGGCGCCTGCCGCCGCTGAGGCCGGGACCGCGGACGCCGTGGCCGAGACGGCCGTGGTCCAGGAGCCCGAGGCCGAGGAGGCCGCGCCTGCCGGACGTACGCGTCGGCGGGCCGGACGTCGGGCTTCCGCGCCCGCCGGGGCACCGAAGGCGGCCGAGGCCGCTGCCGGCGCCGAGAGTGTCGAGGTGGCGCAGGCCGTCGAGACCGCTGGGAGCACCGGGGAGCCGGTGGACCTCGCGGACGTGACCGAGACGAAGGCCGGCGACACCGCCGCCGAGGCCGAGGAGGCCGCTCCGCGTCGTTCGCGTCGGCGGGCCACCCGTGTGGCCTCCGCACCCGAGGCCGCCGCACCCGAGCCGGAGACCGCTGCCGTGGAGAGCGGGAGTGCCGAGGCGATCCAGGCTCCCGTCGCCGACGAGGCGCCCGTCGAGGACGCCACGCCGCGTCGCCGCCGTCGTGCCGTACGCAAGGCCGCGACCGGGTTCGCCGCGCCCGCGCAGTCGGCCGGAGGCAAGACCGCCGAGAACGCCAAGACCACCGAGAACGCCAAGACCACCGAGAACGCCAAGACCACCGAGAACGCCAAGACCACCGAGAACGCCGAGGACGACGCTCCGCGTCGGCCCAAGCGGCCGGCCGTCGCCGTGTTCCAGGCGCCCGTCTTCACCGAGCCGCAGTTCCAGACCCCGCAGCGGGCCGCCGCCGAAGCCGCCGCCGTGGTGGAGACCGACGCGGCCGAGGAGAGCGAGCAGTACACCGAGCAGCCCGCCGAGGAGAGCGCCGAGGAGCAGGGCGCGGGACGGCGCAGGCGTCGCCGCCGGGGCTCCGGCTCCGCGCAGGAGTCCGAGGACCGGACCGCCGCCGACACCGCCGTGGAGGAGGAGCCGGAGGACTCCGAGGAGTCCGCCGAGGACGGCGTGGACGGGGACGACAACGAGGAGACCGGCTCGCGCCGCCGTCGCCGTCGGGGTGGCCGCCGCCGTCGTCGGGGCGACTCCGCCGACGCCGAGTCCGGTGAGGGTCAGGACGCCGACGCCGACGCGGACGACCCGGCCGGCGCACAGGACACCGAGGACACCGCCGAGCAGGGCGAGGACGACGACGAGGACGCCGGGGACCGCGAGGACTCCGGTGGCGCCGGCTCGAGCAGCAGCCGTCGTCGTCGGCGCCGCCGTCGGCGTTCCGGTGACTCCTCCACCGACGCCGAGCCGGGCGACGGCGACCCGGAGCGCACGGTCGTCAAGGTCCGGGAGCCGCGCAAGCCCTCCGAGCCGTCCGACGAGGTGCAGTCCATCAAGGGCTCGACCCGTCTGGAGGCGAAGAAGCAGCGCCGCCGGGAAGGCCGTGAGCAGGGCCGCCGCCGCGTCCCGATCATCACCGAGGCCGAGTTCCTGGCCCGCCGTGAGGCCGTCGAGCGCGTGATGGTCGTCCGGCAGAGCGGTGAGCGCACGCAGATCGGCGTCCTTGAGGACAACGTGCTCGTCGAGCACTACGTCAACAAGGAGCAGGCCACCTCGTACGTCGGCAACGTCTACCTGGGCAAGGTCCAGAACGTGCTGCCGTCGATGGAGGCCGCCTTCATCGACATCGGCAAGGGCCGCAACGCGGTTCTCTACGCCGGTGAGGTCAACTTCGAGGCGCTCGGTATGGCCAACGGGCCGCGCCGCATCGAGGCCGCCCTGAAGTCCGGCCAGTCCGTGCTCGTCCAGGTGACGAAGGACCCGATCGGGCACAAGGGCGCCCGTCTGACCAGCCAGGTCTCCCTGCCGGGCCGCTACCTCGTGTATGTGCCCGAGGGCTCGATGACCGGCATCAGCCGCAAGCTGCCCGACACCGAGCGGTCCCGGCTGAAGACCATCCTCAAGAGGATCGTCCCCGAGGACGCGGGCGTCATCGTGCGTACCGCCGCCGAGGGCGCGAGCGAGGACGAGCTGCGCCGTGATGTCGAACGGCTGCAGGGGCAGTGGGAGGACATCCAGAAGAAGGCCAAGAACGGCGGCAACGCGCCGACGCTGCTGTACGGCGAGCCGGACATGACCGTCCGGGTCGTGCGGGACATCTTCAACGAGGACTTCACCAAGGTCGTCGTCAGCGGCGACGAGGCCTGGTCGACCATCCACGGGTACGTCTCGCACGTCGCGCCCGACCTCGCGGACCGGCTGTCCAGGTGGACCTCCGAGGTCGACGTCTTCGCCACGTACCGGATCGACGAGCAGCTGGCCAAGGCGCTGGACCGCAAGGTCTGGCTGCCCAGCGGTGGTTCGCTGGTGATCGACCGGACCGAGGCGATGATCGTCGTCGACGTCAACACCGGCAAGTTCACCGGGCAGGGCGGCAACCTGGAGGAGACGGTCACCAGGAACAACCTGGAGGCGGCCGAGGAGATCGTGCGTCAGCTCAGGCTGCGTGACCTCGGCGGCATCATCGTGATCGACTTCATCGACATGGTCCTGGAGTCCAACCGGGACCTGGTGCTGCGGCGCCTGCTTGAGTGCCTGGGCCGGGACCGTACGAAGCACCAGGTCGCCGAGGTGACCTCGCTGGGGCTCGTACAGATGACCCGCAAGCGGGTCGGCCAGGGGCTGCTGGAGTCGTTCTCCGAGACCTGCGTCCACTGCAACGGCCGCGGTGTCATCGTGCACATGGAGCAGCCGAGTTCCGTCGGTGGCGGCGGCAAGCGCCGCAAGCGCGGGCGCGGCGGTGACGGGCACACGCACGAGCACGAGGTGGACACGGCCGAGGTCCTGGACGAGACCGAGACCGAGGCCGAGGTCGCCGCGGAGGCCGCCGAGCCGGTGGCGCTGGCCGAGCCCGAGTTCGTGCCCGACGAGGAGCTGTACAGCAGCGTCGCCGAGGCGGAGGCCGCGGCCGGTCGGGGTCGTACGCGGCGCCGGGCGAGCCGACGGGCGTCGGCCCCGGCGGGCGCTCCGAACCGCGAGGACAAGCGGGACGACAAGCGCGGTGAGAAGCGGGACGACAGGCGCGCGGAGCGGCGGGGCGAGGCCAGGGCCGACGTGCGGGCCGAGGCTCCGACGGCTCAGGACGTGACGGCCGAGGAAGAGGTCGAGCGTCCGGTGCAGCCGCAGGCCGCCGCCGTCGCGCAGGCCGGGCCCATGGCCGCCGAGGACCCGGTCGTCGAGGCTCCGGCCGAGGCGCCGGTCGCCGAGGAGGCCGCGCCCAAGGGCCGTACCCGTCGCCGCGCCACCCGCAAGGTGTCCGCGCCGGCCGGTTCCCCCGCGGGAGCCGAAGCGGCCGTGGTGACGGTCGCCGAGTCCGCGCCGCAGGCGGAGGAGACGCCGGTCGCGCAGCCTGCCGAGCAGTCCGAGGTCCCGGCCGAGGCGCCCGCCGAGAGTGGTGCCCCGGCCCGGCCGCGGCGCCGCGCCGTGCGGAAGGCCACCGCGCCCACCGCGTCCGAGGAAGCGGCCGTGATGGTCGTCCCGGCCGTTGCGGAGACCGGTACGGACGCCGGTGCGGAAGCGGGTGCGCAGGACGGCGCCGAGGCATCGGCTGCCGAGGAAGCCGGAGCCGAGGAAGCCGTTCCGGCCAAGAAGACGGCCCGTAAGACGGCCAAGAAGGCAACGGCGAAGAAGGCCGCCACCAAGAAGACAGCGGCCAAGAAGACGGTCGCCAAGAAGGTGACGGCCAAGAAGGCGGCGAAGACCACCACCGCCAAGACGGCCGCGAAGAAGGCGACGTCGAAGAAGACCGTGGCGGCCGAGCAGCAGCCGACCCGGTCCGTCTCCAGCGCCGCCGACGAGGGCTGACACCCCGCCGTAGGAAGTACCTGATCCGCCCCCGGTCCGCCGACCGGGGGCGGATCTCGTTCTTTTCCGGCCCACGAGCTATCGCCCACCACTCGAATGTATGAATAAAGGCGAACTGTGATCAGGCGTGCGGTTATGATGTGAGCCGAGATTGCCGCTAAATTAAGACAAGCTGGGATTTTCGATCCCTACATAGCCACAGTATTGGGGCGCAATACGTGAAGGCTCTCGTGCTCTCCGGGGGAGCGGGCACCCGCCTCCGTCCGATCACCCACACCTCGGCCAAGCAGTTGGTGCCGGTCGCCAACAAGCCCGTGCTCTTCTACGGCCTGGAAGCGATCGCCGAAGCGGGGATCAGTGAGGTCGGCATCGTCGTCGGCGATACCGCGGAAGAGATCCGCGAAGCGGTGGGCGACGGCTCCCTCTTCGGGATCAAGGTCACCTACATTCCGCAGGAGGCGCCGCTGGGCCTCGCGCACGCCGTGCTCATCTCGCAGGAATTCCTCGGCGACGACGATTTCGTCATGTACCTCGGCGACAACTTCATCGTCGGTGGCATCACCGGTCTGGTGGACGAGTTCCGGGGCGAGCGGCCCGAGGCGCAGATCCTGCTGACCAAGGTCCCCAACCCCACCTCCTTCGGTGTCGCGGAACTCGACGGCGACGGCCGGGTGGTGGGCCTGGAGGAGAAGCCGACGCAGCCGAAAAGCGATCTGGCGCTCGTCGGCGTCTATCTGTTCACCCCGGCGATCCACGAGGCCGTCCGCTCCATCGAACCTTCCTGGCGCGGCGAGTTGGAGATCACGCACGCCATCCAGTGGCTGATCGACGCGGGTCGTGACGTCCGCTCCACCACCATCTCCGGCTACTGGAAGGACACCGGCAACGTCACCGACATGCTGGAGGTCAACCGGTCCGTCCTGGAGACCGTGCAACCGGTGAACGAGGGCACGGCGGACGAGGGCAGCGAGATCATCGGCCGGGTGCGCATCGAGGCGGGCGCCCGGGTCAGCGGCAGCCGGATCGTCGGACCGGCGATCATCGGTGCCGGCTCGGTGGTCAACGACGCGTACATCGGCCCCTTCACCTCGGTCTCGGAGGACTGCCGGATCGAGGACAGCGAAATCGAGTACTCCATCGTGCTGCGAGGGTCCTCCGTGACCGGCGTGCGCCGGGTGGAGGCCTCGCTCATCGGGCGTGACGTCGAGGTGACGCCCGCTCCCCGCAACCCCAAGGCCCACCGGCTCGTGCTCGGTGATCACAGCAAGGTGCAGATCTCCTCATGACGGCCCCCTCGGTCTCTACGACCCACCCGACGCGGATCCTGGTGACCGGCGGTGCCGGTTTCATCGGCTCGCACTACGTCCGTACGCTGCTCGGGCCCGAGGGCCCCGGTGATGTCGCGATCACCGTCCTGGACAAGCTGACGTACGCGGGCAACCCGGCCAACCTCGACGAGGTGCGCGCGCACCCGCGGTTCGACTTCGTGCGGGGCGACATCTGCGACCCCGAACTGGTCGGCAAGCTGATGGCCGAGCACGACGAGGTCGTGCACTTCGCCGCCGAGTCGCATGTCGACCGCTCCATCGACGGGGGCGCGGAGTTCGTCCGCACGAACGTGGTCGGCACGCACACGCTCATCGACGCGGCGCACCGGGCCGGCATCAAGACCTTCGTGCACATCTCCACCGACGAGGTCTACGGCTCCATCGACGAGGGCTCCTGGCCGGAGACCCACCCGCTGGAGCCCAACTCGCCCTATTCCTCGGCGAAGGCATCCAGCGACCTGATCGCGCTGTCGTACCACCGCACCCACGGCCTGGACGTCCGCGTCACCCGCTGCTCCAACAACTACGGGCACCACCACTTCCCCGAGAAGGTCATCCCGCTCTTCGTCACCAACCTCCTCGACGGCAAGAAGGTCCCGCTGTACGGCGACGGCGGCAACGTCCGCGACTGGCTGCACATCGACGACCACGTCCAGGGCATCGACCTGGTCCGCACCAGGGGCCGCGCGGGCGAGGTCTACAACATCGGCGGCGGCACCGAGCTCTCCAACAAGGAGCTCACCGGGCTGCTGCTCAAGGCGTGCGGCGCCGACTGGGAGACCAGCGTCGAGTACGTCGAGGACCGCAAGGGCCACGACCGCCGCTACTCCGTCGACTGCACGAAGATCCGCGAGGAACTCGGGTATGAACCCCGTAAGAGCTTCGAACAGGGTCTCGCGGAGACGGTCCGGTGGTACCGCGACAACCGGGCCTGGTGGGAGCCGCTGAAGGAGCGCGCGGCGCTGAGCTGACACGCAGGCCATCTCCACGGGCCCGGGGGCGCCCCGGGCCCGTTCCTGCTTTGCTGCACAGAGGAACTCCGCGGCACAGACGAACTCCGCGGCACAACAGAAGACAAGAAGAGGCATGAACTCGACACAGGAACAGGCAAGCGCCCCGACCGGCTGGCTGGTCACCGGGGCGGGCGGCATGCTCGGCCGGGACGTGCTGGCCGGGCTGGCCGCCGAGGGCGAGCCGTCCGTCGGGCTGGACCGCGCGGCCCTGGACCTCACCGACCCCGCGGCCGTACGGCAGGCCCTGGAGCGTCACCGCCCCGCGGTGGTCGTCAACTGCGCGGCCTGGACCGCCGTTGACGACGCCGAGACCCGCGAGGACGAGGCACACGCGATCAACGGCGACGGCCCCGCCCACCTCGCGGACGCCTGCGCCCGAACCGGCGCCGTCCTGCTCCACGTCTCCACCGACTACGTCTTCGCCGGCGACGCCACCACGCCGTACGCCGAGGACGCCCCGACCGCCCCGCGCAGCGCCTACGGCCGCACCAAGCTCGCCGGCGAGCAGGCCGTCCTGAAGACCCTCCCGGAGCGCGGTCACGTGGTCCGCACCGCCTGGCTGTACGGCGCGGGCGGCCCCAACTTCGTCCGCACCATGATCCGCCTGGCGGGCGAGCGGGAGACCCTGGACGTCGTCGACGACCAGCGCGGCCAGCCCACCTGGAGCGCCGACCTGGCCGGTCTGCTGCTCGCCCTGGGCCGCGGAGCCCTGACCGGCACCGCCCCGGCCGGGGTCTACCACGGCACCAGCTCGGGCGAGACCACCTGGTACGGCCTCACCCGGGAGATCTTCCGCCTGCTCGGCACCGACCCGGACCGGGTCCGACCCACCACCAGTGAGGCATTCACCCGCCCCGCTCCCCGCCCGACCTACAGCGTCCTCGGCCACGACCGCTTCCGCGCGGCAGGTATCGAGCCGCTGCGTGACTGGCGCGCGGCCCTCGCCGAGGCATTCCCGGAGATCCACCGGGTCCAGACGAAGGAGAGTCCGGCGTGACGGTCAAGGTCAGCGTCGTCATCGCGGTCTACAACCCCGGCAAGTACGTCGAGGACTGCGTCTCGTCCGTGCTGCGCCAGAGCCTCGCCCCCGACGAGTTCGAGGTCTTCTTCGTCGACGACGGGTCCACCGACGAGACGCCCGCCCGCCTGGACCAGCTGGCGGCCGAGCACCCTCATCTCCATGTCATCCACCAGGAGTCCTCCGGCTGGTCCGGCCGCCCCCGCAACACCGGCATCGCGGCCGCCCAGGGCGAGTACGTGATGTTCGTCGACCACGACGACTGGCTCGGCGACGAGGCCCTGGAGCGGATGTACGACTACGGCAGGGCGAACGACGCCGACGTGGTCGTCGGCAAGATGGCGGGCATCGGACGCCCGGTCCCGCAGGAGCTGTTCCGGGTCAACCGGCCGCACGCCACGGTGGAGAACGCGCCGCTGATCGACAGCCTCACCCCGCACAAGATGTTCCGCCGGGAGTTCCTGAACGAGCACGACATCCGCTTCAAGGAGGGCCGCAGACGACTGGAGGACCACGTCTTCGTCGTCGAGGCGTATCTCCGGGCGAAGAGCGTCGCCGTCCTCGCCGACTACCTGTGCTACTACCACATCACCCGGGACGACGGCTCCAACGCCGGCTTCCAGCGCTTCGACCCGGCCGGCTACTTCGGCAACCTCCGCGAGGCCCTCGACGTGGTCGAGGAACTCACCGAGCCGGGTCCGCTGCGCGACAGCCTCTACAGCCGCTGGCTGCGTGTCGAGATGGTCGAGCGGCTGCGCGGCAACCGACTCCTCAACCTTCCCGAGGACTACGCCGAGGAGCTGTACCGCGAGATCCGCGCCGTAGTCACCGAACGCTTCGGACCGGGCGTCCTCGCCTGTGTCGCCCCCACCCAGCAGGTGGTCGCCGGTCTGGTCGCCGCCGACCTCTACCAGGACGTCCGCGCACTCGCCCGCTGGGAGGCCGGGATCAGGTCCACCGGCAGCCTGACCTCCCTGGCCTGGGAGAACGGCACCCTGAACATCGGCTTCAGCGCCGAGTACGAGGTCGACGGCGCCCCCATGACGTTCCGCCGGGACGGCGACCGCGACCTGCTCGGCCTGCCGCTCTCCGAGAAGGCGCTGGAGGCCCTGGGCGGCCAGGGCGTCACCCTGGACGCCCCGGTGGACGACAGCGACGTGGACCTGGTGGTCCGGCACCGCGACGACGCCACCCAGTACTACCTCCCGCTGGACAGCGAAGCGCACCGGCTGGACGCCGGGAACGGCTCCTTCCGCCAGCGGATCACCGCCCGTGCCGTGCTCGACCCGGAGACCGCGGCCGCGGGCGCGCCCCTGACCAAGGGCATCTGGGACCTGCACCTGCGCATCAAGACCTGCGGCTGGGGCAAGGAGACCCGGCTCGGCGCGGTACGCGGCGAGGACGTGGAGGCCGGGCGGCTGGCCGCGCTCACCGGTGAGCCGAGACGGCTGGTCCTGCCGTACTGGACCGACGGGCCGGGCAATCTCTCCCTCGACGTCGACCAGCACACCGGCAAGCTGGAGCGCGAGGCGGTGGCGCTGATGAACCCGGCCGCGGCCGTGGTCGACGGCTCCACCGTCCGCCTCCCGCTGCCGCTGCACGTCACGGCGGACACCTCGGACCCGGTGCTGCTGCGCTTCGAGCGCAAGAACGTGGGCAAGTTCCCCGCCGACGCCGTGGTGGACGGCCGTACCGTGAGCGCCCCGCTGCCGCTGGAGAAGCTCACCGGGAGCCGCTGGGCGGTCCGGATCGGTGTGCCGTCCCCCGCCCGTGGCGGGGCACACTGGACCCGGCTCCCGATCGACGTGGTGGTGGACGCCGACGGCACCGCCAAGGTGATCGACCGGCACACCCCCTCGGCCAAGCCCGCCGTGCAACAGGCCGCTCCGCCGCGTCCGTTGTGGCGCCGGGCCGCCGGGCGCCTCAAGCGTGCCCTGACCAACCAGCAGAAGAAGAGCTGAGGACCCCGAGATGCGACCCCTTTCGATTTCCGGCGCCTGGGTGCACGAGCCGAAGGTCTTCCCCGACGGCCGGGGCAGCTTCCACGAGTGGTTCAAGGCCCCGGTCTTCACCGAGGCGGCCGGACACCGGTTCAGCCTGGCCCAGGCCAACATGTCCGTCTCCAGCCGGGGCACCCTGCGCGGCATCCACTTCGCCGACGTGCCGCCCGGCCAGGCCAAGTACGTCAAGTGTGTGCGCGGCGCGGTCCTCGACGTGATCGTGGACATCCGGACCGGCTCGCCCACCTTCGGCCAGTGGGAGGCGGCCCGGCTGGACGACCAGGACCACCACGCGGTCTACCTCTCCGAGGGCCTCGGGCACGGCTTCATGGCGCTCACCGAGGACGCCACCGTGGTCTACCTCTGCTCCGAGGGCTACGCCCCCGAGCGGGAGCACGGCATCCACCCGCTCGACCCGGCCCTCGGCATCGACTGGCCCGCGGACCTCACCCCGCAGCTCTCCGCCAAGGACGAGCAGGCGCCCACCCTGGCCCAGGCCCGCGAGCAGGGCCTGCTGCCCTCCTACGAGGAGTGCGTGGCCTACCGGGAGAGCCTCGGCGGCTGAACCGCTGCCTCCGGGTACGGCCGGCCGCACACCCGCGGACCCAGGCCTGGTTTGACCCCTTCGGCCACGGCCCCGTAACCTGGACCGTCGGCGTGTCCCTAGACGTGCCACATCCCCGTAAACCTCATCCTCCAGGGCACTGGGTGCTCCGGAGAGGCCGTTCGCGTGCCGGGTGGCTGGACTGCGGGGGTGCCGTTCCCGAGCGAGAGAGTGAGATCCGCGTGTACGCCATCGTGCGCAGCGGTGGTCGCCAGCACAAGGTTGCTGTCGGCGACATCGTTGAGGTTGACAAGATTTCCACTGCCAAGGTTGGCGACACGGTCGAGCTCTCGACCCTGCTCGTTGTCGACGGCGAGGCTGTGACCAGCGACCCGTGGGTGCTGGCCGGCATCAAGGTCCAGGCCGAGGTCGTGGACCACCACAAGGGTGTGAAGATCGACATCCTTCGCTACAAGAACAAGACCGGCTACCGCCGTCGTCAGGGCCACCGCCAGCAGTACACGGCGATCAAGGTCACTGAGATCCCCGCGGCTGCGAAGTAAGGGACTGAGGAGAGATGGCACATAAGAAGGGCGCATCGTCCACCCGTAACGGTCGTGACTCCAACGCTCAGCGCCTCGGCGTGAAGCGCTTCGGCGGTCAGGTCGTCAACGCGGGTGAGATCCTGGTCCGCCAGCGCGGCACCCACTTCCACCCCGGCGCGGGCGTCGGCCGTGGCGGCGACGACACGCTGTTCGCGCTGCTCCCCGGCTCGGTGCAGTTCGGCACGCACCGTGGCCGCAAGGTCGTGAACATCGTTCCGGTCGCCTGATCGGAAGCTTTCGCGAGGCGGACCTCACTTCCCTCACGGGAAGCGGGTCCGCCTTTCGCGTGTTGATCCAAGAACAATTCCGTACGTAACTGGAGGCACATCCCATGACCACCTTCGTGGACCGCGTCGAGCTGCATGTCGCCGCGGGTAGCGGAGGTCACGGCTGTGCCTCCGTCCACCGTGAGAAGTTCAAGCCGCTGGGCGGGCCCGACGGCGGCAACGGTGGACGCGGCGGTGACGTGACCCTCACGGTCGACCAGTCCGTCACCACGCTGCTCGACTACCACCACTCCCCGCACCGCAAGGCCACCAACGGCAAGCCCGGCGAGGGTGGCAACCGCTCCGGCAAGGACGGCCAGGACCTGGTGCTGCCGGTCCCGGACGGCACCGTCATCATGGACAAGGCGGGCAACGTGCTCGCCGACATGGTCGGTCACGGGACGTCGTACGTCGCCGCGCAGGGCGGCCGGGGCGGGCTCGGCAACGCGGCGCTGGCCTCCGCCCGCCGCAAGGCACCCGGGTTCGCGCTGCTCGGCGAGCCCGGTGGTCTTCAGGACATCGTCCTGGAGCTGAAGACCGTCGCCGATGTGGCGCTGGTGGGCTACCCGAGCGCCGGCAAGTCGTCCCTCATCTCCGTGCTGAGCGCCGCCAAGCCGAAGATCGCGGACTACCCGTTCACCACCCTGGTGCCCAACCTGGGCGTCGTCACGGCCGGTTCGACCGTCTACACGATCGCCGACGTGCCCGGACTCATCCCGGGCGCCAGCCAGGGCAAGGGGCTCGGCCTGGAGTTCCTGCGGCACGTGGAGCGGTGCAGTGTGCTCGTGCACGTACTGGACACGGCGACCCTGGAGTCCGACCGCGACCCGGTCTCCGACCTGGACATCATCGAGGCCGAGCTGCGTGAGTACGGCGGCCTCGACAACCGCCCCCGCATCGTCGTCCTGAACAAGATCGACGTGCCGGACGGCAAGGACCTAGCCGAGATGGTGCGGCCGGATCTGGAGGCGCGCGGCTACCGGGTCTTCGAGGTGTCGGCCGTGGCGCACATGGGCCTGAAGGAGCTGTCGTTCGGGCTGGCCGAACTGGTCGCCAAGTCGCGGGCCGCCAAGCCCACGGAGGAGGCGACCCGGATCGTCATCAGGCCCAAGGCCGTGGACGACGCCGGCTTCACCGTCACGCCCGAGGACGAAGGCCTGTTCCGGGTGCGCGGCGAGAAGCCCGAACGCTGGGTGCGGCAGACCGACTTCAGCAACGACGAGGCCGTCGGCTACCTCGCCGACCGGCTCAACCGCCTCGGTGTGGAAGCGGAGTTGATGAAGGCGGGCGCCCGGTCCGGCGACGGTGTCGCGATCGGTCCCGAGGACAACGCGGTCGTCTTCGACTGGGAGCCGACGATGATGGCCGGCGCCGAGATGCTCGGCCGCCGTGGCGAGGACCACCGCTTGGAGGAGCCCCGGCCCGCCACGCAGCGACGCCGCGACAAGCAGGCGGAACGGGACGAGGCGGCGCAGGAGTTCGACGACTTCGAGCCGTTCTAGTCACGCGGCACGCCGACAGGACGAGTTGACTTCAGGAAAAGCTTCGGCATACGCCGGGGCGCAACCAGCCGTCGCTCCGGCTCGTCGTACTGGGCAGGGCGGATGAGGATCTTGAACCTCTCCGCGGTCAACTGCCCTCGACAGCCGGAGTCGACGTGCCCGACCCAGTTTCTTCCCGCGGTGGCCGACGTGCCGTCATGGTCGCCCTCGCCGTGCCGGCGGCCGGTGCCATCGGTGCGCCGGTCGCCCAGGCGGCCGAGGCGGCGCCGGGCGTACGGCAGGACTTCAACGGCGACGGATACGGGGACATCCTGGCCGGCGACCCGTACGAGGCTCTCGACGGGCTGAAGCAGGCCGGGACCTTCGCCGTCGTCCCCGGCGGACCGGACAGGCCGACCGGCGCCGGCACCAAGGTGTTCGGTCAGAACAGCGCCACCATGCCGGGTACCGCCGAGCAGGGCGACCGCTTCGGCGAGAACACCGCCCTCCTCGACAGCGACGGTGACGGCAGGGCCGAGCCGGTCGTGGCGGCGATCGCCGAGAACGCGTACGCCGGTGCGGTCCGGGTGCTGCGCTCCGGTGCCGCCGGGCCCACGGCGGACGGTTCCTTCTCCTTCGGCGCGGGCGCCCTCGGCACGGCCGCGGACGGTGCCCGGCTCGGCGACGAGTTCCCGCGCTGAGTCCCGCACCCGGGGCGTGCGGCCCCTGCCCCTCCGTAGACCCGTCGCGTGTCCGCACCACGCGCCCGCGTGCGCCTCCGCCGCGCGGTCCACCAGCATCCCCCCACCCGTACCACCGATCACAGGAGCACCATGAGCAAGCGCAGGATCGGCCGAGGGCTCGCACTCGCGGCCGCCGTCACCGTCACCACGGCCGTCATCGCCCCGATGGCCGCCGCCGACACCAACTCCGCCTCCGCCAGCGCCTCCGCCAGTGCCTCCGCCGAGTCCCGGCCGCAGGACGACTTCAACGGCGACGGCTACGCGGACCTCGCGGTGGCCGCGCCCGAGGCGAGTGTCGACGGCAAGACGAAGGCCGGCTACGTGGCCGTGCTGTACGGCTCGGCCAACGGGCTGAAGACCTCGACCAAGCAGGTGTTCAGCCAGAACACGGCGGGCGTCCCGGGCGCCGCCGAGACGGACGACCAGTTCGGCAGCGCGGTCTCCACCGCAGACCTGGACCGGGACGGCTACGCGGACCTGGTCGTCGGCGCCAGCGGCGAGGACACCGAGTCCGGGGGCGTCAACTCCGGCTATGTACAGGTCATATGGGGCGGCGCCCAGGGGCTCTCGGCGAGCTCCTCGCTGGTCACCGGCCGCAACAACGAGGGCTCGTGGGCGGAGCTCGGCTCGCACGGCGCGCTCACGGTCGGCGATGTCGACGGTGACGGCGCGGCGGACCTGGTGGCCGTCGAGGAGAACTACAAACTCCGGGTCGTCAAGGGCCCGTTCGGGCGGGACGGCGCCACCAACGGCGGCGAGCAGACCGTCCAGGACGACTCCGACCCGCGTTTTCTGGACCTGGCCTCCGGTGACGTGAACGGCGACGGCGTCGACGACGTCGTCGGGACCATGCACGACGGCGACGAGTACGACGCCCGCCGCATCACCTACTGGCAGGGCACGCCGGACGGCCTCAAGCAGGGCGTGTGGGTCGCCGGCGCGGACGGTCAGCGGCTGCAGGGCGGCGAGTCCGTCGACCTCGGCGACGTGAACGCGGACGGCTTCGACGACATCGTCGTGGGCCGCAACGACGGTTACGACAGCGACCTCATGACGCCGATCCCCAAGGGCGGCCGGATCGCCGTCGTGCCCGGCAGCGCGAACGGTCCCGCCGGCGCGAAGGCGGCCTACCTCAACCAGGACAGCCCCGGCGTCCCGGGCGCCGCCGAACTGGGCGACTCCTTCGGCTCCGACGTGTCGGTCGCCGACGTCAACGGCGACGGCTACGCGGACGTCGCGGCGGGCGTGCCCGGCGAGGACTTCGACGGGATCACCAACGCGGGCAGCGCCGTCGTGCTGCGCGGCGGCGCCGGTGGCCTGACCGGCACCGGCACCCAGTCCTTCAGCCAGGACACCGAGGGCGTGCCCGGCGCGGCGGAGAACGCCGACCTCTTCGGCCGGACCGCCCGTCTCCTGGACGCCAACCACGACGGCCGTGCCGAACTCGCGGTCGGTGCCACCGGCGAGAACGCCAACGCCGGATCGGTGTGGGCGTTCCCGGCGACGGCGTCCGGCATCACGGCGACGGGCTCGTTCACCTTCGGCGCCGGCACCCTCGGCACCGTCGCGGCGAACGCACGGCTCGGCTCGGGATTCGCGTACTGAGCGGATCGCGCTGACGGACACGCCCGGGCGGCTGAAAAAGCCCGGCGAACCCGGTCGACTTTTTGGCTGAACATAGCCCGACGAAACGTCAACTGACGACTCGTAAGACCCGTTGCGACCAACTAACGTTCATCGTGTGGTTCCCGTGTCGCAACGGGTTTTCCGTTGTGTTCCCATCTGTCATGCACGCGAAGGCCTGTGTTCAGCGGGCGGACCGCCCGACGGGCCAGCTTCCAAATGTCCACGAGGCAAGCGAAGCAGGGGAGTTCGCCCGATGACCGGAGCAGTATCGTCCGACCGACGCAGATTCCTGGCCGGCGGAGCCGCCGTACTCGGCGCCGCCGCCTCCGCGCAGCTGTGGCTGCCGGGGACCGCCCGAGCGGCCGAGACCCCGCTCCCCGACGGGGTATTCGGCCTCGGTGTCGCCTCCGGCGACCCGCTGCCCGACGGGGTGGTGATCTGGACGCGGCTCGCTCCCGACCCGCTGAACGGCGGCGGCATGCCGGACGCCACGGTGCCCGTGCAGTGGGAGGTCGCCGAGGACGAGCGCTTCAAGAAGATCGCCCGCCGCGGCACCGCCCAGGCCCGGCCCACGTATGCACACAGCGTTCACGTCGATGTACGAGGCCTGCGCGCGGGCCGTGCGTACTGGTACCGCTTCCGCGCCGCCGGCCAGCTCTCGCGCACCGGCCGCACCCGCACCGCCCCCGCCGCGACCAGCTCCGCCGACGGCCTGCGGGTCGCGCTCGCCTCCTGCCAGAACTGGCAGCACGGCTATTTCACGCCATACGCCGACATGCTGGCCCAGGACCCCGACGTCGTCCTGTTCGTCGGCGACTACATCTACGAGTCGGCGCCCTCGGCGACGGCCGTACGGCGGCACGAGGGCACCGGTGAGCCGTACAGCCTCACCCAGTACCGCAATCGGTACGCCCAGTACCGCGCCGACCCCGACCTCGCGGAGATGCACGCCAACGCGCCCTTCGTGGTCTCCTTCGACGACCACGAGGTCGACAACGACTTCGCCGGCGACATCCCGCAGGACCCGGACAAGCAGTCCCACGACGCGTTCGTGGCCCGGCTGACCGCGGCCTACCAGGCGTACTACGAGCACATGCCGGTACGCGCCACGGCCGTGCCGAACGGGCCGCACATCCGGATGTACCGCCGCCTGGAGTTCGGCCGCCTGGCCCGGCTCAACGTGCTGGACACCCGGCAGTTCCGCAGCGACCAGGCGACCAGTCAGACCGGCGCCCAGGACCCGGGCCTGACCATGCTGGGCGCCCGGCAGAAGAGGTGGCTCCTCGACGGGCTGCACGGCTCACCGGCCCGCTGGAACCTGATCGCCTCGCAGATCATGATGGCCGAGACGGACCTCCAGATCGGCGAGGGCAAGCTCTGGTACTACGACGCCTGGGACGGCTACCAGGTCGAACGCAACGCGCTGCTGGAGGAGTTCGGGAGCGTCCGCAACCCGGTCGTGCTCAGCGGCGACCGGCATCTGACGATGATCAGCGACCTCAAGGAGGACTACGCGAACGCGAAGTCCGCCACCGTCGGCGCCGAGTTCGTCGGTACCTCCATCTCCAGCAACGGCGACCAGGACCAGACGGCCTTCCACAAGGAGTGGGACCCGCGCATGGCGGACAACCCGCACTGGAAGCTGCTCGACGCCCACCGCGGCTACCACCTCCTCGACATCCGCCGCGACCGTATCGACGCGCGGGTCCGGGTCGTCGACACGGTGCTCAAGCCGCAGTCCACACCGAGCACGCTGGCCAGGCTGCGGGTCGACGCGGGAAGGCCCGGCGTCCGTCTGGTGTGACCCGGATTCACCCTTCCGGACGCGGCGAATCGTTCCCTTTCCCGCGTCGAGACCGAAATGCTGCGGAATCTTGACCAGCAATTCCGCGGTAATGGACTCCCCGAGGAGCTCTATTCCCGGCAGGCCGCCGCCGGAATCGGCGCCCAGATGGACGAAGCCCGCCGCGGCAGCCGCCGCGGCGGGCTTCGGCGGCACAGATCGGACACACCACGCCCGCCAAGGCGACGACATTGAGGCGACGGGTGTTACGCTCCGCAATGGCGGACGCCTGTGGAGTTACTCACAGCAATTCCCGGCCGTCACCCGTCCGGCGGAACGGACTCACCGGATCACCAGCAGTGCAAGATGAATGTCGGGTTGCGCGCACATATGCAGTGAACGGCGCTCACCTTGCACTGCGGTAACCCTGAGTGGGACCATTTCCACGTTCCCTGTCGCCCCAAGGTAGGTCAACCTGTGTCACAGCACATAGCCAAGCCCCGTACCACCGCAGTGATCCTGGCCGGTGGCACCGGCCAGCGCGTGGGTCTGTCGATCCCCAAGCAGCTGCTGAAGATCGCCGGCAAGGCAGTCATCGAGCACACCCTGACCACCTTCGAGAAGGCCGACTCGATCGACGACATCATCGTGCTGATGGCGCCGGGTTATGTGCCGGACATCGAGAAGATCGTCGCCAAGGCGGGGTTCAAGAAGGTCAAGAAGATCATCGAGGGTGGTTCCACCCGGAACGAGACGACCGAGCGCGCCATCTCCGCCCTGGGCGAGGGGCTGGCGGACGGCGAGGACCGCAACGTCCTGTTCCACGACGCCGTACGCCCCCTGCTGTCGCGGCGTGTCATCGACGACTGCGTCGTCGCCCTGGAGCGCTTCCAGGCCGTCGACGTCGCCATCCCGTCCGCGGACACCATCATCGTCACGCGCACGCACGGTGACGACGGCGAGTTCATCACCGAGATCCCGGACCGCTCCCGGCTGCGCCGCGGCCAGACGCCCCAGGCGTTCAAGCTGTCCACGATCAAGCGGGCCTACGAGGTCGCCGCCGGCGACCCCAACTTCCAGGCCACGGACGACTGCTCGGTCGTACTCAAGTACCTGCCGGACGTGCCGGTCCACGTCGTGGCGGGCGACGAGTACAACATGAAGGTCACCCAGCCGGTCGACGTCTTCATCGCCGACAAGCTGTTCCAGCTGGCCTCCACCGCCACGCCCGAGCAGAAGGGCGAGGAGCTCTACCACGAGCTGCTGACCGGCAAGACGGTCGTCGTCTTCGGCGGCTCGTACGGCATCGGCAAGGACATCGCGGAACTCGCCGAGTCCTACGGCGCCAAGGTGTACGCGCTGGGCCGCTCCACCACCGGCACCCACGTCGAGAACCCGGAGGAGGTCGACGACGCGCTGTCCAAGGCGTACGGCGAGACCGGGCGCATCGACTACGTCGTCAACACGGCGGGCGTGCTGCGCATCGGCAAGCTGGCCGAGACCGACAACGCGACCATCGAGGAAGCGCTGAAGGTCAACTACCTGGCCCCGGTGCAGATCGCCCGTTCGTCCTACAAGTACCTCGCCGAGACC
>Ga0307516_10001549_pt1 | contig 31622 bp, 37 predicted proteins | sample 19_EM_MG_FD_203310 | JGI IMG/M metagenome (GOLD analysis project Ga0307516, IMG submission 203310) | Populus trichocarpa ectomycorrhiza microbial communities from riparian zone in the Pacific Northwest, United States - 19_EM | ecosystem: Host-associated > Plants > Roots > Unclassified | place... | reverse complement strand
AAATCTGAGTCGTCTAGCGAGTAATTCCTGTCTTCCGACGCCCCACAGACATATGTCAGAAAAGACAATTTGCGGACGGTCGCCACACACCGTCCAAACGTTTACTCTACACCCCTTTTTTCACAAGGGTAGTTATGTATGTATCGCAATGAGTAAAACATTCATAGATCCATTCAGACCCAAAACAAGTCTAAATGACTTTAGACTGCGGGATAGATAGCGACAGCCTTCTTTTGGCTCGAGTGGTGAGCAGAGAAACCTCGATCTAGTTCTAATGACGTAATATAAACCTAATTTACTAATCTACGTACCTCGGCCTCTCACCAGTGTCCATAGCCGCCTTACGACACAATAATGCTACCAATCCGCTCGCTCTCCCGCATCCCCATCCGGTGCTTCGCTACCGCGTCCCCGGGACCAAGCACACCGGCCTTTCAAGTCTTCAACCGCCACACAAAGCTCCTCCAGCGGCAGCGCGCGGCCGTCTCCCCGCTCTCGCGAACGACCGACTATTTGCGCGACCATGTCGCACGTGATCTCATCGAACGGCTCCTTGTAGGTCTCCTTCCCACCACTCCGCACAGTTACTGGGACTAACAGGCTTGGAGGTGGTCAACCGCCGCTTCCCGCGGATCCTCGATCTCGGGGCAGGAGCATGCAACATTGGACGGGCACTTACGCTTCTGGTTGGCGAGGGCGAGGGCGGTGCGGGGGAGAAGGCCGGGGACCGCGTAGAGAAGTACGTCGCCGGAGAGGTTTCAGAGAAGCTGCTGTACCGTGACGCCGATGCCGACTGGAACCGCGAGATCGACGTCGAGCGCGTCGTGATGGATGAGGAGTTGCTGCCGTTCGAGGAGGGCAGCTTCGATGCCGTCGTGTCGGCCGGGAGCATGCACTGGATCAACGATCTCCCGCGCGCACTGAGGGAGGTTAATAGAGTGCTGAAGCCGGATGCTCCACTCGTCGCGGCAATGTTCGGCGGTGATACGCTGTATGAACTCCGCACATCGCTGCAGCTCGGCGAGCAGGAGAGGATGGGCGGTGTTAGCCCGCGGGTGAGCCCACTGGCGGATACGAGGGATATGGGTGGGTTGCTGGATAAAGCGGGGTTTAAACTGCTGACTATTGATGTGGACGATGTGGTTATCGACTTTCCCGACGTGTTTGCGCTCATGGCAGATTTGCAAGCAATGGGGGAGGGGAACGCGGTCCTCGGCAGGAAGGAGGGACAAGTATCTAGGGATGTGCTCATGGCTGCTCAGGGGATCTATAAGGAGCTCCATGGAAACGAGGATGGAAGTCTGCCAGCCACCTTTAGGGTCATTTACATGGTTGGGTTTGCTCTGTTTCGTCCAGAAGATCTTGGTGCTGACGGTGGACAGATTGGTTGGAAAAAGGCCGAGAACCAGCCGAAGCCGATGGAAAGAGGGAGTGCACAGTTCTCACTGAAAGATGTCCTGGAGAAGGAAAATAACAAGAAGTAAAGGAGTTTTTACTTTCGTGATAGGGAGATTTGTACAGGTATGTATGCAAGTAAAAATTGGGGTAGAGTATCTACATATCGAGTTCCGACGTCTATCAAGCTGGGATGAAAAACCAGCCCCCTATAAGCCGGGAACGCCCAACAGCATCCCGATACCAGGGAGAGACCTGAGTGCCCACATGTAAAGGGCAGCCCACCCAAACGTCGCAGCGACTAGCCCGGTGGTCTGGTTGAGAATGTCAGCACAATTTAAGGTGGCGGGTCATGAGGAAGGGAACGTACCTTCTCCGTCCATGTATGGAAGTAAACCCCAGTCATGAGCAGCATCCACCACCACATGCCGAGCAGCCCCCAAACGGCACCACTCTCGACACCTCCCCAGAAACCCGTACTCAAAACCGGCAGCACCTCACTCCACAGGAAGAGACTTGCGTGCGTCAATAAGAAAACATGTCCGCTCAGATCATGTCCGCCAGTCCATCTTCCGCCCTGGAGTTTACACGCCGCCGAAGTCAGCAGCATCTCGCCCTTGCTCATCCCGCCGCCGCTCGGATCCGCATTCGCCTTGTTGAGCACCTCGCATGCACCACCGGTAATCAAAAACATCCGGTCCATAAGCGGAGGTCCGAAGAACCACTGGGTGACGCTGATCCACCAGCCCGTTGCCAGCGCCCATCTCAAGAGCGCCTTCGGCTTGCTCGAGGAGCGCAGTCGCGACATATGCAGCAGGAACACGGCTGTGGTCCAGAACCAGCCATATTTGACGAAGACGATGTTGACTAGGTTGCGTTTGTGACTGAAGTAGGACTCGTTGACGGCAGGCGATGGTGAAAGGAGGTAAAAGACGGAGGCGAGAGCGAGGGTGGCCGGATAGATCAGTGCTACCAGATACTCGTTTGGTGAGGAGTGGATTCCGTGCCCGTAGGCTTGGGGTGCCCAGGAAGGAGGCGAGGGCTCAGCATCATCTTTTCTGCGGGTGGAGCCGTTTGCAGGTGATTTCTCGAAGGGTAATGGTGACGTGTCCATGGCTCATGAATCGTATCGTGATATCGTAGTTATGTGGAAAGCAGGGTGGTATTGAGGCTTGGAGCAGGACAAAGGATAGTTTTGAAGGTTGGCGAACTGGTGTGGTTCGGTTTCATTCTTTGTCAGAAGTGGTGCGAACTGGGCACTGGACAGTAGCCAGCAGGACTATTACGTACATACGTCAACGCGATGCAGCCACGTGCGACATAAAACAGGAGTAACCAGAATATGTGGCGCTGTGGCGCTGAAGGTAAAGTCGTATGTATCTTACAAACCTCGGAGGCTGGTCTCCCAACAAAAATCGCGATCTACATACATACCTATCTACATATGCAAGGCTCAGCCTACCAACCCCACACATGAATGATGTCAGATATGTACATAGTCTACATACATAGCACGGGGCGATTGGTGCACTCCCTCCGGAGTGTGGAGGAGCTCAGCCCTATGTTTGAGATGGCAGGAAGGTGTGCAGTAGATCGACGATATCCGTTTTATGATACACTAGAGGGCAGTTGCCGCTGCTTGAAGCTGATCGAACAGCTCCTCAAAGTCTCTGGGCAACCTCTCGATCTTTCAGGACAGATGCAAATAGCTTTGCCGCACTTTCAGACTGCCAGTGAGCTCAGCACTGTCTTGCGCGGTCAACATCCCACCATGCAACTTGCTGACATCACCATCCTCAGCTCGCTGAACACTGGGCGCTTCTATTGCTCCAAGGGACATGGGCATTCCACCAATCTCCAGCACAGGATGGCTCATTTCGACAAAGGTTGTCATGTGACCAGTTATAATGCCAAGAGTGCAAAAGCTACGCATGGATACGCGTGCGGCCGCGCCGAGTAGCGTGCCAAGCCTCATTCTGTGCGACGACAATCTTCCTCTGCCAAAATGCCAATTCGTGTGTCTGCTTGCTACATATCACCCACATCATGGCAAACATGCATATCTATTGAAAGAGGAGAAACACAACCAGTGTGACACCGTATCCCCATCAGGGGGGATAGTAGTACTTCGTACTGCATGGGCATCCCTTTCTTCATCGCTCTCCGCCCTGCTTCGCCTCCTGCAAGTCCGTCTTCGTAGGTTTCATCTCGCTATCCACTCTACTAGTGCCTCTCCTCTGAAACAAGTTGGTCCTGGTTATTCCTGCTTACGGGTTCCACGCTCATTGAAAGATTCTCATATCCCCTACAATTACCACTGTCGCCCATCTGATTCGGCCACCACTGGAACCCCAATGGCGTTATCTCACTCTTTGGCACGACACCTCCGACCCCTGGTCAACCCCATGAAGATTCTCCGATCCACCACGGGTGCTAGCAGCGTCCTTAGAAGTCAACCTTCGCGACGCACGGCACCGCTGGCACTCGTCCTGCAATCGCGGTGGCAGTCCGGACCTCCTCAACCACCGTCGGCCGGTGGTGCGAACGATTACCAGTTTGGTCCCGCGAACGACGTACAGCCCCAGCCCCACACGCAACATAAGGGGCATGAAGACCGCGATGGTCCTCGGGAGAAAGCGACGGATAGAGCAGGAGTTGGAGGAGGGGACAATGAAGGTGGAGGAGCTCGCAGCAGATCTGCAGGCACGGCATGGAAGATGTTCGAATCGGCGGCTACTACCGCCGCTTCACTTTCCATCCTCGGGTATGGGTGTTTGGGGAATTGAAGGGACGGAGGATATTGACGTTGTGCCGTAGACTCGCAGGATACGGATACCACAAGTACTATAAGCACCTCGTGCTTGAGAAGATCGACAATGCGTTCAACCAAGGCGATCCCGCGCTGAACCTCGCCAGGGCGGGTCGCAATAGCCCGGAGCAGCCATGGTACAATTCCGAACCTTTAGATAATTCAGACGATGGCGGTGGTGGAGAAGGAGTAAGAGACGGAGATAGTGACCGTTACAGCTTTGTCCCGTAGTTGCCCCAAGATCTGCCCCCGTCGTTTTCCCGTCACCTGTGCGATCCTTTTCATGTATTATTCTTCGATGAGACGATCATCAATTTTTTTCCTCTGGCGGGAAAGGCTGTTGTGTTCCGTGCTTTCTTCTTTTCTGTGGATTGGCGGGAGTGGTCGCTGATGACTCGAGCTGTGTAGGGTCGCACTGGAGCAACAGGATAAGCTGGACAGAATCGTCGATGGGAGAGAGCATGGTCATTACTATCTACTCATTGGAGAGAAGGTTTGTTCTCAATACTGCTTCTACGCGATATCAGCCGAAGCTGATTTTCTCTAGGGAACTGGCAAAACCTCAATGCTGTTGGCGTATTTCACCTTGAGATCTGAAGTGAGATGAGAAGATGAGCTGACTGGCATCGTTTTAGCGCGATGCACCGCACCGAAGGGGAAGCGTGCTCGATGATGGAGGCACATGCTGACCCGGAGATTTTCCGGCTCCGACTTGGGAAAGCGTTGGACTTTGAATTTCACGAGGATTATATTGGATCTCTCTTCTCGATCCGAGGCCCACGCGAAACTACCGCTTTGCTAGACATCGAAAGGGCCTTCAACAAACTGGAGAAGGTTGCATTGGCACGCCGAAGGAAGACTGGAAAACCGCTTGTGATGATCATCAACGGGATGCACATGATCCACGACGACGAAGTCGGTAGAGACCTCTTGGAACTGCTTCAACAACGGGCCGAAGGATGGGCTGCGGCCGGACTCGTTACTATGGTCTTCAACAGCGACGATTACTGGTGAGAAACCAGGACGAGTCCATGGCTGACAGGCGCTAAATATTTGGCAGGGTCTATGAGCGGATGAAGCAGTATGGCTCGAGAATGGAACTGATTTCAGTCTGTGATCTATCTAAGCCAAAGGCCATTGAAGCGCTGAAGGATCTCAGGCGTAAGTCCAGTTTCGGCCGTTCCGAGGATGAGGAGCTCTTTGGTCAAGTGTACGATCTTGTCGGAGGCAGGTTGGCATTTCTCACTAAGGTTGCGAAATCCAAGGATATGATCAGCAAATGCCATGCCATTTGCGAGTCCGAGAAGACGTGGTTCCTGGTCCGTTGGTACACCCCTCGGCAGAGACGCTACAGTAACTGACATGTGTAGAATCAATGCTGGATCCTAGGTGAGGGAATGGATGACGATGTCATGGACCAGCAGAAGTACGCGTCTTCGGCCATGCTGCTAGTCAAAGCCCTCGTCGACATGGAGAAGGAGAAGGATGCTCAAGGCTACGATCCCGAAACCGGCCACAAACTTCCATCGCTCCCACTGCACATAGCAAGACAGGTCATGACGCGTGCCGATTTTGTACAGCAGTATGATCACCACAACATCTTCACGATTGATTCCAAGGCCAGGGTTCGAGCCGACAGTGTCCCGATGATGAATGCTTTCCGTGACATCGTCAACGAGAAAGTCGACGGCAAGCTGTTTACGGAGTTCCTGGACGAGACCATGGAGAGGATTGGAGATATCGAGAGCTTGGGTAGAACACGCGAGGTCACCCTTAAGGATCTGTGGAATGGTGGAAAGTACAACTTTACGGTCAAGGACTTTAAGGGTCAAATCGGCAAGACTCTCACTTTCGGCGTCTCGAGGGGCTTCAAAGGAATCCACGGTGATGAAACTGAGAGCGATGATGAGGGGGAAGGCGAGAATAAGAAGTAAAGAAGATACCACCATGAGCCTTCTGAGGAGCATATCATCAACAATCATCAGATCTATTCCAACGGCGAAAAGGAGTGGTATGTATGCCCGCAGAATACGAGCAGTCAGCCCATCCATCTGGGAGTTTCCTTTTACGCTTTAAGCAAAAATTCAGCACGGCAGTAAGTTCATACATACCCATAAAATACCGAGTTCGTTTGCGAGCATGCTTTCGCTTGTCCGTCCCACAACTTACTCACTGGGGGGCGGAGTTTCCCTTGTTTAGTTTGTCAATACGCTCCTGCCAATCATGTAGGCTGTTTCATTTATTCGTTTCATTTCACTTCATTTGATTCCATTTTGTTACACTTAGAAATACCATAAGGTGGACGGGAGTTATCGGTTCGGTGGCCTGGGTAGATGGTTCAGCTTCGCTGTATATATACATACACATTGTGACTAGAGTTGATATATCAGGTAGGTATCTGTGCGAAACAGCTACTTCTCCTTGCAGGTTGTGAAGTGGATAATCACACATCGATTCAAATTCTTGGTGATTTTCGAGAGGCTGCCGGGTCAATGCTGACGTTCGTTACTTACTAACGTACTTGAGTGCCGGTGTCCCAGTGCCGAGCCTTGTGCATTTCCAGTCACATTTGCACCTATCACGCCCACTGGAATTTCTCCTTGGAGATATGAATTGGGTGGGCCCTTATTTGGTCTCCGTCTGTCACGCATTCTAAATACTGGCTAGGAAGACGGAGGAAAGTTTCAAGCCGGTTAGCAGAGTCTGTCTGGTACGACGGGGTTGTAGAATAATTTGTTTTCTCGGTTAGCCGGGATTTCATGCTACTGCAAGCACCACTACCAAACTCGGCTTACTCTTCAGTCAACTCTCAAAAGTTTTTCTCCCTTCTCTCCTCACAAATCTACAACCTCTTCGTCTCATACGAATCTCTTTGCCCCTTTTCCAATTCCACTCCTCTACGAGCGATTACAAAAAGCGCTTCACTGTGCTGTTTCTTGTTTCCTTTCCGTGTCTGACAATATAGTTTCTCGGTGACTGCAACTACCTTCTCCGGGTCGTAGACCTTATTCCTATACACCACCCTTCATAGCCACCAAGAGCCGGTGCTCTTTCCGCCCACCATGGCCGGCAAACAGGAACCGACCAATACTGGTAAGTTATCGGACGTCTAAAGTGTTGTATGGATACTATAGGCGTTGCGTTCGCGTGTGGTACGGACGTTGTTGGTGGGGCTGCTTTTGGCGACAGAGAATTGTTTCTAATCTGGGACAACCGGAGCAGAAACCACGGTCGAGGCTGTTGATGCGATTCAAAATGAAGAAGTTGCACCAGAACCTCCAATTCAGGACTGTGAGTGCAATTCAGAGATCTTGATATCCCCGCAGTATTGCGGGGTAGTGGGGCAAAGTCGACTGGACTAACCTATGATATCGTCGTATTAGTGTTCCAATTGACTGTCGAGCTACCTCACGCTCCCCATCAGATTCAGATTATGGTGCGAACCACCCGATCCTACGTCTCAAGGCGAGCCGCGGGCAACGGCCGAAACTGAAATTTCTATCCAATTCGTAGGTTTCTACCCAGGAGCAGGTACAAGACATCCGCCAATCAGTCATCGAGCTTCCCGGTACCTACCAGTATTCTTGCTTCCACCTGGAACACAATGGAGTGCGAATCAATGACTACGTCGAGCTTTCGGAGGTGCCCGGAATCGTGCCGAACTCAGAGCTCGTATTGGTCGAAGACCCGTACACAGAGAAGGAGGCTAGGATACATTTTCTACGGACCCGGGAGTTGATTGGCGCTGCGTCGGCTCGCATTGACACTGCCGGCGGAATTGCCGCGGGAATGGCGCTCCTCGACGGTGTCGATACTGTCTACGCGAAGGCCGCTCACCCGTTAAGCGACTACGACTTCAACACTCCTGCGTCGCTGGACCAGTTCCTCCCCCCTACATCGAAAACAACTGCCCCCAAGTGTGTGAAGGGTATCTGCCTCTCGCCATGGAACCCTCCTCCATACTACCTCCGGCAGAAAGGGCACTTGCTTTATATCCAGTGCGCCACTCTTGAGGGTGAGCAAGTTCACATCACATCGCACGTTTCCGGCTTCTACGTCAACAACTCTACTGGTCAGAAGTTTGACCCAACGCCACGACTGAAGCCTAAGGTCATGCATGTACACTCCCTAATGACCCTCCTTAGCACGATTAGCCCGTCCTTCGAGAAGGAGTTCCAGGCCCTGCAGGAGTTCAACTCCACTAGGGATCCTATGATCACCTTCGGTCCCACTAATGCCATTCCCGCGTCTCCATGGCTGGTTCCCGGCGCGGATGCCCAACACAAGGCGCACTCCGCCGACCTGGTGCGTCCACAAGAGCAGTACTTGATCGCCGGTGCCGAAGGGGTTGACTCTCTCCGTGACTTCAACGAAGAGTTCCAGTCCACTAGGGAGTTGCCAAGGGACTCTGTCCAGGAGCGCGTTTTCCGTGAGCGATTGCTATCCAAACTCTTCGCCGACTACACTGAGGCTGCTGTCCGTGGTGCCGTCCTGATCGCTAAGGGCGAGATCGCTCCTCTGAACCCCACTGAGAGCCGTGATGCTCAGATCTACGTGTACAACAATATCTTCTTCTCGCACGGCGCCGATGGTGTTGGTACGTTCACCACGGAGGGTGGCGACGAGGCTGCGCGCGTGGCCACAGGAAAAGACGTCATGGGTGTCAAGGCTGTCAACTCTCTTGACATTCCCGGCCTCCAGACGCCCGGAACCGTGGTTGTGGATTATCTCGGACGCCGTCTGGTCGCCCAGAGTATCATCCCCGGTATCTTCCGCCAGCGCGAGGAAGGCCAGAGTCAGATCGACTATGGTGGAGTTGAGGGCAAGGACGTCGTCGCCACAAGCGAGGAGTTTGTCCCGCTCTTTGAAAAGATGAGCAAGGCCATGCGCGTAAAGCCTCACTCCGTCTGGGACAAAGAGGGCAAGAAGCATGACCTGGTCGCTTCTGTTGAGACTAAAGGTCTGCTTGGAACAGATGGACGGAAATATGTTCTCGACTTGTACCGAATTACGCCTCTGGATGTCGATTTCATTGACAAGCACTGGAAGGGTACTGATGACACGACTGGCTACCCCCACAAAATGGCGGTTCTCAGACAAGAGCTTGTCGAGGCTTTCTGGAAGCTGAAGATGAGGGAGTACGTTAGTGCCCGGGTTAAGGCTCGCCAGGAGGCTATGGATCGGGCCGGCAAGGCCGACGATGAGGCCAAGGACGGCGAGACTGTTGATGTTCGTAAACCCCCTTTTAGGGAAAAGGGTAATGCTTACAAATGTGATAGACCAATACCGCGAAGAAAACCAAAGAGGGTGAGGAGAAGAAAGAAGAGCCTCCGAGCGACCGCATCGACATTTCTGGGTTCGACTTCGCTCTCAACGCAGACGTGTGCAGCGGACAGGAGCCTCAGACTGAGGAGGAGAAGGCACAGTGGGCGGCTGACGAGAAGGATGTTCGTGATGCTTGCGCATTTTTGGTTAAAAAGTGCATCCCTGGACTGGTAAGTCGTAAATATAGAAATTTTTGAATTGCCGCTAACATTTTTACAGATTGAAGACCTCAAGGAGGGCGACGTTGGATCCCCCATGGATGGCTTTTCCCTCACTCGTCTCATGCACAAGCGTGGTATCAACATCCGTTACCTCGGATCGCTCGCTACTCTTGCCACTGAGCAGGGCTCCAAATTGGCTTCTGTCAAGATCTTGGCTGTGCAAGAGATGATTTCCCGTGCTGCGAAGCACATCCTCAACGCCCTGCTTCGTGGGCTTCCTGGCCCTTTGATTACCTATGCTATCTCCCATTTCCTCAACTGCTTCCTTGGTGCGACTCTCAACCCCAACCCCCAGGCCGTCAAGGACGAATCGCTGTGGAAGCTGTACCATGATGCCGATTTCAGCTTTGAGAGCCTGACCATTGAGAGTCTTCGGGCTCAGATCCAGAAGGAGGTGCAGCGCCGCTATCGCTACGAGCTCGAGGAAGGCTGGGAGACCAAAATCAAACACCTCCAAATGCTCCGCGAGGTTGCTCTGAAGCTCGGTCTCCAGCTGCAGATCAAGGACTATGAGTTTAGTCCGGCCGAGCTCGAAACTCCCAAAGTCAACAACGATGCTCCCGCCCCGGTTACCAACGGGAACGGAAAGGGTAGGCACAAGAAGAAGGGCTCCGCTCCCAGCGGGACTTCTAGCCCCACCTACAAGGGACCTGCAACGTCGTTTTCCCCTGAGGACATCATGAACATCGTTCCCCTTGTTAAGGACTCCTCTTCCAAGAGCCAGTTAGCCGAGGAGGCTCTTGAGGCTGGCCGTATTTCGATCATCCAGGAGCAGAAGGAGCTTGGACAGGAACTTCTGCTTGAGTCTCTGTCTCTGCACGAGCAGATCTACGGTGTGCTCCACCCTGAGGTCGCCCGCGTGTACAACACCCTCTCTATGCTGTACTACCAGTTGGACGAGAAGACTGCTGCCGTCGAACTTGCCCGCAAGGCTGTCATCGTCTCGGAACGAACCCTGGGTGTCGATTCGACCGAGACTATCCTCAACTACCTCAACCTTGGTCTGTTCGAGCATGCCAACGGCGACACTAAGGCCGCTTTGGCGTATATCAAGCATGCCTTCGGTTTCTGGAGAGTGATCTACGGTGACGGCCACCCCGACTCGGTTACCACCATGAACAACACCGCTGTCATGCTGCAGGCGCTTAAGCACTACACTGACTCCCGCAAGTGGTTTGAGGCCTCCCTCACCGTCTGCGAGGACATCTTCGGCAAGACGTCAGCCAACGCAGCTACCCTCTCCTTCCAGCTTGCACAAGCCCTCGCCCTCGACAATGACCCCAAGGGCTCCGTTAACCGCATGCGCGACGCTTACAATATCTTCCTTGCCGAACTCGGCCCCAATGACCGCAATACCAAGGAAGCCGAGAACTGGCTCGAGCAGCTGACACAAAACGCGGTCGCGCTCGCCAAGCAGGCCAAGGAATCCGCCGCTCGCAAGAGACTCATGAAACCTCGTGTCACCATGTCTGTGAAACCGCAGTCACAAGTCGGCCAAGGCTCGGTCTCCTCTACTGGTCGTCTCGCCGAGTCCACCTCTGCCTCTGGAATGGGCGGAATGGACAGCCGCAGCATCGACGAGCTGCTGAAGTACATTGAAGGCGCCGAGACCCAGGGAAAGCCAAAGAGGAATACTGGAAAGACGAACCCGAAGAGACGTGGGGCGCCAGCGAGGAAGTAAATACCGCCAGGGACCGGCTAGAAATACCATTTATTTTTGCGATGAATACTGTATTATTTCCTAGGTGCTCTTTTAGGGATTTGTGGTTCGGCGTCTAAAAAAAGTGTATATCATAGCCTGGATGGATGGACGGATTGTCTGTTGAGTTCTGTGTGTGTATAGTATTGATGGATGGGAAGTTTCTTGGATACCATAAAAGGGGATTGCGAGCAGAAGGGGGCTGAACCGGTGAAGGGATTCGGTGGGCGTGTAATTTGGGCTGTGGGTATTGGAAATGGAACTTTTTGATTTGTCTTGCGATTTTTTCTTTTTCTTTTTCTTTCTTCTTTCTTCTTTCTTCTCTCTGTCTTGTATTCTAGATTCGATTGATGCGTTTTTGCTTTGCTGGGTTGGATGGGTGGGTGTGGCGTGGGTGACGATGGAGCCAGAAGAATGTCTAAACTCTACTCATCCACAGTCCGTGTGCTTTGCAGCCATGTCTCGTGCTAGCCGATCGCAACCAGCGAGCCTTGCTTGGTGTTCGGTCTGGCCTTGGAGTTGTTGGGGCCATTGGGGGGGAGTAACTTATCTTTGGGACTAAGTACTCGCGAGATCTTTGGTTAGCTACGCGGACCATTGACTGACGAGTAACTAGATCGGGGGCTTGAGAACTTGGACTTGCGCGGGATATATACAAATCGAGCCTTCCTTTATTTAGAGCATCTTGAGAAGACACCAACACCTGAGCCGCCACAAACGCAGTCGATTGGACGATCACCGCTATGTAGAGTACAGGCGAAGAAGCTCGCAGACACTAATTCCTCCCCTCCACTCCCCCCCTCCATATACACCCGACCAGTGTCCACCCTCTCGACTTGAGAGTTCACACACTCCTTCTCCCTCCTCGGCGGATTCAGCCGGGACGAAAAAGGCACCCCTCACGCTCGCCGCAGAGACGCATCACCATCATCACCACCATCATCATCATCATCACCATCATACCAGTATATGTACACACTCCAGAAACACTCGTATGGAGCCGAGTACGATACGAGCCGTGTTCTTGGCAAACGGCAGCGCAGCGCAGCGCGGTGGTGCTGCTCAACGAAGCGGCGCAACATATACACATCGGTATCGGTATGTGCACCACATCGAACAGCGGGACGTGGCCGCCAGCCTTGGCGGTATCGCTGATCGCCCTCCGCTGCGCGGGGAGTACGCGGGGTCGATACCGGTAGGATCGTGTGCGCTCAAGCTGGCGGGGGGGAGGGGGAGACAGAGCTGGCTGGTTAGCGCATCCTTGATGTCCCTCGACAGTTCCGTCGATGTCAAGACCGATAGTTCTCTTCGACGTCCAATCTACAGGCGAACTGAAGATGGGGCTAAGGAGGTAGACAGTCTTAGTGTGGGGTAAAAGCGCCCAAGAAAAACCACCAGCAATGCGAAGGGCGCCGGCTCCGGATACGGTGCCCGCCCGCCTGGTGGCGACATTTTCGAGGATGGTGCTGTTGCATCCATCCGCCGGGCCGACGTCAGACCTTGGTAGTTCGGCTCCTGAAGCTTTGGTTTGGCCCCCCTGGCCCGTATCAAGTCTTTGCCGTCAATTGTGTTCTCACCCACATGTCCTGTAGATACATATTTGCAGACCGGGTGGGCTACCAGTGGCCGGTAAAGATTCGCTGAGCCAGCACGAGGGCAGAATCGATGTTTCCACTCCCAAAATAGGAGACTATGGAAAGCGGAGATCGCCCCAGGAGTGTTGTTGCGTCGTATCGGAAAAAGGTTGTAATCAGGGAATTCTGCTTATCCCTCGCCACAAGCAAATCACTCGTCGAAGCGATGAATAGTTATTGGGCGGAATCAGCAGATATGTATCCAGAGCTGGGTAAGAAATAGCCAGCTTCAGCATCAAGAAACGGTTCGAACTCTGGTATTGGAGCGTGATCGCACATACACTCTGGCAGGAAGGACGGGTGATGCTACGTGAATACCGAACGAGAATCAGTGATGCACACATCTCACATGGTTTGCATACCGGGTAACAGCAGTCTATCCCTGAGTGCTAGTCGTGAACTGTCCCGCTGCGACGAGTTCCGGTGCCAGTACCGTCGTTTAAGATGTTGCCGGCATGTGGAAGAGGGAGGGATTCAAATTGCAGACCTAGTGCTTGCAATATTAATTGCTCTTTGTGGGTGCGACTCGTCCATTTGCTCGTGTAGTGGGACTGGCCGAGGCACCGACCTCTCCTCGCGATTCCTGTCAAACATCCTGTGCGCATGGTGCATTAGATTATGTACCTGAAATTCACTCATCCCATGCCTGAAGTCATGTCCGTTCCCTGCAAAGTGCATTACAATAGAGGTCATTCGAATGCCGAGACGCTAGGAGCACACTAAAAACGACGCTAAAGGCTAGAATTTCTTCCGCGCTAATACCAGACTGAATCTGTCCTTCAACCATCCCCTCACTACTGAGAACTGGACCGGTAGCTATTCCACTAAAAAACTCGCTGGGCATCCTGTTGCTGAAATTTGATGGGACTGAAGGCTGAATACTGTATAGTGAAAAGGGGGGGGGGGGGGGGGGGGCGTAGTTGCCCACTGGACACGTATCGGAGGTGAAAAATACGTATCTTTACCGTTTTGATACGCGTTTACTGGGTAAACAAGTATCTACGTACGTTTTTTACTGAGAGGGAGAAAATAGAGTATATAAACCTCCAAGTTTCCACTAGCGCTATGGCTAGCGTCTCGGTATTCGAATGCCCTACATACTCTCTACTGCATTCCGCTTTACACAGAAAACAAAAAGAGGCTGGTATCTTACAAATTCCTTGGCTATGCTATATGTAATCCAATATCGCTCGTAACGCCAAACCAAGACAACGGGGAAAAATAAAATTCAAACTCCAAATGCTGAATGTGTAGTAGAGAGAAAAATAATCAAATCACCCCTTGTAAGTCCACTCCTCACCGTTGAACAGCCGGTTCAGCTCCAACACCAAGCGGAAGCAGTAGATGGTCATGTCTTGCCTATTATTATTTTGTCAGCAGCCGAAAAGAGGGAAGGACGACGTAGGGAGCTTACTTCCGCATGTGTTCCTTAACCCACAATGCGCCCTGCTCCGCGATCTTCCTCGCCTCGGCGTCGTGCGGCGGAGTCTTGGTCGTGCCCAGGAAGAAGCCGAGTATGTCCCACAGCTCTTCCAGCCCCACGGACGCCGGGACGTAATGCACCCACGGTATCTGGCGCTCTCCGAACCACTCGCGGTAGATACTGCTTCTTATGGCGGTGCTCTTGCTCGCCATGAGCGCACGCCAGCGCCCGCTAGGACCCCACCCGTCGCTGTCGATGACGAGCTTGTTCTTCCACGCCTCCCTGAAGTCGTTGCGCTCTTCGAAGGGGAATATGCTGGACAGGTCGCACCCGAACATCTCGCACATGCTGCTGATGTCCGAAAAGGTTATATTCGTAAGGGTCTGGGCGATGTGTGCAGGCTCAGTGATTTGGACTGTGAGGCCGGAGGCGGAGGCTCCACTGATGAGAACCGAGGTTTTGAAATGCGCGGGGTTGGTCAACGCGACGAGGCGGTGGCGGTGCATCTACGTGCGTAGGTTAGCGGGTATGGTTCTGGGTAGGGGCTGGGGAAGGACGCACACTGCCGTAGTAGCTGTCGCCATGGCCACCGCCGCTGGGTTCGCCCCTCCAGTAGATCTTGGACTCCTTCTCTTCCCAGGCGATGTCGTCATAGGGGGAGTACTCGTAGGAGCCGTCTTCGTCCCATTGGTAGCGGGAGGGAATGGCGATGTCGCTGAAGGCGCTGGGGTGACCATAGGAGAGCATGGGATATAGGCCTTTTGTCGTGGCACGAGTTCCGCGGTGGACTCCATGAAGCTATGCACGAGCGTTCAGAGATCGGAGAAGCAAGTGGGAACGGAAGAGGAACTCACCGCCATCAATTCCGGTCTCTCGCACATATCGTTATCCGCATTCGGGTCCGCCACGAACATGGCCTTCGAACCTTCACCCTTCAACCCGCCATTGGAACCCAGTGCCTCCTGAATGCCGAACTCGAACCTAGTCCCCACCGCCATCTTCCCGTAGCGGCTGCTGGCACCACAGGCCTTGGTCAGATCCTCCGAGAGGGTCCTAGCCGCTACGTCGTGTTGGTGCCAAAGGTCATCCAACCGATACGTCTTTTTCTTCGCATGCAGCGCATCCGTCTGGGCCTTCCACTTCTCATCATCGCCGCCAACCACCCGAGACTCGGCCAGCTCATTGACCGGAATGGCGAACGCCGGCCACTCGCCAACCTTTTTGGCCAGGATGTCCTTCAGCGGCTCGAGCATACGCAGCAATCCCTGGGTGCGATACCCGCCATCATCCTCGCCCTCCATCATCACCAGGCTCCGCTTCGCCGCTCTTTTGGCATTTTTAGCCTCCTCGGCCTTCGCGGCCTCCGCCTTCGGATCCTTCCAGTACGTGAACACACCCTTCTTCGCATCGACGACCAGTCCACCGATCGACTCCTCGAACCCGAACTTGAGCATGTTCTCGGCTCTGCGTCTAGCCTCCTTGGGGCCGAGCTTCCGGAGCGGTGCAAGTGTCGCCATCAGGTCATCGTACTCGTCGACAAGTTTGAGGGCGTTCTTCTGCGCGTAGTCGAACCACAGATCGAAGCCGTCCGGAGGCGAGATGCCGTACCGCCGCTTATATTCGCTCACCGCATCGGGGAGCGTCTTCGACTGTCTTTCCAGCATGGCGGTCCATTTGGTTTCAGCGGCCTTCATCAGGGCTGGGACGGGATGCATCTTCTCGTCAACGGGCAGAGGTGCTTGAACGATGACGTCTTGTACCGGAAGCTGGTCGTTGAGCGGCGGGACGATGGGAGAGGCAACCAGCGGCGAAACACACACTGGTACGGTGTCACCAGGTGCCTCGGGGGACACGGTGCCGAAGCCGAGACGTGCGTGGATGGTATTGCTGTAGTTGATGAAGGCATACATCAGAAATATCACCGAGAACATGCCAATCAGCATGAACCGCTTTCTCGGCAGGCCGAGCGAACGGAACAGGCCCAAGAAGCCGGCCCAAGGTTGCTTGGATTGTTTGATCATGGTTCCGTATTGCCGGGTTTTTGGGCGGGGAAGCCGAGGGGTACAGGATTTCGCTGTTCGACTCCGACAGAGAGCCAGCCAAAATGCTACAAGCCAAACCGTTGTGCGGAGGGCTGATGGTATTTATTTGCGGTACATAAGCAGAACACGCCGCCCCCTTCGCGCTCCGTCCGATAGCGAACCAATCCTCACGGTCCGGCGAGCACTGCGTACCTGCCACCGCACGGGCCAGACAGAAGGAGATAACCGAATAAGGCTTACTGTCGTGACGGGTGGTGGTGGTTCCATGGGTATCGTGAAGGCCTCAACTAGTTGCAGGTTCCCCGGTTGTTGCACAGACTAGCACAGCCCTCAAACCTGCCCTTCGCATGGGGGATTGCTTCTCGATTGGAGCCAAACGCATCCAATTTTGGATTGGCACGGGGCGCGGAGCGGGTTGCTGTCCTCGCGGCCAGTGGCTATGACCAAAATTTATTCCCAGAATCTGACGATCCATCCACAGGGGGCGGGCCGTGGGCTTGTGATTGGGGGAGGATTTCTCCCACTGCGGCCGTGCTCGTGCAGGACGCATGGTGGGCCGGGAAGATGCGATAGTTCTGGGCCCTAGGACCTGGCTAGTACATAAGTAAAGTACAGACACAGATATCTACATATAGACTGGACGGTCGGGATCTGCTGCAGGCATCAGGATACATATGTATGTAGCCAGCATCGAAAGCTGGGCAAGCAGAAATGGAACACCGATCCTTCGAATCGAGAAGGATGACAGACGATAGGGCGACAGCTTGGGTCATTTTAGGCAGCATGGATGGCAACAAATGTACGCAAACGGAGCAAGTCCGGATCACGGCTGCGACGGAAGTCGATCGTGAACCCTGAGGGGCGACTGGCGTGTGGGGAGCGCACTCGTGGGGCCGCGGGAGTTTCTGCTGGGTACGAGGTGGGTGAACGGGTGAGTGGGTGAGTGAGTGAGTGAGTGAGTGAGTGAGTGGGTGAGTGAGTGAGTGAGTGAGTGAGTGAGTGAGTGGGTGAGTGAGTGAGTGAGTGAGTGAGTGAGTAGTGAGTGGGTGAGTGAGTGAGTGAGTGAGTGAGTGAGTGAGTGAGTGAGTAGTGAGTGAACGGGTGAGCGAGACCTCATCAGCAAGCGTGCAGGCAGCACACAAGGCGCTGGCCGAGTCGACTTGCAACCACTTGCGAGTGCAGAAAGACATCCCTACCCGCTCAGGTTATGCTTGGTCCGGACGAGAAAAAGGAAAAAACAGAGAGTCGTCGTCAGCTTTCTGTGCATCCACGTCACCTCCATGTAGGTTGACGGTGCGGAGGGCTGATGGCGGAGAGCGGGCGGGAACCTAGTTCCGGAGAGTGGGGTGGCAGCGGGGGGGCTTCCAGCTGAGAAAGCAGTGCATTGCCTTCCCATGTACAGACGTAACCCATGTGCGACATGCATATCTTCACAAACTCCGAGCCGAGTTGCCTTCTCTTTTGGGCCTTTCAGTGGGTTAGTGATCTTTCTCTTGGCGAAAGCTTGTATTCGATGGAACGGGTTTGGCTTTGCCGGTCGCAAGAAAGACCGCCTTCATACAGGAAATATACAGTACATACCCTTGGGCGTCGGCGTTTTGCCGGAAGCTGCAGCCGCAGAGCTGGATACATACATAGCAGGTAGATATCGAATTCTGTGTCCATCGGCGATTCCTCCCGTCGCTGTCGGAGGCTTCCCTGGGGCGTTTTCGACACGACTCCCGCCGAAGCCGTCCTTCGCCCTGCCATCCACTCTCCCATGGCAGATGGATCCCCGTCGGATTCTTGTTTGGCGTCTAGACGCCGTCCTCTACGTGGACTCCGGAAATCCCGCCGGTCCGCACCTGATCTCGGAACGAATCACGATGCGCCAAAAATAGCTGGCCCGGTCTCGACTCGCGAGTTGAGGCGGAAAGGAAAACAAAGAGCGCGGTCACGGCATGAGCGAGGGGGTTTTTTTTATTATTATTGTCTTGCGTTTCCTACCCGATTGCGCACGACATGTACATATGTATCTACATGTCCGAAGACGGGTGTGAAGAAATGCGGGAGGCTGGACGGATGCATGGAGGGTGTAGATAGAGTATGTAGGGTGGGAGTCGAGTGTCTCCGGTGAAGGGGCGATGAGCGATGGACTCGGCGCAGCGCTGTTCGTCCCGCACGGATGTCGTTGCGCGCGCTATTTGGCGGCGGGCCTTCTTTCTTCGGCGCCCGTTGCACGATACTGGCCATGGGTGTATCGTGAGTTATCCACAGGACGTCGAGGCAATGCAAACTACATCGGCGTGCACCTACCTACATACCGCATCCAGCGTGATTCGCACGCATGTTAACTATGTGCCACCACAGCTATATATGATTCTATACCTTGAGCCCTCCCTCAATCTCCACCGCGCAAAACCGCATCCTGGGCCATGTAGGATCTAGCCACATATCCCCCCTTAGTTAACTATCGTCTCCCCTGTCCCGCGGCCGAAAGCCTGCCGTGCTCGATTCCAATCCGGAGCAGACTCCCGGAGAAAGATCTACGCGGGGGGAGGAAGGGGCCCGCTCCTAGAACTCGCAATGCAGAGGTTGGGGAGTCAAAACTCAATTCCAATCTCCTTCACGCACGCACTCACGGGTTCTCGCGCTGGGCATGTGGTCTCGGGTTACCGCTCGGACTGTGTCCTGTGAGACCTCTGGCCGACCACAGTCGACTCTGCCAAGTATTCTGCTCTACGTACATAGATACGTGACGTTTAATCTGATGCGCGTGGGCGCAGCGAGATGAGCGGCGGAAACGGTCATCGGTGCGCCCCCCCCCCGCGGTTATTGCGATCTGCAATCTTCACCCTCGGATCTTTTGCTGCTTACTGAATAGAGTACTAGTACTAGTCTACCCTCCGTGTGGAACGTGTTTGGGCGATCTGCAGTATGTATGTAGAGGGAGCAGCATGTGCGGAATCACCGGAGGATCACTCGTCGGGGTACGATGATTTGCCTATCGACGTCTTGCTTGCGGGGGTTCTTCCCCCGTTATCAAAGCCAGGGGCCTCGGTATTCCGGCCAACCCGCTGGCTGCCCGCGGGCTTTTGGGACGGTCCAGTCCGGGCTTTCTGATGACCCAGGCCGGCCAGCCGGCGCGCGCCCGCGGCCAGCGCTAGTACTAGTGTGAACAAAATTTCATCAAGCGAAGCCGCAATTCAATCGACTGCACAGCAACCCAACCCCCCGAGAACTGCAAGCCAGCCGCCCACACAGTAGCCCACCGGCGGGCTTGACATCCACAACAATTGTCAACTACGTATCCACGACGCCAGACAGCGATACCAGCTAAGATCTCTACGCACCACCCGAGCTCCCTAACTACATTACACTTTCCCAAATGTTCTGCCTTCCAAAAGCTGCCTCCCTTCCCCGAGCGGGAGGAGAATGTTTTGGGTGAAAGCAGCCCGCTGACTGATATTACATCGGTGGAGGAACCCTCGTTTGGGGATTTGGCGGCTTCTGCTTCACGCCGCAATAGGACGAACTTTGTGTGGCTTCCGATCAATGAGGAAGAGGTGATGCACGGAGGATGGAAGAATGAAACGGCGATGTAAAAGATGTAACTCTTTCGTGTCTGTTGCGCTAACTGTGACTCAGTTCCCAATATCCGTACAGCAATATACTTCGGAGTCGGCTCAACCAAAGCTGCAAACTGACATCTCCTTCCCTAGCACCACATTAACCAGGATGGGGATCTGCGACTTGCTCACCTCTGCTTGCTCACAAACCTGAACCCACTCACAACCCAAGAAATGCCCGCCAGATTTCGCTCACAGCTCCATCATCTCTACACCAATGAAAAGAATCTCAGATAATCGTGTTCCCCTTCTCTTGCCAGCCAATGATCTCCCATGTGTGTACGATTTTTCTGGCTGTTATGGTGGTGGCCGAAAGCTCGCAGTAATGGCCGAGCAGTAGTCCAAAATTCGGAAACCCAAGATATGCTAGGGCGCTAGTGAATCCTAAGATATCACTCGTTTACTCGGCCCGTCCAGTCCAGTCCACCTTCAGCAGACGAACGGTGCACCCATTCGGTTCCGGGCTTTTTGCGCACCACAGAGATGGGGTGCAGGGTGGGGCCACGAGCAGTGCCACCGAAACCGGGCGAGGACGGAACGGCAGGCGTTGGCTGGGGGGAAGATAAGGAACGGAAGGCGAGGAGGAGGCGGAGGAGGAAGAGGAGTAGATGGCGGGAGCGAAAAGCCTTTTCCTTTCTTTCCTTTCTATCCTTTCTTTTCTTTGGGGTCGTGATACAAGTTACCTGTCGGCCCGTGGGCCGTGGACTAGCTTGGACTGCCTCTCGCAGGCCAGTCCAGGCGGAGGCCAGGACTGGCCCGGCCGGACTTTTGAGACCCCTGGTCGGGGCACTCTTGCTGTGTGGCGCTTTGGCCGTGGGAGGCAGTAGCACGACGAGTGGCTGTAGGAAATGATGGGGATTGGGACTGGGGGGTGTAAGGGTTCTGGAAGAGTGGATTGGTGAGTGAATGGTGACTAGGAGAGTGGGTGGGACTTGGGAGTGTAGATGAGTGGACTGGACTGGCAGAGTGAGCGAATCTCGAAAGCGTAACGCGAATGACGACCGGAAATGCGATTGGAAATTCCCCCGCGTTCCCATCCAAACTTCCGCGGTTGCCGTAGAGAGACTTGTGTGTCCCGGAGGGCATCGTCTCCGCCTCCTCACCTGCCCCATCCTCCGCGCTGCAGCCCCGCTCTCTAGCTACAGCAGCGCTCGAGGTGGCGTCGGCAGCTAGACCACTCCGTGGCTGGCTGATGATGACGATGCTTCATTAATCGTGTGCGACCCTACTGGATCATGACGATATTATACTCCGTGGCTGGCTGGCTCGATGTCATCTCGTGCGAATTGACGATCAAGTGAGATCCAGTGAAAACCACATACAGAACGACGGGGTGCACGATCAATCATCTGCCTGTGGTAATAAGAGATATCAGTATTAAGCAAGTGAGATACCGGTGGGTAACGGGCACATCGCCACGTCAAAAGTTATGCCCCTAGAGCAACGTTAGTTACAACTGGCATCTACGCCTATTCACGAGTGATCACGTCGACTATGTATCTCGTATCACATCATTTTTTTGCCCACAAGCAAAACTTCAAGCCTAGCAGTACATCAACCCATCGCAATCAATCGCCGTACGCATAGTACTATCGCAAAGCGAAGAAGCAGAGAAGGAAACCGAGAAGGGAGCTAATGAGGGAGTCAAGGGGGGGAGCTCACAAAACTCCACCCCATCTGCTCCGCTTGCCGCTCGCTCTATCACCAACCGTCATCTGGAGCCGGCTTACTACTAGTCCCCCACCCTGCCTCTGTCTCCGCGATCTGCTTCCTGGTAACCCGTCCCCTCTGCACCTGCGGCTGCTGCGGGGGCTCGAAACCGTCCCGTATAGCCTTCCTCCTCCCTCCTTTCTTTGCCGACTTCGGTCTTGGACCGAGCTGGTTCTTTGCTGGGTCGATGTAGCTAATGCAGCCGGACTCAATAAGTTCTTCGTAGTCCAGGTGCTCATTGTTGTTCAACTCCGGTGTGATGGTGGGAGGGATCTCATCTCTGACTGGGGTGGGAGTGGGGGCTGAGGCTGCTTGATAGGCGTAGGGCGGGAGGCCTCGATCAGCGAGGCAGACAAATGCTTGGAGAGTATAGGCTGCGTCGTTTCCTAGGCTGTGTCAGTGTGCGTGATGGTAGTGATAATGAGAGTGAGGATGGTGGTGATGGTGGTGATGGGGATGAGGAGGAGCTTACCGGCGTTATGGAGGTTCCAGAAGATCACACCTATGTCCGTTAAGACTCTTCCGAGACCTCGGGACTCGTGCGAATCGTAGACAGCCTTGTGCATAGCGGTAGTATCCATCACTTCCAAGTCCTTGATATTCCACACGTCGTATCCAGTGACACGGAGGTATGCAAGGTCCTGCTTCACGTCGTGGCCGACAATGATGACCGGCCTCTTGTTGCCGTTTTCATCGTAGAAGCGGAGCGACTCGCCCAGAATCGCGGGGACGTCCGCGAGGCCTACCCACTCCGAGGTGCCAAAGTCGAACTTGTCCGCGGCGTCGGTGACGTACATTCCGTTTCTCAGCGTGCGATTTTCGTGGATCCGCAGATGTCGGCATTTGATCAGCTCGTTGATGGCGGAGGCGCGAGTCCTGGGCGCAGTTTTCTCGTAGTTGATGTTCTCGAGGTCGGTATCCGCCAGCGAGAGCGATGGCAGCTCAGAGGCCGACGGGATTAATGCCGTGTCCAGCGTCGCTATGCCGATCTCGGTGATCTGATTGTGATCCCGTTCCCACGCCTCGACGTCGATCGCCACCAGAATGGGTCTGGGACGGTCGGGAGATACCTCCTCACCTGGAGCCTCCTTCGACGCAGACGCAGTCATCCCAAGTCCGAGATGCTGTCGTGCGGTGCGGATGCTTGAGGAGTAGCTCATCATCGCGAGACTTTGCTTTTCCCTCCTCTTCTTTGCTTTCTTTATCTTCTCTTTGTCCCTCTTGGCGGCAATCATCTCATCCGACCAGCTATGCGTGGCGACGAGCTTGTCGAACTCTGACTTCGATGAGATGCTGCCGAGCAACACCGGAGGGTCTTGCGGGTGTTCGGGGGCGATATTGAACGTCAGTTTTTTGGACGGGTCGAGGAGGCCCCTGGCGATCCCCGTCTGCGTGGATACGTGCTTCAGGAACGCTTGCACCTGTGCGATAGGCAGCAGAAAGTAGTCTTTAGTCGCAGTCTCGTAGTGGTATCTGGGCCACAGTTTAGCTAACGACGACACCGGCAATCAATTAGATGGAGGGTCTTACAAGTCCCACTTGCGGTTGAAAAACTCATCGCCCTCAAAGTACGGGCGTAGGACGTGCTGGATCGCACTAGAGAACTCCGCACCGCCACTCCACCCCCGGATGGTGTTGACCAGGACAAACATCGTTGCGATGAGGGGTCCCTCGTTCTGAGGCTTCTTCTTTCGCGGCTTCTTGATGATGTGACGAACGAGCGGTCCAGGTCTGACAGCAGTAATGGCCGTTGGAGTGGAAGAAGTGGTGGTGAGTCGCAAGGCCTCTGTCGTGGTGATAGTCTTTGTTCTAGGCGTTGCTGGGTTGGAAGCGGAAGCGGAAGCGGAGGTGGAGGTGGAGTAAGGAGCTACAAAGGAATGCGGCAGGATGATGAGCGTCCGTGCGTGATTGCGGGGCACGCAACGCAACCGCAAGAGCGTTATGCGGTTCATACTCTAGTCTAGAGGGAGGTCGAAGGGCGCAGAGCACAGGAGCGTGCAGGCGGGGAAAACACCAAATAGAGAAAATGATTGGGTAGATATGTACATTATTTCTAGCATTTTCCTTAGCGTGCTTACTGCATCTACACTCTGTGGTGAACTGCTAGAGTTTGGTACAGAAGTATGTAACTAGTTAACCCTTTATGCGCATAACTACAGCGCGAAAGAAAGGAAGCGAAGCCGATTCTACATAGTGCCGACCAACTCTCGGTTGTTCCCGCTCGTACGATGCCGCCCCGGCGTACTCTATGTATGTACATAGATACTTTATGTATACTGATGTCACAGCGAGCAATGACATGCACGAGCAGACGGCGTAGTGCACACTACAAGTTGTGAATACTTGCAACCTTCTATCCTCCTTTCCTTTCTCCCGGCATTCGGGACGAAATGAACGGACGGATGGAGGTGGCAGACAGCGTAAAGAAGTAAAAAAAATATTGGCTTTAATGCCCGCTGCCAATCAGTGCGAATGATCCTGCTATGTATGGTGCTCGAAGGCCACAAGCCCACGGGTGCGACGATGATGATAAATTCATCAATCAAAGAAATAGCCCACGGGTGCGACGCCAGTTCTGATTGGTTGTGGAAAGCATCGATCCGAGTGCTTGCTGGAGGTATGCTTGGCACGACGGTTCAAACATAGCAACTACACCCACGACCGGCAAGTTCTTCACGACCAGATCGGCTACTGAGTCTCGATAGCTTACGGGTTCCAGCGGCATTGATGATGGGCCTCTATTGGTCCTTAAGACGTCGCTGCCTACTGGGGCACGTGTCGCTGCATTTCGTGATGCTCTCCGTGAGCGAAACTGGCGATGCGTTTCGATTGAGGTGTGCGTGCGACAACTGGATTCAAACGACAGAATGGATATGCACTGTGTGGTCATCCTTCGTCTGCTGGATAATCGACATCACTCTTCATCACGTTCCGGTGGACGTCGATGGACAGTGGCTACATTATCTCATACTCTATACGCATTTCAAGTGTATAGATAGCAATGGCCGAGCCTGGCCACGCTGCGCCCGTCCATCCATTACGTACATACTGTTCTCTCGCCTGGAGTAAGTGTTTCTTTTCTTGGGGACGGATCGCCAAGGAACTTGCCGAGAGCCGAATCTGTGACTGGCGAACGATCGAAGGAAAGCTCGCGAGTCTCAACGGCTGGTAGCATGATATGAGGATAGAGCTGCAGTGATGCGCAGGGCGGGCGAAGTGGAGACAGTGGGGACGTGTAGGTGACGTATGAGAGGACCCACTCCCTTTGTCTCCGTTGTCTTTCGCCATTCCTTCACGTTCAAAAGAACACATAAAATGTTTCCCTCCTCTCATCTCTCCGGATCTCATCTCTGCTGCCGTTCCCGTATGTATGTAGCTATCTGGTACTTTCCTGTCCTACTTGACGCATGGGTGTGCGCACCTCGCGAATCCCTACAGCCACCCGCCGCCGTAGCAGAGCCTCCATCGCCAACTAGGTACATACATGTTAGTCCCGTCGAGCCCCCGACCACGAATCATTCTCCCACCACCATCGACCCCCGAAGTCGAAATCCTCACGCCCACCGCCACCACCTCCGAATAAACGTGAGAAATCATTCATACACCGTTTCGGCTGTCTTTCCTACGCGAGGTCGAAAGAACGGTTTCTCGTAATGTCGGAGTCCGACACAAAACCTTCGTCGGAGGACCCTGACGCGGACGCTGTTGTCAGGGAGTTTATCGATTGTACGCGACGTACCCCCCGCCACCGCGTCATCTGTTGGTTGGCTGGGCTGACAGGGACGACGAACACACACGCAGACGTCGAGTACCTCCCGAGCGACATCACCCGCAGTCTCTGGCGCATCCGGGATCTTCAACAGCGTCGCGAAACAACGCGCATCCAGATGGATGGGTACATGAAAGAGTTCGGTCACATCTTGGCTACGCGTAGACGATCTGCGATGCAACCGGCCGCGGGCGGTCAGCTTTCGAATGGCGTCAACGGCCTGCGCGCGGTGGAATCGGTGTCGGCTAGCCCCCGGGAAATGGAACTACGGTTCCTGTTTTCGCAGAGTGCAAGTGACTTGCTGCGTTTGTCGAGGGAAGCCACGGTGGAGGCCAACCGGTTGCTAGGACATGTACGGAGCTCTCGTAGCTATAGAACTGGTTCGATCACGACTGACGTCGACAGGTCGAACTTCACCAAACGCGTATCGGAGCGATCAACAGCAAGCTGGATGCAGTCATAATTCCTTCCAGAGATCCAACGCCGGAAGAGAAGAAGCCACCAAAACAGCGACCAGAGTATCCATACCCGCGAATAAACCTGCGTGTCAATCAGAAAGCCGGCTCCTCGCAGCGAACCTCACAGTCCACGTTGCGCGGCCGCGGGCGACCCCGAACGGGAACAACCACACAAGGCCGCACGCCGCTGTCGCGGCGACCGCCCAGGACTTCTATGGCCTCAGCCGCCGAAGCTGATGGTGACGATACCGACATTGACGACGGGAGGTGGGACGACGCGCCTGAAACTCCGGCTCATCACACCGTCGCCGGATCGAACAAGAAAAAGAAGGGACCAGTCATCAAACGGACAAAGCATATTTCTGACGCTTTTCTTTCGGGGGGTGCACCAGCTCGGTATCCGGACGGTAGCACCATTCCAAACGATCAACTGCCATGGAATCAACTCACCAATGAGGAGCTAGCGCGGCTGAGGAAGCGGATGAAGAAGAACGCTGGATGGACCCCTTCTGTAACGATGATTGTCCGCGAGCTTGAATCCTTAGAAAGGGGCCCCAACAACAAGGACAACTTTCGCGATCAGTGGGAGGGAAAGCCGGAGGTCTTCATCGGCCCTGAAGATGGCGGTATTGGCGACCCACAGAAAATCCTTCCCGATGATGGCGATGGCGCCCGGGAAAACAAGGGAATGCGTCTCAACCGAGCCAAGAAACGGAAGCGGGAAGAGGAAAAGAGGGAGCGTGCACGTGAAGCTGAGCGCTCGGGCTTGGATCCTGTCGAGGTTGAAAAGAAGCTTCAGGAGGAGGAACAGGAGCGCCAACGCAAAGAACAGCAAACGAAGCGTCGGAAGAAGAAGGAAGAGGAGGAAGCTGCCAAGCTGGTCAGGGAGAGGCGGGAGCGAGAGGCGGAGGAGGAGGCCGCCCGAGAAAGTGAGGAACGAGAGAAGGCTGCGGCAGAGGCGGAAGCTAGGGCTAAAGCGGAAGCGGAAGCGGAAGCGGAAACCAAAGCGAAGGACAAAGCTAAAGCTGCTGCTGCTGCTGCCGCCCATGCTGCCAAAGAGAAGGCCGAACAGGAGCGTCAGGTGAAGCTGGAAAATGAGAGAGTTGCCAACGAAAAGGCTGCAAAGGAGCAAGCTGAGGCTGAGGCGGAAGCTAAAGCCGCCGCAGAGCTTGCAAAAGTGACCAAGCAACACAAATCACTAGAGTCCGACGACGAACTTTCAGACGTTCCCGACGAACAAGCTGATGCTATCACCGCTACTCCCGCCAACAATAGTAGCAGTAGCACCAATGGTGAGGCACTGTCTAAACCTATCCGCACCAGCAAGAGGCACTCAACAAGGCCGCCATCTAGACCTCCCGGCGGCATCCCAGTCGCTCCATCCCAACGTCCCAAACGCAGCTCGGCCGCTCCCACCACATCGCCGCCTCCACCCATAATATCCGGCGTTCGCAAACGCTCCAATTCCGGCACCCCTGCAAGCAGTGGTAAAGCGACTGTAGAGAAGAAGCCCGCCGAGAAACGCCCTGGCGCGGGGGTGAGGAGGAAGAAGCGTGGAGGAGGGGAGGCAAAGGCGGGGACCGGAGAGGAGACTGCTAACGCCGACGAAGACGACAAGGGCGAAGACCTAAACCCGTACTGCTTGTGCGATGAAGTCAGTGACGGAACCATGATAGCTTGCGATAACGACGACGTGAGTACTTAGTATTCGAGCATTTTCTTCCTAAGCACAGCTGACCGGCAAATAGTGTCCCAAGGAATGGTTCCATCTTGCTTGTGTTGGAGTAAGTCCAGAAACGGATCTGAGCAAAATCAAGTGGTTTTGTCCTCTCTGTGAAGAACAGATGAACGGGCGAAGGGCGAGCAAGAAAAGACGCAGGAATTAGATTTTGTTTGGCTGCACATATCTGAGTCTATTGCACACCAGCTTTTCCTTCCTATTTTTTTTCTGCACCTCTTGCTACTTCGTCATTGTGTTTGCCCTGTACTTTTACATCAATTTGTTTCCTGGTTAAGCTGCTTTCTTTTGCTGGGTGTTACGGAGTGACGGCCTGGGTCTTTCTTGCTTTGATTTTCCCTTCTTTTACTGTTTCGAGACAGCATGGTTCGAATTGCCTGGGTAATGAGCCCTTCTTCCTCATGGATTTCTGTATGTAGGAGTACTGTGTAGCTACTGCTGTAAGAGGGGCCGAGTGGAGATCGGCAGTAATCTAGACGTTTCCATGTGTGCATTCACCCGCGGGTGGGTTAGATAGTGCCTGGTTGTTTACATATCATGGTTGGGTATTTCCGCATGCTTGTGGAGTAGGGGTTGGTTAGTCGAACATACTTAAGTACTTACTACTTATGTTCGACTCTCTACATAGCGTACCTAGGATATGTATTTACGGGGCCTGGGTATCTTCGTCGCGTGACAAATTCCATCTACGTAATATTGGCTCAAGTAAGGCCACAATACGGTCCTCAAGCTCTGGGGAATCCAGCAGCAATATTTCCGGGCACGGCGGGGAAGATGATGGAGATAATGATCTCTCTATGTGGGCGGTTGGGGCTCTGCGCGCACACTTCTCACCTACCGAGCACCGCTGATGGATTCTACTGAGCTTGAGGATCATTTTTTGGCCTTGAGTCAATCAGGTGAAAACTGGCAGGATGGATTTCGTCGTGCGACGATGCATGCATATCCTAGAGTACGCTAGCGGCATCTTGGCGCCTTAAAAATAGAATATGTTCGACTATGTAACTGCAACCAACCGACCCTAACCTCCAATTCATCGACCAGCACGGCGATCACGTGAGGGCGCGTCTCTACGCCCCACGTCTTCCCTCGCCAGACGAGCACTGTTTATTCCATTGGCATGTCCCCCTGGGAATCTCGAATCCCCTCCAGATGCCGTGCGCCGATACTAACCTTCTGGCGACTCATCAGAACAAAAGCAGCAGCTCCAACTTTGACCATGCCACGCAAGATCCTCTGCGTAGCCGAAAAGCCGTCGATCGCCAAAGCTGTCGCCGGGCATCTGAGCGGTGGCCAGTTCACGAGTGTCCGTTACCGACAACCCTCCCACCTTCCCCGACGACTATGATGATGATGGGGGGGGCATGCCTGCTGATTTCCTAGAAACCCACCCAAAACAAGTACGTCAAGAACTATGAGTTTACGTATCAGTTCCCGGTGCCATGGGGCCAGTGTAGTGCCGTTATGACCTCGGTGCTGGGGCACACCATCGAGTGGGACTTTACTAGAGATTACCAGAAATGGCACTCCTGTAACCCTGGCGAGCTGTTCGATGCACCCACGGAGCAGTTGATCAAAGTGCGTTTCTTCCGCTTTCCAGAGATAGAGGTGGAAATGTTGATGCTGTGTGGGGGCGGACAGGAGCGCAGTGACGTTGCCGCAAACATCCGCACGCACGCGCGTGGAGCCCTCGCCCTCTTCATTTGGACCGATTGTGATCGAGAGGGCGAATACATTGGCACCGAGGTTCGCGATATCGCTCTGAAGGTCAATTCGCAGCTGCAAGTCAAGCGCGCAAAGTTCAGCAACATCGAGCGCTCCCACATTCTGCAGGCTGCACAACGTCCCATAAATCTCGACGAGAACCAGGCCGCCGCTGTGGCCGCGAGAACAGAGTTGGATCTCCGAATCGGCGCTGCATTCACACGGTGGCAGACGCTGCAGCTCCAGGGCATCCCAGGACTCGAGCAGAGAGTTATCAGTTATGGTAGTTGCCAGTTTCCTACGCTCGGCTTCGTGGTCGATCGGTACAAGAGGGTCAAAAACTTTGTCCCTGAGCCGTTTTGGTCTATAAAGATCAATCACAAGAAGGATGGGGTTAATGTTAACTTCAATTGGGATCGTAACTCACTGTTCGATCGCATGATCACCGTTATCTTGTTTGAAAGATGTCTGCAGGCGGTGACGGCGAAGGTAACGGCTGTCGAATCGAAGGCAACGAAGAAATGGTATACCCTTACCTATTCACATCGGAATATGAATGCTGATGGACGACCAGGAAACCGCTACCATTGACCACAGTTGAGCTGCAAAAGTTAGGCAGCAGATTCCTGGGCTTGACATCCAAAGTAGTAATGGAGGTCAGCTTTCCCCCACCCAATTGAGTCCTCATATCTAATAAGTTCCATCCAGACCGCAGAAAAGCTGTATACCCAAGGCTTCATCAGCTACCCTCGTACAGAGACCGACCAGTTCGATCACGGCATGGACCTACGAGCGCTGATACAAAAACAAACCGTCAGCACCGAATGGGGCCAATTCTCAACACAGTATTATGCCCTTACCTCCCATGTTCTACGGCTTTTGACATAACATGTAGACTCTTGAACGGTGGCTTCTCCCAACCCCGCAATGGTTCCCACAACGATCAAGCCCACCCCCCCATCCACCCGGTCGCCTTCGTAGCACCCACCGCCCTCAACGCCACCGAACGCCGCGTCTACGAATTTATAACACGGCGGTTCCTCGCCTGCTGCAGTCTCGACGCCCTCGGACAGAGCACCAAAGTGCGCATCCTTTGGGGCTCCGAGTCCTTCCACGCCAACGGCCTCCAAGTCCTCGCGCGGAACTACTTGGACGTATACCCATACGACAGATGGGAGTCCTCGCAACAACTCCCGCACTTCAACAAAGATGAAACGTTTGTCCCCACGGAGGCGAACGTCACCGAGGGAAAGACGTCCGCCCCAGGGTATCTGACCGAACCGGAACTCATCGGGCTGATGGATATCAATGGCATCGGAACCGACGCGACGATGGCAGACCATATAACCAAGATCAAAGACAGAGAATACGTCTTCACGCGTCCGAAAGGTCGTGCTGCTGCCGGCGGCCTAAACGACGACGACGGCGCCCCTGCCGGTCGAGGTCGTGGACGCGCACGAGGCCGGGGCCGAGGTGGCGCCGCCGCGGCTGCAAGAGGCGGCGGTGGGGGCGGCACGGAAGAATTCGTTCCCAGCAGTCTTGGGATCGCGCTGATTGAGGGCTACGATGCGATCGGCTTCGAGAACTCGTTGGCGAAACCCTTCCTTCGAAAGGAGATGGAGGAGAAGATGCAGAAGATCTGCGAGGGAAAAATGACGAGGACTGTGGTCGTTCAGGAGTGTATCGAGCAGTACAGGGAGATGTTCACTCGCGCGGTAGGACAGGCGGCAGTACTGAAGAATGTGAGTTTCTTCAGGCTCCTTGATAGATCTACTATTATACAAAACTAATGTGCTGGTGCGGTAGAAAACGAGGGAGTATATGGCTGCATAGGCGGGTGGTGGTGGTGGTGGGAAGGGAGGAGGGAGGAGGACTATGACCTTAGACCGCTGGCGATTTGGAGTTGGGAATCTGCTGCATGATCGCTCATGTCAAGTGATATACAATGATGCAGGACCCATAGGATAGATAACACATTTCCCTAGCTAACGATCGTCCTCCTGTAGCCAAACTCAACGAACCTATTCAGTACACCAACTCAAAGAAAGGTACCCGGACAAACAAAGTAGTTCCCCCCCCCCCAAAAA
>Ga0307516_10001548_pt1 | contig 31625 bp, 52 predicted proteins | sample 19_EM_MG_FD_203310 | JGI IMG/M metagenome (GOLD analysis project Ga0307516, IMG submission 203310) | Populus trichocarpa ectomycorrhiza microbial communities from riparian zone in the Pacific Northwest, United States - 19_EM | ecosystem: Host-associated > Plants > Roots > Unclassified | place... | reverse complement strand
GTAAGACCGATTAAAACGGGAGAAACTCACGATTGAAGTCTTGACAAACCAACGCGAGTTGCAAATCGAGTCGAAGAGCGTCAACGCCTCTTGCATTCGGTTCTATGAAATACCGGTGAGCGAGCCGCTCGTGGATCCGGGAGATCTATAATTGAGACGTACGACGCTCTCATCTTCGTACAACATTTGGTCGTACTCGCTCAAGCTGACCAAGAATACCAGAGCGGTGACGTTTTCGAAACAGTGAATCCACTTCTTACGTTCCGACCGCTGACCACCGACGTCGAACAACTTGTATGTGAGTTCGCCAACCTTGAATGTCGTTTCAGTGATACCGGTGGTTTTGACACGAGATCGAAGGATATCCTGGTCGGTGGGCATGTAACCAGCAGATGACATGCGGTCGATAGAGTTGAAGTAGTAGACGGCCGAGTCGTTGAGCTGGAACTCCCTTGACCTGGAGACGGCCTCCTTGACACCAACATCTTTCCAAAGTCCACGAACGGCATCACTAACGTCCCTTGGGAGGACCTCACCCTCTATTTGACCAGGGAGAGAGAGGATGATCGAACGGCGGGCGTCATTCTGGGGAGAGAGCTGGATATCGAGGTGAGGAAGGGCCTCGAGAATTGCCCTGCAAGCAAAAGTGAACAAGGTGGTTGAAAAAAAAAAGAAAAAAAAAGCGAGAAGTCGCACCTCATAGATTGAATAGTATTGGAATAGATGATCTCCTTGTACGACTCCCGTTCTTGGTCATTGTAACCGCCGTGATGGATTAACTTCATCTGTTTCAGAACGGTGGACTGAGAGGGTAAGAATCAGTGTGGGGCTCGAGGGGAGGACTGGGGCATGCTCTTACCTTGCCGGACTCTCCAGCACCGAGCAAAAGCATCTTTATCTCGTTCTTGGCCATCATGCGGTCCTTTTTGAGCTGGCTCTCAATCTCGTCATTTCCTACGGTGGCGCAGGGTGAGATTGAGTGCAAAGAAATGGAGAAGAAGGAAACTGACTGGCTTTGGCCTCGCTATCGACGGCGGAGGACTGAACGCAACCCATTTCGAAAAAGTGTTACAGAGTTGTGTGAATTATTAAGCAAGAAACAAAAGAGTGGGCGGCCGCGCAGGGGGGGCAGACGATGGAATTGGGGGGCGTTGGGGCGGAGGTGGGAAGCAGCGGGGAGGGCGGCTGGCTGGTGGCGGGGAGAGGGAGGGAGGGAGGGGGACGGGACGGTCGGGAAGAAGGGCGAAAACCCTTTTGAAGGGGGTGGGGGTGGGTTAGGGATAAGTACAGTGACCAGTCTTGTCCAAAAGCGTACATTGCAAAACGAGTACAAACAGACGGCCAACAATCATTTCCGAATCGGGAAACCTCGCGACAAGGTCAGGCCCTAATTAAGTCTGGTACCCGCTGCTGAACCCGCCCCCTGCTTTTATTCCCTGTGGGAAGAACTGGCGGAAGAGCTGAGGGTAATGTCGCTCGGCCACGTCTGGGTGACTTCTGCGACCAGCCTGTCAGTGGGACATCGACCATTTAACGGGGATTAGCCCACTTGATGCGCCCGATCAACGACGCACGTCCAGAGTATTCATGTCCATACTCCCCATAGTTAACCGCTGTTTCGGTGAGTGGGTCAGCGCAGGCAACGCCAGGCGCTCGCCACACCCAACTTACAGTCCGTCGCACCGATGGCACCCCGTTTCCCCCTCAATGCCAAGACCTCTGGCGGAACTGCGATAACCCAAGCGTTTTTGAGATCTCGCTTAGCCACAACCGAACAGGTACCCACAGCTCAACCGAATCTCGCTCAACCGCAGGCTTTGGCCGATATTCTGGAAGAACGGAATCGAATATCGGGGCGTTGATCCGACTGGAGGTGACAGAACCCTGTGAGACGTTGCTCGCGTAAGGCCATAGGTGACCATCTCCAAACCTACAGTGGAAATTCGCCAAATTGGGGGACGGAAACGCACAAGAACGGAACAAACGCGCTCACCCTTGCCGATATTGACAACGAATGTTCCAGGAATGGGTGCGACGTCAATCCAATCGCCTGAAAGGTTTTGCACCTGAAGCCCATTGTGCGATGACGCCTGTAGCAACTACGTGATTTCAACGTCAGCTATTTCGTAACCGGCAGACGGAAGGTAAAGCCCTGGCATACAAATGTCAAAAAACCAGAATCGAAGTGTGGGCCAACGCCTTGGTTTGAAGCCACATCGCTGACAGCGGGATACTTGACCACCTATGGATCTGTTAATGTCCGCCCACAGGGAACCACGTCTGGACGTGCACACGGACCTTGGCACGGTGTTGCATCACTGGGTCAAAAAATATTCGCAACGCAGCTTTCTCGAGCCCCAATGCCTCCGCTATAAGATCAATGAATTGGTAGCCCAATTCCTCGCACTGGGCGAGGAATCGCAGGAAATCCTCTTTAAACCCAGGAATATCCTCTTCATCGTGCCACTAAAACGGGACCAGTCAGAGCCAGGCGGATCACCCGCAGTCAGTGGACGCTCACTTGAGCGGGCCCCCATAGATTGAGGTACTCAGGGGCCCCAGGCGTCCATCGGCTTTCATAGGGGGTAGCAAAGTCGTACTGCTCCCTTTGGTCGGCTTTCCCCTTGGTGTACTCTGTACCTATCCTGGTGTATCCCAAGAAATGGGGATTGTTCCTCATCAACAATCTGTCCTTCTTCTCCTGCGGGATCGTGAACAGCTTGGGGGCATAGTCGATGACCCGATCGATGTCGTCCTGCGAGACGGGGGGATTGGATAAATACAAAAAGCCAACGTTTATGAGAGCATGGGTGAGCTGATCCAGAAACTCTGGGCGAGTTGCGGGATCGCTGGTGAGGGCGTAGTCCAAGACGGGGACGGAGGTGAAGTCCTGATTGGCGGTCATGTTCTCTAAAGCCTAAAAATCCACCCTAGCTTTTGAATCACCTCGTGTCATCTGACGTGATCTCTCCGTCGTCTGTGTGTAATCGCGTCTTTGTCCTGTACTCTTCTCGTGTCTGTGGTCAGCTGGCCAGGAGAACGGCGCCACCCCACCATGAACCTATTTCGTAACATCTGGCCTTCAACGGATGGTCCACTCCACTCCACCAGTACCCCAATGACACCGAATCAGCCCACCGGCGACGCCCCAGGCGGGAGCTCAGGTGGCACTCTCAGCAGACTCACAGGTCACCGACGTCCCCGACCCCAGTCCCAATCTCAGTCCCAGCCTCGCCAGAACGCCGCTCAGTCAATCCCGCCCAACCAACCCAGGGATCGTGCGCAGTACTCTGCCTATTCCACACAGGGCCCGTTTTACAACCGTATGTTCTTCAGCGAAAACTTCATGCTGGGGGCTGGCGCGGTCATCATCCAACCTTCGTCCGGGAAAGTAGTCATCGTCCAGGAGGGTGATCATTGGTTCCTACCGAAGGGCAGAAAAGATCTCGGGGAGTCCATCGAGCAGGCGGCATTAAGGGAAGCTTTTGAGGAGGTATGTGTTTCACTTTCGCTTGATCTCTCCCGATCGCCTTTCGACCCGCGGTCGCCAGTCTGGCTACCGATGCGAATTCCTGCCACTCTACCACTGGACGAACGCCCCCGTCGGGTCACGTCTGGCCTATGGACAGAAACACACCGAGCCGCTATACATCACCATCGCTTCCTACGCTGCACGTCGGAACAGACCACCTGGGGAATACTTGACCTTCTGGTACACATGCCAGATCGGACCGGACGCGGTAAGCTCCCGTCGAGTAGCATCAACCCCGCAGTTCTCAAGGTGTCCCTGGACAGGTTCGCGAACTCGGAACCGGAATGCCGGACGAGGCTGGATATATCGGACATCTGGTCACTGTCGAGGTGGCGGACCAACTCCTCGGCGAAGGCGAGAGATGGGTCCTTGCGGCAGCACGCAACGAATGGGTGCGAAGTTTGGAAATCGACGAGCGGATTCGCGCAACAGAAGTCCAGAAGAGGGATGAGGGACAGCAGTCGGATGTGAATAACGACGGTGAGAGGACATAATCGACATTCTGGATTCTTGGGAACTACTCCCTCGTCACAGTGTATAAGATATCGCCCACGAATCCGTGTAATATACCGTAACCACGACAGGCAATACCAACGCAAACGTCTCACCTAATCGCCATCGTCCCCCGTCGCTAGGTTTTGGTGCGTTGGCGGCCGATGATCCCTTAATTTCCCCCCGTTTAAGGCTGGCGTAGTATGTTCGAACTACCCTCCTGAGCCTTTAGGAAAATTACTCTCCATTGGTGCTTCGCCTATGACACGGCCTTCAGAGGGTAAAACCCTCAGAAGCCTCCCTTTAACTGGCACTTGCAGTTAATCGCTGCCTCTGCCTCCCACTGCACCCCCGAAACCGGAGTCCATTACCATCCAACCGCCTCTCGCCCGCCACCCCAGACCCGCACAACGCAGCGGTCTCCATCACCGACGGCACCCTCCACCACGGTGTGGTTACCCGGTTTTGAGAGCCGGTAATTAGCGAACAAGTCGTCAAGGTCGCGGTCGTAGAAGCGCCTTGCCCCGACGGCGTCATACGGTCGAAACTGAAAACATCGTTCTTCCGGCCGGGACGAGTAGCCTCATCTTCACCGAGGCGGGGGTCCGACTAGCGTCACGTTCGGGTCGCCCGACCGGATCAGCATGGGTGCGTAACTTTCACGGTGTTCAAAGGGAATGACGGTAGCGTCTACGCCTGGAACTTCCACAACCGCGAACTCGAGGTGTGGTGGGTCGTTTCCCTGAGGTCGGGTTAGAGCTAAGAAACTCGACAACCGCCGCCGCGAAACCGTCACCCAATATCAAGAGTGACGCATGTTCATCCTCCGGGTCTCGGAGCAGTGCGCCTCTCGAAATCAAATCGTCAAGAGCGCTCCCATCACGGGTAAATTGATTGGTAAGGACACCCCTCCCGCCCTTAACGGACGCGTTCGACAGACACCGAAGCGAGTAGAACTTCGCAAGACGACCACTGGATACGACTACGGGTCGTCGTGAATGCATGAAAAGCCTGAGCATTAACGCGGTGTATCTATGCAACGTGGACATAATATGGACGGTCGGTAGAGCGAAAGGTCGGTCATTCCGTCATTCCATCTCTTCGTCCGAGTCCGAGATGAGTTCTTTACTTTTGCTGTTGGCGCGTGTATCATCAGTAAAGAGGCGAAGAGCGATGAAAGAAACGGACGCACTATTGCTTCTTTCGGGCGGGAGCCGAGACTTGCTCTCCGTCATCGTCGTCACGTATCACCCGTTTCTTCGACGACCGCTGGAAAAGCAAACGTTCAGTACAGCGCGCCCAAGCCTCAGGCAATGACAAACCTTCTTAGCTGGCTTCGAGTCTGCTCCTCCCTCTTCATCAGTAAAGAGGCCCTCCCTCTCACTTCCAGAATCACCGCCAACCCTCTTCAATTTACCTCTCCTCTTCTTCTTCGGAGGTTCAGACTCCCCTTCGTTTCCGCTTCCAACCTCCGCCTTAACGCGCCGCTGCTTTTTAGGTTTCTTCTCCTTCTCCTCGTCACTGTCCACCTTGATATCCTTTGTCCACTCCAGAGCCGTCTCTCGCGCCTTCCTGCGCTCCGCGGCGAGTGCCTCGGCATCCTCTCGCCGCTTTTTGGCTTCTTCCATCTGAAGACGGAATCGGTCAATTACGTATTCACAGAGCGGAGGATAGGAATGCGAACCTCCAGGGCTTCTTGTTTCTCCCTCTCATCCTGTCTCAGTTTCTTCGCGTAAGCCAACTTCTTCGCTTTCTCGGCATCGTACTGCCGCTGGGTCTGGAGGTGTTCATCCGCTTTCCTCATCATGTTGTCCCCATACTTTCGCCTCTGATCGGCAATGTTCTTTTCGTACGGGAGTGAAGGAGCCTCATCAGCAGCCAAAGAAGTGAATAATCTGTTTCCTCAACCGTCAATCTCTGACCGGCGTGAGGACGGTGGGGAAATACCTCTGAGCCTTAGCGCCCTGCTCGATGGCACTCTCCAGGTCTGAAATCTGTCGCTTCGTAAGTGGAATCGAGAACATCATTTCTGCTGCTTTCTGCATCATCATCGCGATGTTGTACAGAACGGCCTTATCGTGTGGAGCTATATGAAGTGCCTAACCGTGGCTATTAAACAAATTATTTTATTTTTGGAGGGCAATCGCACCTTCTGCGCGCATTTGAGCGCCGAATTCATTTGAGCGTACGACTGGTCCTTGGTGGCTTTGGCATAGTGTGATCGACACAGACACATCAGAAGCGATCCGTTCTGGCCGTTGTAGAACCGACTCGAAGCGGTCTCATACTGTAAAGTGAAATAATTTAGGCGATAGGATGGTGATCAATCAAGGGGTGCTTACGCTCTCGATAGCCCTGTCGTATTCCTCCCTCGCGAAATAACAATGTCCCATGTTCACGTAAACGCTTCCATCGTTGAGTGATTCCTTGATCTTCGAGAACACCTCCAGAGCATCCCTGGCGTTATTATACCGCTTTAGAACCTCATCTAATCCGGGGACAGGGGTCTGAGAAAGAGCACCGCCCATGGTTCCCAACGCATCCTCCGCGATGACGATGGCCAATCCTTGGGCGGCAACTGCACACAGCGGATCGAGCTGTAGAGCCTTTTCGTAGAACTCCGCGGATCTCTGGAACCCACGTTTCCGCTCTTCGATCTGCTTGATATCCCGGTTCTCTCGTGCCTGGTAATACATGATCCACCCAGAGGCGCACAGTGAGTAGACGTCGTGCTTGTCGTGATCCCTGAGTGTGGCAAATACGAAATCCTTTGCGTGTCTGTGGAGGTTTGACTGGATCAGGAAGCGGGTGTAGGACGCCCGGATATTGAGATTGTTCGGTTGGGAGGCCAAGGCTTGCTTGAGGAGCTCGTGTGCCTCGTTGCCGTTGTTCAGCGTGGCAGAAAGTTCGGCCAGACGAATTTTGGCTGCTCGTAAGTCAGAGTTGCACAGGAAGGCGGCAGGACCCGGACATACCATCGACGTATTCCGGGTGGTGAGCAAGTAGCTTCTCGTATGCCTCTTGGGCGCGGTCGAGTTCCCCTTGACCCTCATATACCCTAGCCAGATTATACAGGATGGTGGTGGAGACAGCGTCGCTATCGGGCAAGGCGGCAGCGGCGTTGCTCGTGAGTGCTTGTTCATACGCTGCCCTCGCTTGCTGAAGGTTGCCCTCCAGGTGGTCCAACACCCCCAGATTGTTCATCAACTTAGGATTGGCCCTGTGCGCGGCTTCATTTATCCGTAACGCCTCCTGAACCGCATATTTCACGATGTCGACGTTGTCGTCCTGCCAAAGTTTCGCGATCTCCATATGCATCTCCACGTCTTCGGCAAGGTTACGCGCAGACTTGTTCGGCAGTGGAGTACCGGCTCCGTTCGTCGAGGTGGAGGCACGAGCGCTATCTTCCGGTAGGTGAAGTTCCTTAGTGACCTTCTCGAATAGTTCCCGTGCGCGCTCTTTTTCCTTCGCAAACTCGGATTGGGAGACACCAGGTCGGGGATTCGCTCGTAACGAGGCAAGCATCGCCATGGCTTCTACCGAATGTTGGCTGCCCGGACCTTGAAGGAGGGAATCCAACGTATGAATGGAGGCAGGGATTTCGTCTATGGCGTACAAATTAGTCCAATATAAGCGCCCGCCCACTGGGGAGAGCCTTACCGGTTTTCAGCTGTATTTGGGCCAATCCGATGGCGGCTATTGGGTTTATAACCGGTGCCTTCATCGCTTCTGTGAAATGCCGTATGGCATCAAGAACGGCCCTTTCAGCGTGACTGACCCTGCCAGCTTTGATGTATCCGTCCGTCAGGATGGTGAGAGTGTCTGCGAACTGTATCGTCCGTTCTGCGAGTTTCATTGCCTGTTCAAAGTTTTCAGTACTGACGTTACGTTCAACGTTGAATGCGGTTGGCATACTCGGGTGTGGTTCCCTTTGCGGAGGAACAGCTCACATAACGCGTTCGCAGCGGCAGAATTCTTCTGATTTGCCTTGAATGCCAGCTCAATCAGCTTCGTGCCGCTCACGAAGGCCGACCGACGCTCGTCCTCAGGTAACTTCTCGTTCTTACTGGTATTGATCGCCTCCAAACCAAGGAGAAGCTGGGCAGAAGAGTTGTTGTAGTTCTAAACCGGCTCAAATGATGAGCCCACGTCGAGGTGGTCAAGGGGATAGGCTCATACCACTTCCAAACTCCGTTGCCAAGCCGCCTTTGCTCTGGATTTCTGATCCAAAGCCCAAAAGCACAGCCCAATACCAATCCGGGGATCTGGTTTACATTCTGGATTGTACCGTAAGACATCTTGGAAAAGCTTGAGAGCTTGGGCGTATTGGCGTCGAGCGTAGAGGACGCGCGCCTGTTCGAGTAAACGTGAACTCCTGAGGTTTTCACGACGTTGGAACCCTGGGTAGTGCATACCTTCCCGAGAAGTGCAATAACGTTCGTTGGATGTGTTGACAGGACGGCATCAAAACATCGAAGGGCATCTTCCATACTCCGAGTCGCCATCTGGTGAATACCTACACAACTAAGGGATGAAGCACTTGAGGGGGCGGATGTAAAAATACCTCGCGCGAGAAGGAATAGTACCCCGCCATCGCTCTCGCTTTGTCGGAGTGCACTGTCACTGGCGTTGACACACATCGCCGCATCTTTGTAGTGTTCCTCCTTCGTTTTCTGGGACCTCATATCGTCCTGACCTGGCTAGGTTTCGGTATCCCGAGAGGACATACGATATATGAGACGCGTACGAGGATTAGGCAGGATGAGTTTGGGTGCCTGTCGCGCCCTAGAAATATGTACATTCGCCAAGAAAGAGTGTATCGGCGCCAGGGAGCCAGGGTCTGAAGGCGAAAGCTCTACAAAAGGCGTGAGAGGTCGCAAGGGGTTCATGCGCACAAGAGAACACATTGCTCACTGGTGATTGCAGCAAGGGCGATCTTCTCGGCCTCGTCGTGGTACCCTCTTTGCCAATACTCCTGGGCCAACTTTGTCCATACCCAAACCTTGCATTCACTCTCGTTCAGGACGAGAATGAGATTGGTCGCGTCTTCCTCGAGTTCGTCAAGTTCGATCGTCACGACTTCGTTGACGAGATCAAGTTCGATGGTTTTGGGAACCTTTGGGTCCGACATCGTCCTACGAGAATGCTTCTGACCCTAACAAGGTGTGACACTGACCGACGGTTCGTCGCGTGTGGATGGGGCCGCCAGGTTGTGGCCCGGAAGTGGCGGGTGCAAATGATCGGACTGGGTTCGAAGCGCCAAAACGCACCACTTGTGGGCAGGCGCGAAACTCACGAGAGCGATGAACCGCACCACTACGCTTACGACAGATACGGTAGTGTTTTACAGGGAAACATAGAAACAGAGGTTGGAGGTGTGCAACCAGAGGATACGCAGACCGGTGACCGAGTTCACGGCGTGCCATTTTCAGTAAGCCTAATCCTCCCCTCACGCTTCGCCATCTGCTGTCTCCAGAACAAAACACCTGCGAGAGCAATGGGGTGCAGTACCATAAAAAGGATTACAAGGACCTAAAAGATAAGGTTTACATCAATCCTGGGGGATTGGGATGGATGCTCACAAGAATTGGGCGTGGTTTTGGACTCGCCGACCAGATAGCGATGTCAATCCACACTGCAGCAACGCACCATACAATGTCAGCTCGTACCATAACCACGATCAAACCAATGAGGTTTGCGGCGAGTACAACAGCAAAACCAATCCACTGATGGTCTGTGTAATGTTCCGGTTCGCTCGGCTTCCAAGTCAAACCCAACGTGACGCTGTGGCAAAACATTAGGCCGGGTTCCATCTGTTCAATTTCCACTTACAAGAGCGAGTACGGGAACATGACTGTCAGGGGAAGGACCAAAAAGAAACGGAGAGGGGCATGGACGAACGCGACATCGAAGGGTCGTTTCCTTAGCTCCGGTGGATGGGTGATAAGGATGGCCAAGTTTGGATATATAAGTAGCACGACGAGGACACCGAGGAGGATGGTCGAAGCAAGGAACCATTGGAAAACCTTGTGGAAATTGGTGTAAGCCAGATTGCATCGAAAGGCAGTGTGGGCGTACCCATGTGATGGCCCACGCAGCCATGACAAAGTTTGCGAGCACCAGGGGGTAACCCACCCCTTTGATAATCATTTCCTGTGGTGTACCTGATGAGACAGTGGCCAAATACGACATTCTCCAGGTAATTACCTTCGTTTCCTGCTTCCCCGCTAGAACGAGGAGAACGCAGTACCCTAACTGGCCCACGTATAGCAGAAGGATGTATATGGCGATGAGCCATGGTTGCGGCGAAATAGATGAGGGGTACTGTTTCTCGACCCCACCTGTTGGGACGCTAAACAACCAGTTTGTGGGAGGAAGACTGAGTGAGCTCACGAATAGATGGATTGACCACGATGCTGCAGATAAGAACTGTGACGATGTTGGCAGCAAGGGATAGCGGCGTCAACACCTGCAACCTACGGAAATTCTGGTCAACAGGGGTGGAAACGGTGGCTGGGGGCAGGTTCATGCCTGACGAGGGTGAGGTAGTCTCTGACGACGGGGTTAGACGTGTCAATGGGGAGAGTCTGCATGTTCTGTGCCATCTGGGGTTTGCTTTGGTGGTGGTTGGCGAAGGTGAGAGTGGGAGGGGGTGTATTGTGTGCGGTCGTATCCCTTGCTACGTCTGCGATGACGCCCCGACTCCATGGAAAGGTGATGTCATCGGCCCCCTAACGTGCCTTGGTGTGCGACACCGCTGGTAACACCGCACCTCGCGCATTCACTGTCGAGACGGTGGGTAGGCGTTTCCACAGTCATGACAGAAGAGACTGAGGCCGACATCGAGATAGGACATCGCCGGAGATACCAAGGCACGTGGGTTGCTGTAGTTCGGAGCACATCCCTGGATCAACGATCACCACTCTTGCTTCTGTACCACCATGTTGCACCGAAAGGTCTCGTCCCCTTCTTTCAAGATCGCAGTGGCCACCATAAAGTCTATGGGGTCTGCCCCAAACTCTCCTGGCCTTTCTCATGGCGTTTCGTCTTTTTACTCCCACCACCAAGGATCGGCGCTGGCTTCGCCCCAACACTCCCCTCGTTTTCTCGATTTCCACCCGACTGCTCCCCAGAGCCCTTCTATCACGAGATCTTGGCTAGAGCCTCACGCAATTAGTGGTTTTTTCAGCCCTTCTGCTGTAGAGTCCCCTCCCCCTGATGCTTCATGGACCGCGAAGGTACGGTTACTTATCCCATGCAGCATTCAGCAACCAAACAAGGCGTTTTAGGTTGGAGCTACGCCGTCTGCGAAAACGCCTGCCCACCTGGTGCGGTTCGAGCTTCCTCCTGTCGTGATCCAGGGCCTCCCATTACAGCACGGGCTGCCAGGATTTGCTTCCTTCAACTTCGGAAGCGTCCATTCGGTGACTTACCGTTCGACCTGCGAGAGGCTGCCGACCCCCTATCCTCTGAGGGAGGACTTGGATTGGTTGGACCTTCAAGACGAGGCCGAGTTGTTTGCTCTCGGTGTCCAAGAGGACTCCGACTCCGAATCGTCTACCCCCGGCGCCTCCAGAAGGTCATCACCGTCCTTTTTGCTGTCTGGCTTCCCGACTGCGCTATGCTTGTCAAGGGATGACACTATATCGACTGTGAAAATGGCCCCTCCCGCTCGGTTACAACAGAAGTCCCTCTCACACTCCAAGTCTCTCAGCGCCCTGGACACCTTGGCGAACGACTCAATCACTGTCACGAATTCATCTCTGTCCTCTTCGCGTCCATCTGCTAGGCCGATGTTGATCTCCGCCCTCTCTTGCGCGCTGGCTCGCAGGGAACGTAGCCGGAAGATCCGATTCGAAGCCCTTCCGTTTGCAACCCACCTCGCTGACGACGATTCTTGGAAGTCTGCGCAGTCCTACACCCCAACCCCTTTCCCCTCTCCAACTCCTGGCCGAGCACTAGACCCAGATCTCATGTTTAATTCTATATCGTGACGAAAGACCCAGGTTCATCTGAGGACGACATTTTACGAACTACATCCGCATCTTGTTTCTTTTTTTGTATACATAAAGCACACTATGTTATCCGTGAGCTTCAACCCCTCCTCGATTATAAATCGGACAGAAATTTCCAAAGCGAGTCGGCGTGAATGTAATCGTGGTGGACGATACTGACAAGCCACCTCTCCTTTCGAACTCCTTGAAGCAATTCGTGCTCCGGCGATTGAGGTGGATAGACCGAAGCCCAGTCCGCCCAGAGTGAGAATGCAGCATCCTGGAAGCGTGTAAGCTCTCGCTGTGCCAAGCAGGAGTCTGACCCGCATACCTTCCAGGCCAAGAAAGATTCCCTCTCGATGATAGTCGTTTGTACGATCTCCTGGCCAGGGAAGGCGCCCCACGTAACCGCGTTCCTCCCGTTATCATCCATGCTGGTTCGTAAATCACCCTACATGGACCCCGCCCCCCCGGTAAGGGAAATGGCTATCAGGAGCAGTAATCGACACACCTCAAGGTTTATCGCAAAGTAGTCCACCCATCCCATCCCTTCTGATTCCACCTTACTTATTATTCTCTCTACGTCTGTTTCCGGAGCGAAGAACTCCACGAAGGCTTTCTGGTAAACGTACCCTCCCGGAGGCCCCCACCCAAAAACCGGGTCGGTAGACTTCACGCCATCTGCCGCGGGTTGGGAACCAACAGTCCACCACCCTCGTTTTGTGAGTTTCTCAAGCTGGGGCAGAATAACCTGCGATTCCTCGGAGAGAGGGGCATCGGAAAACGGTGTGTCCGAAATTTCGGAATGGAGGTGTCTCAGGAACATCGATGTCAGTTGGCCGAGCGTGGTTGGTCTACCCCATTTCATAGCGGCCTCGTTCGTCTGCAAAACCAGCCCTCAGAAAACAATGGAAAATATGTGCGACACGATTGAGGTGTTGACGGACCGGGTGGATGGCGGAGCCTCCCCAGGGATCCTGAACACCGTAAGCGGGACTTTGAAAGTTGCCGAAGCGTCCGTTTGGAAATTCGTCCCAAGTGGAGGCGGATGTGACTTCCCCCCTCCCGATCCCACTCACCTTCATAGGCTGGTCAGTGAGAGCTTGGGCGGCCGTATCGGTGGCCTTATGGGCTGATATAGTCAGGTCTGTTTCTGACGCCGAAGGTCTATGGTCGGTCATCTAGAGGGAAAAGTGAAGCTCCAACACCGCGGTCACATACCGATGGGGAGGACTCACGTTGATCAATTTGTTCAGGTGACGGACATCGTGGTGGCCCGTCCATTGGAGCCCTTCGAGAATGCGCTGTACACTCTTCTCGAGGTTCAAAGTGCAGAAATTTACACCATGAATGCCACCTGCCGCTAATTTCCTGATCATGTCGGTTGCGAGCTTGACCCCATAGTCTTTTACGAGCTGGTCATCGTGCTACACAAGAATGAGGTGACGACAACGCGCGGTTAATATTGCCCACCTTGATCTCATCAAGGTCTGCGAGAATCGAGGGTGGTACGGAGGTGCCACAGAGTTTCGTTATCCGAAGGAAGGATGCGTAGGTCTGCAACGGCATGATCCCAGGGATAATCGGCACTGTGATCCCTGTAGAGCAAACGGTTAAATGGCAAATTGATTCCATGGGAAATATAACTGAACCTCTTGTGCGTGTTTCTTTGACCCACTCGAGGAACGAATCAACGTTATAAAACAGCTGAGTGACAATAAAGTTCGCCCCAGCGTCGACCTTCGCTTTCAGGTATCGAAGCTCTGTCTCACGGTCGTTCTCACCGTCAGGGTGTCCATCGGGGTATGCTATGGTGGACTCAGCTAGGTGTGGCATAGAGCCTCAGCGGTACGCACCCGCCACGCCGATACAAAAATTCGGCGAATATTCTTCGGATTGTCTGATGTAGGTGACCAGATCAATGGCATGTTGGAACCTTGGATCCACAGGTGTCCAAGGCTCCTGCCCCCTTGGCGGGTCTAGTGACCGTGAACGGTATCAAATGTAGGCACAGATCAACCGCCATACACACTTACCTCCTCTTAGCGCCAAGATATTTTGAATCCCACGGGATTTTGCTTCCTGGAGAGGGTTAGCGCCCGGGCTTGTCACTTTTAGAACCACCGATTTTTTCGGGGGGTACCTCAAGAGCGTCGTCCAATCTCTCCTGCACGATGTTGGTGCAGGTAATATGCAATAACGTGTCGATCCCATACTCCGACTGTGTCAACCCTGCAAGATCTAAGCTTCTGTCCTGCGTAGACCCGCCAGCCCCCCAAGTAACGCTGATGCCCAACGGTCCCAGGCTGTTCAGTCGTGAGATACGGGGAAGCAGATTCGCGAAACCCTAGGCAAGGTCATCGAAATAGTTCCTGAGTGGTGTGAGACTTGCACTGACTTGGTCACTTCGAGGTGGGAAGAACTCGAACGTGTAGAACGGCCGAGAGGAACCGTTTCTCTCGATCTTGTCAGTCCACTTCATGATGAGTACAAATCACGGGGGAATAACGATCGCGAGAAATCGATCCTATACGTACGTCACGGAATGAAATTACTCGAAAATGTACAAATGTCGGAACGTAATACACAAGATAATACAAAATACAGTGGTGGGGTCTGCCTCAGTGGCCCTCCTCATCTAACCTAATCGATCTCTTCCATGGCAGAGGTGGTGGCATCCTCAGTGGCATGAGTCGTGTCGTAGGTGATCATGGTGTCCGAGGGCTCGGCGTCGTCGATCTCGAGTCCAAGGCCAATCATACGATGGATCCGCTTGGCGAATGAGGCAGGGTCGTCGAGAGTAAAGCCAGACGTGAGGAGAGCGGTTTCGAAAAGGAGGTATGTCAGGTCACGGACGGACTTGTCAGCCCTGTCCTCGGCGACCTTCCTGTTGAGCTCCTTCATGATGGGGTGTGAAGTGTTCAATTCGAGAGTCTTCTTGGAAGCCATGTACGAGGACATGGATGAGTCGCGAAGGGCTTGGGCCTTCATGATTCGCTCCTACGAGTGGAGTTGGTAACGACCAAACTTATAGGGTGTCGGTGATACGTACCATGTTGGAAGACCAGCCGTACTGGCCGGTAACGAGAACGCATGGCGAATCGGTAATGCGATTGGAGACCACAACCTTCTCGACCTTGTCACCGAGAGCGCCTTTGACGACCCTGCAGAGTTCACCGAACTGGGTGGCCTCAGTTTCACGAGCCTTCTTCTCTTCCTCGGTCTCCTCCAGTTCGAGCCCCTCTTTGGAGACAGAGACAAGCTTCTTGCCATCGTACTCCTTCAACTGGGTGATCGCGTACTCGTCAATCGGGTCGATGAGAAGGAGAACTTCGAAGCCCTTCTTCTTAAGAACCTCGAGGAAAGGCGAGTCCTTGACGACAGAGAGAGATTCACCAGTCAAGTAGTAAATCGACTTCTGGACCTCAGGCATGCGGGTCACGTAGTCTTTGAGGGAAATCTGTTCGTCGGTAGACTTGGTGGAGTAGAATCTCAGGAATTCGGCGAGCTTAGATCTGTTCTGTGCGTCCTCGTGGATCCCAAGTTTGATGTTCTTGCCGAAGGCCTCGTAGAACTTGGTGAAGTCATCCTTGTCCTCAGCGATCTCGGAGAAGAGGTCCAAACACTTCCTGATGATGTTCTTGCGGATTACCTTCAAAATCTTGTTCTGTTGGAGAGCCTCACGTGAGATGTTTAGGGGGAGATCCTCAGAGTCGACGATGCCCCTGACGAAGTTGAGGTACTCAGGGATGAGGTCCTCGCAGTCGTCCATGATGAAGACGCGGCGGACGTAAAGCTTGATGTTGTTGCGCTTCTTCCTAGTTTCGAAGAGATCGAAGGGTGCTCTACACGCGAGCAAAATCAGCCGGTTTGGGCGAACGATGAATTTCAGGTGGAGCTACCGTTTGGGGATGAAGAGCACAGCCTTGAACTCAAGCTGACCTTCAACGGAGAAATGCTTAGCGGCGAGGTGTTCCTCCCAATCGTTGGTCAAGCTCTTGTAGAAGGCACCGTACTCTTCGGAGGTAATGTCTTGAGGATTCCTCGTCCAGATGGGCTTGGTCTTGTTGAGTTCCTGATTTTCAACGGTGACTTCCTTGACCTTCTTCGTCTTCTTTGGCTTGTCCTCCTCGTCAACCTCCTCAATCGTAGCCTCCCTCCCGTCATTCTCTTCGGCTCCTTCTTCGTCGCCTTCGACCTCCTAATTAATTTGTTAGCGCGACCATTGCGAAATATTACACATCTTCTCGCCTTCTCAACTTTCTTCGTGACAGCCAGCTGGATGGGGTACGAGATGAACTCGGAATGCTTCCTGACGGCGTCCTTAATCCTCTTCTCCTCGAGGTACTCGAGTTGATCCTCCTTCAAGTAGAGTCGAACCTCGGTGCCACGACCGAGTGGGGGGCCATCTGTGTCAGGGGTAATCGTAAAAGTTCCTCCGCCGGACGACTCCCAGATGTACTGCTCGTCGTCGTTGTGCTTAGATACAACTTGGGTGCGTTCGGCAACGAGATATGCGGAGTAAAAGCCAACACCAAACTGTCCAATCATGGAAATATCGGCGCCAGCGCTCATGGCCTCCATGAACCCCTGTGAGTGGGGTTAGCGGTCGAGTTTCGATAGGATGGTGACAACCGAGCGTACCTTAGTACCGGACTTGGCGATGGTACCGAGGTTGTTGACCATGTCGGCCTTCGTCATTCCGATACCGGTGTCACGGATGCGGAGGTATTTGTTCTCCTTGTCTGGGGTGATACGGATGTAGAACTCCCCCTCAGTGTCAAGGACTGAAGGGTCCGTCAACGACGCGTAGCGGATCTTATCGAGCGCGTCTGAGCTGTTAGAGATGACCTCTCGCAAGAAAATCTCCTTGTTGGAGTAAAACGTATCTACGGAGGACGAACGTAAGTCGAGCAAGCGACGGAACGGAGTTGAGAAGCGCACTGATGATCAAATCTAAAAGCTGGGAGATCTCGGCTTGGAACCCGAAAGATTCGGCCATGTTTTGGGTTTTGGGTAGTCAGGAGGAGGCGGGGGTGAGAGGGGAAGAGAGAGTCGAGGAGAGGAACCTACTGGGTGGTTGGGCTATTTATCTGGTCTAATTCGCACATAGGGACACATCGTAGCCCCTTCGAAAATCTTCGGCCAGGGCAAACGAGGAACTATAGGGGGAACTCGATGCAATTTCGAAAACACAGTACGCACGTGATCACTAATCTGTACCAGTAACCGCTTCTACCAGCTCTGCAGCCTCCACGCTCCCAGATTCCCTCCGCACCCTCAAGATCTCAACCATCTCCTTCAATTCCTCAATCTCCTCTCGCAACCCATCGTTATTCTTCCGGAGGCGTTCGTTTGTTTTCAGCACTTGAGCCACATAGTCATCCCTGGCTTTGATAATCGACTGTAGCTTTTCTTCCGTCCCTTTATCCTCGGCTGAGCGTATCAAAGAAAGTTCTGCTTCCAGAAGATCCGCGCGATCGTTGTGTTCCCTTCGAAGGTGTCAGAAACGGGTCAGAGTTCCTCAGATCGACAACGTACTTGGCTTCAGTCCGAACCGCTTTGAGGGACCCCTCGTAGCTCTTCAATAACAACTTCATCCCTTGGTAGTCGCTCTGCATCTTGTCCAATAGCTTCGTCTGTTCGTTGAGCTTGTGTGTGTCCATTTCCCTACGATGGCGTGAGTCCACGGCTGGATATACCAAAGAAGATTCAACCCACCAAAGTTTCTGCATTTGTATAAGCTGTTCGATTTGCCTCTCGTAATCCCTGAGCCTGTCGACTTTGTGCGCAGTCTCCTTGATCCTCGTTTCGAGTTCGAAGACTTTCCAGTTCGCATTCCCAAGTAGTTCCCCTTGAGCCTCGAATGCTGTCTGATCGCAGAATTTTCAACAAACTGTGCCGAGCGGTGAGTTTCTGAACGAACCCTATGTTGAGCATCAGACGCCTGTAGGGAAGCGATTTCGATAGTCCAGCTCCTCTTGTGCTCACGGAAGTCCCTCAGTTTTGCCTGGAGTTCCGCGTTCCATTGCGCATACTTGTTTTTCATGGAAAAGGCCTGTTCTTTGTGGTCCTTCAGCTCTTTCTGCAACCGCGCGACCTCACTCTTGTACTCTCTTAGTTTATTGTGCTGACGTGTCCGGTATTGAGAGTGTGACTCTGGAGTTTTGGACAACGAACTCACCAATCCCTGTCTTTCTCCCTCAGCACTCTTTGCGAGTTCGCACTCCTTTTTTAGCCGGCAGATGTGTTCCACGTTCCTTCGGGCTAACCACAGTTCGCAGTTCAGTTCGTTGTTCATGAGGATCAACTTCCTCTGCAGGGCAGAAATGGCCTCAGCAACGTGGTCGGGTATCTCCTCATCTTGCCCTGGGGACGACTTAACCGACGCTCCTTCCGGTGTGAGAGGCACGCTGCGTTTTCCAGGGGAGTTTGGAGGTCCCAGGAATAGGAGGTCTGGCCATGTCACCTGAGACTCCCCGCCATCTATCTCGATGTCCATCCCGGATTTCAGGGCAACGGAAGTGGCAACTATATCCCGGAGCGAGATCCGGAACCTGCCACGCGATGGTTCCTTGGTGGAATGGGGGGATACGCCGGTAGTGGATTTTGACAATGAAGTGGTCGTCAGTCGTGGAGTATCCCCGGAAGTGTCGTGAGCATCCTCTTGCCGCGACCCAATTCTGACGTTCCGGGCGTTCAGCATTGTGCATTCCCCCACGATCCGAGACAACTCGTAACCTGTCCAGAACGGCTTGGCGAGTTCTGCGTCAGCGTCACCAACGGTCAAGAAGACCGGGTGAAGAATGTGGTTCGCAAAAAGCGCCTGGAGAAAGAATGTTCAAGCACTGAAGCTCAGAGCCGTGAGCCCGACTACTCGCCTCGATCCTCGTACGTATAACGGTTTTGTCCAGCGCTGCTGTCCACCCCGCTGTATAGGGACACTCAAATCCGCTCTGCTCAACATACTCAACCGGATTGCGGGCGAACCTCACAAGGTTCCACGGGAAAAGGTAATAGAGTTGAGAGAAGAACCGGTCCGTTTCTGGTGCAAAGGCGGCCAGGTTGAAGGTGAATGTGAGGGTTAGGGGTTGCCAATGCAGGTCTGGGTTCACATCAAGTAGGGCGGACGCTTCCTCCTCGATGGGATCTTGAGGTGTGGGGGTGTGCCAGGAGGAAACTCTCGCCAGGATGGAGATGAATTGCGGAAGGCGGGATATGAGGGCGTTGGGTGTATGGACAGCGAGTATGGGCAATAGTTTGCCGACTAGTGTGAGACCGACCGCACAAGCGGTAGAAGACCGGTCGAGTACCAGTGACAAGACTAAGCTGTCTAGGAGGGGGTTGTTCGCGAGCACTTTAGAGCGCGGTGGGAATTCGGGGTGGGAGGAATAGTTATTCAAGAAAATTAGGAGTTGCAGTCGGGCGGATGTGGAAGAGAAACATCGAAAAACTTCTGACATTAGGTCCTTTCCGGACAGGCTTGAAAAGTGCGATAGAGGTATGCAATCTGGCGTGTACCCACCTGAGGGCATTTCATGCCGAACGTGATCAATGCATCCTCTAAATTTGACTTCCAGCATTCTCTTTTGTCCCTGGAGACCTTATCAAGCTCTGCCCATTCCAGAGCGTCTTCGCCTGAGGATTCGCTGTGAGCGTCCAGGAGGTAGAGGTCGAGAAGCCTCCGCCGGAAGTCCTTGGTTTTGCTGGTATTTTCCTCATCGAAAGTGACCAACCCAATGAGAACCAACTCCTTCGCGAACCTAACGACGGAGGTTGACAGCTTTGGTTCTCGCAGGGCAGGCCGTAGGACCAAGTCAAACCAGGTAGAGACGATCGACCCGGCGGGAATGACAATGCGGAGGTGGTAAAGCACCGTCAGGAACGCTTCGACCTGGTGAAACACGGCATGGTCAAGGACCTGATGGTACAGATCCTCGAGTGATGCAAGGAGACTCTTAGCCTGGGAGGAGGAGGGTATCGCCCATTCTGATACGGAGTCGTCTATGATGTCGATGGCGTGTTGCAGCGAAGGGGCGTCGGGGGATCCTTCGAGAATCTGTCTCACCTGTCGAGCAATATCTGTTGCGGAGGACATAAGAACATGGAGGTGGTCGTGCTCGTTGTCGTGGGGGGGATCGGGAACGTCGAGCGGGGGCAGAGGCCGATCGCCACACCCTTCCGTATACGGATAAGAGGGACAGATTCGCGCTCGTCGTCTCAAAACAACCCGCCCAGCCATCCCATCTCCCTCCCCAACGGATATAGGACACAGTAAGCTACTCCTTTCGAGCATCCGACCAGGTTTTGGCTGGGTTCGGCGCGATTTCTTGGATGGATTGACCAACACTTGAGTGGATGGGCTTAGATGTCGGCGACCATCGAGGAGATTCACGACCACGAACATGAGCATGAGCATGACCACGACCACGATCATTCCGACAAGGAAGAGGATCCCACCTCCCAGGCCGCTTTGGACAAGATCCAGTCCCGCGCTGAGAGGAAAGCTCGAAAGGCTCTGCTTACCTTGGGTTTGAAAAGGGTTCCTGGCATTACCAGGGTCACTCTCCGCCGACCAAAGAACGTGCGGACACCACATATTGCGCTCCAGACGGAAGATTAAAAATTTCCGACAGATCCTCTTCGTGATCGCCACCCCGGAGGTGTTCAAGTCCGCGAACAGCGATTGCTACATCGTCTTCGGTGAAGCTAAGGTCCGTGGCACCTTTGGTTGAGTGTCTACTACAAAATCCAACCCACAACCAGATTGAGGATATGAACTCGTCCGCTCAACTGTCCGCTGCTCAACACCTCGCATCCTCTGGCGCAGGGGTCTCTGCCTTGACCGAAAAGCCTACTGGTGGTGACAACGATGATGACGACGACATTCCAGAGCTCGAAGCCGCTGTTGAAGATGAGGGTCCGATTGACGAGACCGGTGTTGACCCAAAAGACATCGATCTGGTGATGCAGCAGGTGGGTTGCTCGAGGGCGAAGGCTGTCCGGGTATTAAAAGAGAGTAGCGGAGACCTAATCAATGCGAGTACGTGCCAATCTTGGCGTTTCCTCGTCAAAATTCACTGACTGCGATGTTCAGTTATGGCCGCCAGCGAGTGAAAACTCTGCATAGTTATGTACACTATCCAATACACGATTTACCGCCGCCACCGACGGATTTCGATGTAGTAGTTTGACCTCTCCCACCCATACTGCACTATTTCGACACCTTGGTCAACCGGGGCAACCGACTCGCTTCCAATCGCAAGACCCAACTCTTGTGCAGCGGTTGTTGTTAGCTCGTAAAGCTCGCCCTTGGAGAACATGTGATAATATCTGTTAAACACCTTACTGGGTTCCTCAGCGCTCTTGACCCCCACGGTTGCTTCGAGTACACTTGGGTCTATCTTCTTCACTGCTTTTTGTGTCGCCAAAATCCAAGGCACCAAGACATCTTGACCAGCGCTCCCTTTAGCTGGACCTTCACAGGGAATGACTCGCTTCGAGAGTTCATCTTGCTCGATTGCCCACACGTATATGAGGGCTCGCCCGTGAGCCGGAGAGATGGCTTGAATTAATCTCTGAATGTGTTGTTAAGGAGCAAACACACCCGACAGCAATAAGGAAGGAGTACCTGTACAGCCATCTTACGACGTTGGCCGGTCACCAAATGGTGTATTGTGGCAATGGAGATCGCGTAATCCTGTATCAGCTTGATGAGCACGGGGAGACCTGGAGAACGTCGGGAACCTCACAAAAACTCCAGACCTCCAACACTCGTCGAGAACGTCTGCTTGTATGACCTCGTTTATTGTGGTCGGAACTGAGTTGGGGTCAACAGCCGACTGAAACCCAGCGCGTCTGGCGATCTGCAACAGATTCCGACTTCTGTCCAGTCCAACCATCGGCGACGAGGGGCCAGGCAGCAGCAGGTACTTCCCGTTACCCGTGCCAGAGTCCAACCCGATGTGTCCTGAGGGTATCGAACCCAGGAATTTTGCTATGATGGGCCAGGGCTTTTGTTGGGTAGGTTTGTCGGTTCTTCGTGAGGGAGCATAAGCACCTTATATCTGGTAGACGAGAAATGCGAAGCGATTTGTTCGTAGACCGCATGAACGTGCTCGTCCTCGTGTGCTTGGGGGTCGGCGTCAGGTGGGATGTCAATGGCTGTGACCGCATTTGAAGGCATGGTGGAAGGGTAGAATGACGCATCACGATTTCGATCTATCTACGATATAACGCGCCTGAGGTACGCTAATACGTTAGAGGAATCCCATCTCTTCGTCTAATATCCGTGCGAATTTGTTTCCGTCGAAAGGCGGGAATGGAGTTAAATTCTCGGTGGCTATGGTTTCGAGCGCTCGTGGCAGCCCTCTAAAAAGATGAGACGACTTTCGTCACCAGAGGTTTGGGTGGACTTGCCTGACGGCGGACGAGACGAGGTACCCCTGGGCAGAAAGAGCTTCCGCGAGCTCTTTTTGGTGGTTATCCAACAAAGTCTCGTTCGCCACGACGATCAATCGTTTGTTCAACCTCAACACTTCCAGAATGGTCCCAGAACCTTGCACGGGTCGTCAGCGAATGAAACCGAGCGCAGACTTGACGCGAACCTGCGTGGCTTATGACGAGGTCAGCAGCCAGGTACTCTTCACTCAGGCTGGGCTTGAATGGCCAGGTAATAACCTCCACACCGTGAGTCGTTCCGCTACAAAACGGCTGGCGCACTTTGGAGTTCCCATACTGAACGACGAGACGGGTATAGCCACTCGTGGAGAGCGTTGTGAGGAAATACTCTGAGCCAATCGCGTCTATGAGCCCGTCAAATTTCGTCGACCCGACTGTGACAAAAGCTTGCATCGCGCAGAGCACAGGAGAGCGGACGTGGCGCAGATTCGCGCGTCCAGAGTTCGCTCCAGCGTAGCCGTGTGCCTGAAGTAATGGACACCGGCGAAGACCGCCCCGATCGAGTCAACTTTTCGACAAGATGGCCAACTGACGCCCCAAGATCGACATTTGGTGCTTCACTTCGACCCTCCACCGGAAAACACCCACCACTCCAGGCTGAACAAAAATGGGATACACCCTGTGTGTCATAGGTCCGTACCGAAACCCCTTCCGTCTCACAAATGGGACGGTCTCCCTGATAAAAGCCACAGGTTGCGGAACGATGGGCGTCGCCATCCTCTCTGGCGTCTTGTCCAGCTTGGATCCAGATTCATCCGGCCCAACCCCAAAGTGGGAAGCTCACACCTCGGGCACCGTGACCCCCGTCGCGTTCGTCGAGGAAGACCCCGCTCTTCCGACTCGGTTCCTCGCTTGTGTCAGCCGTGAAGCGAGCGCGAAGCAGTTGAAACCTACATTCACCGAAGTCAGCCGTCTCGGAGCGGCTGTCGAGGTCTTTGTGGCGAATAACGTCCAGGCCGTGAAACAATCGGATGTTGTTCTTCTCTGGTCAGCCTCACTCGAATTCTCTCTGAATCGCGCCCAGAATGACCCTGCCCCACTCAGTTGCAAACCACAGATTGCCCACGCTATTCTGAGTGAACCTGGAATGCAGGAAGCGTTAGAGAATAAGCTTCTCATCAGCATCCTGGCCGGTGTTACCATCAGCCAACTCTCCCAAATGGTAGGGCCTACCACGAAGGTCGTACGAGCCATGCCCAATACTCCATGCAGAGTAAGTTCTCGACCTCATCCCTCACCGATAGCGACTTAATCACAGGCACCGAAGATCCGAGAAGGAATGACCATCGTGTCCACACTAGACGAGAACCAACCTTTGGATCGATCAATCATCCTCAATATTTTCTCCTCGATCGGTCGTTGCAGATTCCTTGACGAGAAACACTTCGATGCGTGTACGGCCCTAGGGGGTTCCGGCCCTGCGTTTGCCGCCATATTCCTCGAGGCCATGGCAGATGGTGGTGTGATGATGGGTCTTCCCCGAGCGGAAGCCCTGGAGCTCGCTGCCCAGAGTAGGGGAGTCCGTGACCCTGGTTTGCTCGATGCGCTGACGGAAGCCCCCTAGCCATCCAGGGCACAGCAAGGATGGCCCTTCAGCCAGGGGCACATCCAGCACGTATCAAGGATGCGGTCACCAGTGGGCATCGCTCGTTGTTTTGTGAGAATAACGATTAACCAAAGGATTCTAGCACCGGGGGGATGCACGATCGCAGGGCTGCTAGTGCTGGAAGATGGCAGGGTGAGATCTACCATCGCCCGTGCAATTCAGATTGCAACAGAACGCGCGAGCGAACTTGGGCAACCTCCAAAACACTAAAGGTTCCAGGCAAGTCAAAACCCAGAATATATTACGTAGAACTGTATGTTTAGTATGTACGACCGCCGCAACACGGCACGGTAACTTCAAAAGGACAGCACCGAAGGTTTGTTACGATAGCCATGGGATCCAATCTAGCTCTTTGAAAATGAGAATGATGCGTAGGCAAATATGCAAAGCAACATCCAGAGTGTTGAAGAGCAGAAACCGCGCGAAAGAAGCAGGGGGGCCGGATTGGTGGGCACAAGCGTGTATATTCTCCTCAGCAAGTTGGATACCTACGAAAAGGCGATATTTGACACGGAACTCGACTTACCGCTCCGCCTCCCAATTAAGGATATGTCTCCGAACTGTGAAACTTGCACTCCATGAGAGACCCGTTGGGTGGAGAGCAAGACAAAAGGTAAGGGCTTGTCGACCTCGATCGAGTTCATCTAGCTCTTTTGAATGGCCCTCACGTCCTTGAGCATGCAGACGAGATGGTAAAGTGATAAGAGCGTCTTGGAGTCGTCACACATCGTTTTGAACCCTTTGGATTCTCGAAAAGTAGTTGGTAATATAATAAACCTGTGAGCGTATGGGTCAGATCGACACGAAGAAAAATTGGGACGATTGGTCGCTCACTCGATACGACCGCCGTAGCCCCCTCATCGGTCTGCAGTAGTCTGTTAGGATGAAAAAGGCGGGCATGGGGTGTGAAACCTTACAAAACTCGTGAGTCTCGTCCGACCGTTTGACCGTTTGCTGTTGAGAAGCATGAGCCGAGAAAAATTCTACCCACGTGGGGAAAACCAAACAATGACAAACACACCTTCCAAGCATCCTCAAAGTCGATCGGTAGGATGACATACCGGTTTTTGCGGACGGCTGTAGGAGAGCTGAGCGGCGGGTTCGGGAACATTTCGCATCAAGTGTACCTTGGAGACCCGCAGCCTGAACCACGGAAGCAATCTCAGCTGATGACAGTCGGTCTGGCCGTGAGACGTCTGAAAATTTGCCTTTGGTTAATCTGAGGTGGTGGAATGTACAGGTCCGGCTCACAATCTTCGAGGTCGACATCTGGTCCGAGGTTCATTTTCCCCGTACACGTCTGGAAGATCAGACGGCGTTCTCTCCTCGATGGGAGGGGGAATTCAATCTTCCTGTCCAATCGACCTGGCCGCAGCAGTGCAGGATCGAGGGTATCAGCACGATTTGTGGCCATGATGACCTACGGACCACGGAGTCAGGAGGTACCTATAGCCACTTGCGTAAACCGGAAATTACCTTTACGTTACTCCCTTGGTCGAAACCATCCATCTGGTTCAGCAACTCGAGCAGGATACGCTGCACCTCACGATCGGCACCCGTCTGGGCATCGAAACGTTTCGTCGCAATAGCATCGATCTCGTCAATGAAGATGATCGCAGGTGCGTTCTCGCGTGCCAGTCGGAAGACATCCCGGACCATTCTGGGACCTTCTCCGAGGTACTTCTGCACAAATTCGCTTCCAACGACGCGGATGAAGGAGGCAGTTGTGTGACGCGCGACTGCCTTAACGAGCATAGTCTTCCCCGTGCCTGGACTCCGTAAAAACCTGTACGTAGAGGCATAGGGTATGGACTGACCTGGTGGACCGTAAAGCAACACACCACGGGGAGGGTCGATCCCGATCTTCTTGTATAGGTCGAAGTGAGTCAATGGTAGCTCTACAGCCTCCCGAATCTCCTGTTTTTGAGTGTCCATACCGCCGACGTCGGAGTATGTGACGTCTGGCTTTTCCTGGCTCCCGAGCATAGAGATTGAGGAATCAGCCTCTGGTGGCAAGATGTCTACGAGGGCGTTCGAGTGTCGGTGGAGAGCGACGGAAGACGAGGGTTTGAGGAGTTCACGGTCCAACGTTGAGAGAATTCGGATGACGTAGTTGGAACCGGTGGTGGATCCAACGATACCTGTATGTTGGTCGATGGGCTCTAAGAATTGGCCAATTACCAGTGGTACCGATTGGATTCGCTTGACTTCCTCTTGGGCCCGAATCAACTCCCGCTTGAGGTTAGCCTGCTCATCCTTGACATAACTCTCCTGAATTTCGAGCATCTCGAGATGACGAGCGAGTTTCTTGTATTTGAGGTAGAGATCATCTTCCGGGAGTTCGTGGTATAATGCAGCCTTCTCGGTCACGACCGACTCGAACGTGGGCTCCTAGAACAAAGTCTGAGCGTACGGCCGGTGGAGAGAGAGAGCCGGACGCTACCTCTTTCTGAATTTCGATGCCAATCTCGTCCATGGTGATCTTTGGCGGAGGGAATGAAGAGTGCGGGTTGAGGCTGACGCGTCGCGGTCCTCACTTCCGGATTTGGTCGACGCGGATCAGTCCACCCTGATCGGCTGGTTGCGGGAAAATCAAAGGACATGGACATGTAAGCCCCAAGCTCAAGCCCTTTTGTCCGGCACAGTATTCCTTCGTATTCGCAACTGCTGCCAACACTCGCAAGCGGTTGGGAATTATTGGAAAAAATTCGGTGGATTGCCCGACGGGGAGCCCCCACCCACCTGCGCCCTCATTTCGTTGTTACTTCTGCCACGCCAGTCTCCTCCCCGGTTCGCATCTAACCACGTCATATCCAAGATCTAACTGCTTGTACCTGTCGGACACTAAGCTCGGCTGTGGTACTAAACGGCCGAGGGAAAGCAGGTGTTCCGCTTGATCTATCACGAGCTGCTGTCTGACCACCTCTACCCCGCACATGTGCAGATTTACCCTCTAGCTTCCGCGTCGTCTGAGAGGTAAGGAAATGTCTGAATGTCAATCACGTGATCGCGTCGCGCTCATTTGGAAACGCCGCTGGAGTTCATAGAGTCACTCCTCACCACAACACTCATCTTGGATACTTGATCTCGTTCTTGGGTTGCCAACACTTCGAATATCATGCCGCGTAAGAAGGCCACCAACGGTGCCCAGTCATCAGCGCTACATCAGCCCACACTCGCGGGGTTCATAAACACCAAATCCGCATCCATGGCAAACCCGACCGCGAAACCTCAGCCTACGGCCAAGACCGCATCGGGGCCATCTACGTCCACCATATCTACGTCCAAGTCTCTGGCCAAGCCTACATCTACGGCCAAACCAAAGACCGGACCTCCCACTTCCAGGCGCAGATCCGCTACCAAACGCAAACGAACAAAGAGCCCCAAGAAGAAGCAGAAGGCACCTCGCGAGGAGAGTCCCTCGGAGGGGAGCGGTGACGATAGCAGTACCGGGGCCCTCCAAGCCATCCGATTCGAGTCGGAGGAAGAGGAGGCCCAGACCGGAGGATCTACTGTAGAAGTTACTTCATCTAGCGAGGACGAGGAGGACCAAGTCGTGTCTCCTCCTCGGCCCAAACGCACACCAACCCAGGCGAAACGTAAAATCCGTGCGTCGAGCGATTCGTCGGACTCTGATGTCGAAATGATCGGAGGTTCGGCTGGTGCACCACGGAATGGGAAGCGGAGGTTGAAGAAGAGGTTAACGAGTTCCGACGAAGAGGGTGCTACGGAGACTAACGAGGAAGAGGTACCGAGCCCCAAGAAGCGTCGACTCATAAAGGGCTTGAAACCTTCGACAAGTGAAGAGGAAATTGACCTTATGGACGAGGTCGATGAGCACCGTGAGTGCTATCCACCGAGCGGGACTTTTTACAGGAATTGCGCTGACACTGTAGTAGGCATCATTGACTCACGCCTGCGAACGCGGGACAAGAAAACCGCCTTCCAGCGAAGCCTCGAAACACTCAAACGTGCGTTACCCCACACTCAGAGGAACTTTCTTTGTCTTAGACAAGGTGCAGGTCAGAGGAGCGGTTTGTCCGTAGACTCTCCCGGATCTTCCGAGGCGGAGGAGGAGGAAGCCGAACCCCTCCCCCTCCCCCTCCCGGGGCCATCGCGTGTCAAATACGATTTCTTCAAACCGTTCGCAGGTGCCAAACCCTCGAAAGGCGTCATGTCCGACGAGGAGGTCGAGGTCGAAGAAGAAGAGGAAGAGGAAGAAGGAGGCGAAAACAGCTGGATTGTGGAGGACGATGGACCGGAGAGTGTTCCAGAGCTCCCGGTCGCTTTCAATATGTCCTCACACCAGGGCCTCTCGCACCATTTCAAGATCATCTGCCAGCTGTTCGTTCACCTTGCGGTCCGGTCACCTTCACAACGGATGTCGTTCATGCAGGATGTAAAGGCTTGTGAGCACATGAATATTTTCCAAAGCTCGTTTCACATGATATCTGAATTCTGTCATCGGCCAGCTGAGGACAGTTACTTCTATGCAGCGCTGTCAACGGTCCGGCGAAAACTAATGGGAATGCGAGACTCGCTGATCACTTCATCGACTTGGCAAACAGAGTTCAAGAGAGTCTTGGAGAAATACCCCGTGCTCAGCATGGTGCAGATGGATTTTGCGGTTCCAGGGTGCGATGCATGCAACCTCGGGGCGAGGATGTCAAAAGTGGTTGGTCGGGTGAGCGGGCAGCCGTATGACCGCTCCACATTTGAGGTATGGGGTGGATTCCCTGGGGGGGGTCACGCGGCGTCGATGGGATCTGTCAGTTGACACAGTTGATCGCAGCCCACCGAAGATTCAGATTCCCGGGCACATTCCGAATCAGATGAAAGCGAAGGCGAGAGGCCCAAGAAACAGATGCACCTGGGGCGGATCTGTGCCCAGAGGACGCAGTCGTTTCACGAATTCACGCATTGGGAGGTAAGCCACAAGGCTGCACGGCTGCATTTCTCTCTAACGAGATGTAGTGGAAACTGTTCGACCTGTTGTCGAGAGAGGTACGGGAGCTACGATCGACGGGCAAGAGGGGGTTCGTCAGGGTTGCGTTCGCTCGGGGGATACGACCGCCGGAGGATGTAAACGATGGGGACGGGATTATGGATTGGCTAAATGAGCGGGGGATCATCGGGATGGCGTGGACAGAGGTGAAAGAGATGATGGAGAGGGCGCGGAAATTGGAGTCTATGGGGCGAGGAGGGAAGGAGGACTAGAACTCGCGATTCCCTGCAAGCTCATTGTCGGGGAATTGTTCTCTCGCACGTTTTATTTCCTCTTGCATGAAAAGAAGTTCCTCCATTCTAGCAAGTTTCTTGGCATCGGCTGGTCTGGCAAGAACCCGACGGATGTCGTCGATCGAGAGGCGCGCCTTCCTCGATGGTCCCAGCGCAGTCGAACACTGCCGTGCCAAGCATCAGCCCCGGGGAAAGAGAAGGGCTTGGGCCAACTCACCACATCCACGATGTATTCCGTCAATATCTCTTCCATCACATTCACCGCATCGTTCGCAGGGTTGCGGTCGTCTCCAAACCCATACATTAAATTTCGCACTGGAACCGAGTTCAGCCCTTTCACCGCATTTGTTGCCCCCGAGACGCTCACATTCTTTCGTAAACAACCCTTTCAGATTCGCCTGGCGCTTCGATCCCGCGGTAAGACCCCCCGTCCTCGTGTTTCCGCTTCCACCGGCGGCGTTTATCGTGTCTGCATAGCTTGCAGGCGTGTGTGTGGTCGCAAAATTGGTTCCCCGGGTGGTCGTGCCGCTGGTGGCTGGGGTCCGGGGGACAGTCGTCGTCGTCGCCCGATGCTGTGGAGGCACGTAGGAGTAGTACGGCCACGTCGTGCCATATCCGGTGACCGCGGTGGGAGGGTAAGAGTAGGACGCGTAAGATCCAGGTGTCTGGGTGTACGTTGCTGGAGTGTATCCGTAGGGATAGGTTCCCGGTTGACCTGGGTTGTAGTAGGACATGCGGAAACGATGAAACCCCTCGGGCGTCACGCGATCAATATTTCATTCTTGGCGCCACAAAAAGACGCGCCAGAATTTACTCGATAAAACGCGGGAAATATACGTTCCCCCGTCCTCGGATGCTTGGACGTTGGTCGCCTTTTGGGGGGTATGGGTCATCATCCATGCGGCGCATCGTGTGCACCCTGGAGCCCACGGTCTCGCGTGAGAATTGTCGTTCTTGACAAAACCATCACGTGCTAGCACCAGGGGCACGCGCGGTCCGGCAGCTGCGACACTTTGGTCACCTAATCCCGTAGGCTGAACAACAGCACGCGCCGTTCGCATCATGGGTGCTAGGCCCTCTGGACGGCTATTCCTATCTGGGAACATCCTCTCATTGGACGGAAGATCCTGCCTGGGACGATCGCCACAAGTGTACTGCGAACATCATCGTAGGGCGACGCTTTGCTTTGTGGGGAACATCAGAGCTCTCCGTCGGCACTTGTTGTACCCGTGACGGACGATAAGCACGCATCTCCCCGACCACGATCTGCCGAGGTTTGTCGTCTCTGATGACGCAGCCAGAAACAAAATTCGTCCTCAAACAGCCGCTTGGCATGCTTATTCCAATTGGCTGGATCCACAACAGATTGAAATATACGCGCAACAGAGATTTGATAACCTCCCTAAGGTTATCAACCCACTCCCTAGGGCTCATCTATATACTCACCCGCTGGCGATTAGCTCGGCACAGGCCGGGGAACCGTTCCCGCGCGGATAGCCCCCGACGGCATGGTCCCCTGGGATTGGTGTGGGAGTCGGCCGTGTTGCCCATGGGGAGATGTGGAATCATTGATGCGATAAGAGGGAAAACTGGCATCACCTTCTCGCGCGCGCAACACCCAGGACAAGAGTTGGGGGGACGGGATTCACTGACCGCGAACATGGTCGCACCTTGGCCAAGTGAGGAGTTCGATCCCGCTCTCTCCCCAAAAATAACCTCTGTACCTTACGTGTAGTAGGACGGGACGATTGTCGCTGGTGCCGCGGGTGGGAAACCTTTTGTGTACCAGTTTATTTTAGACCAGCGGGCCAATCTGATGTGGACCCTTCATTTGGGATGACGTATCGGAACGAATACGGGCAAAGGGGACAAGAAATGCTGGGCATTGGGAGAGAAGGAATCCGAGGGCGAGGAGGATTCTCCCGACTGCAGGATAAATGCAAAGCTCGCGGTTCGTCGCTTCGATCTTGCCAAGCCGGAGGAGTGTAGAGACGGACAAGCAAATGTTTGCAAGTGGATATTGGATGGGAAGCCGGACCGAATTCGGACGGCTGAATTTTACACCAGAATATTTAATCATTTCCCCATTCTTCTTTTGCCCCCTTCCAGTTGCCCATCCTCTCCACCTCTCCCTCCCCTCAATGTTATCGGCCTCGACCATCCCCCGCCTCCCGCCCACCATCCCCCCCACGCCCGCCGATATCCCTCCATCGCCGCCCCTCGAGCCCTCCAGGCTACAAATCCCGTCCGAGCCGGAAATAGTCTCCCACAAGGTTCTATTTATTCATTCCTCTTCTCGAAT
>Ga0307516_10001546_pt1 | contig 31635 bp, 23 predicted proteins | sample 19_EM_MG_FD_203310 | JGI IMG/M metagenome (GOLD analysis project Ga0307516, IMG submission 203310) | Populus trichocarpa ectomycorrhiza microbial communities from riparian zone in the Pacific Northwest, United States - 19_EM | ecosystem: Host-associated > Plants > Roots > Unclassified | place... | reverse complement strand
TGCCTGAATATCATTCCCGGCGATTCTTTTTTTAACCGCATCCTGATCGGATTACTAATCCTGATCTTCGGCGCCTTCTTCGTCACCGTCGCTTCCAGGATCGTAGGCATTATCGGGTCTTCGAACAGTCCCGTATCCGGCATGACGATCGCCACGGTGATGGGTACCTGCCTTACTTTTTTAGCAGTGGGATGGGGCGGTAAAATATATGAACCGATGGCGCTGGTCGTTGGCGGCATGGTCTGTATTGCCGCATCCAATGCAGGCGGCACTTCACAGGATCTTAAAACGGGATACCTGGTAGGCGCCACCCCCCGCTATCAGCAGTTGGCGCTTTTTATCGGGGTCATCGTCTCATCCATTGTCGTAGGCCTTACGATCAAACTGCTGGATATCCCAAGCCCGGACCTGGTGGCGAAAGGTATCAAACATGCCATCGGCAGTACCTACAACGCTCCCCAGGCTACCCTTATGGCTACCCTGATCAAGGGCATTCTGTCCAGGAACCTGGATTGGAATTTTGTACTGGCCGGCGCCTTTTTGGCACTGGCAATGGAGCTTTGCGGCGTTCGTGCCCTCAGCTTTGCCATTGGCGTCTATCTTCCGCTGTCGACTACCTTACCTATCTTCCTGGGCGGAGCCATCCGCGGACTGGTAGACAAGATCAAAAAGAAAAGAAAGATCCCGGTTAAAGACGGAGAAGAAGACCTGGAAAAAGGCAACCTGTTCGCGACCGGTCTGGTGGCAGGCGGCGCCATCATGGGTGTGATTTTCGCTTTTCTGAGGATCCCCCCTAAAGTAGTTGCTTTTATGCAAAAGCTCAGTCTGGAGAAAATGATAACGAATGGCCTGGGAGAAATGGGCTATTACCTGCTGGGAGTGGTCTTCTTCGCGCTGATGGGCTATACGCTGTACCGGGTAGGGCTCAAACAGGAAAAGATCATCGAAAGCTAAATACGGCAGGTGTTTCGCAGCATTCGTTGACCTCTTAATTCATCTTGAAAGGGACGATCATTTCGAAGATGGGAATATTCACTTCGAAATTTTGTTTGTTGTGGAGATTTTCCATCGTGTAGGCGCCATACATCTTTCCCATTTCGGTGCGGAGATTGCAGCCGCTGACATATTGATAACGCTCGCCGGGATTCAACGTGGGTTGTACACCGACGACCCCCTCCCCCTCCACTTCCCGGTAACTTCCGTTGCTGTCAAAAATATGCCAGTGTCGCCTGTGTAATTTTACCGAATAGCCATTATGGTTCTCGATCGTGATCCGGTAGGCAAACATATATTCCCCGGATAATGGGTTTGAATAATCCGGTTGGTAGAAGGTCTCCACACTCACCTCGACCCCTTCTGAGATTTTGTTTGCCATCAGAGCGAATTTTCCTAAAATTAACGAAAATCAACAGGCATTAAAAGGATTGTTTAATATTTAATAACCCCAATGCGAAAATCTCCCATAATTTTGCAGCCAAACGTCAAAATACGATTTACTGATATACGTTTAGTGCCGGTCATTGGTTTCTAATTAGATATAAATTTTTACAATATGAAGATCGCAGTAGCAAAAGGAGATGGGATTGGCCCGGAGATCATGGAAGCCGTACTCAATATTTTCGTCCGGGCCAAAGTGGATATGGAATATGTATATGTGGACATGGGCAAATGGGTCTTTGACAAGGGTTTTTCCAACGGAATGACTCCCGAAGCCAAACAGACGATCGAGGAACTCGGCATTCTTTTCAAGGGGCCCATGGAAACCCCCAAGGGCAAAGGGGTGAAAAGTGTGAACGTAACGGCCCGCAAGACCTGGAATACCTATGCTAACAAACGCGTTTTTCAGACCCTGCACGGGGTAGATACCGTTTTTTCAAAAGCAGGCATCCCGATAGATATTACGATCGTGCGGGAGAATATAGAAGACACCTATGGAGGGATCGAACATATGCTGACGCAGGATGTCGCGCTCAGCCGTCGTTTTATCACGCGCCCGGGAAGTTTGCAGGTGATCCGGTACGCTTTTGAAATGGCGAAAAAGAAAGACGCCAGGCGCATTACCTGCGGGCATAAGGCCAATATCATGAAGCTCACGGACGGTCTGTTCCTGGAATGCTTTCAGGAAGTGGCCCTCGAATACCCGGAACTAAAGTCGGACGATATCATCGTCGATGACCTCGCTATGAAACTGGTGGTACGCCCCCAGGAGTTTGATGTGGTCGTACTGACCAATCTCCAGGGAGATATCATCTCCGACCTCTGCGCGGGACTGGTAGGAGGACTGGGATTCGCGCCCTCCGCCAATATCGGGGACCATATCGCCATCTTCGAAGCCGTGCACGGCACAGCGCCCGATATCGCGGGTAAGAATATCGCAAACCCTACGGCCCTCTTGCTGAGCGGGATCGCTATGCTCCGGCACCTGGGCTTAATGGAAGCCGCCGTCCTCATCGAGAACGCGTTGTTATATACCCTGGAACAAGGGATCCATACGGGAGATTTCGGAGACAAGGCTACGGCTTCCCGAAATACTACCCAGTTTGCAGAAACCATTGTCGGGAACTTTGGAAAGATGCCCCAACAGGGCGCCAAGCCACAACAAAAGAATATGCCCCCTACGCAGACCGCCTTCAAGATCAGTCGTAATGAAATGATGGTATCGGAAGAAATGCAAAAAGAATATATCGTAGGAGTGGACCTTTTTATTGAAAGCTCCGAACAACCCGAAGAGATCGCAAAAAAATGCCAGCGCCATGCAGGGGTAAAATTCAAGCTGGTGAACATCAGCAATCGCGGAACGCAGGTATGGCCTACCGGGTCGATCTATACGAACCTCGTGAATCAATACAATGTAAGGTTTGAAAGCCTCGATGATTCTCCTCTCAATCAGCAGGACGTGCTGGGTCTCTATATCAGCCTCAGCGGGAACTTCAAAATATGCTCTTCCGAACTGCTCAATATATGGGGAGGGAAAAGGGCGTATTCCCTGGCCCAGGGGCAATAAGACCCTGTAAAAAGGCCCCATAAGAACAGCTTATTTTCATTTGCAATTTCCCCTGTGTTGGCATGAAATTAGCATAGTTGTATTGCTACTATTACCCATTCCTATAAATCCCCCATTCACCCTACCGTTGGATCACTACGATCCTGCTTGATTCAATTAACAACATACTCTTTATGAAAGAATTCTATCGATTCTTAGCTTTATCTTTTTGCCTGTTCCTGGCATCTTTATTCTTTATTCCCAGTATGGGAACGGCACAGGCTTATTATAAAGAAACTCCTCAAAGTATTTCCACCGGCACTAACAGCGGAGGATTTTACGAGTTCCTGCCTCCCGGTTATGATCCCAACGGATCGAAGACCTACCCCCTCATGGTATTCTTACATGGCTCCGGTGAAAAAGGCAATGGCACTTCCGACCTTTCACGGGTATTGGCGAACGGGCCCCCCAAATTAATTAGTGCAGGTACCTTCCCGACTTCTTTTACCGTCAATGGTCAGAGTTTTTCTTTTATCGTCATTTGCCCCCAGTTCATTAATCAGGGCTCCATCAGCGATGTCGCTAAAGTGATCGATTATGCTACCCGGAACTATAAGGTCGATGTGAACAGGGTGTACCTCACCGGCCTGAGCATGGGAGGAGGAGAAGTATGGAGCTATGCCTCGGACAATCTTCAGAATTCCGGCAAACTGGCGGCTATCGTGGTGATAGCAGGATCCAATGAGATGGGGGCAGGCAATGCAAAAGTATTGGCCCTGACCAATCTCCCCGTATATGCAACCCACAATCTGAACGATCCCACCGTACCTTCCAACTATACCGTAGAGAATATCAACTGGATCAATGGCTCTGTTCCGCCGCCCACTCCCATGGCCGTCGGCACCATTTTTCCCGTCAGCGGCCATGATGCCTGGACCCAGACCTATAATCCTAGCTATATCAATCCCGCCATCAATCTGAATGCCTACCAATGGATGTTGTCGTATCAGCGGCAGATCGTGATCCTGCCCGTGAACCTGACAGATTATGGCGCCACGCTCTCATCCGATCAGCGTCAGGTATCTCTCTATTGGTCCACCAGCGCAGAACAGGATAATAATTATTTTATTTTGGAACGATCGGCGGACGGACAGCAATTCAAAGCCCTGGATACGGTGGCGGGTTTAGGCAATACGTCTACGGGTCATCGGTATACGGATGCGGATCTTTCGCCTTTCTTCGGAGATAATTTCTACCGTCTTACACAAGTGGATAAGAGCGGTAAGACCACGGTCTACCCGGTATTGAAGGTCACCGTCAGCAGCGAGACACAGGCCCGGGTAAGGCTTAGTCCCAATCCCGCAGGCAATTCGGTATATCTTGAACTGGGCTATCCCGAAACGGGCAATATGCAGGTGAGACTATCGGATATCCAGGGAAGAGTGCTGAAGACCTGGCAATTGAAAAAGGAAGGGGTCGTATTGAATCAAAGCCTGGATCTTTCCCGGATCCCGTCAGGAGCTTATTTCCTGCATATTCAGGGGAAGACCATCCATGAAGTGCAGCAACTGATCAGGAAATAAGAAAGGACCGGGATACGATGTGGAATCTTACCGTCCGGATCAGACGTTGGAGAAATGATCACACGCGTTTGGAGGAGCTATATTCATTTTTCAGGAGCCATTGAAGCATCTTGTCGCGCTGATCGCCCTGGATGATGATCATCCCGTCCTTCACCGATCCGCCGGTGCCGCAAACGGTCTTTAATTTCTTGCCCAGCTCTTCCAGGTCGGCCACCTGTCCGATAAAATTTTCTACCAGCGTCACCGCCTTGCCGGCCCGTTGCTTCGTGTCGAGACGGATCTTCAATTTTTGTTGTTTGGGGGGAAGGGTCGGTTGTTCAGGCTCTTCGTCCCGATCAGGACGGAAGCCCGGGTCGGTGGAGTAAATGATACCGTCGTTGGCTGATCTTTTTTTGCTCATGATACTTTATCGTTTTTCAGGATCACCGCCTTCAGGCTTAGGTCCAGGCTTTGCGCCTGATGGATCAGGGCGCCGATGCTTACATAATCCACTCCCGTACGGGCATATTCTTCTATATTTTCGAGATGGATACCTCCACTGGCCTCCGTCTCATAACGGCCGTCGATAAGGGGCAGAGCCTCGGCGATCTGTGCCGGGCTGAAATTATCCAGCATGATCCGGTCTACCATTCCGAGCTTCACTACGCGGCGCACTTCATCCAGGCTGCGCGTCTCCACTTCGATCTTCAGGTGAGGCCGGTGTTCCACCCGGTAGGCATTCGCCCTTTCGATCGCTTTTTCCAGGCTCCCGCAATAATCGATATGATTGTCCTTGAGCATGATCATATCGTACAGCCCCATACGGTGATTGAGCCCGCCGCCGATCCGGACGGCCTCTTTTTCCAGCAGGCGGAAATTCGGGGTGGTCTTGCGGGTATCGAGGATCCGGGTCTTATATCCCTGTAATTTATCGACATAGCGGCGCGTGAGGGTGGCGATCCCGCTCATTCGTTGCATGCAATTCAGGATGAGCCGTTCGCATTGCAGGATCGTATGCACGGTTGCCTCCGTCTCAAAAGCGATCTCTCCCGGCTGCATCGGGGATCCGTCCGCCATCAGGGGAATAAAGACAGCCGAAGGCTCTTTCATCTGAAGGATCTTTTCAGCGACTTCCATACCCGCCAGGATACCTTCCTGTTTGATCTTCAGAATAGCCTTCCCCCTGGTCAGGGGCGGAATACAGGACAGCGTGGAATGGTCGCCTTCGCCGATATCTTCCCGCAAGGCCGCCTCCACGAGGGTCTGTAAAGAAGGAGGGTGTCCTTGTTCATCTGCGGGTTGATCGGGAAATAGATCGGAAAAAGCCATGGGACAAAACTACAAAAAACCCATAGCTGTTCGCTATGGGTCCTGGTCTTTTAAAGAATAAAGCTATTAAGCTTATTGTACTGACTGGAACCTGAGTTCCTGCAGGAACTGCTTGTCGCCCTTTTGTTTCATGAATAAGGTGGTACGATAGTCTCCATTACGGGTCTGAAGCACCCCTATACAAAATTCTGAACCGCCATTCTCCCCTTTATGTTTTACCTGGAAATTTCGAACGCCATTCGTACTAAAAAAATCCCTGATGATCATTTCTGCCTGGCTCTTGCTATAGGTATCGCTCTTTTCAGGTAGCGAAATGTCGACCCTTGTATCGAGGTATCGGGACAACTGGCCTGCATTCCCCGAGCGCATTGCAGTCGTTATATCATCAATGCTGTAATTATTAGAAGGACGGAATGAAACAAGGACAAGCGAAGCAGTTAAAAACGCTAATCCAAGAATACTTTTCATAATAGAAATATTGGTCTAACTACCTATTCCCAAAAATATGCCAAACTGTCTTTCAGGCGGAAAAATACCACAAACAGGCTATTCTTCATACCTTTGGCGCGCTCAAAAAACCATTTTTATATGTCAAAAAAGAAAGTGATCCTGGTGATCATGGACGGTTGGGGATTAGGCGAAAAAAGGTCTTCAGACGCTATCCAGAACGCCCGGGCTCCCTTTGTAGCCTCTTTATATAAGAAATATCCAAATACCACCCTGGTGACCTGCGGCGAAGCGGTAGGCCTGCCGGACGGCCAGATGGGCAATTCCGAGGTGGGTCACCTCAACCTGGGGGCCGGAAGGATCGTTTACCAGGAATTGCAACGTATAAATGTAGCGATCCGGGACGGGTCCTTCGCCGTAAACCCTGTATTACTGGCCTCCATCCGCCAGGCAAAGGTCCAGGGTAAACCCCTCCACCTGCTCGGCCTGGTAAGCGACGGGGGTGTACATTCCCATACCCGCCACCTGAAAGCCATCATCGATACCTGTAAAAAGGAAGGGCTGGAAGACGTGTATATTCATGCTTTTACAGACGGTCGCGATACCGATCCCAGGAGCGGTCTGGGTTATATCCGGGACCTCCAGTCCTACCTGGACGCGACGACGGGCAAGATCGCCACGGTGAGCGGACGATACTATGCCATGGACCGGGACAAGCGCTGGGAAAGGGTCAGACTGGCCTATGACACCCTCGTGAACGGCGCGGGGGAAAAAGCCACCGATGCGCTGGCAGCCATCGAACAAGCCTATGCCGCCGGCATCACCGATGAATTCCTGAAGCCTACCGTCATCGTCGGGAAAGATCAGCAGCCGCTGGCGACCATCCGGGAGGGGGATTCTGTCATTTGCTTCAATTTCAGGACGGATCGCTGCCGGGAGATCACCGAGGTCCTCACGCAAAAAGACATACCCGAACAGGGGATGAAAAAGTTGTCCCTTCATTATACGACCATGACCCGCTACGACCAGAGTTTTCAGGGGGTGTCCGTACTTTTCGAGAACGACGACCTGAAGAATACCCTGGGAGAGATCGTTGCAGGTCAGGGGCTTAAACAAATACGGATCGCCGAGACCGAGAAATATCCCCATGTCAGTTTTTTCTTCAGCGGTGGCCGGGAAACTCCTTTCGACGGGGAAAAAAGGCTGATGGTGCCTTCCCCGAAAGTGGCCACCTACGACCTGCAGCCGGAAATGAGCGCTTATGAACTGACGGATGCGATCGTCCCGGAGATCCTGGCCCGGTCCGCGGATTTTATCTGCCTCAATTTTGCCAATGCCGATATGGTGGGTCATACCGGCGTCTGGGAAGCCGTCATCAAGGCCGTGGAGACCGTGGACAGTTGCGTGCAAAAAGTGGTGGAAGCCGCGCTGGGCAACGGTTATACAGTATTCCTTACGGCCGATCACGGGAATGCCGACTATATGATCAATGAGGATGGCAGCCCGAATACGGCCCATACCCTCAACCTGGTGCCCTTCTTTATCATAGACGCAGAATGGACGGGTACGGTCCGGCCCGGCAAACTGGGCGACCTGGCGCCCACGATCCTCACCATGATGGAGCTGGATATCCCACAGGAAATGACGGGAGATATATTGATCGATTGAGGCGCGCCCGAGGCTTGCAGCCTGAAGCTTGCCAACAAAAAAAGTTGGTTCCACAGCCAACTTTTTTTGTTGGCGGGGCAGCTTTACGTGAAAAAAATTGTCTAAATTACAGAGCAACCAAATTGCGGTTAATATGACCGAAGAAGCCATTTTACAAGGCTGTTTAAAAAATGAGGCGGGTGCTCAACGGGAACTGTACAATCGGTACAGCCCCAAGATGCTTGCTGTTTGCTATCGGTTTGCTCACAACAGAGAAGATGCGGAGGATATGTTGCAGGAGGGTTTTATAAAAGTATTTTCTCAAATGCACACTTTTCAGAATAAGGGTGCCTTTGAAGGTTGGATCAGGAGGATCATCGTTCATACCTGTATCAACAACCTGAAGAAGAATAAGCGGTTCAATGAAAGCCTGGATATCGTTCATGCACACGGCATCCAGGTACGTGAGGAGAGCGTTCCTTCCATCGTACAGGCCAAACAGATCGTAGAATGCATCCGGATCCTGCCGATAGGCTACCGGACCGTGCTGAACCTGTACGCGATCGAAGGATACTCTCACAGAGAGATTTCAGAAATGCTTGACATTGAAGAAAGTACCAGCCGGTCGCAATATACCCGGGCCAAACAAATGCTGGAGGATATCCTGATCAAAAAGAGTATCCTTCCAAGGCCCAGAGAAAAAGCGGAGTGGCTGGTAGCAATCCGATAGAGAAGAGATCCGAACTATGAAAACCCGATCCCAAAACGCTTGATAATGATGGAAAGAAATTTCTATAGCGATGATGATTTTGAGCAACTGATCAAAGAAAAGACAGAGCAATACAAAATGTACCCTTCAGAAAAAGTCTGGAAGGGTGTCCACAGTTCTTTGCACACTAAAAAAAGATGGTTCATCGGTGGGATGTCCATCCTGATCACCGGCATCATTCTCTTCGCAGGCAGGGAACTGCTCATGCCGGAGCGCCATGGAAGTCCTGCGAAGAAAATAGCCCAGGCCGTCAATACGCCCGCTGCCGGCAAGACCCCTGCTGAAAATACAAGTTTACCCGCTGCCTTTTCCGAATACAAAGGAGGATCCCGCTCTGCCTCTTCCCCGGGCAGCCGCAATAGCCAGTTCTCCGCCCGGCCGGATACCTTCGGTCAAACATCCTCTCTCATCGCCATCGTTGAGACCAGCGATACGGTCGTTAACTCGCCTGCGCTGAACCTCTCCAAAGATATTTCCGCACAGGAAATGGAGGGACATGCCCCCGCGCTGACCCTCTCCACCACCCTGAATGCCATCGCGGCCGGCGCCAACACCGGCAGCCTGACCGGACATGAAGGAGCGATCGCCCGTGAATCCGCCAATTCACGCGAATCCGGTGCAGCCGAAGAAAATGTGAACTCGTCGGGAAGCAAGCCTGTCAACTCCAAAGAAGAAAATATCATCGGGGCCAGGGGCCAGGGCCGTAACAGTCCCGTTAAACGCACCGGTCATGCAGGAACTACAGGACTGGCTGAGACCAATTCCGGCGCCGGCGCCGAACTTTCCACGGATGTGCTGAAGGGAATGGCAGCTACCACGGGCGGCTCTTCCGGCAACAACTTATCGGAAATGACCACCGATCAGCAGCGCATCAACTGGCTCCAGGATTATGCCGTATACAACTTGCGTCCCTCCGTAAAGAAAGGAAGGAAGGCCTTTCAGTTCTATCTTTCCCCTACCGTTAATTACCGGTCATTGTCCGGCGGAAATGATATGGTCACAAAATCCAATACGCAGAGCGTGCCATATTCCAACATCCAATCGGGTAATGCCAGGGATTATGTCAATCATATCCCTGCCCTTGGTCTGGAAGCCGGAGGCAGCTTCCTGTACAGGGCCACGCGCAACCTGACCCTCAAGGTGGGCCTTCAGTTCAATTACAGCCGCTACCAGATCAGGGCTTACTCCGCCGACAGCCTTCAACACGCGGCCATCCGTACGGTCGGCGGCAACAAACAGGTCACTCTGAACAATGAATATTATCAACTATCCCTGCCCGTTGGCTTTGAATTGAGGGTAATGGGTAATGAGCGGCTGCAGCTTAATATTGCAGCCGGTATCCAGCCCACTTATCTGCTGAACAGGAACGCATATTTACTGACGCCCGACTATACCAGCTATAGCCAGTCGCCCTCCCAGTTCAGGAGATTGAATTTCAATGGCGAGGCCGAGATCTTCCTCTCTTATCAGATGCGGGGCGGCATACGCTGGCAGGTCGGGCCGCAATTCCGCTACCAGTTCCTCTCCAGCTATAGTAGCGATTACTCCATCCGGGAACACCTGAAGGGTTATGGACTCAAGATCGGCATCACGAAAACCATCCGTTGAGCACCTGCCCACGACTCCCTCCTTATCCCTTGCGGCCTTCGCTTCTTTGGTTCCAATACTCGCGCATCCTGTCCTCCCCTGCATTCCACCTCCCGGCAGTGACCCCCGGATCACAAAATCTCAAAATCTCAAAATTCCAAAATCAGCCATCCCCGTCCCTTCCCCCGAAACAGGGATAATTAAAAAATATCGGTAATTTTGCAGCCGTGAAATATCTACTCTATCCAGGTGTCCTGCTGTTGCTGATGACGGCCTGTCACCAAAAAAGCCCATCCAGCCAGCCGGTAGCCGGCTCTCCCGACTCTGTCAAAAAGAATTTTTTCCCCGTTGCGGATTACCTCCGGAGTGAGATCCGTTATGTTGATTCCACTCCCCTGGCCATTTGGAAATTTATCATCCGGGACCATAGGACGGATTCCACCTTCATCGAGGCTCCGGCATTTAACCGCCTGGCGGAGGATTTCGTCTCCGCCGATCTGGGGAAAGACAGGCTGGAAAAGGATTATTCGGAAAAATCCTTCATGGATGAGACGGCCGGGAATATGACCTTTACCTATTCCACCTCCAATAGGGAACTGCCTTTACAAAGAGCGGATGTATTGGTGACTCCCGGTCTCAGTAAGGATAAGGTAAAAAGCATTTACCTGGAAAAGGTCTTCTCCAGGGGCGATACCGTCGTGGTAAAAAAGATGTACTGGAAGGCGAAGCGCAGCTTCCTCATCGTTACGATCCTGCAGCCCCCCGGGAAAGATAAAGAACCCATAGTCGATCAATTGAAAGTGGTCTGGGACGGGGATCCCGGCGAATAGATGCAACATGACCCAGGAACAATTCAGCCATATTGCTCATACAATCCCCACCGAACCGGGTATCTACAAATACTTCGATGAGAAGAATGAACTGGTATACGTAGGCAAGGCCAAGAGCATCCGCAAGCGGGTGAGCTCTTATTTCAATAAGACCTTTACTTCTTATAAGACCTATGAGCTGGTACAGCGCATCCGGCGCATCGAGTTCACCATCGTAAACTCCGAACAGGATGCCTTCCTGCTGGAGAACGCGCTGATCAAGCAATACCAGCCACGCTTCAACATCAACCTGAAGGACGATAAGACCTATCCGTATATCGTCATTAAAAATGAACCCTTTCCAAGGGTGTTCCTCACCCGGCACCGGATCCAGGACGGATCGGAATACCTGGGTCCATTTACTTCCGTGGGCAAGGTCCGCGAGCTGCTGGATTTTGTCAAAGGCAATGTCCAATTGCGTACCTGTCAGCTTAATCTAACGGAGAATGCTATCCGAAAAGGAAAATTCAAGGTCTGCCTGGAATTCCACCTGGGCAACTGCAAGGGCCCCTGCGAAGGTTTGCAGACCCACGAAGACTACCGCGAGGGCCTGGATCAACTGAAGAATATACTCAAAGGCAACCTGGGTCCCGTGATCCAGGGCCTGAAAAAAGAAATGAAGGAACTCGCCGCGAACATGGACTTTGAGAAGGCGGAGATCATCCGTAAAAAGATAGAACACCTGGAGACCTATGAATCCCGTTCCGTGATCGTGAGCAGGCACCTGGGCCATGCCGATGTCTTCTCCATGGCCAGGGACGGAGATCTTGCCTATATCAATTACCTGATGGTACAGAACGGCACCATCGTACAGACGCATACCACGGAGGTGGAGACGCACCTGGAAGAATCGGATGAGGAGGTCCTGGCCTTTGCCATAGCCCGGCTGCGGGAGACCTTTAACAGCCAGACCCGGGAGATCATCCTCCCCTTTTTCATCGAATATCCCGAAGAAGGCGTAGCGCTGACCATACCCAGGGCCGGCGATAAGAAGAAATTGCTGGAGCTGTCGGAGAAGAATGTCGGATATTTCCGGGAGGAACTGCGAAAGAAAAAGATCCTGCAATTAGAGGGAAAGACCCTGGACGAAAAGAAAAAGGTCTTGTATCAATTGATGGAAGACCTGAAACTATCTGTATTACCGGACCATATCGAATGCTTTGATAATTCCAATTTCCAGGGATCCTACCCGGTATCGGCGATGGTATGTTTCAGGAACGGTGCGGAAAGCAAAAAAGATTATCGTCATTTCAACGTAAAGACGGTAGAAGGGATCAATGATTTTGCCACAATGAAGGAAGTGGTGTATCGCCGTTATAAGCGGCTGACCGATGAGAAGGCGGACCTTCCGCAGTTGGTGATCATCGACGGAGGAAAAGGCCAGTTGAGCGCGGCCATGGAAAGCATTATATCCCTGGGCCTGACAGGCATGATCACGGTGATCGGACTGGCTAAGAATGAGGAGGAGATCTTTTTCCCCGGCGACTCTGAGTCCATCAAGCTGCCGTATAACAGCGATAGCCTTCACCTGATCCGCCGGATCCGGGACGAGGTGCATCGGTTTGGCATTACCTTTCACCGCCAGAAAAGGAGCAAAGGCACTTTCGTAAACGAACTGGAGAGTATTCAGGGCATCGGGCGGCAAACGGCCGATCTCTTATTGAAGCAATACCGTTCTGTAAATAAGATAAAACAATTGACGGAGGAGGAGCTGGTGGCCTCGATAGGGCCTTCGAAGGCTAAATTGGTACGGGCGCATTTTGGAAAGGAGGCAGAAGGGGGAAAATGAGAGGGAATCCGGGGCCCGGCTCTCCGAAAAGGCCTTTAAAAATAAAAGGGGCCAGGATAGACATCCAGCCCCGTTTTTAAAATCCAATATCCTATGAAAAACCGTTGTAAAAATAGTAAAACAATTCTATTAAACAATACCCGATTTTGGGTATTTTTTAAAAAAGTGCGCCTTCGATAACTAACTAGCTATTAGCCACTTAATTTAAAAACATCCCTCGAGGAATGGGACAATACTCCAAAAAGAAAGGGTATCGTAAAAATACGATACCCTTTCTTATGACTGAATATTTTAATCTAGTACGACCAGAGGTCCTGCTCGTAGTTGAAAATTTTCTCTTTTATATTATCCCCTTCCAGCAAACGCAGGATCGGATCCTTTATAAAGCCTTCCACATACTGATCACCGGGGTTATCCATCGTGGATTTGATGATACGGCTCGCGAAAGTGCGGCTTTCAAATAATTCTTCCCAACTCATTCTTCCGCCGAAGTTCTTACCGTTATAGGCTTCAAACTTAGCAAGCATCGGCCTGAGATCCGGGTAGTATACCCAGAAGAGGGGAGTCACCGTTAGGAAAGAGCCGTCTGCATTCAGGATCGTCTTTTCAGGGGCGATACCGAGGATACGGACATGCATACGGGAAGATTCCTTATCGAAGACCCATTCTTCCTTGATCTGGTATCTTTCTACCGCATCAGGGTTGAATTCGTCCTGGATCAGGGTATCCCTCATCAGCCCCTTGGAGCCATCGGGATCCAGGCGCATATCCGGAACATTGATCGTTTTGGGCTTACCCACCAGGCCTTCCGCAATCTGCCTAAAGGTCATGGGCGTGGTGAAGCGGTCGTCGACGGTAGCGTCGAAAGCCGTTATCTGTCCGCTCTTGATACCGATCAGCAGGATATTAATAAGGCGCTGATTACCATTATCTTCTGTCGCTTTATAGACGAAAGGAAGGTTCATTTTTTCATGTACGTCGATCTCTCTCCATATCCGCTGGCGGTAGACGGCATCATCCTCACGGATATGCTCGTAAGCCAAAGGAGTACGATCTTTTACCAGATTACGCTCGATGATCGCGTCATTACGGAGCGACCTGCGGGGAGTATCCAGCTTAATATCTGCCTCCAGGATTGCCACGGGCTTAACCACGGTATCCTTGGCAGGAGCAACGGCTGCATCTTTCCCGGCCTTATTTTTATTAGTGGTCGGTTTCTTGGCGGTAGTAGTGCGTTTTGTTTTTGCGCGAGGTTTAACTTGCGCATCCGCCGTTCCCACTGCTAAAGCGATCACCGTCGCTAGTAAGCATAATCTGATAAAACGCTTTTTCATCTCACTTAAATTTATCTTATTAAAAAGTATCAGAAAATCCGTCCTGGCCTGGCCGGGACGGATTTTAATTCATTTATTATTTCAGGTTGAAGATCATCTGCGGCAGCTCTCGGGTTCTACCGTCACGGCCTACGACCCTGATCTGATCGAATAACACCATCGTTCCGGGAGAAGCCTTGCTTACGATGCTCTCGGCTCTTCCATTCCAACGATTGCCATCATTCGGAGCTTCGATGTACTGGGGGATACTTCCTCCGATAGCACCCAGCTTGTAGCTTACGACCTTGAAAGGAGATTCGAATTCCGAATTTTCCAGTTTCGCGATCAGACCGCCGATAGCTTTGAATTCAGCAGAAGAGATCGTACCTCCCTTTTTACCACCGATGAACCCGGTAGGATCCGGCAGGAACTTCACCCTCATCGGGAATTCAGCGATCTTTCCGGCTGAGTTCACAATGATCTTGGACATACCCGGAGCGGTCGGCTTAGCGATGTATTTATCACCGTTGACCTTGGAGATATTACCACCAGGGAAGCTAACGGAGACTTTTTCGCTGCCCACGCTACCACCGGAGATGGTCAGGGGATTCTCTTCGCCAACATACAGTACGTTCATTTTTTCAAGGAAGATGGAAGCTCCGGAAGGTTGACCGACCGTATACTTCACTTCTTTATTGATAACGTCTTTGGTACCATCCGGCTTGTAATACTCGATCTTCACATTGATATTACCGGTCGAACTTACTTTTGTCTTATAATCGGCGATACCGTCCGCGGTCAAGTTCTGTTTCTGACCATTGATATAAATATCGGGTTTGGCCGCGGCGCTGAACGCACCCACACCTGCTGTTACTTCCAGCTCGTCGCCGGGCATCAGGTAAGTGGCGTTGGTACCGACCAGGGGTTTGAACTGGTCGAACACCAGCTTAACGGTCCCGATCTGCTTGTACAGATAGTCCACCACCTGGGATTCGGAGTTCTTAATATCGCTCTGGAATTTGCTGAGGATGGTCAGTGCAGCAACGGTGGGCGTCATATGGAAATAATTGATCGTCCAGTCGTGTGCGCTGTCTCCCGTGGGAGCATTTCCTGACTGGGACTTCGGTATCTTAAGGTCCAGGGGCAAGGAATGATCGAAGGTTGCTTTTGCTTTTTTAAGATCTTCGGCCGTCGCGGCGGGCAATCCTTCGTAATGCGAAGGGTCCAGTACATTCAGAAGGTCGGCTTTATACTTGATCAGCTTTTCATATAAGGCTTTCCCTTCGTGCTGCGTATCGAAGATACGGGTAGCTGCATCCAGGTTACCGTCGGTGAATTCTTTTACCCCGTCTTTCATCTGGGGATTGGAATTATCGATCAGTTTCTCTTTCAGCCCCTCGATATAGGTCGTCAGTTCACTGGAGAGTTTTTTGGCTTCGACTGCTTTCGGGGCCCAGATCGCGGCCTTGGCAGCGGTTTGTGCATCCTTTTGGGCGTTTTCGAAGGCTGCATACGTCGTCGCATTCTTCTGGTCCACGACTCCATTGGATTTTTCTATGCTGGCATTCACGGTCTTAAAAGCGTTCAATACCTCCACCGATACATTCAGTGCCAGCAATGCTGTAAGCACCAAATACATCATATTGATCATCTTTTGCCGCGGTTCTTTAGGTAAAGACATGGGTCAGTAAATTATTTGTAATTCAAATTGAGTTTTTCATAAGTTGTCAACGGGCCGGAAAAAACGGGCGCTGGTGAACCAGGCACATTAAGCCTGACGACCTTGCATAGCGCTCAGCATATTACCGTAAACATGGTTCAGGTTACCCAGGTTCTTAGCCAGGAGGGCGATCTGTTCCTGTGTTTTCTTAGCATCCGTTACGCTGCCTTGCATGGTCTCAGAAGCTTGTACCAGGTTGCCATAGAAGCTGTTCATCGCTTTCAGATGGTTGTTGGTATCCTGCAATTCCAGTTCATAGATGGCATTCAGGGAACCGAGGTTCTTGGTGAGTACCTGTACCTGCGTATGGAATTGTTTGGTGCTGTCTGCGGCTGCATTCAGGCTGGAAATGGTATTGGTAGCATTTACATAAGCGCCTTTCATGCCATCCAGGGCTACGGCAGCTTCTTTTGTCTTAGTAGTGTATTCGGTCGTAGCGGCCAGGGCTCCGGACACATCCTTGATCTGGTCAATGGTGGTGCCGAATTTCTTGAAACCTTCGCTCAGGCGACCCAGGTTGGCCGGGGTGATATCGGCTTCCTGTAACATTTTATCCATTTTGTCCAGGGCTGGATTGCCATTGGAGCTGTTGGCTAATTTAGGCAGGGCCTCTACCAGGGCATGCATTTCACCTCCGGGAGGGGGTAAAAAAGCGTATATCAAAAAGATCAGCGACTCCGTCAAAAGACCGGCAGTCAAAAAGAAGTCGGCCAGCTTAGTGTGCAGGATCTTCTGCAGGGCTCCGAAGATAACGACGGCCGCACCTACGCACACTATAATGTTTATCAATCTTTCGGTAGATTTTGATACTCCAGCGCTCATAGTTGTAATTTTAAGTTTGTTTTTTTAAAAGGTTTAGAGAGGGTTAAGGATAAAAGATCCTGTTGATTTTTGTTAGTTATCTAAAATCAAAAACGAGTTTTCTGTTAAAAAATTTTATTCCCCGATAATTTATCTGCGACCATTGGTTATTGTCGGTGACAGATCGATTACGCAACGAAATCCGATATAAGACTTGGTAGTATCCTGGTACTCGTACGTACGGGTGCTGGTCTGCAGGTAGAAGCCTACATCTTTCCAGGATCCGCCACGGATTACCTTCCGTTTCATGCGGGGAGGATCGGAATCCTGCGCATTGTAACGGATGTCGGGGTTCATATCGTGCTGGAAGTTATAAGCGCCTTCATAATACACCGAAGAGGTCCACTCCGCCACGTTACCCGCCATACAATACAAGCCAAAATCGTTGGGCCAGTATGCATCGGCACGCACCGTATAAAATCCTCCGTCTTCGGGGTAGTTACCACGTCCTGGTTTGAAATTGGCCAGCAGACAGCCCTTCTTATTCCTCAGGTAATAGTTACCCCAGGGGAACATGGACTGTGAACGACCGCCGCGGGAAGCATATTCCCATTCTGTCTCGGTTGGCAGACGGAAACTCGATTCGGTGGCTTTTTTCTGTCTTTCCAGGCTGGAATTCAGGTATTGAGTCCGCCATTCGCAGAAGACGGTAGCCTGGTTCCAGTTCACCCCTACGACAGGGTAGTTACCGAAAGCAGGGTGGGAATAATACCGCTTGGTCATGGGCTCGTTGTATGAGTAGCTGAAGTCACGTATCCACACCAGCGTATCCGGGTAGATCTTAACGTCTTTCTTACGGATGAACTGGGAACGGGGCTTGCCTTCATTGACTTTCATCGCGGCTTCCTTCAGGTCGAAGGTCTCCGAATGGTACTTGATCTTGGCAGGGTCCAGTTCCTTCTTACCGAAAATACGGTTGTCCGGAGTAACGACCATCTGGTCTATCTTTTCGATAGTGGCTTTTTCGCCCCATTTGATCGTCTGGGCCTTTTTCCAGTCTACCTGGAACTTGCCGTCCACTTCTTTACCATACTGCATAAGGGTAGCTCCAATGCTATCCCTCACCCAATTGGTGAACTGACGATATTCGTTATTGGTGATCTCGGTAGCATCCATCCAGAAGCCATTGATAGAGGTCTGCCTGTTACGCGCAGTATAGGCATAGTTCACATCCTCATCGCTGGGACCCATGTGAAAGGTTCCCGGTGGAATATACACCATGCCCGGAGGCTTCGCTAAATTGTAAGCACTTGCAGGAGCAACCCCGTGTAACTGTCCGTCATCGGGTAATCCCTTGTGGGACTTGCCTAATTTCCCGCATCCGGCTGCCAGCAGCATCACTGCGGACAGGGCCATCAGATTGGAAAGGTTTTTCATTTTCATATTATTAAAGGGTATTGGGCAAAAAAAATCTTTTGACAACATCGAGCTACAAGTTTAAAATTAATTTTTCGAAAGTCAAAGCTTTCAAGATGCTAAATTTAATAACGAGGCGGGTACGCCTTTATTGTATTATTCAATCGCTAAACTTTTGCACATTTTCGAGGAGTCGGATAAACGCAGATACTTCATTTACAGGGAGTTGGCACATATAGTTCCTACACAGGAAAATAAGGGGGAGGTCGCCTGCCGGCCTGTTGTACAATAGGGGGAAATGGGTATTCTCTTCTGTGGCGGACTGGAAGACCCGATAAGGGAGCATTTGTTGCAGAAATTCCTTTCGGATAGCCTCCAGTTGCCTGCCTGTCATCACTACCTCTGGAATAACATACGTAACGGCCTGGTAAAGGGTTGCCCAAATCCCAAAAGAGCCGGGATAGCCGATGACAACCCTGCTTAGGGATGCAGCCATCCGCCTGGCGCGTTCCGCCCGTTCCGGTTCATTAAAAATTATAGCCATATAAGCCAGGTTGAAAGCCATAACGGAATTGCCGGAAGGCGTAGCGCCGTCATAGATCTCCTTTTTCCGCAATATCAGGTCCTTTTGCTGATCGTGGGTAAAAAAGAAAAAGCCCGTTCCCTCCTCGCTGAAATGTTCTTCTACGAAAGTCGTAAGTTCCTTTGCCTTAAGGAGATAATCCGCATTCCCCGTGATCTCCTGCAATTGGATAAGCGCGGCGATCAGGTAGGCATAGTCGTCCAGGAAAGCCGGGAATTTCGCTTCGCCCCTGCCCTTGCCATTCACCTCTTTTTCTTTATTTGAGTTCCCCGCCGGCCCTGCTGTTGAGCTCCCCGAAGAATTCCCCGTGTCCAGCTTATAGGTATGATAAAAGTTATACAAGCCCTCCCCTTTCAGGTGGTCCCAGCAAAAATCCATATTCCGGACCGCCCATTCTTTATATTTTTCTATCCCCAGGGCCGCATAGGCCTTCGAACAGGCGATATTCATCAGGGCATTCCAGCCGAGGAGGATCTTATCATCCAATGCGGGACGGATACGGCCTGAGCGGTGCTCCAGGAGCCGTTCCTTTGCTTTTTCCAGCCTTGCCCGGTCCTCCCCGGACAGTTCCCCCGGCTCTACGACACGGGTCAGGATATTGTTTCCTTCCCAGTTACCTTCGGCACCGACGCCGAGGCATCGGTTGAAAAGGGCTGCGTCTTCTCCCAGCACCGTGTCGATCTCTTTCTTGTCCCATACATAGTATTTTCCTTCTACGCCTTCGCTATCGGCATCCAATGCGGAATAAAAAGCGGCCCGGCCGGCAGGAAAAGAGGACAATTCCCTGTTTATGAATTCCATGGTCTGTTCGATCGCCTCCCGGTACAGGTCCTTTTTCGTAAGCAGGTACGCCTCGCTCAACACGATCATCAGCAAGGCATTGTCATACAGCATCTTTTCAAAATGAGGCGCCAGCCATTGGTCGTCGGTGGAGTAACGGGCGAAGCCCCCTCCGATCTGGTCATAGATCCCCCCTTTGATCATCTTGTCCAGGCTCAGGCAGGCCTGTTCCAGGGCCTCTTTTTCTTTGGTGAAATGAAAATAATGGAGGAGGAACTGGATGGAAAAGGTCTGCGGGAATTTAGGGGCCCTGCCAAAGCCACCTTCTTCCTTATCGGCATTCTTCATCAATTGTTCATAGATCTGCCGGAGGGTATCCCTGTTAAAAACGGCGTCCGTCGCCCCGGCGGGGTCACCCGGGCTCACTTGTCCGAAAGCATTGGACTGCGAAAGATGTTGGGTAAGTCCTTGCGCCTGGGTCTCTATTTCCTGCTGCCGCTCCCGGTAGGAACGGGCAAGGCCGGAGAGTACATCCTTCCAGGAGGGACGGTTATGCGCAGGACGGGGCGGGAAATAAGTGCCGCCGTAAAAAGGTCTGCCATCCGGGGTAAGGAATACGTTCAAAGGCCAGCCGCCGCTGCCGGTCATGGTCTGCACGGCTTCCATATAGATATGATCCAGGTCGGGCCTTTCCTCCCGGTCGATCTTTATATTGACGAAATGTTCATTCATGAGCCGGGCCGTATCGGCATCCTCGAAGCTCTCCCTTTCCATGACATGACACCAGTGGCAAGCCGCATAGCCGATACTGACGAGCAGGGGCTTATTCTCGGCCCTTGCTTTCTCCAGGGCCTCTTCTCCCCATGGATACCAATCCACGGGATTATGGGCGTGCTGAAGAAGGTAGGGGCTGGTTTCTTTGGCCAGGCGGTTACCCCCCAATCCCCGACCCCCTTCCCCCCTACTGGGGGAATTTGGTAGCTCCCGGCTCTTATCAAGCGTTTCGCTCATGTCAGATAAATATAAAGTTTGCTGGAATTTTGTCTCTTTTGCGGGCGTAGCGAATATGATGCAAATTTCGCACCAGTGAAGGATCACCAGTGAAAGAATAGAAATAGTTTTCAGCACCTGACTCCCCTTCGGGGGCGGGGGTTAGCTGGAGACCTTCTTCTTTCCTGCTACGGCTAAGTATTTTTCGAGTGCGGAGACCATGGAAGGCGCCTGGGGCAGCGGAGCCTTGATATCCAGGGTAAGACCGGCATCCTCCACGGCCCGGGAAGTATTACTCCCGAAAGCGCCGATCTTGGTACCGTTCTGTTTAAATTTGGGAAGATTGTCAAAAAGGCTCCTGACACCGCTGGGGGTAAAGAAGCAGATGATATCGTACTCGCTCTGTTCCATCAATACTTTTACATCGTTACTGATGGTGCGATACATAAAGGGAGTGGCAAAACCGCAATTGTTATGTCTGAGCCAGTTGATGATCTCGTTGTCCTGTTGATTTTCCGAACAGGGGTAAAGGAATCGTTCGTTCTCTTTATGCTTGTTGACCACATCGAACATGCTCTTGTTCAGGCCATCGGCGCCATAGAACACTTTCCGTTTGCGGTATAAGATGAATTTCTGGAGATAGAGAGCGACGGCTTCGGTGATGCAGAAATACTTGGTGTCCTGGGAGATACTGATCTTCATTTCCTCACAGATGCGAAAAAAATGATCGATCGCATTCCGGCTCGTAAAGATCACGGCCGAGAATTGGGGAATATCGACCTTCTGCTTTCGGAAATCCTTTGCAGGGATTCCTTCCAGTCGGATGAAAGGATGGAAGGCCAACTCAACCTCGTACTTTTTGGCAAGCTCGAAATAAGGCGACTTATCTGTTTCAGGCCTGGGTTGAGTTATTAGAATTCTTTTTTTATCCCCGTTTTTAATCATGTGCGTTCCCCTAATCGGTTTTGCAAAATTAATAACCTTTTTCCAAATATGCCAATAACACCTTGTAAATCAAGAGTAGGGGTGCTATTTCGAACGCGCAAAGGTACAGAAAATAATGAAACGGAGTTAGTTTTATTTCATTGGCTATGGGTCGGAAGGACGCTAGTATCCGGTAGCTCATGAAAATGAAAACCATTACTAATGAGATAGTTATGTAAATTTCTTGCGCTTGCTGCTCCGAAAAAGTGATCAGGATCAAAAAAGGAAGCAGGAAAATACCCAGCATTTTGTTCACAAGGAAGACCACAAAAATATAAGTATCGGTGGCCCTTGAAATATTAAAGACCCAGCCACAAAACTTCAGTACGAGGAACTTCACCAGGTAGATCACGATAAGGGCGATCATACAGTTGAGGTAAAGGATCCAGAAATTGATCCCCTCCCCGTACCGGTAGTGCCGCAGCAGGAAGCAGGCATATAATCCCCCCGTAATGACGAAGAAGACATTCAGGAGCAGCGAAGGCTGGGGCGCCTGCAATACCTGTTCGCGGATCTGCTGCTGGCGGATGGACACCCGGAAAAAAAGCGTCAGCAGGTTAGAAAAATATTTTTCAAAGAACATCCTGAACAACGCAAAATAGAAAAGGATCCCCACCAGCAGGTAGAAAAGACTATCCCTTGAATTCGACCGGTGGATCTCGATCTCTTCCACTACCGGCCTGCCCGTAAAATTAAAGGAAGGATGAGTGGAAAGGATGTGCCGCCAGGGAAGAAAATCCGTGAACACCTTTACAATAGGCTCCCGGATCATTTTGGGCGTCATCGTATCTCTCTTGCCCGTATCCGTTCTTCCCGTATCCGTTCTTAGCTTGCCGGTATCATGAGCGGAAGCCTTTACCGTATCGGAGGACGCAGCCGTCGCGGATGTACTGACCTTCGGGGAATGCCTGATCCGGACAGGAACCGTATCCTTTTTTACGGGTATCGAGTCCGTCTGCTTTTGCGCCGCCGTAGGGACAGGGGGGGTGGTATCGGACTGAGCAAATAGATTGCTGAAACAGAACAGGCAGAGAAAAATCAGGAGGAAAAATTTACTCACATTATTTAGTTACTGTTACAAAAATATCATAGTAAGCTGATTACCCGAAATTGATTTTACCGCTAACTTAAAAAAAGCTTACATAGCCTAAATGGATCTTCGCATTCCGCAGGTTGAGGTTCGCATCATCCCTCTTACCCACGGCATAGGATATATTGAAAATACCCGCCTTGGTCTCAAAGGCCAGCCCGATCCCCATGCCCAGAAAAAAATTATCGAGATGGTAACCCGGTATTTTATTCTTGGCCCAGGCGCCATCCACAAAAGAGAATAAGAAAGAGTTCAGACCGATGAGATAACGATACTCTACGGTGCCGACCGCATACTGGGCCGCGAGAATGCTCTCCTCGTCAAAGCCACGCAGCAGCTTATATCCCCCGATGAGGTAGAGTTCGTTGCGATAGGTCACCGGGCTGCCGAATACGGCTCCGTTCACACCCAGTTTCAAGGTAGAGGTCCTTGACATCGGGAAATAATGTGCGCCCGCCGCCTTTACCTGGAACTGGTAAGAGCTCAACTTCACCGTATCATAAAGAGAGTTGAAAGAAAACCCCGGATCCGAGGGATCGGTCAGCTTTGCGATCTGCGGATTCTTACGTATTTTTTTTGTGCCGGCAGCGCCCATGAATTGGAATTCATTACCCCGCCTGGGGTTGAAGCGATAGTCGGTCGTATTCAGGTCATAGGTCAATCCGAGACTTAAAGAATTGATATCCGCCCCGGTGGGCAGCATGCGCGATGCCATTACCTGCAGCGTATCGACGGTCAGGAGATTGGTGATCATGTCACGGAGGAACACCGTACCGGACTGCGTCCCCGAGAGCGTATACTGCATCCCGATCTGCAAATTGATATTGATATACGAAGAGTCCTTCTTGTAGAGATCGAAGGAAGTACTCAGACCAAAAGGCGAATTGAACAGATAAGGTTGTTGGTATAACAGGTTGAGCCGGGGTGATTGGGGCTGCAATTGCTGCCAGTTGACGCCGATGGTCTCCCCGTTGCCCAATGCGTTCTTCAGATTGATCGTTGCCTCACCGGTCACCAGTAATTTGCTTCCAAGCAAAGGGTCGCTGCTGGGCAGGAAGCCGACCAGGGCGTTGATCTGGCTGCTCTTTTTGGCCTTAAGGTATAAATTGACGACAGATCCCTCTCCCAGCATGGTGAGGTTCCAGGGCTGCTGCTCCTGCACATAAGGCAGTTCAATTATTTTTTTACTGATCGCCTCCAGTTTTTCCCGCCTGTAGATACTGCCGTTGGGGAGGTTGAGATAATGCTGAAGGAATTCATTGGAGATATTGGCCCCGCCATATACACGGATGCTATCGATCTTATAGAGCGGGCCTTTGTCAATTTTCAGAACGGCAGAGACCTCATCATTCTCCTTCAGCACAATACTGTCGAGGCCGATCTTTGCAAAGGGATAGCCGTTATTCTCCAGGTAATCCAATAGCCCCTGCTGCTTGTGTTGGAATTGAGTAAAATCCAGGGGACGGCCGTAAAAATTCTTATCATTCCAGGCGACGGCCGCGAGGAGACCCGGTTCCACCTGCCGGGTATTGATATGCGCCCAGCGATAAGCATTCCCCGCATAAAGGTTGACAGTGGCCCCCGCAGAGTCATACCGGATGCTATCCAGGGATGCCGTCACAAAGCCCTTTGCCTGCATCAGGGCCGGGAGACCGTAAATATATTCCGTGCAGGCGCTCTTACTTTTGAAGGAAGGAGGAGGGCCCAATTTCTTTTGTACGAAGAGGGAATCCTTATCGACGGGTACGATATGAAGCTGGTATTGCCCAAAGCTCCTGTAATTAGCTGCTAACAGCAATAACAAGAGCGCCCGGCGAACTCTCCCTGATGTTGTACCTCGATCCATAGTAATCCCGGCAAGTTATGGCATAAATAACGCCAAAACCGGGTAACTATTGGCTATCAAATAATTCTTTTAGTTTATTAGTAAGATCATCCCCGGTGATGTTCTTTGCAATAATTTTTCCTTCAGGGCTGACCAGGAAGTTCTGGGGAATGGCCTGAACGGAGTATAACGCGGCGGCTTCATTTTTCCAGCCCTTCAGGTCGGAAACCTGCGGCCAGGTGAGATGGTCATCATTTATAGCCTTTATCCATTTGGCCTTGTCAACCCCACGGTCGACCGAAACCCCCAGGATATCAAAGTTCTTATTCTTATAAATGGCATAGGCCTTTACCACATTGGGGTTTTCCGCACGGCAGGGACCGCACCAGCTCGACCAGAAATCGACCAAAACATACTTGCCCCTGAAATCATGCAGTGAAATGGGCTTCCCCAACGTATCCGCCATCGTAAAATCCGGCGCCTCGGCTCCGATCATGGTCCTCTTCATGGTCGCGATCTGCACCGCATAGGCCATGCCCGCCCTACTGGCTCTTATAGTAGCCGAGAGCAAATTAAAGACAGGTTCAACTTTGGCAACATCCGGAATATACCCCGCATATTTTTTTACTACGAAAAGACTGTACGATGCGTTCGGGTTGTTTTTTATAAAATCAAGGTAAACGGCCTTTTTCAGCACGTCGATCGAGTCGCTTATTGCCATATAATATTTCTCGAATTCCTTTGACTTTCTCTTTTCCGGCCTGGCCGCCATGTATTCCTCATCCAGCGCATTCATGACCTTTGTATAAGGCTGCAATAACTTTTTTACCTGATTGTTATCGGTATTCAGCGGCCCCCCGGTGATCACGGCATTTTCCAGCGAATCCGCAGAAGTAACCGTTATCGTTCCCGGCTCCAGATAAAATTCCACATAATCATTGTCCCTGCTGCTGATGCCCGTTCCTTTTCTGCTGATCAGGATATAGGTCGGTATCGATTCATCGATCGTCCCCTTAAATGAAAAGGAACCATCCTTCATTACCACCGAATCAGATTTCAGGCCATCCTCATTGAGGAACACATAAGCCTTTGCAGGGGCAGACCAGTGCCCTACTTTTCCGGTGATAATAAATTTCTTGCCCTGGGCGGTTAACAAGGTCGGCATGATCATGACCAGGATGGTCCCTATGTATTTTACTATGTTCTTCATTGTCGGAGTTGTTTAACTATGATGAATGGGATGCAGCAGCTTACTGCTCATTCTGTTTTAAATTGGGGTTCAGGTTAATCTCATTCACCGGGATCCGCAGCAGTATTTTGGGACTGGTGGGTTCAACGGTGGTCACCTGGGAATCCGTGGAGACATAATTCCGGACCATACTTAACCCATTCCGGTAATAATCAAAGCCGATCTGTCCCTCAAAGGCCAGTTCGATCCTGCGTTGAAGAAGGATCTCATCGAACAGCGCCTGCCCTGTAAGCCCAATGAGCGCCGCCAGCCCGGCCCTTGTCCGGATGGTATTGACATCCGCCAGCGCCTCGGCATTCTTTCCCAGCTTGACATAGGACTCGGCACGATTGAGGTACATCTCGGCCAGTCGCAGGTTTCTCCCGGGTGATTTGGAACTGAAGCCTACCCGCGCTAAATTATATTTGTTGGTCGCAAAGGCATCGCCGTAGGTACTTAAAGGATAGGTGGCGGGATTGTAGAAGCTTTTGCGCAGGTCGGCGGGACCGATCAGGCTTAGCAGGTCCGGCGAAGGAGCATAAGTCCCCGATGGACTCATATTGGCGATGGGTACGTAATAGCCGGCGATGGCCACTAATTGGCTGGTGGCCGCGCTTAAAGTATTGGTGGCAAAGATGTCTTCATTGTTGTCCGTATTCTGCAGCGTATAATAACCCTGGTAATCGCTACCCTGCAGCAGGGTAAAGGAACTGGAATTGATCACGGTAGTCGCATGCGTAATGACCAATTGGTTATTACCTGCATCCGGCGTAGTGAAGGTCCCGCCCATATACAGGTACACCCTTGATAAGAGCGCCTCGGCAGCATATAGACTGGCGTAAGAGCTCCCGCGGTTTGTATTGAACAACGGGATAGCAGCATTCAGGTCGCTGATGATCTGCGCATAGGTAGCTTTTACCGTGCTTCTCGCCGTTTTTGAATTATCCGTGGTCAGCGTGGTGATGACAGGCACGCCCGGGTTTACATCCGGCTGCAGGTAATAGGGCCGGCCATAAAAACGAACCAGGGTAAAATAGCTGAATGCTCGCATAAACAAGGCCTCGGCCTTTGCTTCCAGTATAACTGAATCTGTCTCGGTTTTAGATACATTATCCAACAATTCATTGATCGTAACGATCATGTTATACTCTCCATTCCAAAGGCCTTTCGAATAATTCAGGACAGGTTCGATGCGATCGGTATGAAGATAATTAAACACATCTGACTGCGCCGTGGTCGATTGTAATTCCAGTTTCCGCAGGTTGTTACCGTGAGCCTCTCCCGTAAAAAAGATATTATTTACCAGGGGTATGGATAAACTGTAAATACCTTCCATGGCGCGTTGATAACCGGAGGGCTGCGAAAAGATCACTGAAGAAGTAGTGACATTATGGGGTTGTATCTTATCCAGCGCTTTGTTACAGGAAAAAAGGGCGCCTATAACAACAGCGGGGATTATATATTTATAAAGAGGATTTCTCATGATGTTAAAAATTAAGATGAATGCCTGCGATGAGTCTTAATGGATTCGATACGGTGGTAGCCGGGCCAAGGTAGGGCTGGCTTGTATATCGGGGGTCATTGATATAGGCTCCTTCCGGATCCTTGCCCCAAAAGCCGCTTTTCTTTATTACAAAAACATTGTCTGCACTTACATATACGGAAAGGCTTTTTACAGAGGCCCTTGCCAGTTGTTTGACGGGGACGTCCCAGTTCAGCCGTATATTCCGTAAGCGGAGATAGCTGGCATCCTGATAGGTCGCGGAGTTGCGATAGCCGCTAAAATTCCATGCCGATGACGTTTCTGTATACTGCGACGAATAGATATTCGGGAAATTCGCTTTAGTGTCTCCGGGCCCCTGCCAGACATGTATCGGTGAAGGGATTCTCAGACTGTTGGCGCCGGTGCTGTAAAGGAGGCTGGGCTCGGTAGCCCAGAGTATAGCGAGATTGCTTACATAGTTGCCCACCTGGAAATACCAATCCGTGCCGAGTGTAAAATTCTTATAGGTCCAACTGCTCTGAAATCCGCCAAAATACCGTGGTGTAGCGCTGCCGACGATCTGGTAATTCTTTGGGTTGCTCATCGCATTACCGCTGATCCCCTCGGTGACCACCTGTTGACCGGCAGAATTGTACACGCTGAAAAGAGGCGCCCCGTTCGCCGGATTCACCCCTACGTAGGGGATCGCTTTTATTTCGTTGATGTCCTCCCCAACCTTACGGTAATATTGACCGGTGAGCTTGTCCACGAGGGAGTCAGCCACTAGTTTGGTGATATGGTTCTTGTTGAAGCTGATATTGGCGCTGATATTCCAGGCAAAATTCTTCGTCTGCACTATTTTTCCCTGCAGGGTAATCTCGACGCCCTTGTTCACGATCTCCCCTATGTTCTTCGACTGAGAAAAGCTTCCCAGGGTAGCTGCCAGCGTTTGACTTTGTATCAGTCCGGAACTGCGCCTGTTGTACAGGTCAAGATTGGCGCTGAACCGTTTGAACAGCCCTATTTCAACGCCCAGCGTTTGGTTATAGGTCGTCTCCCAGCGTATATTATCGTTGGCAAGCTGGCTGAGTATGGAGCCCGAGGAGTTTACGCCATTGTAGCTGCTGTTATTACTGTAATAGGTCTGGCTTAGAAAATAACCCCCGAGGTCACGTCCGGAAGTGCCATAAGCATACCGAAGCTTCAGGTTATCGATGGCGGTGACGTTCTTCAGGAAATCTTCCTTCTTGATCAGCCAGGCGCTGCTCAACGAATAAAAATTCCCGTAGCGGTTGTTCCTGCCAAAGGTCGGCGAGGCATCCGTGCGGAAGGATCCCGTGGCTATGTATTTATGGTCATAGGAATAGGTCGCCTCGGAAAATGCCGAGAACAGGGCCGCATCCACCTGTGTCCCCACCGGTATATAGGGAGACCCGAATAAGGCAGCATCGGAATTCCCAAAAGAAGAAGCTGCGCCTGCATTCCGTTCGCCGGGTAAAATATTATAATAACTGTTACTGGTTGTCTTTGTGGTCGAACGACCGTATTCCATCCCTGCGAGTACGGACAATCCGTGGAGACCGAACTGGTCCTGGTAACTGACGGTATTAGAGGTTAAAAAGCTGGTGGCATTACTGTTGTTGATGGTAAGGGAGCCGTTCATAGGCTCGGAACCAATCTCCGGAAAGATGGGTGTTAGAGGGAGGTAATTGGAGTTATCTCCATAGCGACCGCTGAGCGAACGGGAATCATAATTAGAATTAAAATTATTCACCGTCTCGTGGATCGTGTTGGAGGTCTGAAGAGTGACACTATTGACCGGCCTGTATTTCAGGCTAAAGGTGCCAATATAATTCTGCGTTTTATTGATGGCCGTATTATCATAGTTCTTTGCTTCGTAAAGGATATTGGCCACCTCCGCGGTCTCGATCTGGTCGGGTAAGGAGCCGCTCCTGTAGGGCAGCCCTTTTACCAGCTTGCCGGAAGCATCCGTTGGTTGATAAAAAGGGAGGTAGCTATCCGGCGTAGCCAGGCCATTTTGCTGTTTGGTGATCTCTGAGATGGCCGTGGTCAGAAAGCTTGCCGTCAGTTTGGAAGAAAGGATAAGATCGGCATTCAATTTAAACGTAAACCTGTTCAGCCGATCGCCGATCTGTATGCCCTTTTCGATATAAGATCCCGCACTCGCGAAAAGGCGGCTTTTGTCATTTCCCGAACTCACGCTAATGGTGTTGTCATAAAAGCTGCCTGTTTTATACAGGGCTTTGCTCCAGTCGAAGTTATGGCTCCTGTCGGCATTATTATAGAGGCTGGCGGCGGCGAGGAAGTCCGGCTTCTGCGGATAGGCCGTCCGGATATCGGCGAGTTCATCCCATTGCGTGCTAAGGTAACGATCCATGCTATTGATCCACTCCGTTGTATTCATCAGCGGCATCCGGTTGCTGTAGTTCAGGGTACCCGCACGGCTGTTCACCGAAACGGTGGTTCCGTTGGTCGCATGTTTGGTGGTAATGACAAATACACCCAGGGCAGCGCGGGATCCGTAAATGGCGGCGGAGGCTGCATCTTTTAAGACCGTGATCGATTCTATATTGTCCGGGTTTACCACGGCCTGCATATCCACATTGCCGATAATGACACCGTCAAGAATGATCAGCGGGGAGTTGGGCCCGATGCTGGCGTTGGAAGGAAGAGTAGATTGTCCCCTGATAAACACTTCCGGCCGGGAGGTCACATCTGCCAGGTTCTCCGTCACCGACACACCCACCGCAAGCCCCTTCAGCAGGGACAAAACGTTCGGAGAGGTGACAGCGCTGTTCAACTGCTCCCCGGTGATCTTTTGCAGGGAGCCTGTAATTTCCGATGACCTTTTTGTAGTGTAACCGGTAGCTACGATCTGATCCAGGGCAGAAGGCTGCAATTTCAGGGAGATGGTCAGAGTCTTTTCCATTCCTAAAAGGATAGACTTCGATCCATAGCCGATATAGGTGATGACGAGCGTCTGACCGGGTTCGGCAGTTATGGTGAACCGGCCTTTGTCATTACAGGATACGGTGACGCCGGTTTCCAGGACTTTGATACTTGCCTGCGCAAGGGGCTGATGCGTATCCGCATCTTCGATGGTGCCCGTAAACGTGACGGGTATTGACTGCTCTACAAGAACCGGCGTCGCTTCTGTCGGTTCCTTCTTTCGTACCACGATGGCCTTCCCTACGATCTCATAGCTCAGGGGCTGATCATGAAATACTATTTCCAACACCTGCTCCAACGGGGCATTGATGACCGTAATACTGACCGGCTTTGCCTTTGCCAGCAGGGTAGAGTTATAAAAGAAATCGTATCCTGTCTGTTGCCTGATGTCATTAAAGATATTCTTTAACGACTCGTTCTTTTTGCTGATGGTCACCTGTCCATAGCTCGCCGCGCTCGCATGGAGTATAAAGGACAGCAGCAAAATCACCGTTAATTTCATATACAGGAGCATTTTGAAGAAGACACAGGTATTCGGCCTACCCTTCCTTTGCGTGTAAAAATTCATATATTTACAAGGTTGAGGTTAAAAAAATAAATTGTCTAAGCCGCAATTGATTTTACAGTGACTTCAATATCGCCAGAGGTGCTACAACACTTCTGGCTTCTTTATAAGTCCACTGCAGACAGTAATATTTAGTTCATAACAGTGACCCTCCTTTCTTCGATTTTAAAGTGCACAGTGCCTTGCTCTTCCATTAGTGTAAGAATAGCGGTAATACCAAGCTTTCGCGAGATCTTTCCCCCGAAATAAAGGGGCTCTTTTGTTTTTAGCTGGTAGCTGATCTCCACATCATACCAACGGGAGATCTTTCGCATGATACTTTCAAGAGGTTCGTCATTAAAATCAAAATCACCGTTCTTCCAGGCAATGGCCTCGTTGATATTGGCATCGTGTATAATTTTGACGCCGCCCTCGCCCAGGGTGCTGGTCTCTGCCTGTTGGCCCGGTATCAGCATTCCGGCCGATGTCTTACCGGAAACCTTTACCGATCCCTCCAAAAGGGTAGTGATACTGCTCCTTTCATTTTCATAGGCCATGGTATTAAAGTGGGTGCCAAGTACCTCAACGGTCTGACCCCTGGTAACTACCCGGAAGGGCTGCGCCTTGTTACGGGCCACTTCGAAATAAGCCTGCCCGGTCAATTCCACCTGGCGGAGGGGCCCGCTGAATTTTGCCGGGTAGCGAATGCTTGACGCGGCATCGAGCCAGACCTGTGTCCCGTCGGGCAGATCGGCCCGGTATTGCCCGCCCGCCGGCGTTTCTATTTTATTATACGCTATGATGGTACCAGCAGAAGGGTCACTAACCGGTGCATACACCAGTTTTCCTTGTTGCGTAAAGATCCGGGCTCCCGGTTGGGTGGCTAACAGACCGGAATCCGATTGGCCGAGGAGGATCGTCTTGCC
>Ga0307516_10001545_pt1 | contig 31640 bp, 32 predicted proteins | sample 19_EM_MG_FD_203310 | JGI IMG/M metagenome (GOLD analysis project Ga0307516, IMG submission 203310) | Populus trichocarpa ectomycorrhiza microbial communities from riparian zone in the Pacific Northwest, United States - 19_EM | ecosystem: Host-associated > Plants > Roots > Unclassified | place... | reverse complement strand
CATTCACCGAAACCGACACGGTGTCTAGCGGTACTTGGGCTGGTGCGTTGCCGCTCAGATCCTGCGCGGGAAGCGTGCCGACCGCCGGGAAATTGAAGTTGTCGTAAAAGGCCTTCATGTGGGTCCAGTCGGCACCGATTTCGATATTGTCGGTGACGAAGACCTTGCCTTCGAAATCGAGTCCGTAGTAAGTCATGGAACCTGCGTTGAACACCGCAATCCACTGCGTTCCATCGGCATACGAGCCGTTCTCCACTTCCTGTTTGTGTTGCACGGCGCCATAGAATGCGTCGATATTCGTACGCACCGGCCGCCCGCCCAGTGTCCACTCCGATTTCACGCCAAATTCAAAGTCGGTGGCCACCTCGGGCTTGAAAGTCTGCAGATTCTGCTCGCGAATCGCGTTGTTAAACCCGCCGATCTGAAATCCATGGCGGGTGGTGGCATAGACGTTGGTTTTATCGGAAATCTGGTCCTGCAGCGATAGCGTGAAGCTTGGTTCGCGCCAGGACCGGCTGTTGGAGCCCGCGCACGCGGCCGCATTGTAATGCGGAAAGAAGGCGATGGCTCCCGGAAAACAGGAGCCCGCGAAGAAATTACCCGTGGGATCGGGCGCCACGCCGGGTGAACTGGGGAATCCAGGTCCGAAGGAGGTGAACGGCTCGTGCGGCTGGTTGGTAAACGTGCCGTTGTCCCAGTTGTAGCGCACGCCCAGTGATGCGGTCACCTGGTCGGTCAGGTTCGCCTGAACTTGGGAATACAACGCCAAGGTGTGGAATACCCGCGTGTAGTAGTTATTGGTAACCTCGGCCGCCGCTGCGGGCACCGGAGGCGTGGGTCCGAAGAAGCCCAAAATGCCGAAATTCTGTGCGAGATCGTAGGAATTGCCGTCTTCCTTGCGTGTGTTCGACCAATAAACGCCGTTTACGACATGAATCTTGTCGAAATTCATGTGCAACGACAGTTCTTCAACCCACAGCGTGTTCTTGTGGGCGGTACGGCCGTTCACTAAATCCACGCGCGTGCCGTCGTTGTCCTCGAAGGAATCCGTGTGATCTTTACGGTACCCGAAAAGATTCTTGACGGAGATATTGTTATTGAACTCGAAGTTCAGTACGTCCTGCATCCCATAGTTGGTTGCCCGGTTGTAGAGCGGCAGATTGACTCCCGACGGGTTGCCGCCTTCGGACACGGTGTAGGGCCCGAGTATGTCCGCCGGACCCAATGTGGATACGGCTGTGAATGCGACCGGCACCGAGGATCGCGGGGTATCGTCTTCTCGGTAGTAGTCGAGCACAACATCATTGGTCAGGGCGGCCGTCGGCTTGAAACGCACCGAAAGACGCGCCGATCCATGACGGTCGCTGCTCAGCCGATCCGGGATGCCCGCGGCGGGATCGGGGGTGAGGTTCTTGGTGAAACCCTTGCGCTGTACCGCGTCGACGGCGAGCCGCACCTGCAACTCGTCGTTGAGCGGCACGTTGATCATGGCCTGTGCTTCGTGCCGGTCGAAATTCCCGACATCGCCGTAGACATAGCCCTCGAATTGATTCGAGGGCCGGTTGGGTCGGAAGACGATGGCGCCGCCCGAGGAGTTGGTCCCGAACAGCGTGCCTTGGGGACCTTTGAGAACCGTAACCGAGTCGATGTCATACATCGCGTTGGCGATCGAGAGGGTGGAGAGCAGCGGCATGTCATTCAGGTACACCGCGGGTCCGTCGGTACCGTTGTCCGCTTTGGTGGCACGAATGGCAAACGTCGGGGCGCCGCCCTGGGAATTGGGAGCGACGACCAAGCCCGTCACGTGCTCCTGCAAATCTTGGACGTCGAATACCACGCCTTTCTGTAAATCGGCGCCGGACAATGCCGTCACCGTAATAGGCACCCTTTGCGAGGATTCCTCTTCCTTTCGAGCCGTGATGACGATTTCCTCGAGTTGCGGGCCCGCGGCCGTGTCGGCAGCCACGTGATTGTCAGCCAACAGCGGCGGATCGGCGTCTTTTGCCACCGCGGGTGCGCCCGCCGCCGCGATTGCCGCCATGCCGATCGCGATGAAAAGCTGCGTTCGCTGATACTTATTCTTGACCGGCATAACCACTCCCGATGCATGGCTGCTGTAGTACGTTCACATTTTCGAACGATATACCCAATTCTGAATGAGGGGCGCTAGGTTTGTCAATGCCGAAAGGAATTGGGTACTAATCGATCGCCCAACCGACGCAGCTGAGATGAATGCCTAGCGAAATGAGGCGTTGCACCGCAGGGATAGGATCGTACTTTCGCGGCGATTGTGCAGCCCACGCGATCGGGGTAATGTTACGGCGTCGCGAGATTGTGCGGCGCCTCCGACGAGTCCATTCCATGCCCGCGGCTTCCACCTTTTTCCCCGGTCGGGCCGTGCAACAGATCGGTTATGCCACGACCGATTGCGCAGAGGCCGTCAGACGCTATGCCGAGCGGTACGGCGTCAGCAAGTTCCTGTTGATGCCCAACACGGAGTCCATCATTGCTCCCGGGCAGATCGCGATCCTCAATGTTGCGCTCGCGTTCGTCAACGACACCATGATCGAATTCATCGAGCCTGTGAGCGGTAGCGATGCCATCTATCGGGACGTGTTGCCGTCCGGCGGCTTCGCCATACGTCACCATCACCTGGGCTACTCGATGTTCACCGAGGAGGAGTGGCAGGCCAAGCAGCGCGAGATCGAGCGGCAGAAAATTGAGGTGGTTTTGTCGGGAGAATCGCCCGATGTAATTCGCTATCAATACATCGATCTGCGAGATGACGTCGGCCACTACGTCGAGTATCTCTACTATCTGGGGCGCGGCGGCCGCGAGCTGCTCGAAGCCATTCCCCGAAACAGTTGATGTCGCGAAGTCCGAAACTGCTCGCCGACCGAGTCGCGCTCGTGACCGGTTCGACGCAAGGTCTGGGGGAGGGCATTGCCACCCGAATGTCAAAGGCCGGCGCCAGAGTGGTGATCCATGGCCGCGATTCATCGAAGGGCGAGAGAGTGCGGGATCGACTCCGGGCGTTGGGCGGTGTGGTCGAATTCGTCGCCGCTGACCTTCGTTTCGAGGCGCAAGCCCGGCACCTGGTCAGCGAGACGGTGGCCATGTTTGGCACAGTCGATTTTCTCATCAACAATGCGCAGATCGTGCCGCAGCCGTCGCGCGCCGAGCACGCCGACGTGCCAGAGCATTTCATGCCGGCATTGGAGTCGGGCTTGTTCGCGTCACTGTGGACCTGCCAGGCGGTGCATCCCCACATGCGGTCTGCGCGCTTTGGACGCATCGTCAATTTTGCATCCATCAACGGCGCCTTCGGGAGCAGGTATGGGATTTCTTACAATGCCACCAAGGAGGCCATTCGCGGCCTGACCCGAACCCTGGCCAATGAATGGGGAGCCGATGGCATCACTGTAAACGCGGTATTGCCGTCGGGTTGGAGTCCAGCCTACGAAGCGTTCTACGGTGGCGACCAAAAGAAGGCGGATGCCGTGGCTCGGCTCAACCCCATGCGGCGCCATGGCCGCGCCGAGGAAGACATTGGCGCGGCCGTCGTCGGACTGGTGGGCCCCGGCTCGCAGTACGTGACCGGGCAATCGTTGTATTTGGACGGCGGAGCGCATCTGCTCGGGCTTCCGCAACTGCATTCGATGGAAGGAGGCTAGTTGGACGAGGCGGGTCGTTTGCGAAATCGCGCCGCGATCGTCGTGGGTGCGGACACCATCGGCTGCGGTATCGCCCAGGCCTTGGCGCAGGCAGGGGCATCGGTTGCGCTGCTCGATGCGGACCCGGACTCGGCTGCGGCGGGTGCCCAGCGGTTGCGCACGACGGGTCAGCATTGTTTGGCGGCGCATTTCTCTGCCAGTGGCCAGAGCTCGCTCGAGTCGGTGCTATCAGATACGGCGTCGCGTTTGAATAGTCTGCAAATTCTGGTCGTCAACCTCCTACCCAAGGCTTACCCCACACCGCTCGTGAACCTCAGCGCCGACGCACTGGCACGAAGTGCGGCCGCCATCCGAAATAGCGTTGCGGCCATGCAGGTTGCATTGCCGTTGCTGCGCTCCGCGGGGTGCGGCCGCATCATCAATGTTGGACATCGCTACGGCGAGGGCATCAACGGTGAGATGGGTGCATATAACGCGGCTGCCTGGGCTCTGTGGGGCCTGACGCGCACCGCCGCCGTGGAGTGGGGGCAGTACCAGATCACCAGCAATTTGCTGATGCCGTTTGCGGATACCCCGGAGCTGCGCGCTGCGCAGCAGCACCGCCCCGAGTTGATGGAACTGCTCCTCGGACAGGTGCCGTTGCGGCGTGCCGGCGATCCGGTTCAGGATATCGGCGGCGCGGCCGTGTTCCTGGCCGCCGACGAGGCCGCATTTGTCAACGGTGAAATCCTGTATGCCGATGGCGGCCAGCATATTGCGGGTCCGGTCCTCAATCCGGCGAAATTTCCGGCGGTCTCGTAACGCACTGCGCGAAGCGGGATTGACCGAGAGGGCGTCTTGATGAATTTTTTCCCCGCCGTGGTCGTGGATCGATTGCCGCTCACCACCGAGGAGGTTACTCGCGAGTGGCTCACTGAAGCGCTCGGGGCGAACTTTGCGGGCGTGGAGGTCACGGAGGCGCTGGCTGTGGACGTAATCACCGGTACTGCCACCAAGATCCGCATGCGCGCCGAATACAACGAAGCCGGCCGCAGAGCCGGGCTGCCCAAGACGTTCATCGTCAAGGGCGGCTTCGGCTCTCATAGCGAGATGATGGCCTACATCTACAAACTGGAGATGCGCTTCTACGGCGGAGTAGCCTCGCAATTGAGCATGCGCTTGCCGCGCTGTTTCTATGCGGGCGGCGATGTTGACGGCCGCCAGTCGATCGTGATTCTCGAAGATCTGGACGCGCGCGGCGTCGACTTTTGCCGGGTGGAGCGGCCGCTTTCCTACGAGCAAGCCGCACGACAGCTGGAAGCTCAGGCGGAAATGCACGCCAAGTGGTGGGACAGTCCGCAATTCGCGCCGGGCGGTGAACTCGAATGGATAGAGGCGCTGGATCCTCTTCCCGAAGGCGAAGCGGGCACTTATCAGCGCGGTCAGCTGAAGCCGGACGTATACGCTAAATTCATGGCACTACCGCGCGCGGTGGCGGTTTCGAAGATATTCCATGACCGTGACCGGATGGAGCGCGCGATGGAGCGACTGCGCGGATTCGATCGTGAGGGTCCCCAGTGCTTCTTGCACGGCGACTATCATCTGGGCAATCTGTATTTCGATGGCGCCGCGGCGGGGGTGCTCGACTGGCAGTCCATGCGCCGCGGTCCATGGGCCCACGATTTCGCGTATTTTCTCGTCTCCGCCCTGGATATGGCGGACAGGCGCGAGTGGGAAAAGCCCTTGCTGCGACACTACCTGCGCATTCTGGAAGGCCGCGGTGTGCGCGCTCCGGCCTTCGATGAGGCGTGGGATGCCTACGTCATCCAACTGGTCTACGGCCTCTACTACTGGCTGGTGAATCCTGTGGAATTTCAGGCCGAACTCAACAATTGCGCCGTCGCGCCGCGATTCGCGCTGGCGGCCCTGGATCACGGCACATTCGCACGTTTGCTGGGTTGACCGGGGAGCTCGCTGTCGAGAAGCAGCGCCTGCAGCGATCGTTGCGCGCCGGCATCGAGATTCGCGGCATCGGCAAGATAGCGGTCAACGCTGCCCCACTCGGTCTCGAGGGCGGCGAACGATGCTTCCAAGTACGCGCGACGGAGGCCGCTGAATACGGCAAGCGACTCCGCGTCGAGCGGCTGCTGAAGGAACAACGCCATGAGCTGTGCCGTGCGGGCGGCGTGCGCGGCGTAGCCGCCTGCGCCAGTGCGCAGGTAATCCTCGTACACACTCTCGCGCGGCACGCCGAGCGCCGATAGCAACATGGCGCTGACGAATCCGGTTCGATCCTTGCCCGCGGAGCAGTGAACCATCAGAGGCGTCTCGCCGGCCAGGAGCCCTTCGAATATTGAGCGCAGCGCATCCACGCATGCCCAGGGCAGGGCTTCGTACGTACTCATCATCACTTGCAGCGCGGCGTCCGGTCCGGGAGCCTCCAGCATGCGCTCCATGGCCCGGGAGGTCGCCGGGGTGACGTGCCCTTCAAGGTTGAAGGTCATGAAGCGCGGTGGGGGGTCGAGCCACGCCATGCAGGGGTACGCGGCGCGCTCGCTCGCGCTACGCAAATCACACACCACCCTCAACCCGAGGTCGCCCACGACCGCCTGGTCATCGCTGCCGAGATTCAGCAGCACTTCCGATCGAAACAGACGGCCCCGGCGGATGTGTCTGCCGTCCCCGGTTGCGATTCCGCCGAGATCGCGGAAGGCGGGTGCGCCATTGAGGCTGAGACCGGTCATATCAGCGTTCACTGGTGAGCGCCACGGTGTCGTGATCGAGCGCGGCCGCCCCGAAGCGGGCGGCGTAAGCCGTGTTGATAGCCTCGGTCTGAAACCGCACCTCGTTGATCAAGAAAATGAACAGACCATAAACGATCTCCCTGCGATGCGATTCCCACGCCGTCTCGAAAGAGGGGGCGGCGATGCCCTGCGCGCTCAGTGCGCGAAGATAGTGACGCAGTAAATCCTTCTCCCATAGTCGACGATCGTAAATGTCGAGTGCTGCAATCATGTGATAGGTGACCTCGAGATGCCATGGTCCCTTGGCCACTTGCGCATCGAAAAAGCCGGGCTTGCCGGCGTCGATGTAGAGGTTACCCAAATGAGTGTCTCCATGGCACAGGCACACCGGCGAGTGCCGATGGTAGCGGCCCACATAGCCCAGCGCCCGGGCCATCCAGAGTCGATCCTGCAGCACGCGCGACACGGCGGCGCCTCGAGGCGACTCCATGTAGTGCCGCCAAACCTCGGGAGCCAAGTAGCGGTGTTGATATTCGGCGCTCCAGCTTTCATGGCGCCCTGATACCCAGTCAAATGCGCCGCCAGGTTCAAACTCCACCGAATTCCACGTTTGGGCATGATAGATGGCCATCGCTTCCAGCCGCCGCGCGACCTGGTCGTAGCTTTGCGGCCGGAGCGCGTGGCAAAACTCCACCCCGCGTGCCCGTAGGTCTTCCATAATGACGATGGATTGATGCGAATCCGGATCGGTGCCCGCGAAGTAACACACCGGACTGTGCATGTCGATGCGCGGCTGCACGTCCCGGTAGAAGCGCATCTCGTTCAAATACATGGGTTGCATGCTCGGACTGTGCTCTTCAAAGCCGCCTTTGACGATGAGCGTATCGGGGAGAACCTCGCCGGCGGCGCCGGAGTAGGCATAAGTCGGGCGCACCCGAATCTTGGTCGAGGTGCCGAGAATGATGTCGACGATTTCGACGTGGGTGACGGTAACTCCGCGATGACGCTCACCCAAGGCCTCGGACAGCCATTGGGGGGTGATGGCATCGACGGTCAATGGAAGCTTCATGCGCCCGGCTCCACGGTCACCGAGACCTTGCCATTCCAATTTCTGACCGGCAGCTGGGTCACGCCGTACGATTCAGAATGCATATCGATCACGAGAGTGCCTCCAGCAACAGTGAATAAGTCTACAGTCTAGTCACGGCGGCGTCATTCGCCTGTACTTGATCGCCGCAGTTGGCTATTGTCGAGAAGAGAGCGCCATCGGGAGTCAACAACTTGGCTTTGCTTATCCAGACAATGCAGGCAGTCGTGATTCGCTCGTATGGCGGTCCGCAAGTGCTGCAAGTGACCGAGCTGCAGCGTCCTGTCCCGGCGGCGGGAGAAGTGCTGATCCGGGTGGCCGCAAGCGGTGTGAATCCGGCCGACGGCAAATGGCGGATGGGCATGTTTGCGCAAATCGCTCCGCTGAGCTTCCCGTATGTTCCCGGCTATGATGTGGCAGGCACCGTCGAATGGGGTGGTGCGATTGCGGCGGGGACCCGTGTATTCGCAATGCTCGACAACCGCAAGGGCGGCGCATACGCGCAGTTTGCCGTGGTTGCAGAACGATCCCTGACGCGCACGCCGGAGGGGATGGAGGATGCTGTCGCGGCGGCCCTCCCCACCGCGGCACTCACCGGTGTGCAGCTGATCGAGGAGCACATTGCGCCGCGGAGCGGTGAACGGGTGCTCATCACCGGCGCGTCCGGCGCGGTTGGGCGTTTCGCACTGCATGCCGCAAAAGCGTGCGGCGCTTATGTGATTGCGGCTGTGCGCGCTGCGCAACGGCAAGAAGTGCTCACTCTCGGCGCGGACGAAGCGCTGGTGCTGGGAGAGTCGCCGTCAGGCGGGGCTGCGTTTGACCACTTGGCCGATACCGTCGGCGGGGCGGCGGTCGCCTTGCTGTGCCGGCAAGTTCGGCCGGGTGGACGGATCAGAACCGTGGCGACTACGCCGATTCCGCCTGATGGGCTACCCAGCGCTCCGCAATTCATCGCGGTTCACGCCGATAGCCGGCAACTTGCTGCCATTGCCCGTGCCGTTGCGGACGGCAACGTGCGGGTACCGATCGCTCATGTGTTGCCGTTGGCTGACGCGAGCAAGGCACATCGCCTCCTGGAAGCCGGCGGCGTCGGCGGCAAGATCGTCCTCGCGCCCTGGTTGTGAGAAACGGTCAGGGTTGTACCGGTCACCTCGCCATTGATAATTCTCAGGCCGAGCGTGATACTTCCGCAAATTGACGGATGGCGTGCACCGTAATGGTACACACCCGTTACAATTAAATGGAGATCAAGATGCCCAGATACACCGGCTTTGGGACCACCGCCGCGGATAAACCGCTGTCAAAATTAACCTTTGAGAGAAGAGACGTCGGACAGAACGACATCAAGATCGATATCCTGTTCTGCGGCGTTTGCCACTCCGATCTGCATTTTGCCCGCAACGATTGGCACTATACCGTCTATCCCGCGGTGCCCGGACATGAGATCGTCGGCCGAGTTGCGCAGGTCGGGGCAGCGGTCAACGGCTTCCGGGTCGGGGATCAGGTGGGCGTCGGCTGCCTGGTCGATTCGTGTCGCACGTGCGACGCTTGCACGCAGGGACTGGAGCAGTATTGCGAGGCCGGTGCGACGAGTACTTATGGCGGCACTGACAAGGTGATAGGCGGACCCACCTTCGGCGGCTACTCGAACAGCATCGTCGTCGACGAGCGGTTCGTGTTGCGCATTCCCAAGGGCATGGACCTGGCGTCGGCGGCGCCTTTGCTGTGCGCCGGCATTACCTTGTATTCACCGTTGCGCCATTGGGGTGCAGGACCTGGAAAGAAGGTCGGCATCATCGGCCTCGGCGGCCTCGGGCACATCGGCGTCAAACTATCCCATGCGATGGGTGCCAAGACGGTCCTATTCACCACTTCCTTGTCCAAAGTGGACGACGGAAGGCGTCTCGGCGCGGACGTGGTGATCTTGTCGAAGGACAGCGGCAAGATGGCCGGGCACACCTCGTCCTTCGATTTCATCATCGACACGGTCTCGGCGTCATATGATCTCACGCCGTTCATGAATCTTCTCAAGCGGGACGGCACGATGGTGCAAGTCGGTGTGCCGCCGGAGCCGCTGCCGATCCCCGTCTTCTCATTGTTCATAAACAGGCGCCGGCTGGCCGGCTCAATGATAGGAGGCATCCCCGAGACCCAGGAGATGCTGGACTTTTGCGCCGCTCACAACGTGACTTCCGACGTCGAGATCATTCCCATTCAGAAGATCAATGAAGCGTACGAACGCATGGTGAGAAGTGACGTCAAATATCGATTTTCGATCGATATGGCTTCGCTCGGTAAATAGCCGAATGGGGCGTCGACACATCGGATTCGTCAATGCCATCGGGAAAGAAGTAATCGAAGTCGATGATGAGGTCGGGCCGGACATGAGGTGGCACGGCTGCACTGTCATAGCGAGAGGTGTTCCCGACATGGTCAGCTCCGCTTGGGACGTTTTGACCGCGCGGCCGCATCAATGCGGTCATTGTGCATGTGGGTTGCGCGGTGAATCGGTGCCAGGCCCCAAGCACGGGCGAACAGTGTGTACACTGATTCCACCCAGTGCGTGGAGGCGGCGAGACTTCGGCTTCGCTTCTTCAATAAGTATCTAACCCCGCCGCCCGCCACGGCGGACAACTGCATGGCTGCCTCGCGCGCATCGTCCACGACGATTAGTTTCTTGTCCTTCAGTTCCTGAAGATAATTCATCAGCGGTTCAAGCGCATAGCCGGTTTCCGAGATGGCCAATCCTGCGATGTTCGGGAATTTTGGCGCCGCAGCGATTTCCATCCGCAAAATCGCAAGATAATCGGGGTTGGTGGTGACATCGCGTAGCCGCCCGATAATTGCCCGCAAAACCTTCGCCGGAGGACCTTTGGTGGCGACCGCAGCGGTCAGGTTCGCTTGCATGTATGTCTGAGCGTAGTGTGCCGCTTCGCGAAAAAGCTGAGTCTTGCCGCCAAATTGCCGGTAGATCGTGATCTTGGCAACCTTGGCGTCACGCGCGATCGATTCCAGGCTCGTGGCCTCGAAACCTCGCTCCAGAAAAGAATGTAATGCCGCATGCATCAAGGTCTCTCGTAGCTTCCCTGCTTGCAGGGTGGTTGGCCTGCCTGAGGGCCGCTTGCGCGCACGTTGTTTGGTCGTACGTACACGCTCCAATAGTGCGCCTCCGGCGGCACCCCCCGATTTTCGGCTTTTAGTGGTAGGTTTTGATCCCTTGGCTGCGCGCGGGCTTGTATCGCCCGATCTCATAGATTGCCGCGATCCTTGGCTGTTTCAACGGTCAGTCCACGCTCCTTCAAGACGAACGCCGCCGCTTCCAATGCCTGACTGCCAGCCGGGAAGCCGCAGTACGGAATCGTCTGGAGGATGACGAGTTCCAGTTCTTCGACCGTGATCCCGTTATTGAGTCCCGCTCGAATGTGATTCTTCAGTTCGTCCGGTTTGCCTTGGGCGATCAGTGCGCCAATTACCACCAAGCTGCGCGAGCGGCGGTCGAGCCCCGGCCGCGCCCAATTCTCCGCGAAGGCGAATTCGAGTGCCATGCGGCCCGCTTCAGAACCGAATCCCGTGCCGGCAGTTCCCGCTTCGTAGGCTTTTTGCCATTTTTCCCCGAACATTTCACGAAGCACCTGATGGCCGCGTGCTTTACGTTCTTCCAAGTCGTTGATCATTGGCGTATGTCCTTGTGTTTGAGGGACGCCGTAGCGTGCATTCGACAATACTCTCGCGCGAATCGGCGTGCTCGAGAGCACTCCGATCCGCGCACCGTCCGGGCACCTTACAGTATGATGCGGCGTCGGGCAAAAACCGGAGTCGATCACATCGAAAACCTGAGGGCAGCGACATGGGAGCACTCGATGTACGTGGCAATCTAGGGGGACGCAATGCCGTGGTCGTTGGTGGTGGCGGCGGCATCGGTAAGGCGATTACCGTAGGCTTGGCCGAGGCTCAGGTCGACGTGGCGTTTTGCGATGTCGACTCGGCAGCCCTGATATCTACCAAGGCCGAAGTCGCAGCGCTTGGTCGACGTGTGGTGGCGGAGGTCGCCGACGCGACCGACCCTGAGGCGCTGCGGCGCTTTTACCTGGCCGCGGGGGACGCCTTCGGCCATGCCGACATCGTCGTCAATGTGGTGGGCGGAGTACTCATGAAGCCTTTCATGGAGAAGACGCCTGAGGTTTGCGCCGAGGACATTCAACGCAACTACGGTTATGTTCTCGACTCGACGCGCTTGGCCGTGCCCTTATTGCGGAAGAGCGGCCGGGGCGGCTGCATCATCAATTTTACGACCATCGAGGCGCATCGGGGCGCCGGCGGTTTCGCGGTGTATGCCGGAGCCAAGGCGGCAACCACCAACTTCTCGAAGGCCATGGCATGGGAACTCGGCCCGGAGCGCATACGCGTCAATGTCATCGCGCCCGATACCACGCCGAGCGAGGGGAACCGCAAGGCACTACCCTCGCAGCTGCAGGCGGCCAACGAGGCCGTGCCGCCTGATTGGTGGGGGAAGGCCATGCAGATGTACATTCCGCTCGGGGTTCCTCCCTCGAGCGAAGATCTCGCGAATGCCGTGCTGTTCTTGGCGTCCGATTTGGCAAAGTCAATCACCGGCCAGGTCATCCACGTCGATGGCGGCACGGCCGCGGCACTCGGCATGTTGCGCTGGCCGTTTGATGGCGACAGTACGCTGCCGGTGCCGATGGGGCCGACGCTGGCCAAGCTCTTTGGCCCCAAATAGCGGCGTTCCGACCCTACGGCGCGGCGCCCGGTTCAAGTTTTCTTTTGTTTCCTCAGGCCGGGTTCGAGAATGGTGATCGCCACTTGCTCAGTGTCCAGGGAGGGCGAGATAACCATCTTGTTTGACGAGTTAAACAACTGACCGAGGGTTGCCTGCGGATCGTCGCTTTCAACTTCATAGGCTGCCACGTAGCGCGGTCTCGAGGCTGCCGGGTCGACCACACGGTAACGTTGGCATGATAGGAAACCCGGGATCGTCAGCACGTCTGCTACGTGAACGTCGTCGTACCATCGGTTGAAAGCCTCGTCTTCTCCCGGACGGGCCGCGGAGGTGAATTGAATTACATAACGCGCCATCGTCGATCTCCCATTGGTTAAAATCCACGGATCATGGTCGGGGATCTGTCTCGTCATACCATCCTTGGATCAGCCCGTGACCGGACATTGGCAGTACCCCGGTCGCGCCGCCGTCCACCGGTAAACACACAGCCGTAATAAATCTTGACTCATCGCTCGCCAGGAATACGGCCGCCGCCGCGACATCCCAGGCGTCGCCCTCCACGCCGAGAGGGCCTATCCGGCGCCGCCAATCGCGCATCTTCTCATCGATCAACCCCTCGACGTGCGGCGTCTGGATATGTCCGGGACAAATGACGTTTGCGCGGACGCCGCTGCGGCCGTAGAGCAGCGCCAATTCTCTCGTCAGAGAGATGAGTGCGGCTTTGGAGGGGCCATAGGCCGCAGCGCCGGAGGCGAGCAGGCCCGCGATGGAGGCGATATTGACGATGGCGCTGTTTCCCGCGCCGATCAAATGCGGGGCTGCATGCTTGGTCAACAACACGGCGCCGCGGAGATTGATGTCGAGAACTCGGTCCCAAACCGACATGTCGAGCGATTCGAGGCGGCCACCGCCGATGCTGATACCGACGTTGTTGACCAGGATGTCGAGCTTGCCGTAGCGCTCGACGGTCGCAGCGACCATTCGGGCACAGTCTGGCTCTATCGTGATGTCTCCCTCGCACACGATTGCGTCGCCACCGGCCGCGTCGATGATAGACCGGGCCTCCTCGGCCGCTCCGGCATCGCGGTCGACCAGGCAGACTTTTGCCCCTTCCGCCGCAAAATTGAACGCGATCGCCTTGCCGGTGCCATAGCCCTTGCCGATCGAACCGGCTCCGGTGACGAGAGCGACCTTGCCGCTCAGCCGATCATTGAACTTAAAGGGTTGGGGCATAGGTCATCGATCGAGTAGTGGGGTGAATTGGTCGACTTCAAAGTGAACAATGCCGGCAAACGGCACGATCAGCGGCCTCAATCGCTCGCGAAAGGCGTCATCGAGCGGATTCGCGCGGCCGCTATCGCGCACTGCGATCACGCACGTGGCTTCGCTGACACACTGACCCGACTGGAAAAGGGCATGCGCCACCGTATAGGAGGAATTCCCCACACTGGCGACGCCGGCACAACCGATGATCGGACGACCGTACTCGATTTCACGTAAATATTCGATGGACACATGAGCGACAACCCCGCCGCCCTGTCTGCGATTGAACACGCCGTCTTCCCCGAAATAGTGAATGTGGAAGCGCACCCTGACCTCTTCATGAAAGGCGGCGATCGAGGCGTTATTGACGTGCCTCGCAAAATCGAGATCCGAAAGGCGGGCGACGAGTTCGCAGCAGAAGGGATAGGCGATGACCGGCAACTCGCGAATTGCAATTTTCATCGCAAATTCTCACGATCAGCATGAATCAAGAAGTGCTCGATCAATTCAGAGATTCGCTCGGGCATGTCGTGATGCACATTGTGGCCGGCTCCCAACAGATTGACATGTTTGAGGTTTCGCACCAAACCGAGCCGCTGCTGCAACAGCCCGGGCTGGTCGTCGAAAGCCTTGATTGCAAACGACTCCGATCCGGTGACGAGAAGTACCGGTGCATCGATTTTCGGCCAAACCGAGTCGACCACGTCTTGATGTCCGAACCATGGTGTCCCCGCGTGCTGGTAGGGATCCACGGCGAATTCCAGGCCGCCCTCCGCCCGCGCTTGGGAGAATTCCTGCGCCAAGAACCGCGCACGATCAGCCGATAGCCGCGGGTTTGCCTTCCGCAAGCGCGCTGCGAGTTCTTCTTCATTGGCGTAGCAACGGTTTTGAGGTCCGATGCGCAAAGTCGTCAACCAGTTGTCGATTATTTCGGCCGGCGTGCCATTGCGGAAGCCCGGAATAGGGGCCAATCCCTCGAGATTGACCAAATGGGACACCCGTTGCGGCCTGACGCCGGCAAACACCGAAGATACGTTGGCGCCCCAGCTGTGGCCGACCAGCCGCACTGGCAGTCCCGGGCTGTAGCGTTCGAGGATTGCATCCAGATCGGCAACCAACTGCAGGAAAAAGTAGGATTCATATGTGCGGTGCGACCCTCCGTGTCCACGCAGATCAGGGGCGACCACGTGCCACTCCTTCCGCAGCGCGTCGACCACGAATTGGAACGTGACGGCGCTGTCGAGCCAACCGTGCAACATGACGATTATTGGTGCGTCGTCATCTCCCCAATGCCGCACCCGAAACGCTATTCTTCCAATCTCAACCGTTTCCAGGCGACTCGCTCTCACTGGTATCCTCTATCTGTGGCAACAGGCGAACCGTGTACACCCCGAAACGGCGGTTAGAAAGCACCGGAAGGCGGCTTGGAGCGTTACCTGACCGCTATCGTAACGCAAAATCGATCGTGCGAACGTGCGAACCGTGTTCAAATATGGGTATGATACGGAAAGTCCACGCAATCTGGAGACCCAAATGACCGAGATGTCGCGAAAATCAGCCCCGGCAGCCGTTCCGTACGCAGTCACCCGCGGCGACCGGATTCCGGTGCAGCGCTATTACGATCCGGAGTTCTATGCGTTGGAGCGCGACAAGCTATGGTCGCGTGTGTGGCAGATGGCGTGCCGGCTGGAGGAAATCCCCAAGCCTGGAGACTATTCGGTTTACAACATCTTCGATCAGTCTGTGATCGTCACCCGGGTGGATGACGCCACCGTCAAGGCATACCACAACGCCTGCCGCCATCGTGGCGTGCAGCTCGTTCAAGACCGCGGCAGCGCGCCGGAGGGGGTGTTCACCTGCCCGTTTCACGGCTGGCAGTGGAAGACCGATGGGAAATGCAAGTTCGTTCTCTCCCCGAATCTATTCGAAAAGGATCAACTGCGCGGCAGCGATCTTGCCCTTCGCGAGTGCCGATTGGAAACTTGGGGCGGCTGCGCGTTCATCAATTTCGACGACCAGGCGCCGCCCTTGCGCGAATCGATCGAGCCCTTCGCGACCATGCACGACGCCTGGCACGTGGAGTCTTTGCGTACGGAATGGTGGCTCTCGGCACGGTTGCCCGTGAACTGGAAGCTCGCGATGGAAGCGTTCATGGAGGGGTACCACGTCATGGCAACCCATCCCCAGTTGTTGCCCCCTGGCGCGACGCCCGGAGAAGGCACGGTCTACATGCAGCTTCCCCGCGAGCTATCGCCGATGTCGCCCTTTATCACCATGCCCAGTGCGCCGATGCCGAACACCGTGAAATCGCGGGAATTCATCGAGATGAACCTGTACTTCATGCGATTGCTGAACAAGGGCATGGCCGGTATGACCCATGAGAAGGACATTCGCGTTGCCGAAAGCCTGATCGATACCAAATTGCCCGAAGATGCCTCCGGCGCGACCATCGCCTGGCGCAAGCAATTGAACGAAGCCGTCATGGCCGCTCACAAGCAACAGGGCATGGACATCGGCGACTTGCATGAGGTCGACGAAAAGCAGTTCGCGACCTCCGTCAATTTCTGCTTTCCACATTATTTCCTCTTACCGACATACGGCAGCGCTTCCTCCTATCGGATTCGTCCGCTGGGACCGGAGGAGTGTCTGTTCGAGTTATGGTCGCTGACGCGGTTTCCCGAAGGGCAGACGCCACCGGCGATCAGGACGCCGACTCCCATGGGGCCGGATGACCCGCGCTGGCCCGATATTCCCACCCAAGATTTCGCGAATCTGCCGCGCCAGCAACGCGGCTTGCATAGCAAAGGATTTGAGTTCATGCGTCTATCCAATCAGATGGAGGGACTCATCGGCAATTATCACCAGCTGATCGATGGTTACCTGTCGGGGCGGAGTTCCGCAGAGCTGGTTCCTGCCGCTCACCAAGTGTCGGGATGCATCGATCGGCCCGTGGTGGACTTGGGTGTCTAGGCTGCGTCAATAAGATGGCCGCAGGGCGGCGGAGATGACTATGTCCGAAAGTGTCCCGGCACACGTACCGGCGGATCGAGTTCGAGACGTGGATCTCTACGCTCTACCCGGTGCGAGCGAGGATGTACACCTGGCGTGGAAACGCGTACAGGACGAATCACCCGCGGTGTACTACACGCCGCGGTACGGTGGCTACTGGGTAGTGACCCGGGCCGAGCTCCTCGAGCAACTCTGGCCCGACTACGAACGGTTGTCGTCGGCGGACGGCGCAATCGGAATTCCGCGAGTGGCGGGCATGCCACCCCAGTTGCCCATCGAGTCGGATCCTCCGAATCACCGATTCTTTCGCAGTCCGCTCAATATCGCGTTGTCACCCAAGGCAGTGCAGCAATTGACGGAGCGCGCTCGCGCGCTCGCGATCGAGTTGATCGAAGGCTTCCAAATGCGTGGGGAATGCGAATTCGTGGGTGATTTCGCCGCGCATCTTCCCATGGAGATATTTCTCTCCATCGTCGACCTGCCCGGCAAGGATCGGGAATGGCTGATTTCAAAGACGGAAATAATGACTCGAGGCGGCGACGTCGCGTTGAAGCAAGCCACCTTGCAGGAGGTCTTCGGGTATCTGGAATCCTGGATCGACCTGCGAATCCGGCAGCCCGGCGCCGACCTCATCAGCCGCATCGTGCAATTGAAAGTGGGCGATCGTCCGATTACCCGGCACGAGGCGCTTAGCGAGTGCGCGCTGGTGATGTTCGGCGGCCTGGATACCGTCGCGGGATCGATGAGCTTCGTGGCACGGTTCCTCGCAATGCATCCGGCGGAGCGGCGGGAGCTCCGAGAACACCCCGAGCTGATTGGGCCCGCGATCGAGGAGCTACTGCGCCGGTTTGCAATTCCGACGGTGGGAAGGCGTTTGACGCAGGACGTCACTCTCGATGGGGTAACCATGAAAGCGGGCGACTACGTACAACTGACCACGTGTTTTCATGGGCTCGACGAACGTGCGTGGCCCGATCCCTTGACCGTCGATTTCAGGCGACCGGTGGCGGAGCGCCTATTGACCTTCGGCAAGGGGGTCCATAAGTGCCCCGGTGCAAATCTGGCGCGCAACGAGTTACGAGTGTTTCTGGAGGAATGGCTGGCCCGGATTCCCGAGTTTTCCATCAGACCGGGAGACTCCGCCGTCACGGCCAGCGGTGCTGTAGCCGGAGTATTGCGCCTGCCATTGGTCTGGCCGGTTCCATGAGTCATGTCGCATTTTAGCGCCTTCACAACATCTGCTGTCCGCCGTCGGTATTGATGGTCTGGCCGGTTACGTAACGCGAATCCTCGCTCCCCAGGAACAATACCACCGGGGCGATGTCTTCGAAGGGATCCCCGAAATATCCGAGCGCAATCTGCGATTTATACATCTCGGCTTCTTTGGGGTGCTCGGCCAGAAACTTCACGGCGGCGGGGCTGAGAGCCGCCGGACACACCACGTTTACGCGGATCTTGTACTTGCCCCATTCACGCGCCGCAGTCCGCGAGAGCCCGCGGATAGCTTCCTTGGTTGCCGCGTAGATGCCGAAACCCACGCCTCCGTAGACACCCTCCCGGGAACCGAAGTTGATGATCGATCCACCCCGCTCCTTCATGTGAGGAAAGGCGGCTTGCATGTGATAGAGGGTGCCCAGTAGGCCGGATTCGATCGTCATCGAGATGGTGGCGTCGTCGATCTGCTCGAGCGGCGTGCCGGGTACACTGCTCTGCGCATTGTTGACCAGGATGTCGATCTTGCCGAACTCCCGGAGGGCGGCCTCGATGGTCGCATTCGCGGACGCTCGCTTGCGAACGTCTCCGGGGACGGTAAGCACCTTGGCGCCGCGTGACATGAGCTCGGCGCCGGCGCCCCGTAGCTTGTCGGCGTCACGTCCCGAAATCACCAGAGAGGCGCCGCCATCTGCGTAGGCCTGCGCGATTCCGAGGCCTACCCCCTGTCCGGCGCCCGTTATGATCGCGACCTTGCCTGCGAGTCTTTTCATTCTCGACCTCCAGCTCTACCAGCCGCGCAGGCTGGAAACCGCTCTTGCGAGCGGGTTACAAATGGTCAACAATGTGTATGGTATTCATTTTCTAGAACGGTATCAAGATGACTTCATCCAAAGTCGATGGGTTCAAGGATGGTTTCTTCCTCTCGGAAACCAATCCGTGCGCCAACGTCGACCAGCGCGACATCGAAGATGTGGCAATGCGGTTGATCCGCCGCCCGGAGGTGGAACGTGCGCGTGCGCACGCGAGTTTGCTGTGGCGCTCAGTCGCCGAGTACACGGCGGGGCCACAGATGTCGCGGTTCGAAGAGATGATGGACGACTATACGTTCAACTATGCGTTAAAGGCCGCAAACGGCGATCCGACGCGGCCCCGTGTGCTTCGATCCTACGTGCCCGCAGCCAATTGGTTCGGCCGCGAAGTGCCCGGCTCGCGCTGGGGCGGCGACAACCCGGATAATGCCTATCGGCTGATACCTATCGCGGCGGAAGGACGCTACGAGGTTCACGGCCGGCGCATGCCCGGCGGCATTGCGAACGTTACCTATGCCCTGGTCGCCAACAGCGCGACTTCCGTCACGCTGTCGCTATTCGAAGATCGCGACCTCAAACTCGAGTCTGATGGCAGCTTCCTGATTACCGTCGATGACCGCCCGGCCGGCGGTTTGGTCAACCACATTCAGAACAAGCCCGGGGCGTTGTTTCTGTTCATACGCGATGCAATGGGGGACTGGCAGAAGGAGACTCCAAACGCCTTGCGCGTGCGGCGCTTGGACACCGGTCCCGGGCCTGCGGCGTCGGAAGCGGATATGGCCGAGCTTGCGGCGAAGTACATGGTCGCGGACGTCTACCTGTTGTATTGGTTCACCCGGCTCAACTACAACATGCCGATCAATGTCATGCGCGAACCGCGCGGCTCGGGCGCGGTCGGCGGCCTGCGCTCCCAGATGGGCAGTCAGGGAACCATTCGTCTTGCGGATGACGAAGCGATGATTATCACGAGCACCTCGGGAGGAGCGGCATACCGGGGCATCGTGCTGCACGACATCTGGTATCGGGCCATCGAATATTGGAGGCGTCAGAGCAGCCTGAATACCGGCCAGATGGTTCCGGATGCAGACGGGCGCTACACATTCGTCGTGGCTCACACCGATCCCGGAATCGCAAACTGGCTGGACACGGGGGGGCTCGGAGAGATCTTCGCGCTGCATCGATGGCAGGGACTGCCTCCCGAGGGCAGCGGCCATGCTGCCCCGACAATCCGCTCTGAGGTGATCAAATTGAAGGACCTGGAAAGCCGCCTGCCGCCCGGTGTGCAGCGAATCGGGGCCGCTGAGCGCAGACAGATTCTGGAGCAGCGGCTGGCCGCGTATCAGCGCCGATTTGCAGATCGTTGAGGGTACAGGGAAGGACGTCGCTTGCTGCTCAGCCGACACCGGACTCCTGCAGGACTTCTCAATTGTCTTGAGGGCCATCGAACGGATCTGTCGACGAGGAATGGGGTACAAGCAGCATGAACACTGAAGCGCTGCAACGCTTGTTCGGAATCGAAGGTAAGGTTGCCGTCATCACGGATAGTGGCGGCAATTCCGGCTCAGATGTGGCGCGCGTGTTGGCCGCAGCGGGCGCTAAAGTAGTCGTCGCTGATTCGGATTCTGACCGCATGCAAGCGATTGTCGATCAGATTGGTGCGACGGGTGGCGAGGGCATCGCGGTGGCAACCAACGTGGAGAGCGAAGCGTCGGTGATCGCCTTGTTCGACCGAGTTGAGCGGGTGTGGGGTGCTCCTGACATAGTGGCGAATTGCGCCGCGATGACCAACTGTCGACCCCTAACCGAATTCACCGAGAGCGCGTGGGACGAGGTGATCTCACTGGATCTGAAGTCGGTATTCTTTTGCATGCGTGAGGCCATCCGCCACATGAAGGCTGCGGGACGAGGGGGGCGAATCGTGAACGTCACGACCATGGGCTCCATCCATCCGGTTCTGAACGGGAACGGCGCCTACGGTGCCGCGCGCGCCGGCGTGAGCGGCCTGGTGCGTTCAGCCGCTCTTGATTATGCGAAGGACAACATACTCATCAACAACGTGATGCCTGGCGCTGTTCAGGGCAAGGTACGGTTGCACCCCGATACGATCGCCCGGCTCGAGCGTGGGGAATTGACCGGTCCCGGTGTTGACACAGAACGCCGACGCCCGTTGGGTTGGGGCACTCCAGAGGACATTGCGGCCGCCGTATTATATCTTGTCGGACCGTCCGGCGGCTACATCACCGGCCACGGCATCGTTCTCGACGGCGGCTTCCTGCTTAGCTAATACCGGCTTGCTCGAAGTAAATTTATGTACAACGAAACTCAGATCGGTGCCCGCCTCGCTGCGATCTTCAGCCTGACCGGAAAGGTCGCCGTGATCACCGGCGCAGCGCAGGGTCTCGGCCGTCAGACCGCACGTTTGTTTGCAGAGGTCGGCGCGCAGGTAGTCATCGCCGACCTCAACTTGGAAGCGGCGAAGGTGGCTGCGGCCGAAATACAAGGGAAGGGCGGTATTGCCATTGGCTTGACGGTCAACGTGGCGAATCCTGTCTCAATCGCAACCCTGTTTGCAGACGTCAGCAGCAGGTTCGGGCAAGTAGATATTCTGGTCAACAACGCGGCTAATCGCGCAAAGGCCGAGTTCTTCGATATGTCGGTAGAGCAATGGGACGCCATGCAGGAAATCACGCTGCGGGGCACATTCCTTTGCTCCCGTGAGGCGATTCGCCTTATGAAAGCCAAGGGAAACGGCGGGTCGATTGTCAACATCTCCTCGGTAGGGTCAGTGCATCCGACGCTATGGGGTGTGAACGCTCACTACGATGCGGCGAAGGCCGGCGTTGACAGCCTGACTCGTACATTCGCCAGTGAGTTCGCCAGTGAGCGCATCCGGGTCAATTCGGTGCTGCCGGGCGGCATGACGAGTGAGGGCGCGGCGAACATCACCGACAGCTATGACATTCGCGGTCCCATGATTGGGGCGGGGCGCATACCGCTCGGCCGAATCGCTGATCCGATGGAGGTAGCTCAAACAGTTTTATTTCTCGCGAGCCCTGCGGCCAGCTATGTGACCGGGCAGATACTCGCCGCCGACGGCGGGTACATGGTCAGTTGATGGTACTAGTCCGGATCAGGAATAGGAGTGGGCCACAATGAGCGACACCATCGTATGGATCAGCGGCGCCACCGAAGGCGTCGGACTCGGTCTGGCGCGCACAGTGCCCTATTCGGGCGCCCGCGTCATCAACCTTTCCCGCCGGCAACACCCGGACTTCGAAACCATCCGGTTCGACCTCACCCGCCCCGACACCTACCAGGCAGTACGCGAGAGCTTCGAAAAGGAATTGGCCGGCTTCAAGGGCAAACGCGCTATTTTCTTTCATAACGCCTTCTACCCAGGCAGGATCGGCTTCGTCTCCGAAGTGGACGCGGCCGAATACGCCAAGTGCATCCAGGCCAATGTCGTGGCGCCGTTGATTCTCGGCGACATGTTCCTGCGCACGGTCAAGGCGGGTTACGAATCCGGTCTGATCCTGATGTCGTCCGCCGCGGCTCGTCATCCATTCCTCGGCAACGCCAACTACTGTGCCGCCAAGGCGGGAGTCGAAATGTGGGTGCGCGTGGTCAAACGCGAACTGAAAAGCCGCGGCCGCAACACATGGGTGGTCGCGGTGCGGCCCGGCTTCGTCGACACGCCCAACACTCGTTTCGCCGCAGTGCAAGACCCAGTCGACTATCCAGTGTCCACCCAGATCAAACTGCAACTCGAGAGCCGCGAAGGTGTGATGACGCCGGAAGAAGCCGGGCGCGGCATCTGGGCCAGCCTCCCGCCGAAGAACGACGAGTCGCTGCTGCTGTTCGGCGAGATGGTTCCCGACAAGAGCTGACTGGTGCACGCGCTCCCAGACCCGAACACATCGGAAAACACAACATGACCCTCGACGAAGCCTGGAAAAAATACCTCGAAGACGTGGAGGACGTCCGGCAGATGTTCCTCAAAGAGGATGTCATCCAGCATCACCCGCAAACCGAAGGCGCGGCGATCAGCCTGCTGCATCAGACAATGGCTCTCTCCTACAACATGGTAATGGCGCCCCGGCAGGACTATCCGTTTTTCTATCTTCAGTCCTACCTGGACCCGCATGTGTATCTGGGCCATCTGCCCTGTCCGGATTTCGTGTACCGGGTGCTCTTTCTGAACGGTGCGCGCACCTGGCGAATTTGGGGCAAGCGCAATACCTCGCACTGGACCGACATCCAAGTGCACACCGGCTTTTGGGGCGAGCCGGGTTACACCTGTCATGCCAATTACGATATTGATGATTTCGCGATCGCAGCAGACGGCAGTTACGAAATCGTCGCGAGTGCCGAACCGAACGAGGGCAACTGGATCAGGCTCGATCCCGGATCGGCCAACAATACCTTGTTGATCCGTCAGGCGACCTACGACTGGGACAATGAGCTGCCCAGCGAATTCAACATCGAACCGCTCGACGACAAGCCTGCGAGCCCGATCGTGCTGGATAATGATGAGGTGATTCGACGCCTTGATCTTGCCGGCCGCATGATGAAGCATTGCGTGAGCATCTGGACCGCCCCCGCGAGCCGCCGGCTGTTGCGGCACGCCGAAAGGAATTCATTCGTTGTGCGCCAAGGCGACGGTGGCCGTGGCGCCAGTCCCCTGGCCCAGTATGCGCAGGGTATCTTCGATATTACCGACGACGAAGCGCTCATCATCGAGACCGAGGTGCCCAGGGCCAAGTACTGGAGCATTCATCTCGGCAATTGGTGGTGGGAGACACTGGACTATAGCCACCACAAGAGCAGTATCAACGGCTTTCAGGCAGTGGCCGACAGCGATGGGAGATTCCGCGCGGTGATCGCGCGCCTCGATCCGGGTGTACCCAACTGGCTCGACCCCATAGTCTGGAATACCGGACTCATGCTCATCCGCTGGTATCGCGCCGATAGTGAGTTGCGCGTAGCGACAAAGAAAGTTGCTTTGGAAGACCTCCATCGCCATTTGCCGGCGGGCACACGCAAGGTGTCGCCCGTACAGCGCATGGATGAAGTCCGGGGGCGTAATCAGGGAACGCTGCGCCGTTATGGTTACTGAAAATTCATCATGAACCTCGATCCAGATCGACTGCTGGCACAAGCCGAGGCAGCCACCGGCCTCGCGGATTGGGGCGGCGATGACTACTTCGAGGACGCGTTTCGCAAGCTCTTCCGCGCAATGTCGTTCTCGGTGGTGAACGAGGCGCGGTTGCATGAACAAGGTCTGCTGGGGGCGCAGTTGCGGTTACAGGCGATGGCCGAGGCGCGACTGCAATTCATTGATGACCGCAAGCGATGGCCGCAAATCGCCGCCGAGGCGATCGCAAGGCCGATCTTCATACTCGGTCTTCCGCGTGCAGGCTCCACATTCCTGCATTCCTTGATGGGGCAGGATCCAGCCAACCGCAGCCCACAAACCTGGGAGATGATGCTACCCTCGCCGCCGCCGGAGTGGAACGGCTACGAAAGCGATTCGCGCATCGCGCGAGTGCAATCAATCCTGCGCGCTATGGGCCTGGAGCGTCCAGAGGTGACCGTACTGCACCCCTTCGGCGCGCGCCAGCCCGAGGAGTGTCACCTCCTGATGGAGCTGATGGCCCTCGGGGACAACCTGCCTGGCCTCTGGCGCATGCCCGCATTCAACAAGGTACGTGCCGGGATCGACCTGCGACTGGGCTACCGCCTGCATCGAATGGTGCTGCAGAACCTGCAGTACCGCTGTCGCGGTGAGCGCTGGGTGCTGAAAAACCCGGGCCATGTGTTCTACCTCGAGCACCTGCTCGCAGTGTACCCGGACGCTCGTATCATTCAGACTCACCGCGACCCGGCGAAGGTCATAGCTTCGGTCACCGCCCTGCTGCTGGCAATGCGCCAGGCCAACAGCAATGAAGTTTTCGCCGCTGAAAAAATCGCATTGGGTAACCTGCGGGCGTTCGCCGCCGGACTGGAAAAGGCCATCGAGTTCCGGCAGCAGCCGGGCATTGAGGAGCACTTCCACGACGTCGATTTCCGCCGCCTGATCGCCGATCCCATGGCCACTGTGCGTCAGATCTACCGGTGTTTCGAACTGACGCTTGGCGCCGACATCGAAGCGCGGATGAGGGGCTGGCTGGCCTCGAACGACAGCCACCAGGCGAAGTCCAAGTTCACCCTGGGGCAATACGGCCTCGATGAAGCTGGTGTGCATCGCCAGTTCGCTGCATACATGACTCACTACGGCATCCTGCCGGAAACTGGCACGAGATGAGATCGATGAGTTACATACGTCGCGATGGTATGCTAAAGCCGGGTCGCAACTTTCCAGTTTGCGCCATGAACCGCGATAACTGAACAGAGCCATGACTGAACACGATGCATCGAGTTCCATGACATTCGGCACCAGCGTGGAGGAGTTGCAAGCGCGCCTGGACGCTAGCCCATTCAATGCCTGGCTGGGCCTGCAGATCACCAATATCGGCACTGAATTCGTGAGCTTCAGAGTGCCCCCGCGACCGGAATTCATGGGCACCAAACGACTCGGTCGAATGCATGGGGGAGTCCTGACCGCGTTAATCGATGCGGCGGCCGGGTACACGCTGATGGCCCGAGTCGGAGTAAGCATTACGTCCGTCGACGTTCGGGTTGATTTTCATCAGGGTGCCGAAGTGGAGACGCTTCTCATCGAAGGGGCGGTGGTCAGGCTTGGCCGCAAGCTCGCATGTGTCGACGTCCGAATCCTGAGTGCCGCAAATGTTCTGATCGCGAGCGGCCGCGGTACCTTCTATATTCCAACGGATAAATCGACGTCACCCGCTTCATGAGGGGTCACGTACGCGTAGCCTGCCATAGCTCAACTCAGCGGGCGGCAAATGTCTGCATGCATTCCCAGCAGTAGCCGAGATGAATGGCGTCAGCACTGGCGTGTGGTGGCGGGCGCCGGCATCTGCGTGGCGACCGGTTATGCAGTATTCCCATTTGTCTCGAGTCAGTTCGTGCAACCGCTTCAGGAGAGTTTGGGCTGGTCTCGCGGTGCCCAATCGCTCACGCAGAACATAGCCTTCGTTGCTGCGTTTCTTGCCCCAGTGTTTGGTCGGGCGGTCGACAGGTTTGGCGCACGGCGGATTGCTCTTCTTTTCATGCCTGCGCTCGGCGTCGTGTATGGTCTGCTTGCCTCGATGGGCGGCCCGATTCAGGTGTATTACGGTCTCATGGGTGCGGCAATATTCTGCGGGCTTGGAACCACCGGCATCGTGTTCATGCGCGCTGTGTCCACGCATTTCACCAGGTCCCTGGGACTTGCTCTGGCGGTCTCGCGCTCCGGTATCGCGATTGCGGCGGCATTTTTGCCCATCGTCATCTTCCACACGATTGGACGGCTCGGCTGGCGTGGTGGTTATGCAATGATGGCTGCAGTGATATTGCTGATCGGCACACCTGTGTGTGCGTTGTGGATCGGGGAAAGCCGACCTTTGCAGTCCGCGCCAGCTTCCCGCCGTCCATGGTTCGACCTTTTGCTCAACGGAAAAGTCGTCATTCTTTGCGCAGCCGTTGCGCTCACGATCGGTCCCGTCGTGGGACTGCTCAGTCAGTTGCAACCACTTCTCACTGGAAAGGGCATTGTTGCCGGTACGGCCGCCGTGCTCGGAAGTGTTCTCGCCGTGTCAGTTCTGGCCGGTACCCTGATCACGGGTTGGCTCGTGGACCGGGTTTGGGCGCCGTTGGTCGGATGTCTATTCCTGATCGCCGCCGCTTGCGGCTGCGTGCTGCTTCTGCCGCATTCGCTTTCGCTCACGCGTGCGACGTGCGCGGTCGCTCTGGTGGGCATTACGCAGGGTGCCGAGCTCGATCTGGCCGGTTACCTGATCGCCAGGTATTTCGGTGTCGCGGACTTCGCCGCGATATTCGGGCTGACCATTCTGACGATCGGGCTGGCCTCGGCGGGTAGCCAGATGGCGTTCGCCTTTCTCTTCGACCGCTATGGCGGTTACGATTTGCCGCTGCAGCTTTCGGTAGCGGCCTTCGCGCTAGCGGGGGCCGGTTTTCTGGCCTTGGGGCGTTATCCGGCGCGTTTATTGACGCTTGTTTGATGTCCGCGATGGTTTCGGCAGCTTCTCGAAAAACCCGTCCCAGAAGAGGTCCGTCAAGCGATCGAGCAGCCGGGAGTCGTGCGGGTCTTCCCGCTGCGCATGGGCAAGGGAAAGCATCTGGTCCACGACGCACAGCAGGATGACGAGCTTCCCGTGCGCTCGCTCGCGGTCCTCTCCGGCGAATCGGGAGAGGATGTTCGTCATGTGCGCAGCGACGCGATAGGTGTCCGGAACCGCGGTGGCGGCAACCGCCGGGTCCGTCAGCAGGGCGTCATTGTATGCCTCGAGGAAGAGGTGGATGCGATTCCAGGTGCGTGAATACTCGGTGATCCAGTCGCGCAGCGACTGCCAGGTCTGGTTCGCGACTTCATCGAGCTTGACCGAGATGGCGACCATCTCAGGCTCGATGAACGCTTCTTGCAGAAAATGAATAGTGTCGCCCTTGGTTTTGAAATACTGGTAGAAAGTCGTGCGGGTAGTGCCCGCCGCCCGCGCAATCTGCTCGACCGTCATCGCGCGAAAGCCATGCCGGCGCAGCATTTGTACCGTGGCGGTCTCCAGCCGCGCGCGAGTGTGCCCCTTCAGTTCCTCGCGTAGCGATGAGTTTTTCCCCACGCCTCTGTGCTTTCTCCCGACGATGATGCGCCCCTTCGCGACAACCGGTGAAGCAGGAATCTTAGCATGCTCGCAGGCGTACGAATGTAAGAATTCTTTACACATGTAAACTGTTGGCGTATGGTGCGGTCACGCCGGTATCGTAGGTTGGAGGGGGCACACGATGAAACGTCTCGAAGGCAAAGTGGCAATCGTGACCGGGGGTACGCAGGGCATCGGACAAGGCGTGGTGCTGCGGTTCCTGAAGGAGGGTGCGAGCGTCGCGTACTGCTCGCGCAATGCGAAGAACAATGAGGCGATGGTACCACTCATAGCCGCCATCTCGGGCGCCGCAGCGCGTGCGCGGTACATTCAGGCGGATGTCGGTGTCAAGGATCAGATTCAAGGTGTCGTGCACCAAGCCGCCAAGCTCTTCGGTGGTGTCGACATTGTGATCAACAATGCGCAGGGAATCGCACCCCTGCGGGCAATCGAGGAGAAGCCGGATGCGGACTACGCGATGACGCTCGCTACCGGCTTTTACCACTCGCTTTGGACGGGCCAGGCGGCGCTTCCCTACATGAAGCAGCGCGGCGGCGGTCGCATCATCAACTGCAGCTCACACTGGGCGTTGCAGGGTATGCCTTACGCGAGTGACTACGCCATCACAAAAGCGGCAAACGAGGCGCTCACCCGGACCATGGCCAACGAGTGGGGTCGTTTCAACGTGCTGGTGAACTGCTTCGTACCGGCCGGTGATAGTTTTGCCTACAAGCAATACAAGACTCAGAACCGGAAACTTTGCGAGGCCATCGAGCGCAATATTCCGATGTCACGCATGGGTGACTGCGAAACGGACATTGCGGGCGGCATCCTCGGCCTCGTCTCGGAGAATGGCCGCTACATAACCGGCACTACGATCTATATCGACGGTGGCGCCTGGCTGGTGCACCCCGCGGAAGGGGAGCATGAGGCTGGCACTGACATCCACACCGGCCGCGCCCAATCAGCGACGGGCGTTCACTGAGAAGATGGCCATGGATCAACTCAAGGGAAAAGTGGCCGCTGTTACGGGTCCGGCGGGCAGTACCGGACGCGGCATCGCATTGCGCTTCGCGCGCGAGGGAGCCAAGATCGCGCTCATCGACCGGGATGCCGCGAAGTGCGATGCCTTGGTCAAGGAAATCCAGACGGCGGGAGGTACGGCCACGTTCATTCGTGCCGACGTCGCCGCGCAGGGCGATGCGCAGCGCGCCATCGACGCTGCCGCGAGCGAGTACGGGCGCCTCGACGTGTTGGTTAACAGTAATTGGGTGCTGAGGTCCTTCATGCCGCTCCTCGAGAAGCCTGAGGAGGACTTCAAGGCGAGCATGAACGCGGTGTTCTTCGGCACGCTCAGAGCCATGCGCGCAGCCGTGCCGCATATGCGTAAGGTCGGCGGCGGCCGCATCATCAATGTTGCCGCTCCCTACGGCTACACGTCGTTTCACAACATCGCCGACGCGGTATCCACGGACTGGAGTCTCCAGGGTCTTACGCGGGCCGCCGCCGTCGAATGGGGCAAGTATCAGATCCTGACCAATCTGCTTGTGCCCGCTTTGCTCGATATCCCCGAATTCCAACAATACCGGGCCGACAATCCCGTCTACGTTGATGGGCTCATCAAGCAGATGCCGCTTCGCCGGCTCGGGGACCCCGTCGAAGATCTCGGCGGTGCTGCGTTGCTGCTCGCCTCTGACGAAGGTTGCTTCATCACTGGACAGCCGATCTTCTCCGACGGAGGACAGCATCTCAATACGGCGGCGTTCAAGCCGCGTGCGAGGCAGGCCTGAACGTGACGAGCGCTCTAGATCACTGCGAGATCATCGGCGCCGCCGGCTACGCTACCGGCCATTTCGGCGTTCTCGACGAAGCGTTCGCGCAGCGTTTCGGAAAATTGACCGATTGGCTCAACGCGCATGGTAATTTCTCAGCGAGCCAGGTCACGGTAGCCCGAAAGCAGCTGTTGCAGATCGTCATCACGCGCGTGCTGCTCGCAGCCGACCGCAAGCGCATCCCGGCGATTGCGGCGGAAAAGATCGAGCGTCCGGTCTTCGTCATCGGCTACTCGCGGACCGGGACCACCCTCCTGCACTCGCTCCTCGCGGAGGATGAGGCCAACCAAGCACCGCTGTGGTGGCACAGCCACCAACCGAGCCCGCCGCCGGGCGAGCGACCCGTCGCACGGGAGCGACTGGATCTTGCGCGACGCGAAATCGAGCGCATGCTCGACCTTGTGCCGGGCATGATGGCGATGCATCCCTACTGGGACAAAGGCAACGATGCGTTGATCGAGGACGAGGAGATCCACACGCTCGACTTCCAGAACACTTATCCAACTCTGCTCTATCAGGTGCCGGCCTTCCCGGTCATGGGTGCCAGTGAAGATCCCGCGGCTGCCTACCTCTTCCAGATGCAGTTCATGCAGCATTTGCAATGGAACCTGCCGCAGCGTCGCTGGGTGGTGAAAGGTTGCTTTCATCAGTTCTATCTCAAGCAACTATTTGATGCGTTCCCCGACGCGCTATGCATCTGGCCGCACCGCGAGCCGATCGAGGTTCACACCTCGACGCTCGCCATTACCGCCGTACTGTACGGCGCTCTCACCGATGGGAAGATGGACTGGCGCCAGTTCGGGGCCACCTACCTGCAGAGCATGCGTGAGGCAGTCAAGGCGGTTCTCGCCGACCCGCTCATCGAAGATCCGCGCATCATCCACCTACGCTTCAAGGATTTGGCAAAAGACCCGGTCGCGGCGATTCAGAGCATCTACACTCGCGCGGGCTTCCCGTACACGGTTTCGTTCGAGCAGAAGATGCGCTCATGGCTGGCGGATCCCTCGAATCAGCCGGACCGCTACGGACGCTATCCCTACAGCCTCGAGCCATTCGGATTGAAGTCGGAGGAGGTCGCCGCGGCTTTCTCGGAATACAGTCGGCGATTCGGGCTCGGGTGACAGCCCGGTCATTGCGTCTTGGGTGTGGTGTAAGTTGACGGTGTCGTCGAAAGGCTGGAAGTATGTTCATGCTCCGCGGCATCGTTCAGATCTGTCAGGTCACCCGCGATCGCGATCGCAGCATCGCCTCATGGATCGGGCTGTATGGGGCCGGTCCATTCTTCGTCGCTGATTTCCGTCTGGAAGGACACCACTATCGCGGTCGCCCGGTCACGGCCGACGTCAGCGTCGGGCTGGCATTCTGCGGATCACTTCTGATCGAGTTGGCGCAACCCAACGGAGTGGGGCCTTCGATCTACCACGAAGTGCTCGAGTCGCGGGGTGAGGCGGTGCATCACTTCTGGAAGCCGAGTGCGGACTTCGACGCCGAAACAGCGCGCTATGCGGCGAAGGGTTGCCCCGTGATTGCCGGCGGTCCAATTCCGGGCATGGGCAGACAGGCGTTCGTGGATAGCACGGCGGAGACCGGCGCATTCACGGAAATTCTGGAACTCGCCGACTGGGTGTATGGGGCGCTCGATCTCATGCGACAGGCGCATTTGTGTTGGGATGGGAGCGATCCCGTGCGCCCCTATCCGGCGCCCGGAGCGGGTGCGCCGAGCACTGCTGCAGGTGGCACATGATTCCCTGGCGTATTCAGATCGAATGGCGTCATGCCTAATATTCAGGTCTGCAAACCGGAAGATATCGCGACGCCGGTGGTGGACAGGATTCCCTGGGTGGAGCAGCGCTAGCCATTGAAGAAGACCTGCATGGCGGGCAGGAGGAGGGCGGCTGCATCGGTGTCGCATTCCTTCGACGATGCCTGCATAATTCAAACGCACTTTGATCAATTCTGAGGAATGAGCACATGATTTATCAGAATCAATCCTTCAAAAACGAGCGCGTCGATTTGAGCGACAATGCGTTTCACAGCTGTACCTTCGAGAAATGTGAATTGGTGTATCGCGGTGATCGCTCGCCGACCTTTCATGATAATCAGTTCGTCGACTCTGTCTTTCTGTTCACTGACGCTGCGATCCGGACGATCTATTTTTTGTCCAACGTGTATCACGCCGGTGATGGCGGCCGCGAGGTGGTGGAAAAGGCCTTCGAGAATATTCGGAAGCGCGAAGTCCACGGCCATGTGACCCGTACGATCACGCCGCACACGCCGGATCACAGCCTGAGGTAATGTAACTCGACGTGCTGTTATTCGGCTTCCGGCGGCTCGGCGTTCAAGGAATCAGTCTTTCGACGATGAGGTCCGCCGCCTCCTCGGCCGTCATCTTCGTGGTGTCGTGACGGTTTGCGTGCCCAGCTTGAGCCAATACGGTCGCCCGGGAAGCATGGGTTCATCGGCCATCCAAACAAGGGTCGATTCGAATTGATCGGCGACCTGCGGCGGATCGTCGGCTTGCGCGATCA
>Ga0307516_10001544_pt1 | contig 31641 bp, 29 predicted proteins | sample 19_EM_MG_FD_203310 | JGI IMG/M metagenome (GOLD analysis project Ga0307516, IMG submission 203310) | Populus trichocarpa ectomycorrhiza microbial communities from riparian zone in the Pacific Northwest, United States - 19_EM | ecosystem: Host-associated > Plants > Roots > Unclassified | place... | reverse complement strand
TGAGCGTTCACGGCCTGCACAGGGGGAACTGTTTGAGCCGCAAGGCGAGTTGCAGCCCCAGCACGGCGGTGTGGGAGCGGCCACCGTCTCATCGCTCGGTCAAATGGGTTTTAAGGTGCTTTCTTTTGCCCCCTTTTCTTTGCACCAGCAAAGAAAAGGGGGTCGGCAGCCGGGCCGAATACCCGGCGGGCTCCCACAAAGTAGAACAGAACATCGCGCGAATGCGGCACGCGCCACTCAAGACTTCAAAAAGCCCAGCCCATGAACCCCAAGCTGCGACTCTTGATCCTGCTGGCCTGCACCGCCATCGCCACCGCCACCGCCGCAGCAGCCGCGGCCGACCTCTCGCTGCGCTACACAAAGCCCGCCCCCACCACGCACGAGGGCTGGGAGCGCGAAGCCCTGCCCATCGGCAACGGCCGCCTGGGCGCCATGCTCTTCGGCCAGCCGGCACACGAGCGCGTGCAGTTCAACGACATCACGCTGTGGACGGGTGACGCCAAGGAGATGGGCGCCTACCAGCCCTTCGGCGACGTGTTCATCGACCTGCCCGGCCATGACCAGCCCATCAGCGCCTACGCACGCGAACTGCAACTCGCCCCAGGCCGCCAAGTCATGAGCTACACCCTGGGCGGCGTGGCCTACCGCCGCGAAGCCTTCGCCAGCCACCCCGCCCAGGTGATCGTGCTGCGCTTCACCGCAGACAAGAAAGCAAGCTACACCGGCACGCTGCGGCTGGCGGACATGCACGGCGCACACATCGCCGCCTCCGGCCAGCGGCTGTTTGCCACCGGCTCGCTGGCGGGATGGACGCAGCCCACCGCGCAAGGCCAGCCCCCATCGTCCAACACCCTGGCCTACGCCAGCCAGGTGCACCTGCTGAACGAAGGCGGCTCGGTCCGCATCGACGGCCAGACGCTGGCCTTCCGCGACTGCGACGCGCTGACGCTCATCCTGGGCGCCGGCACCAGCTACGTGGCCGATGCGGCACGCCGCTTCCAGGGCGAGCACCCGCTGCCGCGCGTGACGGCGCAGGTCTCGGCCGCCGCCGCGCGGCCGTTCGACGCGTTGCGCGCCGAGCACGAGCAGGACCACCGCGCCCTGTTCGACCGCATGGCCATCGACCTGGGCGCCAGCACGCCTGAGCGCCGCGCCCTGCCCACCGATGCGCGCATCGCCGCCTACACGCGCGACGGCAGCGACCCCGAGCTGGAGGCGCTGTACGTGCAGTTCGGCCGCTACCTGCTGATCGGCAGCTCGCGCGATTCGCTGCCGGCCAACCTGCAAGGCCTGTGGAACGACAGCCTCACGCCGCCGTGGAATGCCGACTACCACACCAACATCAACCTGCAGATGAACTACTGGCCGGCCGAGCCGGCCCACCTGGCGGAGCTGGCGCGGCCCTTCCACGGCTTCGTGCGCAGCCTGTTGCCCGTGTACCGGCAGGTGGTGGCCGATCGCGCCGCCTGGTCGCTGGCCCACCCGGGCCAGAAGGCCCCCGGCATCGTGCCGTGGGACAGCAAGGAGGCCATGCCTGAAGAGAGCTTCCTCACGCCGCAGGGCAAGCCGGTGCGCGGCTGGGCCGTGCGCACCGAGTCCAACCCCTTCGGTGCCATGGGCTACCTGTGGAACAAGACCGCCAACGCCTGGTACGCGCGGCACTTCTGGGAGCACTACGCCTTCACGCAGGACCGTGCCTTCCTGCGCCGCGAGGCCTGGCCCGTGATGAAGGAAGTTTGCGAGTTCTGGCTCGACCACCTGAAGGCCCTGCCGGACGGCCCGCAGAAAGGCCGGCTGGTGGCCCCCATGGGCTGGTCACCCGAACACGGGCCGGTGGAAGACGGCGTGAGCTACGACCAGCAGATCCTGTGGGACCTGTTCGACCACACCGTGCAGGCGGCCGACGTGCTGGGCACCGACCGCGCGTTCCGCCAGCGCCTTGCCGCCACGCGCGACCGGCTGGCCGTGCCGCGCGTGGGCCGCTGGGGCCAGTTGCTGGAATGGCTGGACGAGAAGCAGGACCCGGTGCTGGACACGCCGCACGACACGCACCGCCACGTGTCGCACCTGTTCGCGCTGTACCCGGGGCGGCAGATCTCGCCCCTGCGCACGCCGGCGCTGGCCGCCGCCGCACGCAAGACGCTGGAGGCCCGCGGCGACGCCGGCACCGGCTGGTCCATGGCCTGGAAGATGGCCTTCTGGGCCCGGCTGCTGGACGGCGACCGGGCCCACCGCATGCTGCGCGGCCTGCTGGCCCAGCCCGGCGCGCGTGCGGCCGAGCAGGGCAGCACGGGCAGCGAGGTCAACAACGCGGGGGGCACCTACCCCAACCTGTTCGATGCCCACCCGCCGTTCCAGATCGATGGCAACTTCGGCGCCACCGCGGCGGTGGTGGAGATGCTGCTGCAGTCCCACGAGGGGGAGATCCACCTGCTGCCGGCCTTGCCATCGGCGTGGCCGCAGGGCGCGGTGACGGGCCTGCGCGCGCGCGGTGGTTTCGAGGTGGACATCGCCTGGGCTGAGGGCCGCCTGCGTTCGGCCACCGTACGCGCCGCCAGCGGGCCGGGCGGCGGCCGCCTGCGCTACCGCGACCGCGTGATCGACCTCCGGCTCGAGCCCGGCCAGACGCTCCACCTGGACTCTGAACTCCGATGAAGACTCCTCCATACGCTCCCCCGACAGGCTGCATCAGCCTCAATCCACCAAGAAGGAGACATGACGTGAGACAAATGCTTTCCCGTGCCCTCTGCCTGGCCGCCCTGTGGGCTGCCGGCGCAGCCACCGCCGCCACCTGCATGGCCACGGCCGTGACCCCGTACATCAAGCTCAACGGCGCGTGGTCGAACACCGCCTCGGCCACGTTTGCTGCCGGCACCCAGGTCGTGCTCGGCCCGCAGCCCACCAGCGGGGGCTCGTGGAGCTGGTCCGGCTGCGGCAAGGCCGGCACGGCACGCGAGCAGACCCTCACGCCGGCGGCCAGTTGCACCGCCACCGTGGTCCACACCAACAGTTGCGGCGCCACCACCACGCAGGCGTTCGCGCTCACCGTGCCGGGCATGCGCGACCTCACCAGCCTGCAACTGTCCAAGCTCATGGGCGCGGGCTGGAACCTGGGCAATTCGCTCGAAGCCATCGGCGGCGAAACCGCCTGGGGCAACGCGGCCACCACGCAGGCGATGATCAACGCCGTCAAGGCCGCCGGCTTCAAGAGCATCCGCATCCCGGTGTCCTGGACCCAGTACGCCGACGCGAACTACACCATCAGCAGCACCTGGATGGCGCGCGTGACGCAGGTCGTGAACTACGCCAAGACGGCAGGCCTGGTCACTGTCATCAACATCCACTGGGACGGTGGCTGGATGCAGCCCACCTACGCCCAGCAGAGCGCGGTGAATACCCGCCTGGCCAAGCTGTGGACGCAGATCGCCAACAACTTCAAGACCTATGACGACACCTTGCTGTTCGCGGGCACCAACGAAGTGATGGTCGATGGCAACTACGGCACCCCCACGGTGGAGTACTACACCGTGCAGAACAGCTTCAACCAGACCTTCGTGAATGCCGTTCGCGCCACCGGCGGCAACAACGCGGCGCGCCACCTGGTCGTGCAGGGCTTCAACACCAACATCGACCACACCTACAACTTCTTCGCCATGCCGGCCGACACGGTGGCCAACCGGCTGACGGTGGAGGTGCATTACTACGATCCCTACAACTTCACGCTCAACGCGTCGAGCAGCATCTGGCAATGGGGCGCAGGTGCCACCAACCCTGCCGCCACCGAAACCTGGGCCAACGAGTCGTACGTGGACGCGCAGTTCCAGAAGATGAAGTCGCGCTTCATTGACAACGGGGTGCCGGTGATCCTGGGTGAGTACGCCGCCATGTCGCGCACCAACATCTCTGGTGCCGAGACGTACCGGCAGGCGTGGGACCAGTACATCACCCGGGCCGCCTTCTCCCGGGGGGTGGTGCCCATGTACTGGGACGCTGGCTCAACAGCCAACAACGGCTCGGGGCTGTTCAATCGTGCCACGGGTCAGCAGGTGTACCCGGCGATCATCAGCGCTCTCGTCAACGCGGCCAAGTAGGCGCCAGGACCGATCTATTTCTGTGCCGCTGTTCGCGCGACGTGCTCGTTGTCTCAGTGAGAGCCCGCCGGAGTTCGCCCGGCCGGCGACCTCCTTTCTTTGCTGGTGCAAAGAAAGGAGGCAAAGAAAGCACCTGACAACCCATTTGACCGAGCGATGAGACGGCAGCCGCTCCCACACCGCCGTGCTGGGGCTGCAACTCGCCTTGCGGCTCAAACAGTTCCCCCTGTGCAGGCCGTAAACGTTCCAGCGGCGGTGCCGCCCAGACGTCTCCGCATGAATACGGCCTTGCCATGCGGAGACGTCTGGGCAGCACCTGCGTGGAGTGTCTGCCGTGCATCCAGGGGGAACTGTTTGAGCCGCAAGGCGAGTTGTCGCCTTGGCTCCACCGGTGGAGCAGGCAGATTGGGAAGAAACCAAATGGGTTTTGAGGTGCTTTCTTTGCTCCCTTTCTTTGCACCAGCAAAGAAAGGGAGTCGCCGGCCGGGCGAACTCCGGCGGGCTCTCGCGAAGTAAGAAAGAACATCGCGCGAACAGCGGCACGAACAACCAAGCCACAGAACACGCACAAAAATCGGAGTTGACCATGACGAAAAACACCCCCATCGGCCGGCGAGCCTTGTGCACCGCGTTGTGGCTGAGCGCGCTGCTGCCAGCGGCAGCCGCAACCGCAGCCGAACGCATCGAGGCCACGCTGACCATCACGCAGGAAGCCGCCGGCCCCCGCATCGAGCCGGCCCTCTACGGCCAATTCGCCGAACACCTGGGCACCGGTATCTACGGCGGCCTGTGGGTCGGCCCAGACTCCGCCATTCCCAACACGCGTGGCTGGCGCAACGACGTGGTCGCCGCACTCCGGCGCATCCAGGTGCCTGTGGTGCGCTGGCCGGGCGGCTGCTTTGCGGACGACTACGACTGGCGCGACGGCATCGGCCCACCCGACAAGCGCCCGGCGCGGCTGAACAAGGTCTGGGGCAACGTGCTGGAGACCAACCGCGTGGGCACGCACGAGTTCATGGATTTGATGGAACAGATCGGCGCCGATGCCTACCTCGCCGGCAACATGGGCTCCATGCCGCCGCGTGCCATGTCGCAGTGGCTGGAGTACATGACCTCCGACACCCGCTCGGCGCTGGCCGAAGAGCGGCGCCGCAACGGCCGCGAGCAGCCGTGGAAGGTGAAGTACTTCGGCGTCGGCAACGAGAGCTGGGGCTGCGGCGGCCGCATGCGGCCGGAGTTCGCTGCCGACCTGCACCGGCAGTACGCCCAGTTTCTGCGTGCGCCCACACTGCGGGTGGCCTCCGGCGATGGCGAGGGCAACGACCGGATCACCGAGCTGATGATGGAGCGCGCCAAGGAAGACATGGACGCGCTCACGCTGCACCACTACACCGTGCCCGGCAGCTGGGAGGCCAAGGGCCGCGCCACCGGCTTTGATGCGCCGCGCTGGGCCAAGACCATGCACGACGTGGTGGTGGGCACCGAGGAACACATCGCCAGGACGATCCGCATCATGGACCGGCACGACCCGGCCAAACGCGTGGCGCTCTATGTGGACGAATGGGGCATATGGCACGACCCCGAGCCGGGCACGAACGGCGCCTTCCTGTACCAGCAGAACACGCTGCGCGACGCCATGGTGGCGGCCTTGTCCTTTGGTGTCTTCCACCGCCACACCGAGCGCGTGAAGATGGCCAACATCGCGCAGATGGTCAACGTGCTGCAGGCGCTGGTGCTCACCGACGGCCCCCGCATGCTGCTTACGCCGACCTACCACGTGTTCGACATGTACCAGCCCTTCAAGGGCGCGACGCCACTGCAGGCCACGCTGCAGGCACCGCCCTACCGCGAGGGCGGCATCGAGCTGGCGGCGGTGCACGCCTCGGTGGCGCGCGGTGTTGACGGCGCCACCGTTGTGGCGCTGATCAACATCGACCCGCTGCGGCCGGCGCGTGTGGCGACCCACCTGGCCGCCTCGGCCCAGGGCCGCGTGCTGGGCGCCGCCGCGATGGACGCGCACAACAGCTTCGAGCGCCCGGATGCCGTCGCCCCGGCGCCGTATGCGGCGGCACCTGCCGGCGGCCGGCTCACACTGGACCTGCCGCCCCGGTCCATCGTCGTGGTCACGGTGCCGGCGCGTTGAACTGGCTCTACCGCCACTCGAGGTGCACCACCCGGTAGCCGGTGTCCTTCAGCGTCTGCAGCATCAGCGGCAGGGCCGCCGCGGTTTGCGGCTGCGCGTCGTGCAGCAGGATGATCCCGCTCCTGCCGGTTTGAGCCAGCCGCTCCAGCAGCCGGTCCGTCAGCATCTGGGGGGTTTGATCGGGCAACCAGTCGTCGGCACCCGCATCGCCGGAGATCACGGTAATGCCCTGCGCCTTCAGTGCGGCGCGGAGCGCGGGCGTCTCTTCGAGGAATGGAAACCGGTAGGCCGCAGCCGGGGCGGTGGCGCCGAAGACGCGTTCATGGATGTCCTGCGCAGCCTTCAGGTCGGCCAGCTGCTCGGCTTCGGGCACGGTGGCGAAGTGCGGATGGCGGAAGCCGTGCATGCCCACCGTGTGGCCCTTCGCGCGCACCTGGGCGCCCAGCTCCGGCGAGCGCGCAAGCGCCTCGCCGGTCATGAAGAAGGTGGCCCGCACGCACTGCCGTTCCAGCGCCTGCAGCACCTGCGCCGTGGCGCCGGGCTGCGGGCCGTCGTCGAAGCTGACCACCACCTCGCCGGGTGCCAGCGGCAGCCCGCCGTACTGGAAGCGGCCGTAGGCGGCGCCGGTGCGCTCCAGCGTCAAGGTCCGCGACGTGCCCAGTGCCCCGCCGCCGCAGTCGGCCGCCACCGCGGTGGTGGCCAGCAGGGTGCTGCCGATCACGGCGCTGCAAATGTGGCGCAGGTTCATTCGTTCATGCTCCCTCGTAGGCAGTCAGGCTTGCAGCATAGGCGATCGGGACTGCGGCCCTGGAGCCTGCTGCCCATGGGGTCAAACGACGGCCCCTGCCGGATGAAGCCCATCGCGTTCGTATAGTCCAGGCGACGTTCTCTGCCCACACGTTCAGCACCATTGGAAGCATCGCTTCGGTGTCCACTTGAAGGAGCGCTGTCGGCAGTGCTGCCGGCCGCGGCGTCGGCACAGAGCTATGACGTGCTGCGTGCCCAGACTCGCAAGGTCGGCGACATCATCGAGTCGCCCGACGACGCGCTGAACGTGATGGACTTCGAGCCGGCGGCGAAGAAGGCCTGGCAGGCCATGCCGGCGCACTGGGGCTACCTGGCTACCGGGGTCGATGGCGATGCCACGCTGCATGCCAATCACGACGACTACGACAAGATCCGCATCCGGGTGCGGCGGCTGGTCGATGCGCGCAAGATCGATACCTGGATCCGCTTGTTCGGCGCCGAGTACGCGAGCCCGATCTTCCTCCCGCCCGTGAGCAGCCAGGGCGCTTTCAACCCGGATGCGAGATGGCGGTTGCACGCGCCGCGGGCGCGAAGAAGCAGCTGATGGTTCTTTCGACCTCCAGCAACTCGTCGGCCGCCGATGTGGCACGGGCCCACGGCGGCCGATCTGGTTCCAGCTCTATCCAACCGACGACTGGGAGGTGACGCGGGCACTCGTCAAGCGTGCCGAAGAGGCGGGGGTGACCGCCATCGTCCTGACGGTGATCGGCAGGGCGGGCGCAACACCGAGACCTTGTTCCGCGCGCGGCGGCAGGATGACCGGCCGTGCGTGGTGTGCCATGCCGGCGGCTTCAAGAACGAGGTGTCGCGCAAGCCGGCGTTCAACGACATCGACGTGTCGCGCGTCACCAACCTGTATGGCACGGGCATGACCTGGGACTTCGTGGCCAAGCTGCGCGCAGCGACGAAGGCGAAGGTCGTGCTCAAGGGCATCATGACCGGCGCGGATGCCGCGAGAGATTCCAGTCCACCATCGGTGCGCTGCCCGAGGTCGTCAAGGCGGCCGCGGGAAGGATCCCCGTGCTGGTGGACGGCGGCGTGCGCCGCGGCACCGATGCCTACAAGGCGCTGGCCCTGGGCGCCACGGCGGTGGGCATCGGGCTGCCCTACTGCTGGGGGCTGGCGGCGTTCGGGGAGCCAGGGGTCGCTGCCGGCCCCGGGTTGGCCTTGCGCTGATCGCGCAACCCCCTCGGGGGGCGGACGACGCAGGCGTCGGCCTGGGGGCGCTCTCAGCCTGAAAAGCTCTGCATCAACTCCCTGAGGGCCTGGTCGGCGACGTTCACTGCGTCCTGGTCGTGGCTGGCCTGGGCCAGGGCGCGCTGGGCCAGCAGCAGGCTGCGGTACTCGCTGTGGTGCCAGTCGCTGCGCTCGAGCACGCCTTCCAGCAGGGCCCGGGCTTCGTCCACCTGCCCGAGTTCGGCCAGGCAGCGGGCCAGGCCGCAGCGTGCGAACAGGTAGTCCGGCGCCAAGGACAACGCCTGGCGGTACAGCGCCGCGACCTCGTCGAACGGGGCGCCCATGGCTTGCCGGATCACGGCCAGGTCGTTCAGCGCCGCGGGTTGTCCGGGGTATTTGTCCCGCAACTGCTGCGCCAGTTCCAGGGCTTCGCGCAATGCGCCGCGGTGCAGGGCCTGGTGGATGCGCCGCTCCAGGGCCTGGCCTTGTGGCGGGAAGAGGCTGGCGCGGGGCTCGCCGTGGATGTGCAGGCCGTAGGAGCGGGTGGTGCGCACACGGCCCATGGCCAGGATGTCGACGGGCTCGCCACGGGGCTGCAGCCCCTGTTCCGCCAGCCAGTCCAGCAGGTCCATGCGCACCGGGTCCGGCCCGCAAGGGCGCGTGAGCAGCCGCCGCAGGCTGGCGATGGCCGGGGCGTCGGCGCCCTTGGCCCGCTGCTTCAGCACGCCGAGCGCCAACAGGCGCGTGGCCGCGTCGCCCAGTTCGGCGGCCCGTTCCAGGTAGTCGGCATGGGCCTCGCACTCGGCCAGCCGGGCGCTCCAGCGCGCCTGCACGGCATCTGTGTGGCCGCCGCGCCGGGATTCGCCGGCCAGGGCGACCATGGCCTGCCGCCACGGCCGCGGGAACCAGGTGGCATCGTCGCCGGGCAGTTGTTCGGGTGATTCGGCCAGGGCCTTGAACATCTCGCTCAGTTCGGGTGTGGCCAGGCTCCAGTACGGCGCGTCCTGCGTGTCTGCCGCGGCCTGGCGCGCGGCCTCCGTCTCGCCCAGGAAGCGCAGCGCGGCGATGCGCGCGATGGCATCTTCGGCGCGGCCGGGCACGGCTTGGCGCAAGGTGGGCACGAAACCCATGCAGGGCTCCAGGCCCTCCGCCCAGCAGCGCCAGCGCAGCACACGTTCGAGCGCAAACTGGTTGGCCGGATGGGCCTGCCGGCTGGCTTCGGCCACCTCGCGGGCTTGCGCCACCTGGCCGGACATGAACAGCGCCAGCGCCAGGTTGTTGCGCGCCGAGGGGTGGTCCACGTCCTGCAGCACGGCAACGGCGGCGTCCTCCCGGCCGTCGGCCAGGTGCATGCGCGACAAGTCGATGGCCTCGGCCTGCTCGAAGCTCAGCCGCCCCAGCGGGGCGTCGAACCCCTCCAGCGGCGGCAGGTCGATCGCGCTGTCCAGCGTGAGCAGGCGCTGCCTGGCGCGCTGGCTGACGGCCCACAGGCCGGCGGCCCGGGCGCTGTCGTACAGGGCCTCCACCGCGGCACGGCTGCCGGGTGAGGCGGCTTGCCAGTCGTACGCGCGGGCCGCGGCGAGCATGGGATCGCCCACCTGGGACTCCACCTCCCAGGCCAGGGCCCGCAGCGGCTTGAAGCCGGGAAAAGATTCACGCAGTGCGGCCAGACGCTGGCGTGCCTGGGTGTCGTTGCCGTCTTCCAGGGCGCGGCGCACGGCGGCCAGTTGGCTGGGCTGGGGGGTGTCGGGCTGTGCGGGGCGGCGTTGAGGTTTGGGCATGGGCCGGGTGGGTGTCGGTGCAAAGCGGCATTGTCGTTTTCCTTGACCTGCGGACGGTCAGCCACGACTTGGCGCTCTCCAAGACCTTCGCGTTCATCACGCCCTGCGTGGGGCTCGGCCGGGTGCAGGTCCGAGCCACGCCGAATATCGCCGGTGCACCGGCGGACAACTTCAACCTCCTGCGCGTGTTCGGCGGCACCTGTCTCACGCTGCGGCCGATGAACCTGGTGGTGGAAGTAGACAAGACCGGGGATGCGGCGAGTCAGGGCGACGCCGATTGCGTGAGTCGGTAGATCAGCAGGGCCGCACGGATGGCGCCCCGTTCGATCGATGCAATCTCCAGGTCTTCGTCATCGGTGTGCGCACCGCGCCCCTGTGCACCGAGACCGTCGATGCCTACGGTGTACGGAGCCACGAACTGCACGTCGCCCGCGCCGCGCAGCGAGGGATCGAGGATGTCGATGCGGCCCAGGCCCGCGTCGAGGCTGGCCTTTGAGTAGATCTCCACCAGTTTGCGTCCCGCCTCGATCGGCGGCATCGGCGGGTAGTTCTCGGTAAAGCTGATCGTTGCCGAGGTGCCGGGCAGGTTGCCGGTCGAGACGATGGCCTGCATCTTCGGGCGCGCGCATTCACCCTGCTCGGGCGAGAGGTAGCGCAGGTCTCCAAGAACCTCCGCGTCTCGCGCAATCACGTTGGATTTGCCGAAGGCGCTTGCTTCATCGCCTGTGAACAGGATCTCCACGTTGGCACGGTCCAGCACGCCCACGCTCGTGAGCGTGCGCAGCGCTTCGAGCATGAAGACGTCGCCGCCCTTCATGTCGTTCACGCCCCGGCCGCGAACCCGATCGCCCTGGCGTTCGCGCGCGAATGGCAGCGATCTGCCGCAGCAGTCACTCGCCACGCCGCGTATCGATTGTCCGCATCACATCGTGATGCGGACATTCACCGGCGTGCGCCGCGGGATCGCATCTGCACGACCGCTTGCGCTCAAGTCGACCTCACGCTGCCGACCCTCAGCTGCTATTCGCGGTTCTCCGGAACTGTCCGACAGACATGCCTCGGCTCCACGCGTTTCGTACCCGATAAGCGGCCGTTCATGGCCTCCGGCGGTCGGCCAGTTCCTGCCGTTCGATGCACGGAAATGGGCGACAGGACGGTGCCCATAGCTGAAGTTAACCTGCAGCCAACAGAAGCGTCGAAGGCTGGTGGAGCCCCTCATAATCAAAACCTGACCCCCGCTTGTTCGAGATGCCGACCTTTCATCATGGATAAATTCTTGCTGCAACAGCAGGTGCTGGAACGGCTCGCCGAAGACCTGCTGCAAGCCGAACAGGCAATGCGGGCGGCCCATGAAACGGCGACTCACGAAGAAAACATCGCCGAAAACAAATACGACACACTGGGACTCGAAGCTGCCTACTTGGCCATCGGCCAAGCTCGTCGCGCCGAAGCCATCCGCCAGGCGATGGCCAATTGGCGCCAATTCCGCCCGCGCCCCTACGACGCCAGCAAAGGTATACAGCTCGGCGCGCTGGTCTGCCTGGTCGATTCCGACGACAAGCAGCATCAGCTCTTTCTCGGCCCGGATGGAGGCAGCATGAAGTTGGTCAGCGGCGCTCAGCTCGTTCAGGTCATCAGCAGCGAAGCCCCTTTGGGCAGGGCCATGCTGGGTAAATGCGAGGGTGATGAGGTGTCGATACTGGCCGCTCCAATCCGACAGCAGTTTGAGGTGTTGCGGGTTCATTGAGCCGCAAGCAAGTTCACGCCGAATTGATCAGAAATTACTCGCCCCGCCTCATTTAGGACGCTCTGCACAACTCCCGGCGAGCTATGCGGAGTTCGTTCGCCCGCGCGCTCTCGGCCTCGCCCACATCAATTCACTTCGGTGGCACTGACCGCGAGGTAGGTCAGTGTCGGCACACGAACGATCCCTTGGCTAGGTCACCGCCGCAGAGCGGTCTTTCACGATGGCCGGCGCGGAAGAAGCCTGTCTGGAGAGCCGGGGGCGGGAACTCGCGCTGTTCAACTTGGGCATCGACAGCAAGCTGCGAAGATGCGACCTCGTCGTTCTCAGAGTCAGGGACGTGTGCCATGGAGGCCAAGTGGCAACCCGTGCCATCGTCATGCAGCACAAGACACAGCGCCCGGTGCAGTTCGAGATCACGCAGGCCACCCGGGACGCCCTGCAGGCGTGGATCAAGCAGGCTGGGCTGAAGCCCGAGGACTTCCTGCTCCCCAGCCGTCTCCACGACTCCCCTCATTTGGGGACGCGACAGCACGCCAGAATCCTCGGGCACTGGGTCGATGAGCTTGGCTTGGACCGTGCGGAGTACGGCACGCACTCGATGCGAAGAACGAAGGCGACGCTGATCTACCGGCGCACCAAGAACTTGCGTGCCGTGCAGTTGCTCCTCGGGCACTCCAAAATAGAGTCGACGGTGCGGCATCTCGGCATCGAGGTCGATGCCGCGCTCGAGAGTTCCGAGCAGACTGAAATCCGAAGCCAGAGCCGGCGGCGCGCGCGGCGGGCAACCGAGCGGCGACTGTATCGGGCTTGCTACACGGCGGCGAACAGGCGCGCGCCCACCAGGGCCGGGTCAGTGGTGGCGCGCACCGCATCGAATGCGGCTTGGGCTTCCGGATGACGGCGGCGCAGCAGGTTGAGCCATTGCTTAAGGCGACCAGCGCGGTGCTTTGGCTGCAGTTGGGCGCTAACGTGCTGCCAGTACTGCGCAATCAGCGGCAACAGCGCGTGCCAGGCCAGCGCAGGCGCGCATGGGCTGCGGATCGCGAGTGCAAGGCCAGGGTCAGCGACCATGCCGCGGCCGAGCATCAAGGCGTCGCAGCCCGAGGCCTCGCGGCAGCGACGCGCGTCGTCGACGTTCCAGATCTCGCCATTGGCGATTACAGCGATCGGGACCGCCTCGCGGATTTCGGCGATGCGTTCCCAAAAGGCCGGCGGCCGGTAGCCGTGCAGCTTGGTACGTGCGTGCACGACCAATTCGCAGGCGCCGGCGGCCGCGATGGCGCGCGCGTTGTCGAGCATCAGCGACTCGTCGCGATGCCCCAGGCGCATCTTCGCCGACACCGGCAACGAGGCCGGCACCGCGCGGCGCACCGCCGCGACGATCGCATGCACGAGGTCAGGCTCGTCGAGCAGCACCGCGCCGCCGCGGTGCCGGTTGACGGTCGGCGCCGGGCAGCCGAAGTTGAGGTCGATGCCCTCCGCGCCCAGCGCGGCCAGCGCCGCGGCGTTGTCGGCCAGGCAGGCGGCGTCCGATCCGAGCAATTGCGCGCGCACTGGCGTGCCGGCCGCCGTGCGGCTGCCGTGTGCGAGTTCGGGCATCAGGCGCAGGAACACGCGCGACGGTAGCAACTGGTCGGTGATGCGGATGAACTCCGAAACGCAACGGTCGACACCACCAGCGCGCGTCAGCACGTCGCGCAGGTTGTGGTCGATCAGGCCCTCCATGGGGGCTAGCAACAGCTTCATCCGAGCATTGTCAAGGCACGCCCATCGCCAAGGCCAAGCGCGGAATCGATGGGACTGCGAATGACTACTTCCTGGCACGGATGAGGCTCAGTTCCGCCTCGGCTGCCATTCCGTGAAGCGGCGTGGCGCGACCGCTTCCTCGCCAACTTGGCAACAAGCTTCTGAACTTCCGCAACGGGTCGGGAGTGCCAGTTCGCGCGGCAGGAAAGCAGTCGTGGGAGCAGCGACGCCGCCCAGCGGCAAGCCGAGATCAGCTGTAGGTCGTATAGCTACCGCTCGGGCCAGCGCTGGGGGCCGAGCCGAACGTCGGCTTGATGGCGGACACCGTGAGTACGCCCGACGACGACGACCGGCTCCAATCGCTGCAGAGCCGCCTTCCACGATCCCTTTGCTTGTCACCTCCGGCGGGTATGCCGGCGCGCCCATGAGTGCCCAATGGCCGTTTGGCGCGTGCCTGATGTGCAGCCAGAAGCCCGCCAGCCGCCATGCCCAGCCTGCCATCCGGGTCGCCGCACCTGCCCGCCCCACCAAGCCGCTAAGCTTGCGCCTCCAGCGGGTCGCCCCATGGACCATGGGCAGTTTCGACAACGGCGGCGGCCCACCCCACTCACCCACGAGCATCCATTTGAAATCCCTCAAGACCTTCACCCTGGCCCTGCTGCTGCCGCTGGCCGCCACCAGCCTCGCCGCCGCACTCGGCTCCGGCCTGGACACTACCGGCTTCGACACCGGCGTGCGCGCCCAGGACGACCTGTTCCGCGCCGCCAACGGCGGCTGGCTCAAGGCCACCGAGATTCCCGCCGACAAGGCCGACTACGGCACCTTCATCCGTTTGCGCGACAACTCCGACCGACGCGTGCAGGCCATCGTCGACGAGTTGGCCGCCCAGTCGCACAAGGCCGGCAGCGTGGAGCAGAAGGTGGGCGCGTTCTACGCCGGCTTCGTGGACACCGACGCCATCGACAAGGCCGGGCTCGCGCCCATCAAGCCCCTGCTGGCCGAGATCGACGCCATCAAGACGCCCCGGCAACTGGCCGAATGGCAAGGCCGCATGCAGGGCCAGATCAATGCGCCGGTGCCGCTGTGGGTGATGGCCGACTTCAAGGAGCCCGGCCTCAACCGCGCGCTCACCTGGCAGGGCGGCCTGGGCCTGCCGGACCGCGACTACTACCTGAAGAAAGACGATGCGCGCCTGGCCAAGGCCCGTGCCGCCTACGAAACCTACCTCACCACGCTGGCCACGCTGGCCGGGGAAAAGCAGCCGGCCGACGTGGCCAAGCGCCTGCTCGATCTCGAACAGCGCATTGCCGAGCAGCACTGGGACAAGGCGGAGACCCGCGACCCGGTGAAGATCTACAACCCCATGACCCCCGAGGAACTGGCCAAGAGCGCGCCGGGGCTCGACTGGGCGGCCTACCTGCAGGCGGCCGGCCTGGGTGGGGTGGACCGGCTCTCGGTTTCGCAGCCCAGCGCGGTCACGGGCATTGCCAAGCTGTTTGCCAGTGTGCCGCTGGCCGACTGGAAGCTGTACTTCAAGATCCACAGCCTGGATGCCGCGGCGCCGGTCTTGCCCAAGGCGTTTCGCGAGGCGCGCTTTGCCTTCCGCGGCACCGCGCTCACCGGCGCCCGCGCCGAGAAGCCGCGCTGGCAGCTCGGCATCACCGCGCTGAACGGAGCCCTGGGCGAGGCCGTGGGCCAGATCTACGTGGCGCGCCACTTCCCGGCTGAGCACAAGGCGCGCATGCAGGAGTTGGTGAAGAACCTGCTGGCGGCCTACCGCGAATCGATCGACGGCCTGACCTGGATGACGCCGGCCACCAAGGCCCAGGCGCAGGACAAGCTGGCCAAGTACGTCACCAAGATCGGCTACCCCGACCAATGGCGCGACTACAGCCGCCTGGTGGTGCGCGAGGGCGATGCCTTCGGCAACGACCAGCGGGCCGCGCGCTTCGAGTGGGAACGCGTGGCCGCCAAGGCGGGCAAGAAGGTGGACCGCAGCGAATGGGGCATGACACCGCAGACGGTGAATGCCTACTACAACCCCTCGCAGAACGAGATCGTGTTCCCGGCCGCCATCCTGCAGCCGCCGTTCTTCGACATGGCGGCTGACGATGCGGTCAACTATGGCGCCATCGGCGCGGTGATCGGCCACGAGATCAGCCACGGCTTCGACGACCAGGGCAGCCAGTTCGATGGCGAGGGCCAGCTGCGCAACTGGTGGACCGAAGCCGATCGCCAGGCCTTCGAGGCCATCGGCGCCAAGCTGGTGGCGCAGTACGAGGGCTACGAGCCGCTGCCCGGCAAGCATTTGAACGGCAAGCTCACGCTGGGCGAGAACATCGCCGACTTGTCGGGCCTGCAGGTTGCCTACAAGGCCTACCTGCGTTCGCTGGGCGGCAAGCCGGCGCCGCAGATCGGCGGCTACAGCGGCACGCAGCGCTTCTTCATGGGCTGGTCGCAGGCCTGGCGGTCCAAGGCGCGCGAAGAGCGGGCGCTGCAACTGCTGACCACCGACCCGCACTCGCCGCCGGAGTTTCGCGCCAATGGCGCCGCGGTCAACCACGATGGCTTCCACGAGGCCTTTGGCACCAAGCCGGGGGACAAGATGTACAAGGCGCCCGGGGAGCGCATCCGGATCTGGTGACCCGGCCCGGGCCTGTCCGCCTCTCAGAACCGCATCGACAGGCCCACGCCCCAGGCCAGGTCCGCGGCGGCCGGCGTGAGCCCGCGGGTCACCGAGGCATCGAGTTGCAGCGACTCGGTGACGAGGTAGGTGACCCCCATGTCGAAGAACTGCAGCGGCTCCCGGTGCGGCCTGGCCCCCAGGTCCTCGCCGGCCAGTTCGGCAAAGGCATGCCAGGCGGGCGACAAGGCCTTGCCCAGGGTCACTGCCACGAGGCCGGACGTGAAGCGGCGGCTCTCGTCGTCCTTGTCGAACAGCAAGCCGGGCATCACCCCCACCGAGAAGTCCTGCAGCAGCTCCCATTCGGCCACCACGCGCAGCGAAGGCCGCACGCCCTGGCCGCGGAACGCATGCGAGCCGGAGTCCACGTCCACATGCGCCAGCCAGGCGATGGCGGGCGTGCCCTGGGCCTCGTCGCCCTCGCGCATGCGCCACTTCATGCCCAGCGACAGGTCGGAGAACCCGCGCTCGCGCTGGGTGGCGCCGGAGCTTGTGTCGGTGCTGCGGCTGCGGACGAAGCCGTCGGTTTCCAGGCGCATCTCCAGCGCATGGCCCACGCCCAGGCGCAAGAGCGCAGGCGTGGTGTGCGTGCGCGACGTCTGGCCGTCGGCCTGGGCGCGCTCGGACTGCCAGCCGGCCTCGATCTGCCAACGGCCCGGGGCCATCACGTCGGTGGACTCGGTGAAGTCCGGCCGGTCGGTGCTGATGGGGTCTTCGGCGCGTGCCGCCAGGGGGCAGGCCAGGCTGGCGGCCAGGCACGCGCCCGGCAGCCAGGCCTTGCCCAGGTGCAGGCCGAACCGGTGGGCAAGCGTCAGCGGCGGGAGGATCGGGCGCATGGCGAGGCTCCTGAGTCAACGAAGGGCCGTCCCGAGGTGACTCACCCCCTCGGGGGGCGGACGACGCAAGGCGTCGGCCTGGGGGCACTTGAACAGGGCTGCGGCCAGGAGGGCCGCGATGCCGGGCGGCCATTATTTGCGGCCACCACGCCGGCCGCGCGGAAAAATGCCTCCGCGGGCCTGCCGCCCGCGCCGTGGCGTCAAAGCGCCACCGTGCGTCCCACGTACAGGATGGGCCCGGTCGGCCGGCCGACCGGCGAGCCGTTCTCCGGCTCCAGGGTGAGCTCGAACAACTGCTGCGGCGTCACGCCCGGCAGGTGGGTCACCGTCAGCTCCAGGCTCCGGCCCACCCGCACCAGGCCCAGCGACGTGGGCGCGGCCGCACCCGGTGCCTTGGTCCAGAACTGCATCGACCGGCCGGCCGGTATCACCCCGATGGGCGCGATGGGCACCAGGCGAAGGCGACCGCTGGCCTGCACCTCCACCACCCAGCCTGCCGTCAGGCTGTCGGGGCTTTGCAGCACGGCCAGGTAGCGGGCGCCCCCCACCGACGCTGACACCGGTGCCGGCACCAGCGCTGGCACCAGCGCCGGCTCACCGGGGCTGGCGGCCAGCCGCACCGCCAAGACCAGGCAGGCCGCCATCGCCAGCCCGCTGACGCCCTGCCACAGCCGGACCCGGTGCCACCAGGGCACGCGCGCCGCCCGGTCCTCGCGCGCGGTGCGGGCCGTGGCGACCGAGCTGTCGATGCGCCGCCAGAGTTCCAGGCTGGGGGTGACCGGCGCGGCATTGACGCTCAGGCCCAGCAGCCGGTCCTGCCAGGCATGGACCTCCGCGCGCAGCGCGGGGTCCTGGGCCAGGGCCCGGACGAACGTGGCGTGGTCTTCGGCGCTCAGCGTGCCCAGCACGAACTCGCCGGCGGTGGCCGCGCGGTCGCTTCCGTCCTGGAGATTGATCATGTCATGCACTCTTTCAGGCTCACCAGGCTGCGGCGGATCCACGACTTCACCGTGCCCGGCGGGGCGCTCAGCCGGGCGGCGATCTGCTCGTGGGTGTAGCCTTCGACGAAGGCGTTCACCAGGCAGGCCCGCCGCGCGGCGTCCAGCCGCTGCAGGCAGCGTTCGAGCCGGTCGATGTCGAGTCCGCGGTCTTCAGCCTCGGCCGCCTGCTGCAGGTCGGACAGCGTGGTCAGGTCCCGCGGGTCCATGGCCTGCATGCGGCCCGGATCGCGGATTTCCTTCAAGGCCCGGTGGCGCACGATGGTGTAGATCCAGCCGCGCGCCGACCCCAGGTTGGGCTGGTAGGTGCTGGCGTGCTGCCACACCTGCAGGAAGCCGTCGTGCAGCACGTCTTCGGCCCTTTCGCGGTCACGCACGATGCGCAAGGCCACGCCCAGCAGCCAGCGTGCCTCGCGTTCGTAGAGCGCCTGCAGCGCAAAGCGCTCGCCGCGCGCGCAAGCCTGCACGGCGGCTTCGTAGTTGAACGGGGACACGGGGGTCGGCATGCAGGAGGCGGGCGGCGCGAGGCCGCGCAGACTCTAGCAGCACCGCCCCGCCCGGGCGCCGTCAGGCGGCCTTCCAGAAGATGTAGTCGGCCTGGTACTTGACGACTTCCTTGCGGCCCACGCCGGCACTGTCGCAAGGGCTGGCAGGGGCCACGCCGCCTTGCGTGGCGGCACGCTGGACGTAGGTGATGCCGACCATGGTGCCCGAACCTTCCCCCCAGCCCGCGGCCGTGTTGGCCTTCACCAGTTGTGCCGGGATGTTGCCCGCGCCGGCCGGTGCCACGGCCAGCTGCGTGCCGGTGACTTTGGAGCCGTCCATCGCGGCCCAGGTCGCCGGCGGGCCGTAGTACATGCCCAGCTTGGCGCCATCGCGGCTCTTGAGGTCGGCCCGCGGGCCGACGAACACCCATTCGAACCCACCCGGCGCACTGGCCTTGGCGCGGCATTCGTAGGTGATCTCACCCACGCCCACGGTTTCCAGGACCACCTGGTGGCCGGGGGGCACTTTCACGGCGTCGGGCAGGCTGTCCTGGCTGAACGCACTGGCTGTGGCCGAGCCGCTGCCGGACCAGGACCAGGACGGCATGCCCGAGCAGGCGCTCAAGAGGGCAGCGGCACAGGCGGCGGCAAGCGCGGCTGGGGTGGGAAAGGACTTCATGAAGCAATTCCTTGGGGGTCGGTGGCTGGAGTGGGGGGATTGAGGCTCACACCACTCACTAGCCACGAGCCCGGCGCCTGGATGCAGTGCCTGGAAAAAAGTTTTGCATGCAGGCCGGGCGCTCGAATCAGCCGGGCCGCCGAGCAGAAGCGCCCAGGCCGCTGCAGGGGGCAGCGGCCTGGGTAGGGGGCATCGGTACGCCGGCGCCGGGTGCTCACACATTCAGCGGCGTGCGGAACCTTGCGCCGAGGCGTCTACGTTCACCGAGCGGTCCGCGCGCGAGGCCTGCGCGGTGCCCTGGGCCGATGCGTCCAGCGTGCGCGACGTGGCGCCCCCCTGGCCGGTGCCGCCCGCCGCTGCCGGCAGGGCGGGGCTCGCCGCCGCTGCACCCGACGTGCGGCCGGCTGCAGCCATGCCCGCGCCGCCGGCTTGTGGGGCGGCACGGCCGCCGAGGGCGCCAGCGCGGTCAGGCGTCACCGCGGCGTCTTCGCCGGCCGCGACCGTGGCTGAGTGCCGCAGCGCGCCAGTCTGGCCGGTGGCGGCCGACGTGCCGCCGGTGGCCTGGGCGGCGGCGGACTGGCTGACGCCGCCGGCCTGGCGGCTCATGTCACCGGTCTTCGGCAAGGCCTTGTCGCTGCGCGGCAGCACGCTGCCTTCGCGGCTGAACTGGCCGGCCGCCTGGCCGCCCATGTCCACGCTGCGCGGGCCGAAGCTGCCGCCCAGGCTCCCCCCCATGCCGCCCCCCAGGCTGCCGCCGCCGCCCAGCAGGCCGGCATGCGCGGGTTGGGCCAGGACGAAGGCCGACAGCAGCGCGGCGGCCAGGGTGGAGCGAACCAGGGTGCGGGAGTTGAACGTGAGCTTGCACATGATGTGGGGTCCCTTCAGTGGCTTGAAGGGCCGGCCAATCCGGCCCCTGTACAGAGCACAACGACCCCCGCTGGCGATTTCTTCCGCGGCAATTTGTAACTGTTTGACGGTGATGGGTTGAACGTGAACAGGGCGGGCCGGTCAGCGCACCTGGGCTTGCACGCGCACCGGCGCCACGCGGGCCTGTTCGCCCACCAGGCCGATGCCGAAGACCGGGTCGCGGCCCGGTGCGCCCAGGTCCTGGGCGCTGTCGGCCAGGCGGGCCAGGGCCGCGGCGGCAGCGGTGCTGTCGGGCCCGCGCAGGTGCTCGGCCAGCAAGCCGGCCACCAGCGGCGCGGCGAAGGACGTGCCGCGTGCGGCCACGTACCCGCCCCCCGGCCGTGCCACCGCCAGCTCGGCGCCCGGCGCCGCAAAGCTCACCTGCGGGCCCTGGGCCGCCTCCGGCAGCGCCCGCCGCGCCGTGGTGACCCCCGTGACGCCCACCACCCCGGGGTAGGCTGCGGGATACAGCGGCGGCGCGGCCGGGCCGTCGTTGCCGACCGCGGCCACGACGAGGTGGCCCTTGCGGACCATGGCTTGCACCGCCAGTTCGAGCAGGCGGTTGGCTGGCCCCACCAGGCTGATGTTCACCACGCCCACCTGCTCTTGCGCCAGCCAAGCCAGCGCCGCGGCAATCTGCTCCGCGGCGCCGCCGGCGGCCTGCCCGCAGTAGATGTCGGCGGCGTACAGCGTGGCGCCCGGCGCCACGCCCGTGAACGCAGCGTCGCGCCCGACCAGCAACGACGCCACGGCGGTGCCGTGCGGGCTGGCCACGGGGGTGCCGTTGCAGCCCCAGGCGTGCAGGTCGGCGCTGCGCAACGCCGGATGCCGGCGGTCCACCCCGCTGTCGATGAGCCCCACGCGGCGGGCCGCGGGGGCCGCGCTGTCGCTGGCCGGCGCGGCCGTGGCAGAAACCTCGCCGCTGCGCGTGTAGACATGGTTGAAGTCGGCCTGGAGCTGTGGGTCCAGCGCACGCAGCCGAGCCAGGGCCTCGGCGGTGCCCAGCCCCGGCGGTGCCTGCAACACCACCTGGCGCAGGTCCAGGGCGGCCAGCACCTGCTCGCGCAAGACCCGAAAACCCAGCGCGACTGCGGCATCGACCGTGGCTTGCGCGGGCGAAACCAGCAGCAGCTCGGCCCGGCGCACCGGTTCGCCGGCCGGATCGGCCTCCAGCACATCCGCATGGTCGCGCAGCAGATCGCGCACGGCGGACAGGCGCAGCGCCTGCAGCGGCACCAGGTTCTGCGCCGCCTCGGGGGCCGGGGTGGGCAGGCGCGGCAGGTCGCGCGGCAGCGTGGGCAGGGTCACACGTGGCAAGCCCAACTGCGCCTGCGCGGGCGCGGTGGTCACGCACGCCCCCGCGGCGAGGCCTGCCGCCAGGGCGGCCCGCCATGCACGGCGCGCGGCAAATCGGTGGAAATACCTCATAAGGATGCGAGCGGCCCGACAGGTTTGCAGGATAACGAACGCGGCAGGGAAGAAAATCCATGCCCCGCTCGTTGTGCTCCCTATCGATGGCTGATTTTTCACCACCACAAAAGGTGCGAGACGAGATTGCCGCGCTGCTGCCGCCGCTGTTGCCGCGTTTGCGCCGCTTCGGGCGCACGCTTGCGCGCAACCGCGAGGATGCCGATGACCTGGTGCAGGTGGCGGTGGAGCGGGCGCTGCGGCGTACCGAACAGTGGCAGCCGGGCACGCGACTGGACAGCTGGATGTTTCGAATCATGCAGAACGCCTGGATCGACGAGACGCGAGCGCGCGAGCGGCGCGGCCAGACCTTCGTGGCCGAGGAGGAGGGCGAGCACGTGGGCGTGTCCACCACCGACGCGCAGATCGATGCGATCGCGGTGCGCCGGGCCGTGGCCCAGCTGGGCGACGACCAGCGCGCGGTGGTGGGCCTGGTGCTGGTGGAAGGCCTGCCCTACAAGGACGCGGCCGAGGTGCTGGGGGTGCCCATCGGCACGCTCACCAGCCGCCTGGCCCGCGCACGAGAAGCATTGCAGGCCTTGCTGGCCGGCGCGGAAGGAACCCGGGCATGAGCTGGTCTGACGACACCTTGATGGCCTTTGTCGATGGCGAACTCGACGACCGGGAGCGTGCCCGGCTCACGCTGGCGCTGAGCGCCGACATGGCGCTGCGCCGGCGTGTGAGCGCGATGAAGCAGCAGCGCCGCCGTGTGGCGGCGGCCTATGCGCCGGTGCTGGACGAGCCGATACCAGACCGGCTGGCCAGCCTGCTGCAGCCGCCGGCCGTGCCGGTGGCCGTGGGTCCGGTGGTGGACCTGGACGAGGTGCGGGCCGCGCAGGCACGGCGCCAGCGGCCGGTGTCGTCGTGGTGGCAGTGGGGCGGCATGGCCGCCGCGCTGGTGGTGGGCGTGCTGGTGGGTACCCAGCTTGACTGGCGGGGCCGCGGCGCGGGGCCGGACCTGCAGGACGGGCGTGACGGGCGGCTCATGGCCGGTGGCGTGGTGGGGCAGGCCTTGTCGTCGCAACTGGCCAGTGAACCGGTGCCGGGCGCACCGGTGGCGGTGCAGCTGAGCTTTGTCGACAAGGGTGGGAGCTATTGCCGCACTTTCAGCACCAAGGCGGTGGCGGGCCTGGCGTGCCGGCAGGGGGGGCAATGGGCGGTGCAGGCGCTGGCCACTGTGGAGGCGGGGCCGGAAGGTGCCGTGCGCCAGGCGGCCACGGCGCTGCCCCCGGCGGTGCTGGAGGCGGTGGACAAACGCATTGCGGGGGATGCGCTGGATCCGGGGCGGGAACGGCAGGCGCGCGAGCAGGGGTGGGGTCGTTGATTGCGCGGTCGCAGGCGGTGGTGACGCTGTGCTTTGTATGCGTTTCACTCTCTGGTGAATGATTTCTTCTCATTCATTTCATTGGTGGAAAGCCCCCACTGCAATGCCAGCAGCGTCGCCACCATGCCCGACAGCAGGTAGCCGCTCAGCGCCGCCAGGCCGAAGTGCGTCGACAGCCACAGGGTGACGATGGGCGCAAACGCGGCGCCGAACAACCAGGCCATGTCGGCCGACAGCGCGGCGCCCAGGTAGCGCGCCGCCGGCTGGAAGTGGTTGGCCATGGCGCCGGCTGCCTGCCCGTAGGACAAGCCAAACAGCGCAAAGCCGAGCAGGAAGTACAGGTTCTGCCCCGCCACGCCGCCGTCCAGCAGCCACGGCGCCACCAGGCCGAAGCCGCCGATCGCCACCGCCGCCACGCTCAGCACCGTGCGGCGGCCGATGCGGTCGGCCAGCGTGCCGGAGAGCAGCATCGCCGCGGCGGCCAGCACGGCGCCGCCGGCTTGCAGCCACAGCAGCTCGTCCACCGCACGCGGGTCGCGCAGGTGGATCCATGACAACGGGAACACCGTGACCAGGTGCACCAGCGCAAAGCTGGCCAGGGCCGCGAACGCACCCAGCAGGATGTTGAGCTGCTGCGGCCGCCCCAGCGCCGCCAGCCGGGTGGGCAGAAGCTGCTGGCGGCGCAGCGCCTGGCTGTAGTCGTCGCCCATCACCAACTGCAGGCGCGCAAACAGCGCCACCACGTTGACGCCGAAGGCAGCAAAGAACGGGAAGCGCCAACCCCAGTCGAGCAGGTCGGCCTCGCTCAACCGGGCGCTGAGCACCGCGTACAGCGCCGCGGCCAGCGCCAGGCCCAGCGGGGCGCCCAGTTGCCCCAGCATGGCGTACCAGCCGCGCCGGTGCGGCGGCGCATGCAGCGCCAGCAGCGAGGGCAGGCCGTCCCAGGAGGCGCCCACCGCCAGCCCCTGCAGCATGCGGCAGCCGGCCAGCAGCAGCGCGCCGGCCATGCCGATCTGCGCCGCGCCGGGCAGCAAGGCCATGGCGCAGGTGGCGCTGCCCAGGCCCATCAGCGCGACGATCAGCTTGACGGCGCGGCCGTGCGCACGCTCCAGCGCCATGCCGGCCAGCGTGCCGAACGGCCGTGCCACGAAACCCAGCGCGAACACCGCAAACGAGAGCAGCGTGCCCTCCAGCCGGCTGTAACCGGGAAAGAACAGCGCCGGGAACACCAGCACCGACGCGATGCCGTAGACGAAGAACTCAAAGTATTCGGCGGCGCGGCCGACGATCACGCCGACCGCGATGTCACCGGGGGCAACAGCGCCGTCCTGATGCTGCGGGTGGCGGGCCGAGGCGGTGGCGCGGGCCTGGGCGGCGCTGGGCGCGCGGCCCGGAGGGTCGGTAGGAGGGTAAGAAGCCACGGAAAGGTACCGCCGGGTTGTGGATTTGCGCACGCGCAAGGGCGTGCAAGGGCGGCCTGGGACAAAGTGTCCAATGGTTGTGGGCGGTCAATCTCAGTAGATTCCCGAGCATCCGGTCCCGGTCGCCCCGCCTCTGCGGGGGTGGGTCCGGGAGCCGTGACCACCAAGATGCCCGCCCCTGCCTCCCTCCGCACCGCCTGCCGCGTGTGTGCCACCGGCGCCGCCCTGGCGCTGGCCGGCTGCAACACCGTGGTGATGAACCCCTCGGGCGACATCGCCCGCCAGCAAGCCGACCTGATCACCACCGCCACGGTGCTGATGCTACTGATCACCGTGCCGGTGATCGTGCTGACGCTGGGGTTTGCCTGGCGCTACCGGGCCTCGCAGGCCCAGGCCGCGCCCCAGCTCCCCTACGAGCCCGACTGGGACCACTCCACCAAGCTCGAACTGCTGATCTGGGGCGCGCCGCTGCTGATCATCATTGCGCTGGGCACGGTCACCTGGATCAGCACCCACCAGCTCGACCCGTACCGCAAGCTGTCGCGTCTGGACGCGCAGCGCGCGCTACCGGCCGACGTGAAACCCCTGCAGGTGCAGGCCGTGGCGCTGGACTGGAAGTGGCTGTTCATCTACCCCGAACAAGGCATTGCCACGGTCAACGAACTGGCGGCGCCGGTGGACCGGCCGATCCACTTCACGATCACCTCGTCCACCGTGATGAACAGCTTGTTCATCCCCGCGCTGGCCGGGCAGATCTATGCGATGCCCGGCATGCAGACGCAGTTGCATGCGGTGATCAACCGCGCCGGTGTCTACGACGGCTTCTCGGCCAACTACAGCGGCGGCGGCTTCTCACAGATGCGCTTCAAGTTCCAGGGCCTGGAAGGCGAGGGTTTTGAGCAGTGGGTGGCCGCGGTGCGCCAGTCTGCCGCGCGGCTGGACCGTGCCGCCTACCTGAAGCTGGAGCAGCCCAGCGTGGCGCACCCGGTGGAGCGCTATGCCGGTGTCGACGGCGACTTGTTCGATGCCGCGGTGAACCGCTGCGTGGACCGCAGCAAGATGTGCATGGGCCAGATGATGGCCATCGACGCGGCCGGTGGCGGCGGCAAGGCCGGCCTGGCCAGCTTGGCGCGCCAGCCTTGGCGTGGCACCGAACGCACCGTCGTCGCCGGGCTGTGCACCACGGCCGACCCCCAAGGCCGCGCCGCGCTTCCCGCCGCCGCTCCCACCAACGCCTTGCTCACGGACCTGTGATGTCTGCTGCCTCCGCTGCTGTCGAAGAATCCTGGCTGTTCGGCCGCCTGACCTGGCAGGCCGTGCCGCTGCACGAGCCCATCTTGCTGGCCACGTTTACCGCCAGCGCGCTGGGTGGCCTGGCCCTGCTGGCGCTGATGACGCGCTACCGCCTGTGGGGCCCGTTCTGGCGCGGCTGGGTCACCAGCATCGACCACAAGAAGATCGGCATCATGTACATGGTGCTGGGCCTGGTGATGATGCTGCGCGGCTTTGCCGACGCGCTGCTCATGCGCGCGCAGCAGGCGGTGGCCTTCGGCGACTCGGCCGGCTTTCTGCCGCCGCACCACTACGACCAGGTCTTCACGGCGCACGGCGTGATCATGATCTTCTTCGTCGCCATGCCGCTGGTCACCGGCTTCATGAACTACGTGGTGCCGCTGCAGATCGGCGCGCGCGACGTGTCGTTTCCGTTCCTCAACAACTTCAGCTTCTGGATGACGGTGGGCGGCGCCGTGCTGATGATGGTGTCGCTGTTCGTGGGTGAGTTTGCGCGCACCGGCTGGCTGGCGTATCCGCCGCTGTCGGGCATCCTGGCCGACCCGGGCGTGGGGGTGGACTACTACCTGTGGTCGCTGCAGGTGGCCGGCGTGGGCACCACGCTGTCGGGCATCAACCTCATTGCCACCATCGTGAAAATGCGTGCGCCCGGCATGACGCTGATGAAGATGCCGGTGTTCAGCTGGACGGCGCTGTGCACCAACGTGCTGATCGTCGTGAGCTTCCCCGTGCTCACCGCCGTGCTGGCCCTGCTCAGCCTGGACCGCTATGTGGGCACCAATTTTTTCACCAGCGACCTGGGCGGCAACGCCATGGTCTACGTGAACCTCATCTGGATCTGGGGCCACCCGGAGGTCTACATCCTGGTGCTGCCGGTGTTCGGCATCTTCTCGGAGGTGGTGGCCACGTTCTGCAGCAAGCGCCTGTTCGGCTATGCCTCCATGGTGTACGCCACCGTGGTGATCACGATCCTGTCGTACCTGGTGTGGCTGCACCACTTCTTCACCATGGGCTCGGGCGCCAGCGTCAACTCGTTCTTCGGCATCACGACCATGATCATCTCGATCCCCACCGGGGCGAAGATCTTCAACTGGTTGTTCACCATGTACCGTGGCCGCATCCGCCTGGAGGTGCCGATGCTGTGGACCCTGGGCTTCATGGTCACGTTCGTGATCGGCGGCATGAGCGGGGTGCTGCTGGCGGTGCCGCCGGCCGACTTTGTGCTGCACAACAGCCTGTTCCTCATTGCGCACTTCCACAACGTCATCATCGGTGGCGTGGTGTTTGGCGTGTTTGCCGGCATCACCTACTGGTTCCCCAAGGCCTTTGGCTACAAGCTCGATCCGTTCTGGGGCAAGGCCTCGTTCTGGTGTTGGCTGGTCGGCTTCTATCTCGCCTTCATGCCGCTGTACGTGCTGGGCCTGATGGGCGTGACGCGGCGCATGAACCGCTTCGACGATGCCAGCCTGCAGCCCTGGTTCGTGGCCGCGGCGCTGGGTGCGGTGCTCATTGCCGTGGGCATTGCCTGCTTCGTGATCCAGCTGGTGGTGAGCTTCCGCCGCCGCGAGGCCCTGCGTGACGCGCATGGCGACAGCTGGGGCACCGGCCGCACCTTGGAGTGGAGCACCGCCTCGCCGCCGCCGGACTACAACTTTGCGTTCACGCCCATCGTCTATGAACGCGACGCCTGGCACGACATGAAGCAGCGCGGCGCGCAGCGGCCGACCGAAGGTTTCCGGCCCATCCACATGCCGGCCAACACCGCCGCCGGCGTGGTGATCGCTGGGCTGGCCACCTTGCTGGGCTTTGCGCTGGTGTGGCACATGTGGTGGGTGGCCGGCGTGGCGTTTGCTGCCATGGTGGGGGCTGCCATCGTGCACACCTTCAACTACCGGCGCGACACCCACGTGCCGGCCGACGTGGTGACGCAAACCGAGGCCCGGCGCACCCGCGCACTGGCCAGGCTGGGCGTACGCCCGGCCGCCGCCTGACCTCCCACCTGACCTCCCACGAGAGCCGCTGATGCAGACCACCCTCTCCCCCTCTTTGCCCACCGCCGGCCCACTGAGCGTGCTGCGCCCCGCGGCGCCGCGCTTCTACGACGACGGCACCCACCACCCGCCCTCCGGCACGCTGCTCGGGTTCTGGCTGTACCTGATGAGCGACTGCCTGATCTTCGCGGTGCTGTTTGCGGTGTACGCGGTGATGGGCCGCAGCTACGCCGCCGGGCCGTCAGGCGCCGACTTGTTCGACCTGCCGCTGGTGGCGGTGAACACGGCCATGCTGCTGCTGTCGTCCATCACGTACGGCTTCGCGATGATCGGCATGCAGCAGCGCCGCGTGCGCGCGGTGCTGGGCTGGCTGGCGGTGACCGGTTTGTTCGGCGCCGCGTTCGTGGGGCTGGAGTTGTTCGAGTTCACGCACCTCATCCATGAGGGCGCCGGCCCGCAGCGCAGTGCGTTCCTGTCGTCGTTCTTTGCGCTGGTGGGCACGCACGGTCTGCACGTCAGCTTCGGCATCGTCTGGCTGGCCACCTTGATGCTGCAGGTGCGCCGCCTGGGCCTGACGCAGGCGAACCGGCGCCGGCTGATGTGCTTGTCGATGTTCTGGCACTTTCTGGACGTGGTGTGGATCGGCGTGTTCAGCGTGGTCTACCTGATGGGCTCGCTGCCCGTCACCGCTTGAGAGGACCGACACATGACACAGGCTCGCGATGACGCGCATGGCCCTGCCCATGACCACGACCACGGGCATGAAGGCGGCGATGCCTACCACGCCACCTACAGGGGCTACCTGACCGGCTTTGCGCTGTCGGTGGTGCTGACCGCGCTGCCGTTCTGGCTGGTGATGGGCAAGGGGCTGCCCAGCCCGGTGCTGACCTCGGCGGCCGTGCTGGTGTTCGCGGCCGTGCAGGTGGTGGTGCACATGCTGTACTTCCTGCACATGAACGCGAAGGTGGAGCAAGGCTGGTCACTGCTGGCGCTGATCTTCACCGGGGTGCTGGTGGTCATCATGCTGGCCGGCTCGGTGTGGGTGATGCACCACCTGAACACGAACATGATGCCGGTGCATGAGATGAAGAACCTGCCGTGACGACCCCGAAGCGGCTGCCCCGCCTGTTTGCCATGGCCGCCTGCGTGCTGTTGGTGGCCACGTTCAGCGCACTGGCGCTGTGGCAATGGCAGCGGCTGCAGTGGAAGGAGGCCTTGCTGGCGCGTGTGGCCGGCATCGACCGCGAGGCCGCATCGCCGGCACCCGGGCCAGCGGTGTGGGCGGGGCTGCACCGGGCCGACGACGAATACCGCCCGCTGGCGGTGCAGGGCCGGTTCGACCCGGCGCGCGAGCAACTGGTACTGGCCAGCACGGTGCTGGGCCGTGGCCACTGGGTCATGACGCCGCTGCGCACCGACGGCGGCTGGTGGGTGTGGGTCAACCGGGGCTTTGTCGATGAGGCCCACCGCGACGCGGCAGCACGCCCGGCGGCTGCCTCGGCCGAACTGGCCCGGCCTGGGCTGCTGCGCCTGAGCGAGCGGCCCTGGCTGCCCGGCTTGGAGCGCGCCAGCCGCGATGTCGCCCGGCTCAGCGCCGCCGCCGGGTTGTCGGCCGACCAGGTGGCGCCGTACTTCGTCGATGCTCGGCCGGCCGATGAGCCAGCCTCCTGGCCGCGTGCCGGGCTCACTGTGCTCACGTTCTCCAACCGCCACCTTGGGTACGCGCTGACCTGGGCCGCGCTGGCGCTGGCTGCCTGCGCCGCAGCGGCCGTCGTCTGGCGCCACAAGCTCTGATGCGACACACGCAGCCGCGCACCACCGGACTGCTATCGTGGCCCTCCTTCCGGCCCACGATGCCCATGATGCCCCCCTTGCTGCGCCGTGCCCGCCCTCCGGCCGACGGCCCGCGCCTGCCCGGCGATGAGGAACTCACGCTGCGCCCCGACCAGCAGGCCGGCCGCAGCGCGCTGCGCCAGCTGGTGCAGCTGCGCTGGCTGGCCTTCGCCGGCCAGCTCGTCACCGTGCTGGCCGTGCATCACGGGCTGGGCGTGCGCCTGCCGCTGCTGACGATGCTGGCGCTGCTCGCGGGGCTGGCGCTGTTCAACCTGGCCTGCGGCCTGCGCGCGCGCGTGGCCCGGCAGGTGGGCGACTACGAGCTGATGTCCGGCCTGGGCGTGGACCTGCTGATGCTGACCGCGCTGCTGGCGCTGTCCGGCGGCGTCAACAACCCCTTCGTGTTCCTCTACCTGCCGCAGGTGGCGGTGGCCGCATTGCTGCTGCGGCGTGGGCTCGCATGGACGATGGTGTTGGCCGCCGCGCTGGCGATCGGCGCCCTGGCGCGCTGGCACCTGCCGCTGGACCGGCCGCTGCAATGGCGCGGCGCGCCGGCCCCGCCGCTGTCGCTGGACTACGTGGCCGGCCTGCTGGTCTGCTTCGTGATCTGCGCCTCGCTGGTGGTGTGGGTGATCGTGGGCTTCAGCCAGACCTTGCGCCGGCGCGATGCGCGCCTGGCCGCGCTGCGCCAGCGCGCCGCCGAGGAGGACCACATCGTGCGCATGGGCCTGCTGGCCAGCGGCGCCGCGCATGAGCTGGGCACGCCGCTGGCCACGCTGAGCGTGATCCTGGGCGACTGGTCGAACATGGCACCGATCGCCGCCGAGCCGGAGCTGCGCGAGGAGCTGGAGCAGATGCAGCTGCAGGTGCAGCGCTGCAAAAGCATCATCACCGGCATCCTGATGTCTGCTGGCCAGGCGCGTGCCGAGCAGGCCGCCACCACCACGCTGGCGGCCTTCCTGACGGGTGTGATGGCCGACTGGTGCGAGCGCCGCGGCGTGGAGCGCGCGGTGCCGGAGTTGGGGCCGCTGCCCGAGCTGGCCATCGTGGCCGACGCGATGCTGCATCAGATGGTGACCAACGTGCTGGACAACGCGCACGACGCCGCGCCGCATGCGCTGCCGACCTTGCGCGCCGAGTGCAGCGGCGACGGCTGGCTGCGGCTGCACGTGCGGGACCACGGCCCCGGCTTCGCCCCCGAGGTGTTGGCCGATTTCGGGCGCCCCTATCATTCCACCAAGGGCAAGGCCGGCGGCGGCCTGGGCTTGTTCCTGTCGCTGAATGTGGCCCGCAAGCTGGGCGGCAACGTGCGCGCCCGCAATGGGGAAGATGGCGGTGCCGAGGTGACGATCGAACTGCCGCTGGCCGCACTGGTGCTGGATCCTGACTCCGTTGTCTCCACCGATGACCCTGCCCACTGAAGATCGCCGCCTGCTGATCGTCGAGGACGACGACGCCTTGGCCGCCTCGCTGCACCGTTCGTTCGAGCGCCGCGGCTGGGCCGTGCGTCGTGCCGCGGACCTGGCCACGACGCAGGCCGTGCTGCCTGAGTGGGCGCCCACGCATGCGGTGGTCGACCTGAAGCTGGCCCACGGCGACTCCGGGCTGGCCTGCGTGCAGGCCCTGCACCGGCACGACGCCGCGATGGCCATCGTCGTGCTGACCGGCTATGCCAGCATCGCCACTGCCGTGGAAGCCATCAAGCTGGGCGCGCGCCACTACCTGGCCAAGCCCGCCAACACCGACGACATCGAGGCCGCGTTCGGGCGCGCCGAAGGCGAGACCGACCTGGCGCCTGGCGCGCGGCCGACGTCGCTGAAGACGCTGGAGTGGGAGCGCATCCACGAGACGCTGGCCGAGACTGGCTTCAACATCAGCGAGACTGCCCGCCGCCTGGGCATGCACCGCCGCACGCTGGCGCGCAAGCTGGAGAAGCAGCGGGTGAAGTAGGCGCGTGCGGGGCCTGGGTTTACCCATTTCAGGGTCGTGCCGCTGTTCGCGCGACGTTCTTTCTTACTTCGAGAGAGCCCGCCGGAGTTCGCCCGGCCGGCGACCTCCTTTCTTTGCTGGTGCGTAACTACTCAGGTACCCGTTTCCGTGGCTGAGTGAATATGGTCCGGCTGCCACAAGCAGTCCTGCCGCCTTGTGAGCGCAAGCCCCTGCGGTCAGGCCAGCCGGCGGCCCGACTGCGACGCCCTGCGCTTCGCTTCGGGTTCCCTGTGGTGCTCGGTCGC
>Ga0307516_10001543_pt1 | contig 31650 bp, 32 predicted proteins | sample 19_EM_MG_FD_203310 | JGI IMG/M metagenome (GOLD analysis project Ga0307516, IMG submission 203310) | Populus trichocarpa ectomycorrhiza microbial communities from riparian zone in the Pacific Northwest, United States - 19_EM | ecosystem: Host-associated > Plants > Roots > Unclassified | place... | reverse complement strand
CATACCGAAATCGCCAAAGTCTGCCTTTCGCTGGTTTGCTCTTCGGGGTCTTGGAAAGACTATGACACAACAATTGCAACACGAGAAGGACGTTACCACGATCGCCACCTCTTACTGTATTCAGTAGTGTTTTGGCCATGGCACTTGTACCATTGCAACGACAGCTGTCAAATCTTGGATGCCCTTTGGGAAGGTTTCTTATCAGAAGCCACATTCCAGCGCTGGATCGACTGCCATTACAAGCGTGTCCAAACCAGGCCGCCTAAAGACACTTTTTGGCGTAGATCGAACAAACTGCAGCAACAGGAGAGGGCCCGCCTTTCGACAATGTGTGTGTTTGGATTAGGACGGAAGCTTACCAGCATATCCAAATCCCAATCTGGATGGACGGCTTGTATAAAATTGAAGCTCCCCACCACATTCATTTCCGAGTCGGTACAGAAGGACTATGTAGACCAATTGCTACTCTGTGCGTCCGAGTTTGGAGACCTGGATATTGCACAGCATCTGCTTGACGCGGGGGTCGACGTCTCGGCGAAGGACGGCGACTTCGGCCAATGGAGGACGGCGCTGCACATCGCGGCCAGGTACGGGCACGAGGAGGTGGCCCGACTGCTGCTGGATCGAGGCGCCGACGTCTCGGCCAGGTGCGGGCGCGAGGCGGTGGCCCGACTGCTGCTGGATCGAGGCGCCGACGTCTCGGCGAAGGACGGCGACTTCGGCCACTGGAGGACGGCGCTGCACATCGCGGCCAGGTACGGGCACGAGGCGGTGGCCCGACTGCTGCTGGATCGAGGCGCCGACGTCTCGGCGAAGGACGGCGACTTCGGCCACTGGAGGACGGCGCTGCACATCGCGGCCAGGTACGGGCACGAGGCGGTGGCCCGACTGCTGCTGGATCGTGGCGCCGACGTCTCGGCGAAGGACGGCGACTTCGCCTACGGGAGGACGACGCTGCACATCGCGGCCAGGTACGGGCACGAGGCGGTGGCCCGACTGCTGCTGGATCGAGGCGCCGACGTCTCGGCGAAGGACGGCCACTTCGGCCACGGGAGGACGGCGCTGCACGTCGCGGCCGAGTACGGGCACGAGGCGGTGGCCCGACTGCTCGCTGCTGCCACCGCCCCACCCTCCTCCCAGTAGTGTCGCTTCCTTTTTGTAATGTAGTATTAGTCATAGCCGACCTATCTGATGCAGCTCGAACATTCTCCCACTTTCTTCCGTCCGCACGAAGTTTCAGGTTGACTGTCAGCAGATGACGAAATTTGAGGAATGTATGCCGGACACTTGGAACATCAGGCTATGTAGGTAGATCATGACGAGGTATGTACAGAGGTCCTCAAAGTTGGCTGGGTGACTGGGCTGGCTGGAAAATGGGCCGCGCTGAGCAGCCAATAGGAGTGTCCAATTTCGGTGTAACCCCCTTTTAATTTGTGTCCAGGCGTCTGGTGACTAATCATGCGTAACCGTCTATGATACACAGTAATTAGCCCGAGACTAGTGCATCCGACATCTACGTTGCAGTCACTTCGCCGCCATAGTCTAGCTACCTAGGCCGAATGCGAGTATGATTAAACAAAAAACGTACATACATGCCCCACCCGAACAAGAGAATACTGGCTAGCAGAGAGTCAAGTCAATAGGCTGCTACAGTGAAAAGAAGGAGGGCTGTTAAGACGGGTGAGAAACTGGGAGGTTCTGGATACTGGTCCCTCCGAGTGACATTTCCCCCGCGCTCTACTACTTCTTCCGTCATCCGTCCGACGGCTTACCCGTCCCCGCTCCTGCCAGTTTCCGCTGTTGCCCTACTCGCTGCGCGTACAGAATAAAGCAACCCCCCGGATATAATCATGTTACATGCTGCACTCCTATACTAGATACGCATCGTTGACCACCCGCGTGCCCATCCACACGCCACTCGTGACCCACATCTTTGTGTTTGTGTGATTGTACCGTGCGTCACCCGTCATCATGGACACGAACAGGCGGAAGCTGTACCCGGCCCACGTGACACGGTCCGCCAGCGCGGGATCCAGTAGTCGGCGGAGCACATCCCGCAGGCCCGCCCGCCAGCCCCAGGTGCGGACGGCGATGTACGCCGGCCGCGCATCGCTCATCTCGAGCGGGCAGCTGGTGTCGAGCCGCGCGGAGAGGTTGTTGGCGACGAGCTGCGAGTCCTGGCCGCCCTGCTGTCCGTCCGCATCAGCCGCAGCCACGCCATGCCATCCTCCTCCTCGTGCTGCTGCTGCTGCTGTGGCCCCCAAAAGCGCAGAGGAAAGAAGAACCTGCAATGGCTACCCCACGCCCCCAGCGCGCAGCCCAGCGTCCGCCCTTGAACGAGATCCAGTTGCGCTGGCCCCAGGGGCTGAGGTCGACGGCCAGCAGCAGCAGGGGGAAGGCAAGATGCATTGCCATGACGAGAGAGATGGAAAAAGCGGCAAGGCGGCGGCGGGGGGTGCGATGTGCTGGACGGACACTGGGAAGACACACAGCATTCATATATGTAGTCACTCGAGCGGTAGCATCACCACATCTCACCCGTATCTAGCGAGCAGATGGATATCAAGATATGTGTATCGGTATACAGTATATTCAGTGTAGAGCGAATGTCCCAGCGCAGGACGCCCCATTATATTGGTCTCCGTGGCTATTCCACCAGAGGCCGGTGTGCCAACGCTATCGGTCTCGGTGGCTAGTCCACCGGACAATACGCCGACGCTATCAGTCTCATCTACGAGAATGTGCCCGGATCCCGTCCGAGCCACATCTCATGACGATTCCCCTCTTGCTGCATACCGTTGAAGACAGAGCAGCAAGACAGTAAAGTCAACCTCATAAAACAAATCCCCGCTAGCCTCATTAAAACCTCTACAGTTGCAAAACCTCGTGGGAAAAAGCTGATCTGCTAGAGGACAAAAGAGTGCCAGCTCAATGCAGGTAAACAAACAAAGACCCAGAACAACAACCTTGCTAACGCCATAGCCCAATACCCTCTGTAAAGCCCCTATGCTTCTCAGGTCCCAGTGCCTTCGTCATGATGTCTGCCAAGTTGTTGGTGGAAACGTAGGAGAATTCCAACTCTCGAGTGGCGTGAAGGTCCCAGCAGTGGTGGAACTTCACATGGATGTGCTTGTTCCTGCTTTTCCTGTATCCAGCTGCCTGGATGTTCTTCAATACGCCATTGGAATCGGTGCAGATGGGGAGAGGACATCTGAGTTTCCCAACAATATCCATGTGAAGCTTGGTAAGCCACTGGGCTTCTCGAGCAGCTTCCAAGGAAGCGACGTATTCGGCTTCCGTGGTGCAGAGTGCTACCATTGACTGCTTGTAGGATTTCCATGAGACTGGTCCGTTGTGGACTTGGATGACATAGCCTCCCTGTGACTTTCTTCCGTTGATATCCCCTGCAAAGTTGGAGTCCGTGAATGTGAGTATTGGTGACAGAGTGATGGGTATGCGAGGGTACACTAGTTTGAGTTCGGGGGTTCCTTTGAGGTATCGGACAACTCGTTTGGCAGCTGTCAGGTGTGACGTGAAGGGTCTGCTGCTGTAGCAGCTGAGTGCCAATATGGTAAAGACTATATCAGGATGGGTCACTGTGGCTGTGTACGACAAGCTGCCGACGATACTCTGGTAGTGTCCAGCATCTACTTCCGTCTCTCCTTACGGCTCGGTTTCGAGAGTTATTTTGTCATAGAGAGGAGTAGGAGTGGGGTTTGCGTCTTCTATCCCGAAGCTTTTGACAATGGTCTGGATTTATTTGGCCTGTCTAAGGGTGATAGCACCGGAGTCCTAATGCGCTATTTCCAGACCTAGGAACTGCTTGGCTTTCCCAAGGTCCGTCATCTTGTACTCCTTCTTCAGTGCCACCTTGCAGTCCTCGGTGGCCTTGGAGGCTGATCACAGGTACAGGATCGTGGTGTCGTCAACATAGAGAAGGAGAAAGATACTGGAGCAGAGGTACAGATTCTCGTCTGCGTGTGTACGTATACAGCCAATCGACAGGAGGAACTCATTTATGGTAGCGTACCATCATCAGCAAAAAATTTGAGAATTCTTAGGGTACTCCCATAGCTCCTGTAGCTCCCGTAAGCATCACTAACTCCCGTAAGAGGAGAAGTTATATTTTGCTCCCGTAAGGATTTGAAAAAAAAAAAGTTGTTTGTTTTTAGCTGAAACCTCGAGAAAAGTTAGTTCAAATTTATGTCTCACCTGTATAAAAAGCAATATATTTCAACTTTTAATTTTTTTGTTGATGATAGGAGAGGTGCTTGCTTGAGGCTGTAGAGCGCCTTGTTGAGTCTCAGGGAGCTGTTCATAGAGATTGGCATTGCTATAGGATCTGGTGCAGTCATCGTACTCATACACTGTGAGTTGTCAGGCATTGTACTCATGTGCTGTGAGTTGCTGGACATCATACTCACACTCTGTGAGTTGCTGGACGTCATACTCACATGCTCTTGTACTCATACACTGTGAGTTGCCGGACGTCGTACTCACATGCTGTAGGTTGCTGGCTGTTGTACTCACACGCTGCGAGTTGCCGGGCATCTTACTCACACACTCTGAGTTGTCATCCAGCGTCCGAGTCGACTCGACAAACCTCTCTTCAGGCCTACTCACTGAATGTTTTTATTTTTATTTTTATTTTTAAATTTATTGAAAAATAAAAATAAAAATAAAAATACCTCTGTGTATGGATTGTGAGTAGATTTGTGAGTAGAGTCGACAGGTGACGAGGAGGATGATGAGGAGAGCAGCTCAGCAATGAGCCACTCGATACCTTCAGGAAGCTGCATGTAGACTTCCTTGTTGATTGCTGGGTTCAGGAACGTGGTGACGATGTCGAGCTGGTCCATGTTCCAGTCTTCCTGGACGGCACGACACATTAGATAGTGAAGGGTAGTCATCTTACTGATGGGAGCATATGTTTCATCGAAGTCGATGCCCTGCATCTGTCCATAGCCTTTGATGACAAGCCTAGCTTTGTATCTCAGAGTGCCGTCAGGGTTCATCTTCATCTTGTATACCCATTTGCAGCTGATAGGCTTGCTGTGGGCATGCTCTACCTGGGTGAAGATGTGGTTCTCTAACAGAGATGCGTACTTCTGTTGCATAGCAACCTTTCACTAGTGCTGAAGAGGGCCGTTCATGGCTTCTCTGTACGATTGTGGGTCGTCATCAGTTGTGACCTCAGCAGCCAGGGCTGTACCGGCCCTGGCTGCCCCTTTTGACTGGCTTCTTGTCAGCATGCAAGGCTGAGAGGGAATAGCAGTGATGACCCCATTGTGCTCACTTTGTAGATCTGGTGCGGGTGCCTCTTCCAATGTCCCCAACCTCGTCGGTGGGGTTACCGCAGGTGTGTCTAGCACTGCGGCCAGATTGCTCTCCTGCTCAGGAGCCGTTTTCAGGTTTTAAGCTTCAGGTGAATCTTCCATCACCTCGGTGACCACAGGTTCCTCTTCCAGCAGTCCGAGTGGGTCACCACTTCTCTCGTTATCTGCCATGCAGGACGTATACGCAGTCTGGCTCTTATCGAAGTAGAGGTCCGAACAGTTGATAGCTTTATCGAAGTCGGAATACCATATCCGCCAAATCTTGGTGGTATCATGAACGTATCAGAGCATCATGTAAGCCTTTGCACAGGCACCCATCTTTGCATCCAGCCTTTGAGATTTCGTGATATGCTTCCACACTACACATCCGAAGTGGCGAAGGTGATCCAGAGTGGGTTTGTCCTCGGCCGATGTCAGCCTCGTACTCACATCTTGTGAGTTGCTGTCGAGGGCCATACCCACACTCTGTGAGTTTCCGATTGCCATACCCACATGTTGTGAGTTGGCATTTGGCAACGTACTCATGCACTGTGAGTTGGCATAGTAGCCACTTCAGTATAGCCAGCGATGGCATTTGAGTACCTCATATGGCGTCTTTCTGTCCAAGGATTGATTTGGGGTTCTTCGATGCAGATAGCATATGGTGTTGATGGCCTCAACCCAGAAGTGCATTGGGGCTTGCGAATCGAGCATCATAGCCCTGGCCTTCCGGGTCAGGACTCCAATCATCCTTTCTGCGATGCTGTTCTTGTGTTCCATATATGGCAGACATAGCTCGAATGCAATACCTTGGATGGCAAGGATGATTTGGAACGTTTTGTTGTTGAATTCCCCACTTCTGTTGTCAGAGCAAAACCTTCGGATATCATATCCCCAGCCGTCCACTTTGGCTTGAAACTATTGGAAGGCTGCCGTACAGGTCTCCGTGTGTTTGTCAGAGAGGACAGTGATCTCCGCATGACAATAGTAGTCATCGATGTAGACAATATAGTACTGGGCACCTGTCACACCTCAAATAGTTGGCAGAAAATATAGTACAGAATTAGACATTTGGTAGATAGCCCAGAAGTGTTCGGAGGTCTAGGCAGTGGTTGGGGATGCGGTGATATCTGGTAGGGTCCAAGATGGCCAAGAAGGCTTGAGGCGCCGAGTATCAGTTAGATCTGGAGATATGATGACCAATATGGCCAGAAGGGCCTGAGGTACTCATCAAAGGATCACGTATGGTGAAAGCCCTGATCAGCGAGAAGCTGCTATGACAGAAAGAACAAAGGGGAAATCTGTCAGAATAATGGGCGTCCGGAGATGACGGACTGGAGGCAGCACATCCGGAGATGACAGCTGCCCAAGTCTCCCGAGCACCGGCTCAGGGGGCAGTCTTCCGTCTTTACCCCTGGCGAGTCCCTCAGGCCCGTTGTATATAGAGAGAGTGTTCCTCCTTCGAAGTTGTATCAATCAATCAGTTCACTATCTTCATCTCTATCGATCCCTATATTCCAACAGGTTATGAGCCTGGATTGAATGCTCTACCAATCCGCAACCTATCGATAATCGAACCCGCCGATATTTGCACCTCCTCGCTTCTGCACCTCATCCCTGCACTCTTGTTTTTAAGCCTCAACCGTTTGAGCCGCGTCGCATCGCGATAACAATGCAAACAACACGTCCTGCAGTCGCCGACCTACACAATGCCATAACTACCGCTCATGGAGAACGACATGCCATCTTTCCCTATCCGCTGAGAGTGCCTCCAAGATTGTTATCAGCAAAGAAATTTTGTCGAACTCTAACACCGCTGCCTAGGGCCGTAACTAGAATCGGCACGATGACCGCGCTGCCCTGAGGATCTACCTATCGGTTGAACCCAGGATTCGAACCGTCATCCGCAGTCCTACCGCGAACGAAATCGATTCTGCATCCCGCGTCTGGGGATTCCTTTGCCAGGAATACGACTCTGCCTTCACGATAATCGGTCATCGAATACATCACGAACCGACTCGCCGTTCGCCAGGAATCGGGTGGAACCAAAGAAGCGATCCCGAATACCACCATCGATTGCCACTTCCTTTTGAGCCGTACCACGATCGTTCGACATTGTCGCCGATGACCATGACTACAATCGGTGCGCCAACAGCGCAGCCTCGATAATCTACGTTTCCTACGAACCTACGATTCGAGCCATCATCCAAAGTCCACTCGTGAACGGAATCATTCTGCAGCCCACGTCTGTGAATTCCCTCGCCAGAAATACGACTCTACGTTCACGATATCCAGTCGAATCATTACTCGAAGCTGCTGTGCCCGCTTGATGTTGGTGGAGCTGCTGTGCGCACCTATAGTTGTGGGTGTCGTACACGCTCGGTGGAGCTGCAGGGCGCGCCTGTTGTTGTGGCCGTCGTACGTGCTCGGTGGAGCTGCTGTGCGCGCCTATTGTTGTGGCCGTCGTACGCGCTTGTTGGAGTTGCTGTGCGTGCCTATTGTTGTGGCCGTCGTATGCGCTCGGTGGAGCTGCGGTGTGCGTCTATTGTTGTGGCCATCGTACGCACTCTGTGGAGCTGCTCTGCACGCCTGATGTTGATGTGGCCGTCGTACGCACTCGGTGGAGTTGCTGTGCGTGCCTATTGTTGTGGCCATCGTACGTGCTCAGTGGAGCTGCTGTACGCACCTATTGTTGTGGCCGTCGTAAGCGCTCGGTGGAGCTGCTGTGCGCGCCTATTGTTGTGGCCATCGTACGCGCTCGGTGGAGCTGCTGTGCGCGCCTATTGTTGTGGCCATCATACACGCTTGGTGGAGCTGCTGTGCGCGCCTATTGTTGTGGCTGTCGTACACGCTCGGTGGAGCTGCTGTGCGCGCCTATTGTTGTGGCCGTCGTACGTGATCGGTGGAGCTGCTGTACGCACCTATTGTTGTGGCCGTCGTACGCGCTTGGTGGAGCTGCTGTGCGCGCCTGTTGTGGCCGTCGTATGCACTCGGTGGAGCTGCTGTGCGCGCCTATTGTTGTGGCCGTCGTACGCGCTCAGTGGAGCTGCTGTGCGCGCCTATTGTTGTGGCCGTTGTACGTGCTCGGTGGAGCTGCTGTGCACCCCTATTGTTGTGGCCGTCGTACATGCTCGCTGGAGCTGCTTTGCGCGCCTATTGTTGTGGCCGTCATGCGTGCTCGATGGAGCTGCTTTACGCGCCTGTTGTGTCCGTCATACGCGCTTGGTGGAGCTGCTGTGCGCACCTGCTGTTGTGGCCGTCGTACGTACTCGGTGGAGCTGCTGTGCACGCCTGATGTTGATGTGGCCATCGTACACGTTTGGTGATGCCGGAGCTGCTGTGCGCGCCCCTTGCGAACAATTGACAGATTATCCAACGGATCGGCCTGGAAATCAGCCTGGTATCCAGGAGAAGCACATCGTGGGTGGTTAAACAGGTTTCTTTCCCTCTCCTTTCTTCCTTTGGTGGATGCACTCTTTCTCCTATGTCCGTAGTTTTCCCGTGAGGTTTTTTACACAGTTATGAGTTTTAACGAGGCATCCGAGGATACCGGGTTTCACTGTATTTCTCTCCTTTGCTGCTGTTTGTTTCTATACTGGCCGTTTCGTTTTCTCCTTCTCTCCTGCGTTCCTTTGCATATTCCGTACGAGGGGAAGTGTTAGAATAATGGGCGTCCGGAGATGACGGACCGGAGGCGGCACATCCGGAGATGACAGCTGCCCAAGTCTCCCGAGCACCGGCTCAGGGGGCAGTCTTCTGTCTTTACCCCTGGCGAGTCCCTCAGGCCCGTTGTATATAGAGAAAGTGTTCATCCTTCGAAGTTGTATCAATCAATCAGTTCACTATCTTCGTCTCTATCGATCCCTATATTACAACAAAATCTTAAAAGGTCCGGACAATGTCTGATCTGAGAATAAAGGGAAACCTTGACTCAGACAAAGGAATTGATGGATGGCAAAAGAAGAACCACTCTCAGTCACAAGCGAGTTCTCATTGCTGAAACCAACAAAGCAATTGAGTGCTGTGCAGAGAGCACTGAGAGCTAGAGGTTACAGTGAGAAAAGTTGTTAAAGGGAGCACTGTGCTGTGAGAAAACGGGACATTAGCAGCAAACCGGACCTTGAACCGAACCAAAATATGGAACTGAACCACTTAAGATTATTCTGCTGTGAGTTATCTAGAGACAATTACAACTGTCCTAGAGCATTTGATTGGAAAACCTGACTTTATCGATATTTCCATGACTCTGATATTGCCGAATGTCCCAGTCTCACACTATAATCTTAGTGGACAAGTTACCTTTTCCTACGGATTATCGATAAGCAACTATGTCAAGTCCTATTGAAATGTTCCATCTGGAAAGGCCCATGACCTTGACTGAGTTTATTCAAAATTCCAACATCAACAAGGAGGCAATTGAAATCCAAGATCTAGCAGGTTGGATTCCACTGCTAGCTGCTCAGCATCGGGTCAGCCAACGAGATATCTGTCAGCTTTACCAGCTTTATGGAGATGAGTTTGTCCGAAATGAGCCAAGAAACCGGGAAACCGAACAGAATTATGCAACTCTGTATGATGGAACTTACTATCTTTATGAGACTTTTAAGGCCCAGCATGAAATCACTTGGGAATAGATCTACACCAGACTTATCCCTATCACCAGTGCTGCTCAGGCCTTCACTCATGATATATGGGAAGTTATTCAAGAGCTTAGTGAAGAGCAGCAGACAACAACCAACCGGATTTTGAAGATGATACATCTCAATGATGCCATTGCATTCTGCAAACTAGCGATGCAGAACGGCAAAAGGAACAGGTACAGTACGAGCAGAACTTAGGCCAGCCTGCACGGGCTTTGCATCAAGACCAGCAATGGGGGTTCAAAAACTGAAGCTTGCTAATCCTAAAACTTATGATGGGAGAGCAAAAACTCCCTTCTATTCTTGGTGGGAATCTGTGAATGAATATCTGCGCTTTTACCCACAGACTGCAGGCTTCCAGCCAATCATATAGGTAGAAACCCTTCTGACTAATGAAGCTTTGGAATGGCATCAAGCATGAAGAAGAGAACATGGGGAGGTGGATACCTGGGAAGCCTATTCGAATGCACTTCAAAAGGAGTATTTAGATCCCCATGAGTCCAGTGAGACCCTATAGAAGATGTGGACTTTACGCTACAAAGGAGACATCCAGTCATATTTTACCAGCCTCCGCGCCTTGAATTTACTCGCCAAAGTGACAGGAGAACCTTTACAAGATATGGTAAATTGGGTGATACTATCTGAGATCATGTACATGCGATTTGCACAAAATAGGGCAATTTTCACAGAGGACAAACCCTTTCTTCTGGCAACATATGAAGCAGGAAGGCAGGCCGAAATGGAAAAGAGTCTTCTTAAGCACATAGAAGGAACAACTCGAAGTCAAGGTTCATATACCAATTCAAAGGAATCCGGAAAAAAAGGGAACAAAATTAGGTAATCCACCAGCCAATGCCAGACTGTCATCAACAAAATCAAGGAAACCTCCAAGACCAGCAAAAATCCAATTCCGCCGGAATATCACGAGTTCCTCGAAGTATTCACCGAAAAAGAACCTACGGCACCTCCGCCCCACCGTACTCACGACCACCACATTCCACTGGGGGAAGGAAAGATACCCTCGTATGAGCCCCTATGACCCCTGAACGAAGGAAAAATGAAGGCTCTCAAGGAATACCTAGAAGTAAATGAGAAGCGGGGATGGATCCGGGCATCCACCTCCCCGGCTGGGGTGCCAATACACTTTGTCAAGAAGAAGGATGGGGGACTATGCCTATGTGTGGATTATCGACAACTGAATGAGATCACAATCAAAGACCGGACACCATTGCCATTCATCTCAGAGTCCCTGGATCAACTATCCAGTGCCACCATCTACACCAAACTCGATATCTGAGACGCCTACTACAACCTCCGAATCGCAGCAGGAGACAAATGGAAAACAGCCTTCTGAACCCGGTATGGACTATACGAGTACTGGGTCATGCCTTTCGGGTTGACCAATGCACCGGCATCATTCCAACGATGGATGAACGAGATTCTGAGCGAATACCTTGATATCTTCTGTGTGGCATATCTGGATAACATCCTCATTTTCTCGCAAAATCTGGAAGACCACCGGAGATACGTCCAGACGATCTTGAGACGAGTTGAGGAAACCGGGCTCACGCTGAAAGCATCCAAATGCGAATTCCATACAACAGAAATAGAATACTTGGGATACGTCATATCACCGCAGGGACTGCGAATGGACGAAGAAAAAATCAGGACAATCAAGGAATGGAAAGAACCAACGAACGTCAACGGAATCCAGAGCTTCCTAGGATTCGCCAACTTCTACCGAAGGTTTATACAAGACTACAGCCGGATCACAACACCCCTCACCCGCCTGACAAGGAAGGAAGTGAGCTGGGGATGGGGCGACGAACAGCAGACGGCTTTTGATATGCTCAAAACAGAAATGGTTACAGAACCAATACTACAACACTTCGACCCGGAGCGACCGGTCACAATCGAGACGGACGCCTCAGACTACGCCATCGGAGCCATCTGCTCACAACCTGATGACAACGGGATCCTGCATCCAGTAGCCTATTACTCCCGAAAACTCAAAGACCCGGAACGGAACTACGACATACACGACAAGGAACTACTGGCGATTGTAGACATACTACGAAAATGGGACACATATTGCAAAAAAACAGGGCCAAAAATCACGATTCTTACCGACCACAAGAACCTCGAATATTGGAAAACGAAGAAAGACCTTAACCTACGGCAAGCCCGGTGGGGCGAACGACTAGCCAACTATGACTTCATGATCAAATACCGACCCGGGAAATTGGCTGGCAAGCCGGACATCCTCTCTAGAGAGTCAGGAGACTCTCCCTGGGAAGGGGATGTGAAACATCGGCAGAACCACGGCCAAATCCTGTTACCCAAGGAAGCTTTTGAGGCGCCCCGAATCGATAACTACGCCAAAGTATTTCTCCGTAGCCTTTTCTTCCGGGACCATGTTCGCTCTTGGTGAGCTAGGTAAGCATTTTTCAGCGCAGTGGTCTGAGTGGAATTTCACAGTATGATTTTTCCACCCTATCACCGGGTCATGGAGCTTGAGCCATGGAAGTCCTAGGATGATTGGCGCATTTCCGATTGTGATGCAGTGTAGCCGGATGTCTTCTTCGTGATGGTTGATCGTTAGGTGGATTTGAGTGTCGTGGGTTACCGGCCCGCCGGTGACCTCGCTTCCGTCTACGGTCAGGACTCATCTGGGTACTGCTTTTTGTTGCATCTGTATTCCGCTGGCTTCCGCATACGCTCTATCGATGAAGTTCTCGGATGCTCCACTGTCTACCAGGGCTGTAGTGGCACATTCCTTGCCATCGGCTCCCTGGATCCTTACTTTGATTATTATTTTTTCCTCTCGGTCATATCGGGTTGTCCGGATTCTGTAGGGCGGTTCTTCTTCTTCTTTCGCAACTGGCTTCTCCCTCGGGTAACTGTTGCTAGGGTCTACTCCCGAGGGCTGTCGTTTCCTGATGGTTCTTCCTCTGTTTCTTCTTCAAATGTGGCTTCCGCAGCTCTGTATGGCTTTTTCCATGGGAGTCGTATTTTCTTGGGCTGGGGGCATTCCCTCGAAAAATGCCCTTTCTTTCTGCAGTTGTAACATTCATCTGTGTTCGTTCGTCGAGGGAATCGGTTCGGCATTCTCTGGGCGAACCTGAATCATCGGGTGGCATCGAGGTCCATTGGGTCCCCCGCGGGTACTGATGCGGATTTCCTGGTGTGGACATGGAAACACGCTTCTGGGCTGGCAGCGGGCCGTTGACTGATGACTCCGAGGTTGCATAGGCGGCTATCGGTTTTGATGGCAGCGGTAGCATAGTCCACCAGAACTGTGGCTGGTGCTTCGCTCATAACCAAGTATCTTTTGACTTCGGGGTGTAGTCCATCTTGGAATCGTGCAATGCAAACGTTATCCGCGTAGGGGAGATCTGCTTTGATCCACTGGAATTCTGCCCAGTAGGTTGCCACCATTCGATGTCCTTGCTGGATATTCTGGAATTTTTCGAATGCGATTTCCTCTGCGTCTACTTGGCCAAACGCATGCCTCATGTTAGTTTTCAGTTCTTTCCAGGTTAGGTTGATTCCTCCTTCCTGATAAGGAAGGTTTCCACCCAGTTCCATGCCACTCCTCGGAGTAGGGATGATGCATATCCTGTTTTCTTCTCATCGTCGTCGAATCGGTTTCCTTCTGTTCTGAATTTCAGTTCACACTGGGCCAGGAAGGTTTTGAATTTTGCCTTTTCTCCTTTAAAAGGTTCTGGATCCCGGAGCTTTGGATAACTGGTCTGCGGTGGTCTGTCGCGTGCTGCTAGGAGGGTTTGCAACATTTCTGTTGTTAACTGGTGGGGTCCTTCCGTCATTCTTCTCTGCTGTTCTGGTGTTATGGGACTTGGAGCCCGCTGGTCGTCGGAGACTTCCCTGAATTCATGGAGGTCGAGGGGGTCCTCGGTGTTTTCGCCCGTGGAGTTCACTGTGTCCCTTGGTCTGCTACGTCGGGTGTCGATTGGGGAGACGCAATCTAGTGTCAAGATCCTGTCTCACTAGTCCGTGCTGCTCGACAGGCAATGTAGGCTGTCCCCGTGGTCTTCTTCCTTGGCGGTATCTGACTTCACCCTAGTCTTCTGCACGTCCCGCGTGGTCTCGTTGCGGTATTCGACTTCGCTGTGGTGGTATCTGACTTCGCCCTAATCTCTGCATGCCTGGCATGGTCTCGTTGCGGTATTCGACTTCGCTGTGACAGTATCCGACTTCACCCTAATCTCTGCATGCCTGGTGTAGTCTCGTTGCGGTATTCGACTTCGCGGTGGCGGTATCCTACTTCGCCCTAATCTCTGCACACCTGGCGTGGTCTTGTTGTGGTATTCGACTTTGCTGTGGCGGTATCCGACTTTGCCCTAATCTCTAATAGGTTCCCACAGGTAGTGGTCGCAGCACCGCATCACGGATGTAGAGAGATAGGTCTGTGGAGTGAGATAATATGCGACTTCAATCAATTGCGCTCAGTACTACAGACTATATGCGCTACTCCCACCGTACCACCCCCATGGGGTTTCCATCTTTCCCGTTACCGCCGATTAGTAAAAGCACAGCACCAAAGAAATCGTAGAAGCATGGCACCAAAGAAATTGTAACAGCGAGCGACCGTACAGAAAGACTCATGACAATCCGTCCTCCCCATTGGCCGAAATCAAAGCGTTTTGTGGGTACATTATAAAGGAGACTTGTGGTGGAAAGGAACTTCGGTAAAGGAGACAGTGCAATACCCTTACCTTTTGAGCGCTCTCTAGGCGGCCATCGTCATGTCAGTGGTTGCTGCGTTGTCGCGGCACATTCCCAGCGTGATCTTGACATAGGTGGAGCAGCTTCGGTCGGAGGCTTTGTGTGGTTGTAGGCAGTTGGCGCAGCGGATCGGCGGGTGGTTGCAAGAGTGCCCTGCTCTGCAGTTCGTTATCGCACACGGATGATCCTTGGTGGGGTGGGGTTGTGCACACACAGCGCAGGTGTGGTTGCTGGCGGTGCAGCGTTGCGTCGGGTGCCCAAAGGTCTGGCATTTGTTGCATTGGGTGGCAGGGCTGAAGGTGATGTATTAGGCAATAGTGCATTTGCGGTTGAACATGGTGAGGCTGGTGGCACCGAGAGACTTCTTTGTCATCTCACCTATAAAGGTGACGATCACGGAGGAGGCCTTTTTACCCTGGCGGCGTTCAGGGCTGGTGAGCCAACGTGGTGTCTGGCCCATTCGGAGGGGCGGGTAGGATGATTTGATTTCGGTACGGGCGGATTCGTGTGTGGCAGTGGTCGGGATGCCATGGATGATGAAACGGGTCCATCGCTGACTGACCCTGGACGATGCGATTGGGAATTCATGGAGTGCCTCCTCGAGGATGGCTAGGTATGGTTCGTAGCTAGTGCTCAGGTGCTGAGGTGCGACTGTGAAAACGAGGTTGTTGTTGGCAGTGATGTTTGCCAGGATGAGGGGCGGGTGTTCGATGTCAGCATGGGTGGTGATGGTCTTGTTGGCCACGTGGAGTGCGCGGTCTGCGGCCTCCTTGCGGTCGTTGGGTGCGGTCGTGAGGCTGAAGATTATCAGCCTGTCCGCCGTCAGGTAAGGCTTCGGGAGGATCGTCTCCTTCCTGACCTTCTTCTTGCCCCTGACCTCTGTAAACTCCCTCGGCTGTTTTTCTGCTACCTGTGCGTAGGTTGGTGCAGGGCCTGGGGGAGGCTTGGTGGTGGTGGGTGGCTTCTGGTGTTGTTGGGAGAGTGCTGGCACAACCCTGGGGGCTGCGGGAGCGGCGGCAGGGATGGGACATGCGGATAGGGTGGCGATTTGCTCTGAGAGCTTGGTGATGGTGTTGGTCAACTGGGAAATCTGTTTCTGCATCTCCAGGTCCCTCTCCTTCATCTCTTTGAGGCCAGGGATTTTGACGGTAACTGATTGCTATGCGAATTGGTGTGTCATTTCGGCGCGGATGAAACGGCAGATCGGTCCAAGTAGCCGTTCGGTGGTGTCGTTGGTAGTGGTGGTGTGGTCCAGTTCGGATTTCCATGTGAGGAAACTGGCCAGTGTGTCGGTATTGTGGTCCCAGTCGGGCGCATAGTCCAACTCTGCGTTGAACATGTCAAGGGGGATGTTTTGTTGTGGGATTGGGATTGGAGGCGGTGGTGGTGTGAATGTGTTTGGTGGTGGGGTGGAGGAATTCCCCCCAAGCGACGGGTTTGTTGTTTGGCTGGCTTTGCCTTTTGCCATGGAGGCAAAGATGGTTGTCATGGTGATGCAGAGTTTTCGTGAACAGGTGTCGACTTTTCGGTGCGGAGGTGGGCGTTGTTCGGTAACCTGGCGACCGCGACGTGGAGCGAAATCGGGTGGGCAGCAACAACAAAGAAGTGGGAGAGGACCGGCGAGATCGTAGATGGAAGCACCGTGGAGTTATGAAGCTCCAGAGGGTATTTCCAGCGAAATCGGTGATGGGGATAAAAAGTTGTTTGGTGGCGAACGAAAATTTTGCGGTGGAGTGAAGGATAATATTCGATTACGATCTAATGCGCTTTAACACTACAGGTTTTGTGCGCTCCTCCTCGCCATACCACCCCCATGGGGCTCCCATCTTTCCCGTCCACCAAAAGAAGTAAACACACCAAGGAAATCGAAAGACAAAGCGCGCACGACGTAAGCAACGAGAAACGAGTACATTGATTGAAATCAGTCGTGGTATCGTTAAGTTTGAACGGCGCCGAGGTGGCAGCCATTGGGGAGGTGTCGAAGCAGGAAACGCCAAAGTGCAAGCCCGCTGAGTAGGTGGGGTGGCAGCCAACGCCGGAGTGCAAGCCCGCCGAGAACGTGAGTAGCAGCCAACGCCGGAGCGCGAGCCCGCCAAGAAGGTGTGTGGCAGCAAACGCTGGAGTGTGCGGCCTCTGAAGAGGTGGGGTGGCAGCGAACGCCGGAGCGCGCGACCGCCGAGGAAGTGTGAGGTAGCGGGTGCCGTGGCGGGGAACCGGGTGACAAAGCCGATGCCGATGCCGTGGCACGCAATCGTGATGTAGAGTGGGAGCGTACGCCGGAGCGCGTGACCGCCGAGGAAGTGTGAGGTAGTGGGTGCCGTGGCTGGGAACCGGGTGACAAAGCCGATGCCGATGCGGTGGCGCGCAACCGTGAGGTGGAGGAGGTGGAGGAGGTGGAGGAGGTGGTAGTAGCGGGGGACCAAGCCTGTGACTGCCGAGAAAGTGTGAGGTAGCAGGTGCCGTGGCGGGGAACCAGGTGACAAAGCCGATGCCGATGCCGTGGCACGCAACCGTGATGTTGAGTGGGAGCGCACGCCGGAGCGTACGACCGCCGAGGAAGTGTGAGGTAGCGGGTGCCCTGGCAGGGAATTGGGTAACCAAGCCGATGCCGGTGCTGTGGCGCACAACCATGTTGTGATTGGCGGCTTAGCAGACAGGAGCGGGGTCCGGCTGCAGCCAAGATATGTTGGCGTGGGCGGGCAGACTTTTCAGGGTCCGAGCCGTGCCCACAGGTGTTGAGCGCGATATCCGTTCGCGTCGACGCAAAACAAGAACAGAGAAGAATGAGGTTTTCTGTCGCACGCGTGCGACAGGGAAAGAAAGAGTGGATCTGTCGTGATGGCACGACAGAGGAAGTGTTGTAGATGCCCTCGGCCATCAGAGGTAGACTCTGATGGCCGTGGGGAGAAGTTGTTGTTGTTGCTGCACGGAAGGTTGGGGGGTGTTGTGAGGATAATATATTGTGTGGAGAAGAATCTCCAGACTAGCTACCACGCCCCTCCTTTTATACTTTTCCCATCCCTCTGTGGAATCACAGCTTGCCGGCAAGACTGACACAGTTCCTCCGTCTAACATCATGACCCAATCGCCGCACCCAAGGAAAACACATGATCGTACTCTGTTACACCTGAAATATCTCGAGTACATAGCAAAGCTAGAGAGGAGTACATAAGGATGACGGAACGCACCCAGAGAGTCTAGGAGGGAGATAAGGTCCGGAGATGAGCTTACAGCCAAGATGGACCTAAGACACATATCTCCGGAGGTGAGGGGAAGACTGCAAACGACGAGATGCTTGGGCTATGACCCCTCCCAAAGAGGGGACAGTGCCACGTCGCCTGCTGATGGCGTACAGACTGCCGGACTTGGGCTATGACCCCTCCCCCGAAAGGAGGGGATGCCACATTGCCTCCTGATGGCGCACGGAAGAGAGTCCGGTAAGGAAAGCACCCCGCCCGCTTGCATGAAACCTCATCTCCCCTTATCTACACCCTACCAGGACCAATAGGTCGCCCACGAGGACCATGCGCCTCAGGGGAATCCAAGTCCGAGTCACCATCTCTCACGGTGGCTTCACTTAGATATAAGACGAAGGTTTTCCGCCCCGACGGAAGGAAAAACAGTACGAACATCCTCACCAACACTGCCACCGAACCCACGCACAAGATCTAAGATTATTCCGTTGTGAATTATCGAAAGTAGCCTGATTACCTTTGATTCTCCCCACACTCCAGTTACGCTACAACCCCAGTGTCACACTATAATCTTGATCTCAAATCACCCTACTTTCATGACTTGCTTCGACAACACCTACTTCGAAGACCACCTCTACCTACTCGAACTATCTACCTTCTTAGAGCCTAAGTCCCAATACTCCTTCGACTATACCTTTCAGTCAATCGACGACGAAATCGCAAAATACAAGCTGTGGGAAGAATTCTTCGACGGACCCAAGCCGATCCACGAAACAATCGAGTGTGCCCCATACCATTTGTGTACCCAGCAGTGGTGAAACTGTGCGCTACTATCCCAACCTGCCAACTTCAACGAAGACGAACTCTTTGACCTATTGGACTACCACTTCGACTACGATTCAACCATCCACAGCGGAGACTTCCTTGACCTATATTGAGCAATGTCTACCTCGTCCGACTTCAACATGCTCCAGCTGGAAGCCCCCTGAGACCTGCTCCAGATCACCGATGGAACTCCGGCTCCGGAGCAAGCAATAGAACTGGCCAACCCTGCAGTCTGGGTCCGAACCATGGCGCGACAACAGAGGCAGGCGGAGAACGACCTGAGGCAGCTCGCTGAGCTATGCGGCAACACGATCGACAAAACCAATCAGTGAATGCAACGAATCGAAGAAGCCTACAGGACACTGGCCGAAGGCACGCGGTATGTATATGACCGGGGAAATGCTAACAAGGAAATTGCAGAAGCCTGGGTCCACACCGAGTTGGCCAATGCAGCCAATGCCTACCAAACGCTTGCGCATAACATCTGGCAAGCCATCTTGGAGCGAACAGACGAAGACAACCAACGACAAATGTGCCAAGCGACCCAACTCACCCAGGTCAATGACGCCCTTGCCTTCCTGGCCGAAGCCAACACCACTCGAAGCCACCATCTGGCCAACTTCCAAGGTAATATAGAACTATGGACAGCTGACCATCAGGAAAAGATGAACCGAGTCGAAGAGGAGCTACGACAAGCCAGGGACGAGATTCGTCGGATTGCCACTCGGATACCCCTTCCGGGGTTACCGCAAGCAAGGGCCCCGTCCCCGGAACCATTACAACTTTGGTGAAGCCCCGTCAGGCCGCCCAGCACCAGCGCAGCAACGGCACCGGCAGTACCTCCGCCGCTACTGATGCGACCAGCTCTCCGGAGCCCAATCTGACTCACCCCTGCTCCACCAACCCGAAGACAGAGACGAGCGGCAGTCCCACCATCCAGCCCGCCGCTACCACCGCTCCCGCCGCTGCAAACAGCCGGAGGCGCGGAAGGAAGAGGGGGAGGGTCCCCACCAAGACCCGGGCAGTCGGCCGGATCACCCTCGCCACCCCCCAGCGAAGGCGACGACGACTTATATGTACAGAATCTCCCAACGGGAAGGCCCCCACCAGGAGCAAGGGAGCCCACGAGAACCCAGCTGGCCACCATGCTCACACCCGAAGAGATAGCCAGGCTAGTAGGGGCCGGGATTGGGGTGGCACGACAGGTCGAACCACCAGCCAACGAACCCCGAATACACACCTCGAGGCTAAAGATGGAAAACCCCGAGAAATTCGACGGGAAGAGCTCTTCCACCTTCAACCAGTGGTGGGAATCGGTCATGATGTACTTGGGATTCTACCCGGAAACAATCGACCGCCAGAAGATCGCCTGGGTCAGAATCCTTTTAACCGACACTGCCCTGGTGTGGCACCTTCACCGATACCGAGAATTGAGGGAAAACGACACCTGGGTCAATTACACCGCGGCCATCCAGGCGGAGTACCGAAACGAACGCGAAGCAGTGGACGCCCAGCTCAAGCTGGGGCAACTCAAGTACCAAGGGTCCATTCGCGCTTACCTCACGGAGTTCCGAGCGCTCAACAACTTCGCCCGAGCAACCGGCGAGGCACTGCGTGAAAAAGTCGACCTTGCAATGCCAGACGGGGTACTCAACATGTGGTTCGCCCACTACCTGGAAGATTTTGCAGACGACGAAGGCTTCCTACAGGCCACTCACCAAGCGGGCCTGCAGGTAGAAAAGAAAAAGGCGCTCAAAGCAGCCCGCGAAGCGTCGAAAGGAGGGCCCGCCTCAAAGGAAGAACGGAAGAAGGACGATAAACAAAAGGACAAAGGGAAAAAGGACGATCCGAGCAAGAAGAGACTGGATCAACGCTTCGAGAAGGCCCGGGAATGGTGGGGAGGAAAGAACCACTGGGCCTCAAAGGAAGAAGCCCTGAGAGGTGTTCCGGAAAAAGAACAGGAAGCATACTTCCGGAACCGTGACGATTGCTGGCGATACGGACGAGCGGGGCACAAAACATTCGAATGCTTCTTGTTCAATACGCTGCAAGGAACCGCGCTACCAAAAGCCCCTTGGAAAGCAGCAGGGGCCTCGGAAGTCAAAAGGAAACGGGACGAAGAAGTGGAGAAACGCCTGCCAGCCAAGCAGCAAAAAATAGCAGCGGTCGAAACCATGGATACCGATGCTGCCCCGCTGTGGGAGGACTCCGAATCGGATTTTTAGGAGGTCAGAAACAGCCGCAGCCTAAGACCTCAACAATAATATGCGGACTATCCAAGAAACGAAGGAACGAGGAACCAAGCGCTAGAACCCCGTCGAAAAAACCAAGGACAGTCCCCCGCGGCACATGCCCAATTATCACTATGTTACTACACATGGGCGAAAAGAAACACCAAATCTGGGTACTACTGGACACCGGTTGCTCCATTGCACTCCTCAATCAACAGACAGTAGAAAAACTTGGGGTCAAGAAGAAAGCACATCGACAACCTCACAGCATAGAAAACTACACCGGGGAAAGCGTCAAAGGAGCAGGACAATTCTATACAGAGCCAATGCTCCTCCAACACCGAAGACACTATTCCAAGGAGAAATTCGAAATTTCACCAATGGAAACCAATATCGACGCTTTCCTCCCTTTTGACTGGATAATGGCACACCCACCCCAGGGGACCTGGACAAACGAAGGAATTTGATTTGACAGCCCGGAATGCATAAAAAAGTGCACCAAGTAGGAAACAGGCCAGTACGTGCTAACGTGGGACGAATCGGTGGCCACCGATCCTGGCGCTCGGGTTATTGGGTATGTATCGGCAGCAGAAGACGACCTGCTAAAAAAAGTCCCCATGGAATTCCGGCAGTATTTGGGAATAATGGAAAAAGAAGCCGCCGACGCCCTTCCAATACATCGACCTTATGATTGCAGGATCGACCTCCAGGAGGGAAGCACGGTGCCCTGGGGACCTATATACCCGCTCTCGGAGGAAGAGCTTCGAACGCTCCGGGAATGGTTGAAAGAGATGGAACGAACAGGGAAAATCAGGCGTTCCATATCGCCAGCAGGATCCCTGATCCTTTTCGTACCCAAGCCCCACGGACGCGGACTCCGCCTCTGCGTCGACTACCGGGCGCTAAACCGCGTCACAATCCCAAACCGATACCCGTTACCGCTGATGCAGGAACTACAGGACAGAGTTCGAGGGGCACAATGGTTCCACCTCATCCGAGTAAAAGAGGGGGATGAATGGAAAACCGCATTTCGAACCCGCTACGGTCTCTTCGAATTCCAGGTAATGCCTTTCGGACTAACCAACGCCCCCTCCACCTTCCAAGACATGATGAATCATGTGTTTTCCGACATGCTAGATGTGGGAGTAATAGCATACATGGACGACATACTCGTTTACGCAGACACCGAGGAAGGACACGACCGTACGGTTAAGGAAGTGCTCAAAAGATTGCAAGCAAACGGGCTGGCAATCTCCCCGGAAAAATGCATCTGGAAGGCCAAGGAAGTGAAATTCCTAGGGTACATAATAGGAAGGAACGGAATAAAGATGTCGGAAGAAAAAGTGGAGGCGGTATTGGGATGGAAAACCCCGAACTCGCTAACGGAGGTCCAATCCTTTCTGGGATTCGCCAACTTCTACCGACGCTTCATAAAAAACTACTCCCGAGTAGCAAAACCCCTCACGGAATTAACAAAAAAGGAAAAAGGAAAGGGGTGGGCATGGAACCACGAAGCGGAGGCTGCCTTCAAAGACCTTAAGCACCGATTTACCACAGCCCCAATCCTGGCTCATTTCGACCCAGCAAAACCAGTCATTGTCGAAACAGACGCATCGGACTTCGCTCTAGGAGCCATCCTATCACAACGAGACAAGGAAGGACGCCTCCACCCGGTAGCCTTCCACTCCAGGAAGTTCCAACCCGTAGAGATCAATTACGAAATCCATGACAAGGAACTCCTAGCAATAGTGGATGCCTTCAAACACTGGAGACGCTACTGTCAGGGAGCTACCCACCAGGTCCAAGTGCTCTCGGACCATCACAATCTGGAATACTTTACCACCAATAAAGTATTGAACCGTCGGCAAGCTCGCTGGACGCAGGAATTAGCCGGGATAGACTTTAAAATCTTCTATCGACCCGGGTTGCAGAACGGCAAACCAGATGCACTATCCAGGCGCCCGGAGTACCGCCCTGAAAAGGGGGGGATAGAAAACCAGCCGATAACAACAATTTTAGGAAAAAATCACTTTGAGGAACGACTAACGCGATCGTTCATCTGCTCCTCGGCACGGCTGACATCACTCCCCGCAAGAAAATGGGCAGAGGAATTCCTGGCAGACGTCAGGAAGGAAGGAAAGAAGGAAGAAGCCTACGAACAGGCTAAGAAACAGGAAGTGGTGGCGGATAAACCGCCGTCGAAAGACCGAAAGGTCAAGGAACTAGGAAACGAAAACGGGGTGCTATACCGAAAAAACCTGCTCTGGGTTCCAAAAGGACTGGTGCAAAGGATCCTGGAGTCAGAGCACGACACGAAAGTGGCAGGACACATGGGACAGGATAAAACCATCGAACTAATCCGACGAAACTTCTGGTGGCCAAAGATGAATAAACGAATCATCGACTTTGTCAGGAGCTGCCCCGAATGCCAACAGAACAAGGCGTCCCGCCACCAACCCTATGGGCTGTCCTCCCCGCTAGAACTGCCTTACGCCCCATGGCAATCTATAGCAATGGACTTCATCACGGAACTCCCAATTTCGGATGACTGCGACCAACTATGGGTAATCATCAACCGATTCACCAAGATGGTACATTTCCTTCCTTTAAGAAAAGAAGGAAAGATGGTGGCAGACCTAGCCGTCATCTTTGCCCGAGAAGTATGGAAGTATCACGGCCTCCCCACTGATATTGTGTCAGACCGTGACTCCAGGTTTACCTCGGAAATCTGGAAGGAGTTCCTACGACTCTCGGGAATTCGACCCCGAATGTCAACAGCGTTCCATCCACAGACCGACGGCCAAACGGAATGACTCAACCAAACGATCGAAGCCTACCTCCGACCGTTCATCGGCAAAGAACAAGACGACTGGGTACGCCTGCTACCGATGGCCGAGTTTGCCTACAACAACTCAACCACCACGGGAAATGGTATGTCTCCGTTCTACGCTAACTATGGCTTCCACCCGGCAGCCATGGACCCCGCGTCAACGGAACCCCTCAACCCGGCAAGCCAGGTCTACGCCCGATGGATACACACCGTGCATGACGAGTCCCGGAAGGGGCTGGAAGATGCACAGGAGCGAATACGCCGTTACACCGATCCGACGCGAAAAGAACCCCCAGCATACCAAATAGGAGACTTGGTGATGCTCAACGGCCACAACATCAAAACATGCCACCCGTCAAAGAAACTGGACCACAAGAATCATGGTCCCTACCAGGTCGAGAAAATCGTTTCCCCGCTAGCCGTCCGCCTCACACTGCCCCGGAAATGGAACATCCACAATGTCTTCCACATCTCGCTGCTTGAACCCTACCGAACCAGCGAACACCGAGCACCGCCGGATCCTTCAAAGGTACTCCGGGAAGCGGATGACATCGAGCAATCGGAGGAATACGACATTGAAGAAGTTATGTCCTCAGTCGAACGCGGCGGGGAAAACAACAAACGAATCTTATACCTCGTCAAATGGCTCGACTATCTGGAACGCAAGGACTGGACAGAGGAACCATTCGACAACTTCTCAGTAGGCGGTCTGGAGAAACTCCGGGAGTTTCATCGACGGAATCCAGACGCGCCGAGGGACTAACGGCTCACCGAGGGCTAGACCAGTTCTACCGAGGACCTGGCGGTAGTGGGCTGAAGAGGCGGAGGACTTCAGCACCAAAACACTACGAACTGACAAAAAGACCCACTTCTCCGGCAACCACGAGAAACCGCCAACCTGGCGTCCGACGAAAAAACCGAAACGACCCGATGAACTCGACGCGTTCCTGTACGGTCATATTCTCCTTACCCCGAAAAGGAACTGGCGACAGAGCAAGCAAGATGGTCATGCGATCCCCGAATAAGGCACGGTCACTCCTACCTAAACTGTAGAGCCCTAGATGAGGCCCAGTCACTTTCGGGATACCGGACTAGCCACGAAGGATACCATGCCTCTGCCGATCCTCTGCTACCTTTGTCGACCCCGGAACTCGAGTACGGGAAGCAGTCATAGCGAATGCACGACGCGATCAAGTTCATCAAGACAGTAAGAGTACGCACCGGCCTACTCTTAGGGCCCAGTCATTCCGACGGATTACAGAGTCATGTCCTGATCCGGTGACTGGGAGGGCTGCAGGGGAGGAGGACTGCAGTCACGGTGAATGGCACCACAAGTCACGGTAACTACACAAAAAAGTTACCACACGAGCACCGTACATCCAGAAAGAGACAGGCTACCTAGATAAGAAAGAAAAGTGTTAGCGCTCAGGACGAGGCTAAGGGAGAGGGGAGGTAGTGTTACACCTGAAATATCTCGAGTACGTAGCAAAGCTAGAGAGGAGTACGTAAGGATGACGGAACGAACCCAGAGAGTCTAGGAGGGAGATAAGGTCCGGAGATGAGCTTACGGCCGAGATGGACCTAAGACACAAATCTCCGGAGGTGAGGGGAAGACTGCAAATGACGAGATGCTTGGGCTATGACCCCTCCCAAAGAGGGGATGCCACGTCACCTGCTGATGGCGTACGGACCGCCGGACTTGGGCTATGACCCCTCCCCTGAAAGGAGGGGATGCCACGTCGCCTGCTGATCGCGCACGGAAGAGAGTCCGGTAAGGAAAGCACCCCGCCCGCTTGCATGAAACCTCATCTCCCCTTATCTACACCCTGCCAGGACCAATAGGTCGCCCACGAGGACCATGCGCCTCGGGGGAATCCAAGTCCGAGTCACCATCTCTCACGGTGGCTTCACTCAGATATAAGACCAAGGTTTTCCACCCCGACGGAAGGAAAAACAGCATGAACATCCTCACCAACACTGCCACCGAACCCACGCACAAGATCTAAGATTATTCCGTTGTGAATTATCGAAAGTAGCCTGATTACCTTTGATTCTCCCCACACTCCGGTTACGCTACAACCCCAGTGTCACACACTCGGCCGCCGCGCGGCCAACACTCTACTCGCGGCAAAGGAGAAAGGACGCGCAAGCAGTAACAGTAAGGGAAAGGAAGAATGACGTACAACTTAATCAAGGGAAAACAATACTCGTAATGAAGATGAGAGAAGGACGCGCAAGCTCAATCAACGGGAGACAACAAATTTAGCGGACAGGAGAAGGACGCACAAACACTATCAAAAGGAAACGGCAAAGATGAGAAGGACGCGTAGGCAACATAGAAGAAATAAAGGAGAGAGGTCTAGACCGGCCAGCGGTCGGGGAATATCACCACCAGTGCGATATGGTGGAGATTGGTTGAAGCGCCTAAGCGCGGAGGATGACCATGGCTGCGGCAGCTGTGATGAGGCCAAGCCACAGGGCGGCAAGGGTGACGGCGGCCCCGGCCGCGGTGCCTAGGAGCCCGTTGCGCGAGATTCGTGACACAAGGGACTTCTTGGTCATTTCACTGATGAAGGTGACGACCATGGATAACGCTTCTTTACCCTGACGGCGTTCAGTGCTGGTGAGCCATTACAGAGTTTGACCCATTCAGAGTGAAGCATAGTTGGTTTTGATTTCAGTATGGGCGTCGTCGGGGGTAGTGGTGGTGGGAATGCCATGAATGATAAAGCGAGTCCATCTCTGGCTGATCCTGGATGAGGTGATTGGGAAGTCATGGAGTGCATCTTCAAAGATGGCGAGGTAGGGTTTGTAGCTTATACCGAGGTGCTGGGGCGCGGTGGTGACCGTGAGGTTGTTCGTGGCTGTGATGTGCGGCAGGATAAAAGGTGGGTGGGAGATGTCGGCATGGTTGGTAATTGTTTTGTTGATGGCCTGGAGGGCACGGTCTGCGGCCTCCTTTCGGTCGTTCGGTGTAGAAGTTAGGCCAACGATGATCAGTCTGTCTGCCATCGGGTATGGCTTCGGTAGGATTGTCTCCTTCTGGGCCTTCTTCTTACTCTTCACCTCCATGAACTCCTTCGTTTGCTTCTTTTCTGCCACCTGTACGTAGGTGGGTGTAGTGCTTTGGGAGGGTTTGGTGGTGTTGGTGGCTGGCTTTGGGCGTTGTTGGGCAGTTGCTGGTACAGCTCTGGAGGCTGGTGGGCCAGTAGTGGGGGTGGGACGTGGGGATAGGGATTCTACTTGCTTCCAGAGCTTGTCAATGGTTTTGGTCAGGTGGAGGATCTGTTTCTGTGTTTCTGCCTCTCATTCCTTGATGTCATTGAGGCTCGGGATCTTGACGGTTGTTGACTGGTTGGCTAATTGATGCTTCATTTCGGCACGCACAAACTGGCATATCGGGCCAAGTAGTGCTTCGACGGTTTGATTGACGTTTTCGATGTGGTGGGAGGCTGACCTCCAGGCAAGGAAGCTCGCGAGAGTATCCGTGTCATGGTCCCATTCCGGGGCAGCGCCTGTCACGGGATTGAAGCTGTTGGGTTGTATTGGTGATCGATGGGGAATGGATGGGGTGCGTGGAGTTCGGGTGCCGGGCAGTGTGGGGGTAGCGCCCGATCCAAACATTGGTGATGAGTTTCTCATGGCTGCTAGAGAGCGTTCCAGAAATGGGTCGGTAACCAGGGTGGTTGCCATGGTGACGTATTGTTGTTGTGGACAGGTGTCCACTTTTGAGGGGAGGGGGTGGGACTGAAATGACCATGACGCGGAGTGAAATCAAGCGGGCAGCAACAACAAAGAAGTGGGAGGTGGCTATCGAGTTTGTAGATGGAAAGACCATGGAGTTATGAAGCCCCAGAGGGTATTTTCAGCAAAATCGGTGGTGGGGATAAAAAGTTGTTTGGCGGCAAACGAAAATTTTGTGCTGGAGTGAAGGATAATATTCAATTTTGATCTATTACACTTTAACACTACAGGTTTTGTGTGCTCCTCCTCACCGTACCACCCCCATGGGGCTCCCATCTTTCCTGTCCACCAAAAGGAGTAAACGTACCAAGGAAATCAAAAGACAAAGTACGCATGACATAAGCAACGAGAAAAGAGTACATTCATTGAAATCAGTCATGGTATCATTAAGTTTGAATGGCTCCGGTGTGGCAGCCATTGGAGAGGTGAAATGACAGCAGACGCCGGAGCGTGTGGCCACCGAGATGGAGTATTGGAGGTGTGGGTGCGTGCCGGAGCGTGAGATCGCCGAGAAGGTGTGGGAGCAAACGCCGGAGCGCGAGACCACTGAGAAGGTAAGGTGGCATCAAACGCAGGAGTGTGAGCCCACCGAGGAGGTGGGGTGGCAGCAAATGCTAGAGCGCAAGCCCACCCCGAAGGTGTGTGGCAGCAGACGCCGAAGCGCACGGTCGCTGAGACAGAGAAGTGGAGGTGTAGGTGCATGCCGAAGCGTGAGACTGCCGAGAAGGTGTGGCAGCAAACACCGGAGCGCGAGATCACTGAGGAGGTGAGGTGGCATCAAACGCAGGAGTGTGAGCCCACTGAGGAGGTGGGGTGGCAGCAAACGCCGGAGCACAAGCCCGCCGAGGAGGTGTGTGGCAGTAAACGCCAGAGCGCGAGCCCACTGAGGAAGTGTGAGGTAGGTGCCGTAGCGGGGAACCGGATGATGAGGCCGATGCCGATGCTGTGGCACGCAACCCTGAGATGTAGGTGGAGGTGGAGGCAGTAGCTGGGGCCCAAGCCCGCGACCGCCGAGAAAGTGTGAGGTAGCAGGTGCCATGGTGGGGAATCGGGTAACCAAGCCGATACTGGTGCTGTAGCATGCAACCATGTTGTGATTGGCGGTTGGGCAGTCAGGAGCGGGGTCCTGCTGCAGCCAAGATGTGTTGGCGTACGCATTAGCAGACTTTTTAGGGTTAGAGCCATGCCCATGGATGTTGTGAGGGGTAGCTGTTCGCGTCGACGCAAAAAGAGAACAGCCAATCGAGAGGATTCTAAAGCGCAAGCGTAATAGAGAAAGGAAGTCGAGATTCTAGAGCGCAAGCACAATAGAGAAAGAAGAAGGTAGGGCCCGCAGCCATCAGAGGTAGACTCTGATGGCCATGGGGAGAAGTTGTTATTGCACTCACTGAAGGTTGGGTGTGGTTGTGAGGATAATATGCGACTTCGATCTATTGCGCTTTACACTACAGGTAATATGCGCTCCTCCTCACCGTACCACCCCCATGGGGCTTCCATCTTTCCCTGTTACCGCCGAAAAGCAGAATGACACAAAAGAAAACTTAACCAAAGGAAAAACAAAACAAAACGGACTACGACCGTACAGGGGGGGCTCCTAACAACCAGCTTCCTCCGTTGGCCCGAAATCCCAGCAGTTTGTGGATACATCATGGGAGGGGAACTTTGCAGTAGGATGAACGGTGGTAAAGGAGGTAGTGCAATACCAATACCTTCTTGGTGCTCTCTAGGTGGCCATCGTCGTATCAGTGGTGGCAGCCATGTTGCGGCGCATGCCCAATGTGATTTTGATGTAGGTGGAGCAGTTTCGGTCGGTTGCTTTGTGTGGTTGTAGACAGTTGGCGTAGCGGATCGGTGGGTGGTTGCATGAGTGTCCTGCTCTGCAGTTTGCAATCGTGTAGGGGTGATCCTTCGTGGGGTGGGGTTGGGCACATACAGCGCAGGTGTGGTTGCTGGCGGTGCAGCGCTGTGTTGGGTGGCCATAGGTCTGGCATTTGTTGCATTGGGTGGAGGGGCCGAAGGTGATGTATTTGGCGATGGTGCATTCTCGGTTAAACATCATGAGGCTGGTGGCACCGAGGGACTTCTTGGTCATCTCCCCAATGAGGGTGACGATCATGGAGGAAGCCTCTTTACCCTGCCGGCGTTCAGGGCTGGTGAGCCATCGTGGTGTTTGACCCATTCGGAGGGCAGGGTAGTTGGTCTCGATTTCTGTTCGAATGGTTTCGGGGGTGGCACTGGTGGGGATGCTGTTGATGATGAAGCGGGTCCATCACTGGCTTACCCGGGATGAGGTGATGGGGAATTCGTGGAGGGCCTCCTCTAGGATGGCCAGGTATGGTTCGTAGATGGTGCTCAGGAACTGAGGCGCGACCGTAAAAACGAGGTTGTTGGTGGCAGTGATGTTTGCCAGGATAAGGGGTGGGTGTTCGATATCAGCGTGGGTGGTAATGGCCTTGTTGACTGCTTGAAGTGCCCGGTCGGCAGCCTCCTTGCGGTCGTTGGGTGCGGTTGTGAGACTGAAGATTATGAGCCTGTCCGCCATCGGGTAAGGCTTCGGGAGGATCGTCTCCTTCCTGGCCTTCTTCTTACTCCTGACCTCCGTAAATTCCATCGGCTGCTTCTCTGCTACCTGTGCGTAGGTTGGTGCAGAGGTTGGGATGGTCTTCTTGGTGGTGGGTGGTTTCGGGCGTTGTTGGGGTGGTGCCGGCGTGCCCCTGGGGGCTACTGAGACGGCTGCGCGGGTGGGGCGTGCGGATAGGATGGCAACTTTTGTGGTGAGCTCGTTGATGGTATTGGTCAAGGTGAGGATTTGTTTCTGCGTTTCCTCTTCCCGGTTCTTGATGTCTTGGAGCCCTGGGATCTTGACGGTTGTTGACTGATTGGCTAGTTGGTGTTTCATTTCGGCGCGTATGAACTGGCATATCGGGCCGAGTAGCACTTTGACGGTTTGGTTGACGTTTTCGATGTGGTGGGTGGCTGACCTTCAGGCAAAGAAACTCGCAAGAGTGTCCGTGTCGTGATCCCACTCAGGGGCGGCGTCTGCTGTGGGGTTGAAGCCACTGGATTGCGATGGCGATCGGCGGGGGATGGATGGGGCGGGTGGAGTTTGGGTGGCGGGCGTGGCCGGGGCTGCACCTGGTCCAAACATTGGTGGTGGGTTGCTTATGGCTGCTAGAGAGCTTGCCAGGAATGGATCGGTAGCCGGGGTGGTTGCCATGGTGATGCATTGTTGTTGTGGACAGGTGTCCACTTTCAGGGGAGGGGTTGGGTGTTGTCAGGGACCGAAGCGACCGTGACGTGGAGCGAAATCGAGCGGGCAGCAATAACAAAGACATAGGGGAGGACCATCGAGTTCGTAGATGGAAAGACCGTGGAGTTACGAAGCTCTAGAGGGTATTTCCAGCGAAATCGGTGGTGGGAATAAAAAGTTGTTTGGCAGCGAAGGAAAATTTTGTGGTGGAGTGAAGGATAATATGTGACTTCGATCTATTGCGCTTTACACTACAGGTAATATGCGCTCCTCCTCGCCATACCACCCCCATGGGGCTTTCATCTTTCCCTTCCGCCGAGAATGTATTCGCACCAAGGAAACAGAATTCCAACGCTATGAAAGACACGCTGCAGAAACGTTCGAGCAAGGAAACACTCCAACAGTACAAAGGAGATTCGTCCCGGTCCGTCCTTCTTCGAGCTTCGTCGTTTCATTCGTGTGATTGTTTAATTTTCAAAGGCGCCGAAGTCTGGTTCAGGCGAGTCTGAACCTGAGTCTTCAGTGGCTTGTGTTGTAGGTTGGTCCTCCACGAAGTAGAGGTGCGTGGAGTGGCCCAGGCCGGTTGCGCGGAGGAACTTGCGGAGTGGGAGGGTATTTTCTGGTGACGTGATGAATTGTGGGGTGTGGATGTCCCCTGTGGTGGCGCGTTGGAGGATTGTTCGCTGCGTACTCAGCAGTTGGCATTTCCGGAGGAGGTGGTGTGAGGTGGCAAGGTCCATGCCGTATGGTGTTACACCTTGGTAATTAGCTAGAGTACGTAGCCAGGGGGACTCATCACGGGCCTTCGGAGAAAGCCCTAGTAGCTCTCTGAAGCACGGGAATGATGTCAGAGAGTCTAGGTAGGAAGATCGAGG